>Ga0256876_1000092_pt1 | contig 16787 bp, 18 predicted proteins | sample MC6MC0419MT_FD_186340 | JGI IMG/M metagenome (GOLD analysis project Ga0256876, IMG submission 186340) | Metatranscriptome of enriched soil aggregate microbial communities from Iowa State University, Ames, United States - MC6-MC0419-MT... | ecosystem: Environmental > Terrestrial > Soil >...
CTCGCCCGCGCCTCGCGCGACGACGCCCCGGCGGGCGCCCCGTCCGCCACCGCCGTCCGCAAGCCCGCGCCTGCGGCCCCGCAGCAGCGCTCGCCCCTGCACGCGATCGAGTCGCTCGACAGCCTGTCGGTCGACATCGCCCGCATGATCGACCATCAGGCCGTGACGGACCTCTGGGACCGGTACCGCCGCGGCGAGCGCAACGTCTTCACGCGCCGGCTCTACACGCTGCAGGGCCAGCAGACCTTCGAGGAGATCCGGCGCAAGTACGGCGCGGAGCCCGAGTTCCGGGCGACGGTCGAGCGCTACATCTCGGAGTTCGAGCGGCTGCTCGAAGAGGTCGGGGAGGACGATCGCGACAACATGCTGACCAACACCTACCTCACCTCCGAGACGGGCAAGGTCTACACGATGCTCGCCCACGCGGCCGGGAAGTTCGATCCGAGCTGAACGCCTCGCTGACGCGAAAAAAGCCCCGGCCGCTCACGCGCGCCGGGGCTTTTTTCGTGGGCGAACGTCCGGATCGCGCGATCTCGTCAGACGTAGGCGATCAGCCGGCCAAGCGCGGCGACGGTCAGCCACAGCGCGAGCGAGGCGGCGGCCTGCACCCGGGCGGCGCGCGGGGCCTCCGCGTCCCAAGTCTCAAGAGCGCCGCCCCACAACGCGCGAAACAAGACGGCGTTGGCGCAGGCCGCCGCCACGAGCCCGAGCTTCCAAAGAAAGGCTGCGTTGACGACCAGCGCCTGGGCGTCGGCGGCGAACAGCAGGCCGCCGGTGACGACGAGCAGCCCTGCGCCGGCGAGCATCGTCGGCGTCAGGACGTGCGCCACGGCCTGGGCGGCGAGCCGCCGGCCGGCGCCGAGCAGGCGGAGATCGAGCAGCAGCACCGAGCCGACGAGCAGCACCAGCCCGAGCAGATGGCCGAGGTTCGCGAGGGGATAGGCCGCCGAGGCGCCCCGCATGAACGCCCCCAGCGCGGAAGCCTCGAGCGCGGCGGCCCAGCCCGGCGCGCCCCCCACGGCGTTCATCCCGTCAGCGCAATTCGACGGTCTTGGAGCCTACGATGACGCGCTCCGCCCGGAGTTCGGTCGCGACCCGGGTGCTGACGTAGCCTTCGACCTTCACGGTCGCGCCGACCGCGATGTCGGCCTCGGTCAGACCGCGCGCCGTCATGCGCGACGGCGGGGCGAGCACCGCCTCCCAGCGCTTACCCTGGTGCTCGATGGTCACGGAGCCGTGGGGGTTGCCGAAGCGGGACTCGAGGATGGGTCCCTGCAGCGTCACCAGCTTGGTCGAGTCGTAGCTCGACCAGCCATGGTGCGCGAGCGCCGGCGTCGCCATCAGGCCGGCCAGCGTCAGTCCTCGAACGATCGTCGCTTTCATCGGCGCTTTCTCCCATGTTCGACACAGGGAGGTGGCGCGGGCCAATGGTGGGTCGAGCGGTTCCGGATGACGCCTGCGTGAGAAATCAGAGGCGCTGGCCGGTCCAGACCACGAGCCCGCGCAGCACGTCGGCGAGCGCGGCGTTCAGCGCGCGCGTCGCGGTCGGGCCGTCGACCGCGCCGGGCAGCGGCTGGCGCGCCTGGAACACCTCGCCCGCGACGATCTTGCCGGTCTTGTCGCTGACGATCTTCGCGGTCAGCTCCACCACGGCCTGCCCCTGCCCCGCCCGGATTTCGAAGGCGCGGAGCTCGGTCACGAGCTGGTAGTCGACGGAGAGCCGATCGCCGGGGCGACCGACGCTCTTGAGCCGGTTGGCGTTCTCGTAAGCCTCGATGATCTTGGCCTGCACGAGCTTCGGCAGACGGTCGGACCACTGCGAATCCGGCAGGTAGGTCACCTGCCCTACGTCCGGCTTCACGACGATGCGCTGGCCGTCGATCACGGCGACCGCGACGGGCTCGCCGACCACGAGGTTGCCCTTCTGCGAGCCGCCGCGCGGAAGGTCGGTCGGCGCGGTGAGGTCGTAAGTCGCCGGCGGCTTGCCGGCGAGCAGGCTGGAGCAGCCCGCGAGCGCGACGCCTGCAAGCAGGACGGCCGTGACGCCGAAGGTCTTGGCGCCGAAGATCTTGGCTCCAAAGATTTTGGCGCGGATTGAACGGGTACGCGGTGCGGTCACGGCTCTCTCCGAGCTCGTCGGGATACGGGGCGATGCGGCGGAAAGGGTCGTCATCGGCGGTTGTACTCGCGCACGCCGCCCGTGTCGCCGAACAGGAACTGACGCGGGTTGCTCTGGAGGCCACGAAGGACGCGGTCGAGTTCGTTCAGCGTGCGGCGGCCGTCGGCGGCGAAGCCCTGAAGGTCGCGCACGCCGGAGGTCGAGAGCTTGTTCACGCTCGCGGTGATGTCCGCCGTCCGGCCGTCGAGGCGCTGCGCGAGTTCGCGGATCGCCTGGCTGGTCTTCTGGAAATCGGCGATCGCCCCTTGCGTCTGGTCGCTGCCGATCACGCGCTGCGCGTCGGTGATGACCGCGTCCAGCTTGTCGGCGGTGCCCGTAAGCCGCCCTGAGATCTGCCGCGCGTCGGCGACGATCTGGTCGACGTCGTTGGTGCTGCGGCCGAGCGCTGCCGCGAAGCTGTTCACGTTGTCGATGGTGGAGCGCACCTTCTCGCTGTCGACCGCCGAGATCACCCGGTCGACGTTGGCGATCGTGCGGCTGATCGTCGGGCCGTCGATCGAGGTCGCCAGGCTCGTGAAGCCGTCGACCGCCCGGTTGATTTTGTCCGGATCGATCGCGGCGATGGCGCGGTCCGCGTTGCGGGCGGCGTTCTCCACCGAGGTCACCGCGTTCGAGACCTTCTGCGGATCGACCGAATTCAGCAGCGCGGCGAAGCGATCGACCGCCCCCGAGACCTTCTGCGGATCGACGCCCCGCACGATCTCCTGGACGCCAGCCAGCACGGAGTCGATGCGGCCGCCCGAGGCCTTCAGCTGGGTGGCGAGCGCCGCGACGTCCTTCAGAGCGGTCTCGATCTGGGGCGCGCCGTTCTTCAGCGATTCCGAGAAGGCGACGACGTTGGACATGGTCTTGTCGACCTTCGCCACGTCCACCGCGCGAACGAGGTTCTGCACGTCGGTCACGAGCGGCACGAGGTTGTCGGCGAGCGTGCCGATCTGGCGCGCGGCGATGCCGGTGTTCTGCATGAAGCTCTTGAGGTCGTCGGAGTTCGCCGCAAGCGCCGCGGTGAACTGCTCGACGTTGAGCAACGAGCGCTCCACCGAGCCTCGGCTGTTCGCCACCAGCCCCTGGACGTCGTTGAAGGTCAGCTGCGCCTTCTCCAGCACGCTGCGCGCGCCTTCGAGGATGTCCTGGAAGGCGGAGGGCTCGGCCACCAGCACGGGCGCGTTGTTCGGGTCGCCCGACTCCGTGGTCACCTTGGGCAGCGGCGCGGCGGTCGAGGAGCCGCCGGCGAGCTGGATGACCGAGCCGCCGGTGAGCCCGGTGATCTCGAGCCGCGCCTTGGTGTCGGAGCGCACGGGCGTGTTGGTGAAGACCTCGATCCGCGCGACCACCTTCGCGGGGTCGAGCGGATCGAAGTTGAGATTGGTGACGTCGCCGACGCGGATGCCGTTGAACAGCACGCCGGAGCCGGGCGTCAGCCCGGACACCGCGCCCTGGAACTGCACGCGGTAGATCGCGCGCTCGCGCTGCTGGCCGGCGGAGGTGAACCACCAGACGAAAGCGAACGCGGCCGCCACCACGAGGAGCGTGAAGCCGCCGACGAGGGCGTGATTGGCGCGGGTTTCCATCCGTCTGCTCCTTGGCCCGGTCAGGCGGCCGTCGCGCCGACGCCGGCCGCGCGGGCCCGCTCGCCACGGAAATATTGCTGCATCCAAGGATCGTCGTTCTTGACCATCTCGGACATGGGGCCGACCGCCAGCGTCTTGCCGCCCTTGAGGGCGGCGATCCGGTCGCAGGCGGTGGTCAGGCTGTCGAGGTCGTGGGTCACCATGTAGACGGTCAACCCGAGCGCGTCGCGCAACGTCATGATGAGCTTGTCGAAATCGGCCGCGCCGATCGGATCGAGGCCCGCGGTCGGCTCGTCGAGGAAGACGATGTCCGGATCGAGCGCGAGCGCCCGCGCAAGCGCCGCCCGCTTGATCATGCCGCCGGACAGCTCGGACGGAAACCGGTCCGCGGCCTCGGGCTTGAGGCCGACGAGGTCGATCTTGAGGCGGGCGATTTCGTCGAGCAGCTTCGGAGACAGCGAGGTGTGCTCGCGCAGCGGCATCTGGATGTTCTGCAGCACGGTCTGCGAGGAGAACAGCGCGCCCTGCTGGAACAGCACGCCCCAGCGCCGCTCCACCGCCAGTCGCTCCTTGGCCGTCGCCTGGTCGAGGTCGACGCCGAGCACCTCGACGGTCCCCGCCTTCTTCGGCAGCAGCCCGATCACCGCGCGCAGCGTCACGGATTTGCCGGCGCCGGACGGTCCGACGACGCCCAGAATCTCGCCCCGGCGGACGTCGAGGTCGAAGCCGTCGATGACGTTGCGGTCGCCGAAGCCGACGACGAGGTCGCGCACGCTGATGATGTTGTCGGGGGCCGCCCCGTTTCCTTCGGCCATGGTCAGATCCCCATCGCCGCGAAGAACATGGCGAACACGCCGTCGAGCACGATCACGATGAAGATCGACTTCACCACCGAGGAGGTGGTGCGCGCGCCGAGCGATTCGGCGGAGCCCTCGACCTTCATGCCCTCCGTGCAGGCGATCAGGCCGATCACGATCGCCATGAAGGGCGCCTTCACCAGGCCGACGAAGAAGGTCTGGAGCGAGAGCGCGTCCTTCAGCCTCTGCAGGAAGGTGACCGGCGTGACGTCGCCGTAGATCCAGGCCACCAGCCCGCCGCCGAGCAGCGCCGACATGGAGGCGATGAAGGCGAGCAGCGGCATCGCGATCACGAGCGCCACCAGTCGAGGCATCGCGAGAATCTCGATGGGATCGAGGCCCATGGTTTTTAGCGCGTCGATCTCCTCGCGCATCTTCATGGACCCGATCTCGGCGGTGAAGGCCGAACCCGAGCGGCCTGCGACCATGATCGCGGTGAGCAGCACCCCGAGTTCGCGAAGGACGAGAATGCCGAGCAGGTCGACGACGAACAGCGTCGCCCCGAAGTTCTTCAGCTGGAAGATCGACTGCTGCGCCACGATCGCGCCGACGAGGAACGAGATGAGCGCGATGATTGGCACGGCGCGCAGCCCGACGCGCTCCAGATGCACCACGGTCGAGGTGAAGCGGAACCGCCAGGGCGCGAGCATGAGCTTGCCGGTCGCGGCCACCACAGCGCCGAGGAAGGAGGTGGCGCGGACGGCGTCCTTGCCGATCTCCACGACGCCTTCGCCGATGTCGGCGAGCATGGTCAGGGGGCCGAACTCGTGCGGGGTCGCAGGCGGGTCGCCGCGGCCGCGGTCGCTCAGCGCGTCGAGCAGGCGCTTGTGCGGCGGCTTGGCGTTGTGGATCTCGACCTTGGCGTCGATCTCGGCGGCGCGGGCCTCGAGCCGGTGCAGCACGAGGACGCCGACGGTGTCGAGGCGATCCAACTGCCCGAGATCCAGGGCGAGCGTCTTGCCTTGCGCTCCCGACAGATCGACCTTGTCGGCGCGGCGCGCGACGGCGTCCACGCCTTCGGCGGTCCACGCGCCCAAGGGGCTCAACACGAGCCCTTCGTCGAAGGTTTCGATCTTCAGATCGCCGGTCTTGGCTTCAACCTGCACGTGCGCTCGCCGTTGGCTCCCAGAGACTCGACCGCTTGCTCGACAAGACCCTAGCCTTAATAGTCAGGCTATCAGCCGCATGTCGAGGCGGCGCGAGAGGCGGAGCGCGTTGTGGAGATTGCAAAGCCCTACCTGTTGTTTCTGGGCGACGCCCCGGACGCGCTGGCGGCGAAGACCGCGGCCGGGGTGGTGGACTGGCGGCGGGACTGGTGCGTGGGCCAGATGCGTCTCCCCGGTTGCGGCGCGAACGTGGGCCTCCCCGACATGGATGTCCCGACCGCCGTCGCCGCGGGCGCGAAGACCTTCGTGATCGGCGTGGTGAACGCCGGCGGGGTGCTTCCGGATCACTGGATTGACGAAATCGTAGCCGCCCTTGAGGCGGGCCTCGACGTCGCGAGCGGCCTGCACGGACGCCTAAAGGACACGCCGCGCATCGCCAAAGCCGCCGAGCGCGCCGGCCGCGCGCTGCACGACCTCCGCCACGCCGCGGAGCGCTTCGCGACCGGCAAGGGAACCAAGCGCCCCGGCCGGCGGCTGCTGACCGTCGGAACCGATTGCTCGGTCGGAAAGAAATACGCCGCGCTGGCGCTCGAAGCCGAGATGCGGGCTCGCGGGCTCGACGCCGAGTTCCGCGCCACCGGCCAGACCGGCGTCCTGATCGCCGGCCGCGGCGTCGCGGTGGACGCCGTGATCGCCGATTTCATCTCCGGCGCGGCGGAGTGGCTGACTCCTGCGAACGATCCCGCGCATTGGGACGTGGTGGAGGGCCAGGGCTCGTTGTTCCACCCCTCCTTCGCCGGGGTCACGCTCGGCCTGCTGCACGGCGCGCAGCCCGACGCCTTCGTGGTCTGTCACGAGCCGACGCGCACGACGATGCGGAACGTCGCCCATCCCCTGCCGACGATCGGCCAGGTCATCGAGGCCACGGTCGCCGCGGGACGGCTCACCAATCCGGACATCCGGTGCGTCGGAATCTCGATCAACACCGCGGCGCTGCCCGACGCCGAGGCTCGCGCGACGCTTGATGCGGCGACGGCGGAGCACGGCCTGCCCGCGAGCGATCCGATCCGCTTCGGCGTGGCCCCGCTCGTGGACCGGCTGCTGGAAGCGTTTCCGTAGCTGACGGCCGCGGGTTCCTGCTTCCGCTTGGACGACGAAGAGACGGCGCCAAAAAGTCTCGTCATTCCCCGATTTATCGGTGAAATCCAGGCCAGATCGTCAAGCGGGAGCTCGCGCCGGCCTGGATGCCCCGGATAAACCGGGGCATGACGCGGAAATCATTGGATGATCAGCCGTCACCGCGAGAGCCGCACCACCTGCACGTCGAGGTCGCGGATCTTCTTGCGCAGCGTGTTGCGGTTCACGCCGAGCAGCTCCGCCGCCTTGATCTGGTTGCCGCGGGTGGCGGCGAGCGCGGCCGAGATCAGCGGGTACTCAACTTCCCGCAGGACCCGGTGGTAGAGGCCCGGCGGCGGCAGGTTCTCGCCGAACTCGGCGAAGTAGGCGTTGAGGTGGCGCTCCACCGAGTTGATCAGCGTCTCGGCGCCGCCGGCCTCGTCTCCGATGGTCGCGGCCGGGGGCTGCGACAGCTCGGCGTCGATGATGGCAGCCCCGATGATCTCCTGCGGATAGAGCGCGGCGAGGCGCCGGATCAGGTTCTCGAGTTCGCGGATGTTGCCCGGCCAGCGGTAGCGCTTCAGCCGGTCGATCGCCGCGGCGTCGATCTGCTTCGGCGGCAGACCCTCACGGGCCGCCAGCGTGAAGAAGTGGCGCGTCAGGTCCGGCACGTCCTCCGCGCGTTCCCGCAGCGGCGGCAGCCGGATCGGCACCACGTTCAGGCGGAAGAACAGGTCCTCGCGGAACAGGCCCTGCTGGATGAGCAGGCGTAGGTCCTTGTTGGTGGCGGCGACGATCCGAACGTCGGTCTTGATCGCGGTGCGGCCGCCGACGGTGGTGTACTCGCCCTGCTGCAGCACCCGCAGCAGCCGCGTCTGCGCCTCCATCGGCATGTCGCCGATCTCGTCCAGGAACAGCGTTCCGCCCTCCGCTTGCTCGAAGCGGCCGGACGAGCGCGCCTGCGCCCCGGTGAAGGCGCCCTTCTCGTGGCCGAACAGCTCGGCCTCGATCAGGTCGCGCGGGATCGCCGCCATGTTGATCGCGACGAAGGGGCCGGCGCGGCGCTTGCCGTAGTCGTGCAGCGCGCGGGCTACGAGCTCCTTGCCGGTGCCGCTCTCGCCCGAGATCATCACGGTGAGGTCGGTCTGCATCAGGCGCGCGAGCACGCGGTAGATGTCCTGCATCGCGGGCGAGCGGCCGACGAGCGGGATCTCGTCCACCTCGGCGTCGTCGCTGCGGCGCAGGTCCTTGCCCTTGGGCTCGGTCAGCGCGCGGCCGACGATCGCGATCAGCTCCTTCAGGTCGAAGGGTTTCGGCAGATACTCGTAGGCGCCCTTCTCCGAGGCGCGGATCGCCGTCATGAAGGTGTTCTGCGCGCTCATGACGACGACCGGAAGCTCCGGCCGCGCCTTCTTGATCCGCGGCAGCATGTCGAAGGCGTTTTCGTCCGGCATCACCACGTCGGTGATGACGAGGTCGCCGTCGCCCTGGGAGACCCAGCGCCACAGCGTCGCGGCGTTGCCTGTGGAGCGCACCTCGTAGCCGGCGCGGCTCAAAGCCTGATTGAGGACGGTGCGGATCGCGGCGTCGTCGTCCGCGACGAGAATGCTGCCTTGCGGCATGGGGCGATCAGCTCCGCTGGCGGCGGCTGTCGCCGCTCGTGAACATGGGCATCAGCACGCGGAAGGTGGTCCGCCGCGGCTGGGATTCGCATTCGATGATGCCGCCGTGGTTGCCGACGATCTTGGCGACCAGCGCGAGGCCGAGGCCGGAACCGGTCGGCTTGGTGGTCACGAACGGGTCGAACAGGTGCGGCAGCAGGTCCTCGGGCACGCCCGGGCCGTTGTCGCGCACGGTGAACTGCAGCGGCAGGCTCACGCGGGTGCTGGAGCCCGGCACGGACAGCCGCACGCCAGGCCGGAACGCCGTCGTGAGATGGATCTCGCCATCCTGAGCGTCGCCAATGGCTTCCGCGGCGTTCTTCACCAGGTTTAGAAACACCTGCACGAGCTGGTCCCGGTTCGCGAGCACCGGCGGCAGCGAGGGATCGTAGTCCTCGACGATCCTCAGGCCGCGGGCGAAGCCCGAGACGGCGATCCGCTTCACGTGCTCGAGCACGGCGTGGATGTTCACCGCCTCGCTCTCGATCGGCCGCTCGTCGGAGAACACCTCCATGCGGTCGACCAGCTTCACGATGCGGTCGGCCTCGTCGCAGATCAGGCGGGTGAGGACCCGGTCCTCGTCGCTCGCGGACTGCTCCAGAAGCTGGGCCGCGCCGCGGATGCCGGACAGGGGGTTCTTGATCTCGTGCGCGAGCATCGCGGCGAGCGCCGTCACCGAGCGAGCGGCGCCGCGGTGCGTGAGCTGGCGGTCCATCTTGTCCGCGATCGTGCGCTCCTGCAGCACGACCACCAGGACGTCCGGGCGCTCGTGCAGGGGCGCGACGTGGATGTCGACGATGCGCTCACCGCCGTTTCGCGGCGTGCCGAGGTCCACACGGTACTCGTTGACCGGGGCGCCGCGGTCGCGGGCCTGCTCGATCAGCGAGATCAGCGGCGAGCCGAACGGCACGAACTCGCGGATGTCGTGGCGGCGGAGAACGTTGGCGCTCGCCTCGAAGAAGGCTTCGGCTGCGACGTTGACGTCGACGATCCGGCCGGCGTCCGCGACGCAGATCACGGGGTGGGGCAGCGCGTTCAACACCGCTTCCGGCGCGCCGGCGCCGGTGCGGGGACGGTCGCTGGGCGCGAGGCTCATGCCGCGGCCCTCCAGCCGAGTTCGTCATAGGCGGCGGCGAAGGCGGACCGCGCCTCCTCCGCGGTGGGAGCGCTCTGGGCGGCGGCCTTCAGAGCCGCCGGAACGGGCGTCCCGGCGGTCGACGCCGCGGCGTCGAGATACCAGCCGAGATGCTTGCGGGCGTGCCGGACGCCGACGTCGCGCCCGTAGAGCGCGAGCAGGCCTTCGTAGTGCTCGAGCGCCAGATCGCGCTGCATGTCGAGATCCGGCGCCTCGGTCTGGCGGCCGGCGAGATGAGCGGCGACCATGCCGGGGAACCACGCCCGGCCCTGCGCGCCACGGCCGATCATCACCGCGTTCGCGCCGGAGGCCCGCAGCATTGCGGGCGCATCCTCGACCGCGACGAGGTCGCCGTTCGCGACCACCGGAATGGAGACCCGATCGACGATGGCGCGGATCGCGCCCCAGTCGGCCCGGCCCTCGTAGAACTGCGCCCGGGTTCGGCCGTGCACCGTCACCATCGCGACGCCCTCCGCCTCCGCGCGGGCGGCGAGTTCCGGCGCGACGATCGACTCGGCGTCCCAGCCCAGCCGCATCTTCACGGTCACGGGCGCGTCGACCGCGGCGACCGTGGCGGCGATCAGGCGGGTCGCGAGGTCGAGATCCTTCAGCAACGCCGAGCCGCCATGGCCGCCCACGACCTTCTTGGCCGGGCAGCCCATGTTGATGTCGACGATCGCGGCGCCGGCGCCGACCGCGACGCGAGCCGCCTCGGCCATCCACGAGGGATCGCGGCCGGCGAGCTGGACCACGTGCACGCCCAAGCCTTCGCCCTCGGCGCGCAGCCGCGCCTCGTCGTCGGCCGTGGCGAGCTCGCGGGACGCGACCATCTCGGACACCACCAGCCCCGCGCCAAGACGCGCGGCGATTCGCCGGAACGCGAGATCCGTCACGCCGGACATCGGCGCGAGAAGCACCGGATTGTCGGGGGATACGCGTCCGACGACGAAATTTTGGGCGAGAGGCACGGGGGCTATGCTGCTCATAAAATTGGCCGGCGGCTTGTGTGCACACATATTAGACAGATTTCGATCGGACACAACGCCGCAAAGCGTCTGTTTCCGTCGCCGCGCGACAGCGAGGCCCCGCTTCGTTAGAAGACGGCGGGAAATTCGGCGCCGATGGCGTCGGCATCGGGCGAAGAGCGATGGCATTGTCCACAGAATCCAGCGGACCGACGGTCGCTCTGATCTGCGCCGCCGGCGGAGGGCTCCGCGCCGGCGCCGGCGTTCCGAAGCAGTACCGGCCGATTGGCGGAGAGCCGATGCTCGCCGTCGCCGCGCGCCTGTTCCTTGACCACCCGGAGGTGGCGGAACTGAGGGTGATCATCGGACCCGGCCATGACGATCATTACCATGAGGCGATGGCGCCGTGGCTGGGCCACCCGAAGCTGGGCGCCCCCGTGCTCGGCGGCGCGACGCGTCAGGCCTCGGTCCACGCCGGATTGCAGGCGCTCAACCGCGACGTCGGGGTCGTCCTGATCCATGACGCCGCCCGCCCCTTCGCGAGCCCCGCGCTGGTCTCCCGGGCGATCGCCGCCGCCTGCGCCCATGGCGGCGCCGTGCCGGGCGTCGCGGTGATCGACACCGTCTGCGCGGTCGCGGCCGACGGCGAGCGCGGCGCCACGATCGACCGCGCGGGCGCGCGCGCCCTGCAGACCCCGCAGGCGTTTCGCCACGCGCCCCTGCTCGCGGCCCACGCCCGGGCGGCGGCGGAAGGTCGCGAGGATTTCACCGACGACGGTTCGCTCTACGCCTGGGCGGGGCATCGGGTCGTCGTGTTCGAAGGAGAGGCGCGCAACGTGAAGCTCACGACCGCAGAGCAATTCGACGACGACCTGCTCCGGCGCGCCGGCGCCGAGTTCCTGGCCCGCGGCGACGTCCGCACCGGCACGGGCTTCGACGTCCACGCCTTCGCGGCGGGCGACCATGTGACGATCGGCGGCGTGAAGGTCCCGCACGGCTTCGGCCTGTCCGGCCATTCCGACGCCGACGTCGTGCTGCACGCGCTCACCGACGCCGTGCTCGGGGCGCTCGGCGACGGCGATATCGGCGCGCATTTTCCGCCGTCGGACCCGGCCTGGAAGGGCGCCGACTCCGCGCAGTTTTTGGAGGACGCCGTGGCGCGCGTCAGAGCGGCCGGCGGCGTCGTCGCCCATCTCGACGTGACGGTCATCGGCGAAGCGCCCAAGGTCGGGCCGCACCGGGAGGCCATGCGGGCGCGGATCGCCGAGATCGCAGGCGTCGCCGTGGGCCGCGTCGGCGTGAAGGCCACCACGACCGAGCGGCTCGGCTTCGCCGGGCGACGCGAGGGCCTCGCGGCCATGGCCTCCGCCACCATCCGCCTCCCCTTCAAGGATCATCTCGCATGAGCGCGACGGTCTACGAGCTCGCCGAAGAGGCGCTCCGCCTCGCCCGCGGCGCGGGGCTGACGATCGCGACCGTCGAATCCTGCACCGGCGGGCTGGTGGCCGGGGCGCTCACCGAAGTGCCGGGTTCGTCCGACGTGGTCGACCGCGGCTTCGTCACCTACTCCAACGCGGCCAAGACGGCGCTGGTGGGCGTGCCGGCCGAGTTAATCGCGGCCAGAGGCGCGGTCAGCGAAGAGGTCGCCGTCGCCATGGCCGAGGGCGCGCTTGCGGCCGCCGGCGTCGGACTGACGGTCGCGATCACCGGCGTCGCCGGCCCTGGCGGCGGGTCGGCGGACAAGCCTGTCGGACTGGTGCATTTCGCGGCGGCGCGCGCCGGTCGTCCGACCCTGCACCGCGAGCGCCGCTTCGGAGACCTCGGCCGCGCCGAGATCCGCCGCCGCTCGGTGATCGAGGCGCTCGAGATGCTGCAGGAGGCCTCGGGCGCGACGGGAGTGGCGTGACGACGCCGCCGTCGCTCCGGGCGAAGTCCCAAAGCCTATAAGCCCGCCGCCAACAAGGCGCGACGCACCTCACAGATGATCGTCAGCCGCGGGCTTATAGGCTCCAGCATTTCGCTGCGCTTCAGCCGGAGCGACAACGCCCCCTCAATCCACCCGCTTCATACCCTTGGCGAAGCGGCGGGCGTTCGCGACGTAGCGGCCGGAGGTGCCGAGCAGCTTGATCTCCCACTCCGGCCCGAGCGTCTTCACGACCCTGGCCGGCGACCCGACGATCATGGAGAAATCGGGAAATTCCTTGCCCTCGGTCACAAGCGCGTTGGCGCCGACGAGGCAGGACTTTCCGATCTTCGCGCCGTTCAGCACGGTCGCGCCCATGCCGATCAGGCTTCCGGCCCCGATGGTGCAGCCGTGCAGGATCGCGCCGTGGCCGACCGTGCAGTCCGGCCCGATGTCGAGCGGAAAGCCGGGGTCGGTGTGGAGGATGCAGCCGTCCTGGACGTTGGAGCGGGCGCCGACGGTGATCGTCTCGTTGTCGCCGCGCATGACGGTGCCGAACCAGACGTTGGCGTCTTCCTCGAGCACGATCTTGCCCACGAGCACGGCCGTCTCCGCCACCCAGTAGCGGCCGTTGGCGGGCGTCTGGGGGCGGTCGCCGTCGAGTTCGTACAGGGCCATGGCCGGCTCCCCTTTGTCTGAGTCACATGCCCAACGCCGCGGCTCCCGAAAGCGCGACGGAGCCCAGCGCGAGGCTCCAGAGGCCGGCGAGCACCGTGCCTATGGCGACCCCGATCGCAGACCGTCGGCGGGCGCGAAGGGCGATCAGGTTGCGCGCCATCATGTACGGCGCGGCGACGGTCACAAGCGGCACCGCGACCACGGCCGTCGAATCCGGCGAGCGCAGCAGCCGGAAGCCCGCCCGGCGCGCGGTCGCCGCCTCGAAGGCGGAAGCCGCAAGCGCCGACAGGGCGAAGCCGAGGCAGAGCGTGAACAGGCTGGCGACGAAGGGCGACATGGGCCTCTCCCGACGACGGCGGGCGCCGCCGTCCGAAGCATGACGCCAGCAACATCCGGGCCGTCCCTTAATGGGACAGGCCCGGCGGACCTCACTCGAGGTCGGTCTCCAGGATCGCCATCTGGAAATTGTAGGACAGGTCGCCGTCCTCGTCGTCGCGGAACACGACGCCGATGAATTCCTCGCCGAGATAGACCTCGGCGCTGTCGTCCTTGCGCGGACGCGCCACGACGCGGACCGTCTGGTTCTGGAACAGGCGGCGCATGTAGCTCTGCACGCGCTCGATTTCGCGCTTTTCCAACGTCACCTCCCAGAGTGGACTGGCTTGACGCGCCGACGCGGACGACCGGCGCGAGAGGCCGCACGCCTTGCCACGGGCGGCGGCGGGAGGCAAGGCGGCGCGAGCGACGACGGCGTCAGAGACCGGCGTCGTAGAAGATGTGGTCCATGGTCCGCGACGGCTCCTTGCAGGGCGACGCGCCGACCACGCGGGCCGGGACGCCGGCGACGGTGGTGTTCGCCGGCACGTCCTGCAGCACGACGGATCCCGCCGCCACGCGCGAGCAGTGGCCGACCTCGATGTTGCCGAGGATCTTCGCGCCGGCGCCGATCAGCACGCCCTGTCGGATCTTCGGGTGGCGGTCTTCCGTGCTCTTGCCGGTGCCGCCCAGCGTCACGCCGTGCAGGATCGAGACGTTGTCCTCGATTACGGCCGTCTCGCCGATGACGACGCCGGTGGCGTGGTCGAAGAACAGGCCACGGCCGATGCGGGTCGCCGGATGGATGTCGACCTGGAAGATCGAGGACGAGCGGCTCTGCAGATAGAGCGCGAAGTCATGGCGCCCCTGCGTCCACAGCCAGTGCGCGAGCCGATGGGTCTGGATCGCGTGGAAGCCCTTGAAGTGCAGCAGCGGCTCCAGCGCGCGGGTGCAGGCGGGATCGCGCTCGACGACGGCCGCAAGGTCGGCGCGCACCGCCGCGCCGATCGCGGGATCGGCGGCGACGGCCTCGTCGTAGGTCTGGGAGATCATAGAGGACGACAGGTCCTCATGGCCGAGGCGCGAGGCGATGCGGTGGCCGATCGCCTGCTCCAGCTTCTCCTGATTGATCACAGTCGCGATCAGGAAGCTCGCAAGCTCCGGCTCCCGACGCAGAGCCTCCTCGGCCTCGGAGCGCACACGCGCCCAGACGGGATCGAGGGTGAGCAGGTTATGGCTCTCGGCGCGCGCGAGCTTGGCCATGGCGTAAAACTCCCGGGGGACCGCCGTTCCGTATCGCGGTTCTCTACCACACATGGTCTCGGCGCGCGCTGAAGAAAGGGCGCAACGCCCATGCGCCTCAGGGGCGCCGCGACAGGAAGTCGACCACGCCCTGCTTGTAGACCTTGTCGCCGACCGCCCGGTTGTGGTCGCGGCGGGGGATTTCGAGCACCTCCGCGCCGGGGATCAGCTTGGCGAGCGCGTGTGGATCGCCCGCGACGTCGTCCTCGGTCCCGACGGCGATCAGCACCGGCGTGGTGATGGTCCCGAGCTTCTCCGGATCGACCAGCGAACGCTGCGCCCGCATGCAGGCCGCGAGCGCGCGGCGGTCCGCCTTGGTCGCCTCCGCGAAGCGGCGGAACATCTTGGCGGTGGGGTTCACGATGTCGTCGACGCTCTCGGCGAGCAGACCCTCGGCGATCTCGTCCGCCGAGGGAGCCCCGCGCAGCAGCCCCTCGCCCATGCCGCCGATGATCGCGCTCCGCAGCCGCTCCCGGTTCCGGATCGCCATCAGCGAGGTGACGCGGGCGCCCATGGAGTACCCCATGACGTCCGCGCGGGCGATCTCGAGATGGTCGAGCAGCCGCAGCGCGTCCTCCGCCATCAGGTCGGAGCCGTAGAACGCCGGATCGTAGAGCTTCTCGCTCGCGCCATGGCCGCGGTTGTCGATCGCGATGACGCGGCGGCCGTCGGCCTTCAGCAGGTCGAACCAGCCGGGCCCGACCCAGTTCACGTCGAGGTTCGAGGCGAAGCCGTGGATCAGCAGGATGGGATCGCCCTCGCCCTCGTCGCGGTAGGCGAGGTCGAGCCCGTCGGAGGAGAAGGTCGGCATGGCGGCTCCGGTCGTGCGTGGCGAAAGCGAGACGTCGAGGGGCCGCGACCCTAACCGCAGCCGAGGTTAGACGAAAGCCGCGGGCCCGCTTGTCCGCGCCGCGCAAACCGCCTAATCCGAAGCGCAGGCTGCACGACGATCGAGGACCCGCGCCATGGCCGACCACGGAACCCCGCATTTCGCCAACGACGCCGGCGTGAGCGTCATCCACATCGGGGCGAAGGAGTTCCAGTGCATCGGGGCGAAGCCGCCGTTCGACCACCCGCATGTCTTCCTGGACATGGGCTCGGACGACGAGATCATCTGCCCCTACTGCTCGACGCTCTACAAGTTCCGCGCCGACCTGCACGCCGACCAGTCCGATCCGGCGGCCTGCCTGTGGAAAGCGCCCGCCGCAGCCTGACGCGGACATGACGCGCCCGGTCCTGATCGCCGGCGCGGGCATTGGCGGACTGACGCTCGCGCTCGCGCTCGCGCAGCGCGGCCTCGCCAGCGAGATCTTCGAACGCGCCTCCGTGCTCGACGAGGTCGGCGCCGGCGTCCAGCTCGCGCCGAACGCCAGCCGCATCCTCGACGGGCTGGGCCTCGGGCCGGCGCTCGACGCCGTGGCCGTGCGCCCCGAGGGCGTCGTCATCTCGGACGCGCCGACCGGCCGCGCCCTCAAGACGATCCCGCTCGGAGCCGCCGCCAAACGGCGGTGGGGGGCGCCCTACCGCGTGGTCCATCGCGCGGATCTCCAAGCGGCGCTGCGCGACGCCGTCCGCGCGACGTCGTCCATTCGCCTGACGCTCGCCGCACGGGTTCTGAGGGCAAACGACGCCCCCGGCGGCGCGTCCCTCGAAATCGAGGCCGCGGGCGAGCGCAGGACGGTCGACGGCTCCTTCGTCGTCGGCGCGGACGGCCTTCGCTCGGTCGTGCGGCAGGCCGTGAAGCTTCCCGAGGCCGTCCGCGAGACCGGCCTGGTCGCCTATCGCGCCGTGCTGTCCGCCGAGGCGCTGCCGGACGCCTTTCCGCTCACGCACGTCAGCGTCTGGCTCGCGCCCGGCGCGCACATGGTGGTCTATCCCGTCCGCGCGGGTCGGGAGGCCAACGTGGTGCTGATCGGAGCGCTGGGCGCGACGACGCCTGGGGAGCGCCTCGCCCGCTGGGCGGGCCCCGGCCGCGCTCTGGTCGCGGCCGCCCCGCGCC
>Ga0256876_1000097_pt1 | contig 16547 bp, 15 predicted proteins | sample MC6MC0419MT_FD_186340 | JGI IMG/M metagenome (GOLD analysis project Ga0256876, IMG submission 186340) | Metatranscriptome of enriched soil aggregate microbial communities from Iowa State University, Ames, United States - MC6-MC0419-MT... | ecosystem: Environmental > Terrestrial > Soil >...
CTTCGCCATATCGCCCTCTTTTCGTCACGATTGCAGAACGCGCGCGAAGGCGTTCGGTTTCGCGACGCTGCGTCGCAGCAAAGACCCTTCGCAATGCCGTGAGAGCGGCGGTCGATGGGTTTCGCCCCGATGGCCGGGCTGACAGGTTGGTCGCCCGATCACGATCAACGCGTTGTGGAACATCATTTGACGTCCGGACACTTGACCCTCCCAGCGGTTGCGCTCGCGTGCGTCGTCGCCGCAAGTTCGCCCGCCGCGGCTCAGCACAGCTGGCTCGCCGATTGGGCCTCGCAAAAGCAGGACGCCATCGCCGCGCCAGCCGAGACGAACCCGTTCGTGGATCCAGCCCCGCTGTCGTTTTCGAAGATCGAGCTTCGGCGATCGTCCCGGTCGGAGCGCGCGCTCCAGGACGCGACGATCAGAGCCTATGAGCGTCTGATTGGCGAGAACACCTCGCGCAGCCTGCTCTGGACCGGCGTCGAGACGGCGAACCCGCTGACCCGGTCCGAGGACTACCGCTGGAACGCCTTGCGGGATCAGAATCTGTTCGACGCGACGGTCCGCCGCGCGGTGACGGACGAACTGCAGACGCTCGGGCTGACGAACGTGCGCCTCGGCCTCGCCAATCACGACATTGACCTCGACCGCCCGGAAAGCTGGGGCGAGCACGACGCGCTGATCGGCGACTTCGTGGGCGCCGGGATCAACGTCAGCCTGGACATGCATCACTTCGGGGTCGAAGACCGCTTCCGCACGCGGGGCCCCGACGGCCGCACCGCGCCGCGCGCGAGCTACTACCTGCATCCCGAATGGCCGGACTACTTCGCGCGCTTCGCCGGCGCGGCCTTCGCGCGCTACGGCGGCGCGATCAAGGCGGTGACGCTGGTCAACGAACCCGAGACCACCATCGGCTTCAACAGCGAGATGTGGCACGGCGGCTTTCCCGGCTGGGGGTCGGCCGAGCACGACGTGATCTATGTCGAGCGAGCGTTCCAGGTGGCGATCGGCGCTGTGAAGGCGCGGATCGCCATCGAGGCCGAACGCCGCCGCCGGCCTCAGGACGTGGTGTTCATGCACACCGAGGCGGTGGTGACGAAGCCCAGCCGGGTGGCTTTCGACCGCGTCGTCCGCTTTTTCCCGAGCGACCTCATCCTCGGTCACCGCTGGCTGATGGAGGCCGACCTCGACCGCTTCGCTGCGGCGGCGCCGTCACGGCTCGTCGCGGTCGCGCGCCTGAAGCCCGAGACGTCGCATACCCCGGTCGACTGGCTTGCGCTTCACTACGTCGGAGCCGAGCAGGACCCAGTCGCGCAGTCGCGTGCTCGGGATCGTCTCGTCGAGCGGCTGCGCGATCTCCGCGCCCTTCACAATGAATTGCGACGGGCGTTCCGCAAGACGATGACGTCGGAAACGGTGTTCGCAGCGGACTATTACGCGCACAACGAGGCCGCGGGCGCTGCGAGCGGCGCCTGGCTGTCGCCGGAGCCGCAGCTGTACGCCGCGCAGGTGCGGTCCGGCGAACGGGTCGGGCTCTATCCCCTGCTGATGGCCTACTACGACCGCTATCGGCTGCCGATGATGATCGGCGAAACGGGCACGCCCTACTACAGCTACGGCGCGCGTTGGCATCAGCAGATGCTGCTCGAATGCGCGGCGGCGATGGAGCAGGGCGTGCCGCTGCTCGGCTACACGCTCTACCCCCTGTTGGACACCTGGGGCTGGGAGATGGGGCTGTCGCGACCCAAGGCCGCCGCCCTGCACAATCCGTCCGGAGTGCTCGACCTCGACAGGAAGCCGAGGCCGTTCATGGAGGCGCTGATCGCGGCGCTCAGCACCCAGACCGCCGCGGCCCGGATCGACGGAACGCCGGACGTCCGATAGGCGAGCTCAGGCGCCCTCCGAGCGGGGAACCAGGGCCAGTCCCGGCCCCTGACCGACGGCGTGCCGGTTTCGGCCGCCGGCCTTCGCCATGTAGAGCGCCTCGTCAGCGGTCCGCACGAACATCTCCGGGGTGAGCGCGCCGCGCCGCGTCGGCGACGACGACGCGCTGCCGATGCTCACGCTCGCCACGCCGCCCGGGGCCCCGTCATGCGCGATCCTGAGGTCCCCCACGCTCGACAGGATACGGGCCGCGACCGACGCCGCGCCGTCCGCGCCGGTGTTCGGCAGGATCACGGCGAACTCCTCCCCGCCGTAGCGCGCGGCGACGTCGCCAGGACGATTGGCGCAGGCGCGGATCGCGGCGCCGATCCGACGCAGCGCGTCGTCGCCCGCCAGATGGCCGAAGCTGTCGTTGAACGACTTGAAATGGTCGACGTCGATGAGCAGCGCGGAGAGCGCGCCGCCGTCCCGCTCCGCCTGGGCGCAGGCGGCTTTCATCTCGGCGTCAAACCGGCGGCGGTTCGCCAAGCCGGTCAATCCGTCCTCGTCCGCGAGTGACTGAAGGCGGCGCTGTGCGGCTGACAGCCGTTCGGCGGTCTCATTGAGCGTCGCTCCGAGCACGCGGATCTCGGCGGGCTGAAAGGCTCCGATGCGCGTCCAGGCCGTGAGATCGCCGGCGCCGATCCGTTCGGCGACGCCCGTCAACAGGCGGATCGGACGAGCCAGCGTCCAGTACCCGAGAAACCAGGCGGCGAGCAGGGCGACGAGCGCGACGAAGAGCGCGATCGCAAGCCGCTTCGCCGCGATCGCGGCGGCGTCTTGCAGGACCGCCTCCAGGGGCGCGCCCACGACGATCACCGGTCGGGACAGCCCTTGGACGCGGAGGGGCGCGAAGCCGACGATCTCGTCAACGCCGTTAAGCCCCCGCACCTCGGCCGATCCTTCGTAACGCGCCCCGATGAGGGCCGTGAGCAGAGGATGACCTTCGATCGACGTGTTGATGAGGCGGCGAAGCGCGCCGGACCCGGCGACGACCTTCCCGTCCCGCGCGTCGATGACGGACACGCTGCGGGCGCCGCCCTGGTCGAACTGACTGGCGAGATCGCTCAGCGCGCCGAGGTCAATCGATGCGAAAAGCATGCCGTCCACGGTCGCGCCGTCTTTGGCGGTTGGCGTGGCGACGGCGATCGTCGGGCGGCCGGTCACCCGGCCGATCACCAATCGTCCGATCATCGTGTCGCCCGGACGCGCGCCCAGCGCCTGGGCGAGCAGCTCGACATCCGTAAAGCGGACGCGCTTGTCGAGCCGGCTGTGGCAAACGATGTCGCCGCTGCGGTCGACCACGCCGATGGTCATGAACTGCTTGTTGCGGTCCGCAGCTCTCGCGACCGGTCCGCCGCACCCCGCCGGACCGGCGGCGTCGATGCCAGAGAGCGTGGACAGTGTGGAGAGCAGCACGACGGCGTCGTCGAAAACCTGGGACTGCCGTTCGGCGACGAGACGCGCGGTGGCGCGCACGTCGTCCGTGGCGCGCTCGATGGCCAGCCGGCGATCGTCGATCGCCCCGGCGATGAGCAACGCCAGCAGCGGCAGGACGGCGCCGGTGACCAGGACGATCAGCCGGGTGCGAATGCCGAAAACGGAAAGGACCTGCTGCAGGCGCACCGGCGATCTCTCGTGACGGTCCGATATATAGACCGGGAGCGTTCGCCGCTTTCTTAACAGCCTCACAGGCGAGCCGACAGCGGCCCGCGCCTGGGGCGCCGCGATGCAAATAAGCTTCATCGTTCGTTAAAGATTCTAGGAAAGCTTCGGACTTGGTTCTCGGCCCCGGTGGGCTGGAAGGGGCCGTGGGCGTGTTGTGTCCGCGGCGCGCGTCTCTCCGTTGGTCGCACTGTGCGGCCGCGTAGCACGGAGCTTGTCATGGCCGCCTCGTCGCGCCGCAATCCGCTTGTCGTCCTGATGCTCGCAGGCCTCGCTCTCGCGATCGCCGGCTGCTCCTCCGATCGCGCGCGCCGCGTGAAGACCGGCTCGGTCTCCTACGCCACGGTCAGCCTGATGAAGGACCGCGACATGCCGCGGCAGGCCCCGATCCTGATCCGCGTGTTCAAGGAGGAGGGCGTCCTCGAGGTCTGGAAGCAGGAGAGGGCGGGTCACTACGGCCTTCTGCGGTCGTACGAAATCTGCAAGTTCTCGGGTCAGCTCGGCCCGAAGATCCGCGAAGGCGACCGCCAGGCGCCCGAGGGCTTCTATGAGATCTCGGCGAAGAGCCTGAATCCGTTCTCGCGCAACCATCTCGCCTTCGACGTCGGCTTTCCCAACGCCTTCGATCGCTCCCTCGGCCGGACCGGCAGCCATCTGATGGTGCACGGCGGCTGCAAGTCGGTCGGCTGCTACGCCATGACCCACAAGAACATGGAGGAGATCTACGGGCTCGTGCGCGAGGCGCTGCTGAGCGGCCAGACCAGCGTCCCGATCCAGGCGTTTCCGTTCCGTATGACCGAGAGCAACATGATCCGGCACGCGGACAACCCCAACATGCCGTTCTGGGTCATGCTGAAGCAGGGCCACGACATGTTCGCGGCGACCGGCCGCCCGCCGCGCGTCGGCGCCTGTCCCGGCCGCTACGTGTTCGCGCCCGCCGGCCGCGCCCTCGACCCCTACGCCTGCGAGGCCCAGGCGAGCCTCGGCGCCGATCGGTTCGCCGCCGCCGACCGCTCCTATGCGGCGGAGCCGAACTACTCCGAGCCGCGCTGACGTCTCAGCTCCGCGGCGGCTTCGGCGGCGCGTCCAGGACGTCGCGAATCCGGGCGGCCAGATCGGCGTAGGTGAACGGCTTGGTGATCAGCTCCACGCCGACGTCCAGCCGACCGTGGTGCACGATCGCGTTCCGCGCGTAGCCCGTGGTGAACAGCACCTTCAGGTCCGGCCTGAGCGCCCGGGCGCGCTTTGCGATCTGTTCGCCGTTCATCTCGCCGGGCAGCACGACGTCGGTGAACAGCAAGTCCACGCGGCTCTCCGGGCGGCTCAGCAGCCGCAAGGCCGACGCGCCGTCATAGGCCTCGAGCACGCGGTAGCCGAGTTCGCGAAGCACCTCGACCGAATACATGCGCACGTCGTCGTCGTCCTCGACCACGAGGACCGTCTCCGAGCGCGATCCTTCAGGCACGATGGCCTCGACGACCACCACCTCTTCGGGCGTCTCGCCCACCAGGCGAGGAAGGTAGATCTTCACGGTCGTGCCTTCGCCGAGCTCGGAGTAGATCTTCACGTGCCCGCCGGACTGCTTCACGAAGCCGTAGACCATCGACAGACCAAGCCCGGTGCCCTTGCCCACCTCCTTGGTGGTGAAGAACGGCTCGAAGGCCCTGGCGAGGGTCTCCTTCGTCATGCCCGACCCGTTGTCGGACACGCTTACCGCGACGTACTGGCCCACCGGCACTTCGACGTGTTCGGCGGCGTAGGCCTTGTCGAGGTGGGTGTTCGAGGTCTCGATGGTGAGCTTTCCGCCGTCCGGCATCGCATCGCGGGCGTTGACCGCGAGGTTGAGGATCGCCGCTTCGAGCTGGTTGGGGTCGGCCTCGACGCGCGACGCGCCCGCGCCCTGGACGGTCTCGAGATGGATGGTCTCGCCGAGCGTTCGCGCCAGCAGCTCCGCCATGCCGGTGACCAGCCGGTTGGCGTCGATGGGTTGGGGCGCGAGCGGCTGCCGGCGTGAAAAGGCAAGGAGCCGCTGCGTCAGCGTCGCGGCGCGGTTCGCGCCGGTGGTCGCGTTCTCCGCGGCCCGGCGCAGCCTCCCGGACTCCTCCGGCAGATTGCGCCTGAGGATCTCGAGGTTGCCCACCACGACCTGCAGCAGGTTGTTGAAGTCATGGGCGACGCCGCCGGTGAGCTGGCCGAGCGACTCCATCTTCTGCGCCTGCCGCAGCGCGTCCTCCGCGGTCCGGCGTTCGGCGATCGCGGCGGCGACGCGCGCTTCGAGCGTCTCGTTCAATTCGCGCAGAGCCGCCTCGGCGGTCTTGAGATCGTGGATGTCGGTGCAGGTGCCGTACCAGCGGACGATCGCGCCCGCCGCGTCGCGCACGCACTGCGCGCGGCCGATGACCCAGCGGTACTGCCCGGACCGATGCCGCAGCCGGTACTCGATGTGATACGCCGCGCCCGTCTCGAGCGAATGGCGCCAGGTCGACCAGGCGCGCTCCTGGTCCTCGGGATGGAACATGCCGTTCCACGCCGCCCCGTCTGTAGAGCCGTAGGGCACGCCCGTGAACTCGTACCAGCGGTCGTTGTAGTAGTCATGATAGCCGTCGGCCTGGGTCGACCAGATCATCTGGTCGATCGAGTTGGCGATCGCCTGGAAGCGCGCCTCGCTCGCGACGACGAGCTGTTCCGCGCGCGCCTGCTCGACCGCCGCCCAAGTGCGCTCCGCCGCGCCCGCGACGATCTCGACCTCCTCGTCGCTCCAGCACCGTGGCGCCGCGGCGTGGAGATAGAACACGGCGCGGGGCGCGCCGTCCTTGACCAGCGGCACGGCGATCATCCCCGGAGCGCCGAGGCGGGCGAAGGCCTCCCGGCCGCTCTGGGCGACCGCGTCCGCGGCGACGTCGTCGATGCGCAGCACCGCGCCCGACCGCAGCCGCTCCAGCAGCGGCTCGCCGAAGGCCGACAGGTCGTGGCGGCCCGCGAGGCTCGCCATGACGCCGTCCGTCCAGTCCTCGTCGATGACGAAGGCTCGCGCCTCGTCGACGATCTCGGCGTAGCCCGCCCGACCGCCGCCCAGCTTCCGGCCCACCAGCTCGGCCGCGGACCGCTTGACGCTGATCGGGTCGGAGTAGGCGCGGAGGCAGTCCGACAGCTCGACCATGAAGTTCAGACGCATCTCGGTCAGCACGCGCTTGGTCTGCTCGCTGACAATGCAGAGGATACCTGCGACGGCGCCCGCCTCGTCGCGCACCGCTTGGTAGGAAATGTCGAACCAGACGGTTTCGGGGCGCTCGCCGCGCTCGATGTAGAACGGGCGATCTTCCGCATGGTAGGTCTCGCCGGTCTCCCACACGTTCCGCAGCAAGGGCTCCAGGTCGTCCCAGAGCTCGCTCCAGTTCTCGCGCGCTGGACGGCCTAGGGCGCGCGGGTGCTTGTCGCCGATCGTCGGGGCGTAGGCGTCGTTGTACAGCGCCAGATAGTCGGGGCCCCAAAACAGCACGATCTGCGCCCGGGCCGAAAGCATGAGCCCGACCGTCGTCCGAAGGCTCTGCGGCCATCCCCGCCGGTCGCCAAGCGGCGTCGCCGCGAGATCCATGCTCTGGAGCATGGTCGCGACCTCGCCCGCGAAACCGCAGAGAGGATCGGAAGCGAACGAGCCATCAGTCATCAGCAAACGCGATCTTCAACGCGGAGGACGCAGCGTCTGCAATTTAGGGGAGCAGGCCCGGAAGTCACGGGCTGCGCCTCAGCGCGACGGCAATGCGTCGCGCAACTCCTTCAGCCAGGCGTCGGGAAGCCCGTCGGAGGGCGCGCGCCAGTCGCCGCGCGGCGAGAGCGCCCCGCCGGACGAGATCTTGGGGCCGTTCGGAATCGCGCTGCGCTTGAACTGGCTGGTGGCGAAGAAGCGTCTGATGAAGGCCTCCAGCCACCGAACGATCGTCGGCAGATCGTAGGCGCGCCGCTCCTCCTCCGGAAAGCCCGCGGGCCACTCGCCGGCCTCGAGCTCGGCCCAGGCGCGCCAGGCGAGGAACGCCACCTTCGACGGCGGCAGGCCGTAGCGCAGGATGTGGAACAGGAAAAAGTCGTGCAGCTCGTATGGGCCGATCTTGGACTGGGTGCTCTGGATTGCGCCCGAGGCGTCCGCCGGCACGAGCTCCGGCGAGATCTCGGTGCCGAGGATCGCTTCGAGCACCTCGGCCGCCGCTCCGCGAAACTCGCCGACGCGCACCGTCCAGCGGATCAGGTGCTGGATCAGCGTCTTCGGCAGGCCGGCGTTGACCGCGTAGTGGCTCATATGATCGCCGACGCCGTAGGTGCACCACCCCAAAGCGAGCTCCGACAGGTCGCCGGTGCCCACCACGAAGCCGTTGCGCTGGTTCGCGAGGCGGAACAGATAGTCGGTGCGCAGGCCGGCCTGCACGTTCTCGAACGCGATGTCGTAGACCGGTTCGCCGCGGGCGAAGGGATGGTCCATGTCGGCCAGCATCTGCTTCGCAGCCGGGCGGATGTCGATCTCCTCCGCGGCGACGCCGAGCGCGCGCATCAGGCTCCAGGCGTTGGCGCGGGTGTCCTCGCCGGTGGCGAAGCCCGGCATGGTGAAGCCCAGGATCGCCGTCCGCGGCAGGCCCATCAGGTCGCAGGCCTTGGCCGCCACGATCAACGCCTGCGTGGAATCGAGCCCGCCGGAGACGCCGATCACCATCGTCCGCGCCTGCGTCGCCTCGAACCGGCGGACGAGCCCGTGGACCTGGATGCTGAAGGCTTCGTAGCAATCCTGGTCGAGCCGGGCGGGCGCGTCCGGCACGTAGGGGAACCGCCGAAGCGGGCGCTTCAGCCCCAGGTCGGCGAAGCTCGGCTGGTGGCGAAACCCCACCGTGCGGAAGCCGGTCTCCGGGTGGCCGGCGAACGCGGCGGCGTCGTTGAAGGTGCCGAACCGCGCGCGCTCCAGCCGCAGCCGCTGCACGTCCACGTCGGCCACGATCAGCTGCGGCTCGCGCGCGAAGCGCTCGGACTGGGCGAGCAGCTCGCCGAGCTCGTGGATCGAGCCCTGTCCGTCCCAGGCGAGGTCCGTCGTGCTCTCGCCGGCGCCCGCCGCCGAATAGGCGTAGGCCGCCACGCAGCGCATGGACTGCGAAGCGGACAGCAGCGACCGATCCTCGGCCTTGCCGATCACGATGTTGGAAGCCGAGAGGTTGCACAGGATCAGCGCGCCGGCGAGCGCGCCGTGCGTCGAGGGCGGCGTCGGCGCCCAGTAGTCCTCGCAGATCTCGACGTGAAACGCGAAGTCGGCCAGGTCGTTCGCGGCGAAGATCAGGTCCGCCCCGAACGGCGCGGTCTGCCCGCCGACCTCGACCGCGAGCCCGGCGAGCCCGGCCCCGGAGGCGAACCAGCGCTTCTCGTAGTACTCGCGGTAGTTCGGGAGGAAGGTCTTCGGCACGACGCCCAAGATCGTGCCGCGCGCGAGCGCCACCGCGCAGTTGTAGACGCGCCCGTTGCGCCGGATCGGCGCGCCGATCAGCGCCACGACGCCAAGCGAACGCGTCTGTGCGGCGAGCTCCTCGATCGCCCGCTCCACGCCCTCGAGCAGCGCGTCCTGCAGCAGCAGGTCGTCGATCGCGTAGCCCGAAAGCGCGAGCTCGGGGAAGATCAACAGATCGACGCCGTCGTCCGCCGCCCGCGTCATCGCCTGCAGGATCGCCGCGGCGTTGCGCTCGGGATCCGCCACCGCGACCGCAGGCGTCGCGACGCCGACCCTGACGAAGCCGTGCCCGTGAAGCGCGGAAAAATCCGGACGATGGGGCGGCATAAGGAGACCTTCAGCCGAAGCGGGAGGCAGGTGGCGGAGACGGAGGGATTCGAACCCTCGAGACCCGTTTCCAGGTCTGCTCATTTAGCAAACGAGTGCCTTCAGCCTCTCGGCCACGTCTCCGGCGCAGGGAGGGGTACACGCGTCGGATGGGCGGGTCAACGGGCCTGCGGCGCTGGGAGGCGGGACAAGAGCGGGCCTGTCGTCGGCCGGCGCGCCTGCGGGGGCCTGCGTCGATCCGGTTCAGCCCTGCGCGAGCCACGCGCGGGCGGCGCGCTGGGCTTCGGCGACCTCGTCCGAGGTCATCTCGAGCGCCAGCTCCCTGCGGAGCCGGGCGGCCTCGGCGACGCCCTCGCGGGCCGCGAGGTTGAACCACTTGTGGGCGGCGACCCGGTCGGTCGGCACCGAACGTCCGACCGCGTACATCAGGCCGAGCTGGAAAAGCACCGTGCCGGTCGCGACGGCGCCGAGCGCGCCGCAGTCCACCGAGGAGATTTCATAACGCGCCATCTCTGCGAACCTTCGTCCTGTCGTCGGGCGCCAAGCTTTAAGCCGTCGCCTCGGGCGTTGATCTCCGGTTTGCTTTGCAGCGTCCGGCTTGATCAAAGGATCGCAGCAGATTTCTACAATGCCATTAAAAGTCGACGTAAATGAGAGATCAATGAAGTGAAAACCGGACGTTAAATTAGAGAGCCGTTTACCGCGAACGGCGCTCATTATAGAGCAAATCCCAGCGACTGACGGTGAGGACGCGAACCGAGCTCTTCAGGGATCGTGAACCACGACGAACGAAGACGCGGCGGGACCGCTCGCAGCAAAAGGCGGGGTTGGCGCGGCGCCCGATTGGGGGTTGGTTGAGGGCGCGCCCGCACGGCGTCGCGGCGAACGCGGCGTCCGACGCGTCTGGCTTCCGGGAGATTCGCATGTCCGCCCTGTTCCGCCGCTTCGCGACAGCAGCCGCCGCCACCGTCGTGGCGTTCGGGCCCGCTCCGGCGCTTGCGGACCCGCTCGGCCTCTGGAGCACGCCGGGAGGCAAGGCGAAAGTCAAAATCAGCGCCTGCGGAACCGCGCTCTGCGGCGCGATCGTTTCGCTGCGCGAGCCGACGGACGAGACCGGCAAGCCCAAGCTCGACATCTACAACGCCGACACGGCGAAACGTGCGCGCCCGATCGTTGGCCTATCTCTGCTCAGCGGCATGAAGCCGGACGGCGAGCGCTGGGAAGGCCAGATCTACAACCCCGAAGACGGCAAGACTTACAAGGCCTACATGACGCCTCAGGCCGACGGCGGGCTAAAGATCCAGGGGTGCGCGCTGGCCGGCCTGGTCTGCAAGACGCAGGTCTGGACGCCCGCGGACTGAGTCAGGCGCGAGCGCGCCGGCGCTTCTTTGGCGCGCCCTTCGACGCCGCCGGCGCCGCTCCGGCCGTCCAGAATGCAAGCGTCTGGCGCGTAATGTCCTCGATCGCCGCCTTCTGCGCGCGCGCGACGTACGCTGCAAAGAGGCTGCGAGCGGAGGACGCCTGCGCGTTCGCCGCGCTCAGCCAGAGGCTCATCCAGAGGTTTTTCATGAGGACGGAACGGCGGTGCGGCCGGAAGGTTCCGTCCGCGCCCGGTGGGCCGCGGACGGAAGCTTGGTCACAGGCGGCGGCCGAGCACGATCCCGGCGAGAGCGGCGATCAGGATCATGTTGACCCCACGGGTGCGCCGTTCGCCCGGCAGGCGCGGCCGGTCCGAACCGGAGAACGCCGATCCGACCGCGCTCAGTTCCGACCTTACGCGGTCGGCGATCGGCGCCGCGGCCGGTCGCGCGGTCCGCGTCGGGGTCCAGGTCGCGGCCCAAGCGACGAACGCCGCGACGACAAGCGTGACGCCGCCGACGACGCCCGCCGCGCCGGCGACGCCGAAGCGAGGCTCAAGCAGGGCGCCCAGCGCGAACAGCAGCGCGCCGAGGGCGAGGAGCCCCAGCACCCCGGCGATCGCGAAGCAGACCGCCATGCGCTTCAGCCGCGCGATGCGGCCAGCGACGTTCAGCGTCGCAGCCCCCATGCCGGCCTGAAGCAGGAAACGCCACATCAGCGGCGACGCCCGAGCGCGCCGACCACGTAGCCCACGCCAAGCGCGATCAGCACCGCGGTGAGCGGGTTCTGCTCGATCGAGGCGCTCACGTCGTCGACCGCGGAGACGGCCTTGTCGCGCGCGGTGTTGGCGGCGTCGGCGGCCGCCACCTTGGCGGTCGCGGCGCCGTCGGCGACGAGGGTCGAGATGGTGTCGGCGAGACGCGAGACGTCTTCGCGCAGCGTCGCCAGATCGTTCTCGAGAGCGGCGGCGCCGGTTCCGGTTCCTGTGGTCTCGGACATGAGGTCTACTCCTGGAAAGTGTGAAGCGGTTCGCGCCTGAGCGCCCGAGCGCATAACTGGATCGCGCGGTCTCCCCGTCGAGCGGGGGGCGGCCGGAAAAACGCCCTCGCTCGCGTGGAAACGCGCCGAACCGGCGCTGGCGGAGCGTCAGCCCGCGCGGGCGCGCTGGCCGAACAGCATCTTCTGCGCGTCCTTGTCGGTCGCGAGGTCCATTGGCGGCTGGTCGACCTTGACCTCCAGGCCGCGCGCGACCGCGGGCCGGGCGAGCATGACGTCGAGCCAGCGCTTCACGTGCGGGAACTCGGCGATGTCCTGACCCTGGCGCTCCCAGAGTTTGGCCCAGCCGACGACCGCCATGTCGGCGATCGAGTAGTCGCCGCAGATGAACTCGCGGTCCTTCAGGCGTTCGTTCAGCACGCCGTAGAGCCGGTGGGTCTCGTTGGTGTAGCGGTCGATTGCGTAGGGCACCTTCTCCGGCGCGTACTGGCGGAAGTGATGCGTCTGGCCGAGCATCGGGCCGAAGCCGCCCATCTGCCAGAACAGCCACTCGTCGACCTCGACGCGGCGACGCTCGTCGGACGGATAGAACTTGCCGGTCTTGCGGCCAAGATACTGCAGGATCGCGCCGGATTCGAAGACGGAGATCGGCTGGCCGCCGGGGCCGTCGGGGTCGACGATCGCCGGCATCTTGTTGTTCGGCGAGATGCCGAGAAACTCGGGCTTGAACTGGTCGCCCTTGCCGATGTTCACGGGGTGGACGGCGTAGGGCAGGCCGCACTCCTCGAGCATGATGGTGATCTTCCAGCCGTTCGGCGTCGGCCAGTAGAACAGGTCGATCGGCGGGGTCGTCGCTTCGGCCATCGAGGCCTCCTCAATTGAGAGCTGCCCGCGGGCGGCGCGGGACTGATCGTGAGCCCAAAGCTAGCCGGCGCGACGCCAGCGGCAAGCGCCCGCGCCGCGGGCGCGTCCTTGCGGCTGCGCATGGCTACCAACGTCAGATCATCGGCAGGCGTCGCGGCTCCCGGCCGCGCGGGAACACCGCGTCGATCCGGGTGAGCTGGGCTGGAGTCAGTTCGAGATCGGAGGCGGCGGCGTTGTCGCGGGCGTGAGCGACGCTCGACGCCTTAGGGATGACGAACACCGACGGCCTCCGGGAGAGAGCGGCGAGCGCCACCTGCCGGGCCGTCGCGCCATGCGCCGCGCCGATTTCCGCCAGCGCGCGTCCGCCGGGCGAGTTCGGCGGCGGGAAATCGTCGTGGCCGAACGGGCTGTACGCGACGAGCGCGACGCCGTTCGCCTCGCACCACGGGAGCACGCGGTGCTCGATGGCGCGTTCGCCGAGATGATAGAGCACCTGGTTGCAGGCGATGCGGCCAGGCTCGGTGACGGCCAGGAGTTCATCGAGGTCCTTGGCGTCGAAGTTGCTGACGCCCCAGGAGGCGATCTTGCCGGCCTCGACCAGACGCTCGAAGGCCGCGACGGTCTCGGCGAGCGGATAGGACCCGCGCCAGTGCAGCAGGTAGCAGTCGAGCCGCTCGGTCTTCAGCCGCTTCAGCGAGCGCTCGCAGGCGGCGATCGTCCCGCGCGCGGAGGCGTTTTCCGGCAGCACCTTCGAGACGAGGAAGACCTCATCGCGACGGCCGGCGATGGCCTCCGCCACCATCACCTCGGCGTCACCGTACATCTCGGCGGTGTCGACGTGCGTCATGCCGGCGTCGAGGCCGGCCCGAAGCGCCTCCACGGGGCCGGCGCGATCCTCCTCGTCGATCAGCCAGGTGCCCTGGCCGATGGCGGAGACCTCGCGGCCGGTGGGGCCGAACGGCGCTGCGCGCATGGCGTGTCTCCTTCAACAGTCTGGGCGCGGAACCTCCGACACCCGGAAGGGCGCGTCAACGCGGGGGTTCGGCATAGCCCTTGTAAAGGATCGGGCCGGTTGGCCGCGCGGTCGGCGATCCGCCGGCGGGCTCAAGGGTGATCTCGTAAAGCTGGCGCGGTTTCGGGGCCGGCAGCTCCATGGACGCGAGCCGCGTTCGCGCGGCCCGCGGCATCAGGCCGATGGAGACGGGGCCGCGCTGGACGTCGGGCAAGGTCCACACCTGCAGGGTGCGCCCGTCCGGCACGGAGACGTCCTGCAGCGGCGCGACCAACGACTCGCCGTCGGCGTAGATGTCGACGACCGCGCCGGGGACTCCGTCTGCTGTCAACAGGACGGCGATCGCGATCGGCGCGAGGGGCTTCGGCGCCGCGACCAAGACAAGGCCTAGCGCGAGGCTCGCGGCCGCGCCTGCGAATCCTACGCCGCGCCAGAGCGTCAGGTTTTCCCAGAGGCCGGCGAAGACCGAGGGGCGCGCTTCGGCCCGCGCTCGCGGGCGGACGAGAGGAGCAGGGGAGGCTGCGCCCACGCTGGACGGAACCTCGACCGCGCCTTCGATCTTCGCCCAGAGGTCGGGCGAGGGCGGGATCGGCGGCGCCGCCGCGTCAAGCTCGTGGAGACGGTCGCGCCACGTGGCGACGGCCAGCGCCAGGGGCCGCTCGGACGCGAGCCGCAGCTCGAATGCGTCGTGCTCGGCCGGCGGCAGCAAGCCGAGGACGTATTCGCCGGCGAGATCGGGGTCGGCGTGCGGGCCGCTCACGCCATGCACTCCTTCAGCGCGAGCAGCGAGCGCCGCACCCAGGCCTTGGCGGTGCCGAGCGGCACGTTGAGGCGCTCGGCGATCTCGCCATGGCTGAGGCCCGCCACATAGGCGAGTAGCAGGCTCGCGCGCCGCCGGGGCTCCAGGCCGCCGAGGCAGCGGCGGAGCGCGCTGGAGGCGGCGAGGCGCCCGAAGGCGTCGTCGACGTCGGTCGCGGCCTCCGCATAGGCCGCCAGCGCCTCGTCCTCCACCGGCACGTGGCGCTCGTCGCGGACGGCGTTGAGCGCGCGGTTGCGGACGACCGAAAACACCCAGCCGCGCCCCGAGCCGAGGGCCGGATCGAAGCTTCCCGCGCGCCGCCAGATCTGCACGAAGGCCTCCTGCACCACCTCCTCGGCGACCTCGCGGCGGCGCACGATGCGCGCCGCGACCGCGATCAGCGTCGCGGCCTCGCGCTCGTAGATCGCGCGCAACGCCGCCCGGTCGCCGCGCGCGCAGGCGGCGAGGTCCTCGGCGCAGGGGTCGGCCCGGTCGGTGGCGAAAGCGTCGGCCGTCATGCTCGTCGATCTCCGGAGCCGCGATCGGCGGGCGGGTCCCGACTCATACCCGAGCGACCGCTTCGGGGATGCAGGGACCGTCAAAAAAATCCTCGCTCACGAAAAAGACATCGCATCCGCTGCATCCGCCGCCGGCGTCCGGCGGGTAGGGCTAGTGCGGGTCGCGTTTGGCGGCGCGCCACGACACGACAGGAGACGCACCCGATGTCCTTCGCCCTTTCGTCCAAGCTCAGCCTCGCCGCCGCCGTCGGCGCCCTCAGCCTCGCCGCCGCGGCGCCCGCGTCCGCCGACACCGTGATCGCGCTGGTCGGCGGCAAGGCGCTCGCGCTGGTCGACGCCTCGACGCTCAAGGTCTCCGGCGCGGTCGAGCTGACCGGCGCGAGCGATCTCGTCGGCATCGACGTCCGTCCCGCCGACGGCATGCTCTACGGCGTCACCGCCGCCGGCGACATCGTCACGATCAATCCGAAGTCCGGCGCGGCGACGAAGAAGAGCACGCTGAGCGAGAAGATCCCGGCGGGCGCCAAGGTGACCGTAGACTTCAACCCGATGGCGGATCGCCTGCGCATCCTGACCGACGGCGGCATGAGCCTCCGCGTCAACGTCGACGACGGCAAGGCGACGGTCGACGGGTCGCTGAAGTACGCCGAGACCGACATGCACAAGGGCGAAAAGCCCAACATCGTGGCGGGCGCCTACACCAACTCGGTGAACGGCAAGAAGGCTGAGAAGACCGAGCTCTACGACATCGACGCCACCATCCCGGCTCTCGTGAAGCAGGCTCCGCCGAACGACGGCGTTCTGTCCGCGATCGGCAAGATCGACGTGAAGCTCTCCGGCCCGGTGGGCTTCGAGATCGCCGCCTCGGCGGACGGCAAGAACACGGGCTGGCTGATGACGGGCGGCGCGCTCTATTCGATCGACCTCGCCTCGGGCAAGACCACCAAGGCCGGCGACGTCGCAGGCGGCAAGGATGTCACCGACATCGCCTGGTGGCCGAAGAGCTGAGCTAAATTCTTTTCGGTCGTCTTCAACGCACTGAATCCCGTCGTCATTCCGGCCGAAGTGCCGGAATCCATAACCTCGCCGGTTCAAGATCATCTCGAACGGCGGGGCTATGGGCCCCGGCACTCCGGCCGGGGCGACGTCGAGCTCGAAAGGCGACGCGTCCACCTCACGTGAAACCGCTGGAGCTTCTCGGGACGCTGGTATGCTTTGCCTTGTTTTGGCGTGACTGCGTCGAGACAAAGCACTGCCGACGATCGCTTCGGACATTTCCTTCGTCGCCATCCGGCCTTCAGCCTCGCTCCACCCCCAGCGCCTTCATGCGGGAGGCGAGGGTGGTGGGTTTCAGGCCGAGCCGTTCCGCCGCTCCTCCGGCGCCAGAGATCTTGCCGCCCGCAGCCTCGAGCGCCGCGCGGATGTTGGCGGCGTCGCGGGCGCGGAGGTCCTCTGCAGTGAGGATTTCGGGGCCCGCCGCCTTCGACGGGGCCGGAGCCGCCGCCCGCGCGCCGGAGGCGGCCGGCAGGTCGATCCTGAGCTTGCCGTCGCGCGCGAGGATGATCGCGCGCTCCATGACGTTCTCAAGCTCGCGCACGTTGCCCGGCC
>Ga0256876_1000098_pt1 | contig 16467 bp, 14 predicted proteins | sample MC6MC0419MT_FD_186340 | JGI IMG/M metagenome (GOLD analysis project Ga0256876, IMG submission 186340) | Metatranscriptome of enriched soil aggregate microbial communities from Iowa State University, Ames, United States - MC6-MC0419-MT... | ecosystem: Environmental > Terrestrial > Soil >...
GCCAGAATGGCGGTCGCGGTTTCCGCTCGCGATTTCGAAGCGGGAGGCGATCTTGAAGCGGGGCTTGGCCATCTTGAAGCGCGACGTGGCCATCGCCACGTTGATCCTCAACCTGATACCGCCGCGACGTCACTTCCGCCGCGCGGCCTGCCGGAGATCGAAGCATGACCTCGAACCCTTATGTGGACGACGCCAGCGCCGCCGCTATTCCCGGCGTGCCGCACCGCTGGAACGCCCTGACGATCGCGCTCACCGCGATCGGCTTCATCGTGTTCTGGCCGCTCGGCCTCGCAATGGTCGCCTATGTGGTCTGGGGCGAGAAGATCGCGGCCTTCGCCCGTGGCCCGAAGAACCCGTTCCGCTCCAACGCTGGCTTCACCGGCGCGAACGACACATTCTCGCGGGCGGCCGAAGACTTCACCCGCAACATGCGCAACGAGTTCGGTTTCGGCCGGAAGCCGCAGCGCGAGACCGGCAACGCGGCCTTTGACGCCTGGCGCGCGGCCGAGCTGAAGCGGATCGAAGACGAGCGCCGCAAGCTGGAGGAGACCACCGCAGCCTTCGAGCAGCACCTGCGCGCCGAGCGCGGCGGCGTCGACGACGTCCGCCAGCGCGACGAGTTCGACCGCTTCATGCGCGAGCGCGGCGCGGGCTTCTGACCGCTCTGTCCTGACCCTTGAAAAGGGCGGCTTCGGCCGCCCTTTTTGTTTGCCTGGAAAAGAAAGCGAACTTGATCCCCCTCCACCTAGCGGGGACGGGGACGCGCTTTGGCTTAAGAGCGCTGAACGCCCCCTGTCACTCCTTCGTCCTGCAGCGCCTCCGCGATCCGGCGCGTGACGCCGCGAGGCACGAGGCGGGTCATCAGCGCGCTGACCTTCGACATGCCGCCGGGGATGACGATCGCCTGGCGCTTCTGGAAGCCGTCGAAGCCCGCCTTCGCCACCGCCTCGGCCGAGACCACCCCGACCTTGAACAGCCGCGTGCCGCCGAGATCGGCGACGGACGAGAACTCCGTCGGCACCGGGCCGGGGCAGAGCGCCGTAACGGTGACGCCCTTCGCCCGCGCCTCCTCGTGCAGCGCCTCCGACAGCGACAGCAGGTAGGCCTTGGTGGCGTAATAGACCGCCATGTTGGGGCCGGCCTGGAAGGCCGCGAGCGAGGCGACGTTGAGGATCCCGCCGCGGCCGCGGGCGAGCATGCCGCGCAGAAAGAGGCCCGCAAGCGCGGTCGGCGCGGTGACGTTGACCGCGATCATCTCCAGCTGCCGATCGAGCGGCAGCTTGGCGAAAGTCCCGCGCAGCCCGAAGCCCGCGTTGTTCACCAGCACGTCCACCACGTGGCCCGCACGGCCGACGTCGAGCGCGAGCTCCTTAGGGCCGTCGGGGGCGGCGAGGTCGGCCGCGACGGCGTGCGCGTTGATTCCATGGCGCGCGGACAGTTCGGCCGCCAGCGCCTTGAGCCGGTCCTCACGGCGGGCGACCAGCACCAGATCGTCGCCGGCGGCGGCGAACAGCCGCGCGAGTTCGACGCCGATTCCGGAGGAGGCCCCGGTGACGAGGACAGTGCGGCGGGCGGTCGATGACGTGGTCATTGGGCCGTTTCTCCGGGATGATGCGGCGCGCGAGGGGCCGTCCAGCACATGGCGCCTTCCCTGCCCCGCCGGGACTGTGTATTGGACGCGCTCAGCCACGCAATCGCCCCCACGAGCCACGCGCCCTAAAACGCGGGGACCACCGTCCCACGCGCTCACGCCGCGGACCCGGAAAGCCTGCCCCATGCCCAAACGCACAGACATCGCCACGATCCTGATCATCGGCGCCGGTCCGATCGTCATCGGTCAGGCGTGCGAGTTCGACTACTCAGGCACCCAGGCCTGCAAGGCGCTGCGCGAGGAAGGCTACCGGATCGTCCTCGTCAACTCGAACCCCGCGACGATCATGACCGACCCGGACATGGCGGACGCGACCTACATCGAGCCGATCACGCCGGAGATCGTCGAGAAGATCATCGCGAAGGAGCGCCACGTCCTCCCCGGCGGCTTCGCGCTGCTTCCGACCATGGGCGGCCAGACCGCGCTCAACTGCGCGCTGTCGCTGAAGAAGATGGGCGCGCTGGAGAAGCACGACGTCGAGATGATCGGCGCGACGGCGGAGGCGATCGACAAGGCCGAGGACCGCGAGCTGTTCCGCGAGGCCATGACCAAGATTGGGCTGGAGACGCCCCGCTCGCGGCTCGCGCACAACCTCTCCGAGGCGCTGGTCGCGCTCGAGGACATCGGCCTGCCCGCGATCATCCGCCCGAGCTTCACCATGGGCGGCACCGGCGGCGGCATCGCCTACAACCGCGAGGAGTTCCTCGAGATCGTCGAGCGCGGGGTGGACGCGTCTCCGACCGACGAGGTTCTCATCGAGGAGAGCGTACTCGGCTGGAAGGAGTACGAGATGGAGGTCGTCCGCGACAAGGCGGACAACTGCATCATCGTCTGCTCGATCGAGAACATCGACCCGATGGGCATCCACACCGGCGATTCGATCACGGTGGCCCCGGCGCTCACGCTGACCGACAAAGAGTACCAGCGGATGCGCGACGCCTCGCTGGCGACGCTGCGCGAGATCGGCGTCGAGACCGGCGGCTCCAACGTCCAGTTTGCGATCGACCCGGCCACGGGCCGCATGATCGTGATCGAGATGAACCCGCGCGTGTCGCGCTCCTCGGCGCTCGCCTCCAAGGCCACCGGCTTCCCGATCGCCAAGGTCGCTGCCAAGCTTGCGGTCGGCTACACGCTGGACGAGATCGACAACGACATCACCGGCGGCGCGACCCCGGCCTCGTTCGAGCCGACGATCGACTACGTCGTCACCAAAATCCCGCGCTTCGCCTTCGAGAAATTTCCGGGCGCCGAGCCCACGCTGACCACCTCGATGAAGTCGGTCGGCGAGGCCATGGCGATCGGGCGCACCTTCCAGGAGAGCCTGCAGAAGGCGCTGCGCTCGCTCGAGACCGGCCTCAGCGGCCTCGACGAGATCGAGATCGACGGCCTCGGCCAGGGCGACGACCGCAACGCCATCCGCGCCGCGCTGGGCCGGCCGACGCCGGACCGCTTCGTGAAATGCGCCCAGGCGCTGCGGCTCGGCTTCACGGTCGAGGAGATCCACGAGGCCTGCAAGATCGACCCGTGGTTCCTGGAGCAGCTCGCCGACATCGTGGCGACCGAAGAGAAGGTCCGGCGCTTCGGCCTGCCGACGACCGAGCGCGCGTTCCGCAAGCTGAAGGCGCAGGGCTTCGCCGACAAGCGGCTCGCCACGCTCGCAGGCCTCGAGACGGAGCAGGTCTCGGCTCGGCGCCGCTCGCTCGGCGTGCGGCCGGTCTACAAGCGCATCGACACCTGCGCGGCGGAGTTCGCCTCCCCCACCGCCTACATGTACTCGACCTACGCGCCCGTGTTCGCCGGCGCGGCCGTCGACGAGGCGGCGCCCACGGACGCCAAGAAGGTCATCATCCTGGGCGGCGGCCCGAACCGCATCGGCCAGGGCATCGAGTTCGACTACTGCTGCTGCCACGCCTGCTTCGCGCTGTCGGAGGCGGGCTACGAGACCATCATGGTCAACTGCAACCCCGAGACCGTCTCGACCGACTACGACACCTCCGACCGGCTCTATTTCGAGCCTCTGACGGAAGAGGACGTGCTCGAGATCATCACGACGGAGACCTCGAACGGCACGCTGCACGGCGTCATCGTGCAGTTCGGCGGCCAGACCCCCCTGAAGCTCGCCAACGCGCTGGAGGCCGCCGGCGTGCCGATCCTCGGGACGACGCCGGACGCGATCGATCTCGCCGAGGACCGCGACCGCTTCAAGCGCCTGCTCGACAAGCTGAAGCTGGTGCAGCCGAAGAACGGCATCGCCTACTCCGTGGAGCAGTCCCGCGTCGTGGCGGAGGGGCTCGGCTTCCCGCTGGTGGTGCGCCCGTCCTACGTGCTCGGCGGCCGCGCCATGGCGATCTTGCACGACGACCGCGCCTTCTCGGATTACCTGCTCGGCACGCTTCCGGACCTCGTGCCGGAGGACATCAAGCAGCGCTACCCCAACGACAAGACCGGCCAGATCAACACGGTTCTGTCGAAGAACCCGCTGCTGTTCGACCGCTACCTCTCCGACGCGATCGAGATCGACGTCGACGCGCTGTGCGACCGCAAGGACGTCTTCATCTGCGGGATCATGGAGCACATCGAGGAGGCGGGCATCCACTCCGGCGACTCGGCCTGCTCGCTGCCGCCGCATTCGCTCGATCCCGAGATGATCAAGCGGCTCGAGGACCAGACGAAGGCGCTCGCGCTCGCGCTCGAGGTCGGCGGCCTGATGAACGTTCAGTACGCCATCAAGGACGGCGTGATCCACGTGCTCGAGGTCAACCCGCGGGCGTCGCGCACCGTGCCCTTCGTGGCCAAGGTCGTCGGCAAGCCGTTCGCGAAGATCGCGGCGCGCGTGATGGCGGGCGAGAGCCTCGCCTCGTTCAACCTGAAAGCCGAGCCGCTCGGCCACATCGCGGTGAAGGAGGCGGTGTTCCCCTTCGCCCGCTTCCCCGGCGTCGACACGGTGCTCGGGCCGGAGATGCGGTCGACCGGCGAGGTGATGGGCCTCGACTACGACTACGGCGTCGCCTTCGCGAAGAGCCAGCTCGGGGGCGGCACCCGCGTGCCGCAGTCCGGGACGCTGTTCGTCTCGGTGAAGGAAGCCGACAAGGACCGCGTGCTGCCGGCGGTCCGGATGCTGGCCGACGTCGGCTTCAAGGTGATCGCGACCTCGGGCACCCAGCGCCACCTCGCAGCCCACGGCGTCGACGCGCGCAAGATCAACAAGGTCCTGGAAGGCCGTCCGCACGTCGTGGACGCCATCAAGAACGGCGGCGTGCAGCTGGTGTTCAACACCACCGACGGCGCCCAGGCGCTCGCCGACAGCCGCTCGCTCCGTCGCGCGGCCCTCTTGCACAAAGTGCCGTACTATACGACGCTCGCGGGCGCCGTGGCTGCGGCTCAAGGCATCAAAGCCTATCTCGGCGGAGACCTTGAGGTCCGCGCCCTGCAATCCTACTTCGGAAAGAGCGAAGAGGGCGGTTGAGCCCTCCGCTCGGAACGTCGCGCCGGCCGGCGACGCTCCCGAAGTCCGAAGCCTCGTCCCCTGGACATCTCCACGGGGCGGGGCGTCGCTTTGTTTTGAGAGAGACGGAAATGGACAAGATCCCGATGACCGCCGCAGGCCACGTCGCGCTTGAGGCGGAGCTCAAACACCGAGCCTCCAGCGAGCGCCCGCGGATCATCGCGGCGATCGCCGAGGCTCGCTCGCACGGCGACCTGTCCGAGAACGCCGAGTATCACGCCGCCAAGGAGCAGCAGAGCCTCAACGAGGGCCGCATCGCGGAGCTCGAGAGCATGATCGCCCGCGCGGAGATCATCGACCTCAGCAAGTTGAAGGGCGACCTCATCACGTTCGGCGCGACGGTGACCCTCATCGACGAGGACACCGAGGAGGAGAAGGTCTACCAGATCGTCGGCGAGCCGGAGTCGGACGTGAAGAACGGCCGGGTCTCGATCGGCTCCCCGATCGCCCGGGCCCTCGTCGGCAAGAAGGTCGGCGACACGGTCGAGGTCGTGACCCCCGGCGGCGGCAAGAGCTACGAAGTCCTGAAGGTCCGCTTCGCCTGACGAACCAAGGTGCGGCTCGCGCCTCGGAAACGAAAACGGCCCGCTCTGCAGCGGGCCGTTTTGTTAAGCGGCGCCTCGAGGTCACGCCTCTTAGAAAATGACGAACCACGCGATGCCCATCGCGACCAGCGCCCCGAGCGTGCCGACGACGAGGACGACAGGCATACCCTTCGGCGCGTCCGTTCCCTGCTTGGCTTCGACGGGCGTCACCTTTTCCGTGACGGCGCCGGGCGGCGGGGTGTTGGTCTGAGCGGTGGTCATGTCGCGGCGTCTCCGTAGCGATTGCAGCCCGCAAGGCGGACCTTCTCAATCACAACGGCCGAAACGCCGAACCGATCCCTAAAAATATCGCGAGCGCCAGGACTGGCGGAAGAGAGCCGATGGCCTGGCGTCAGTTCGCGCCGTCGAATGGCGCGGTCGCCTCGTTCTTGACTTGACCAAGCGCCAGAGCCGTCTTCACCGACTTCACGTTCTTCGCCGCGGTCAGTTCGATCACGAAGTTCTGGAAGCTCGTGAGGTCCCGCGCGACGCACTTCAACATGAAGTCGACCTCGCCCGACAACATGTGGCACTCGCGGACCGTCGACCAGTCGCGCACCCGGGCCTCGAATTCGGCCCGGTCGAGTTCGGAGTTGCCGGCGAGTTGAACCATCGCGAAGGCCGTCACCTCGAAGCCGAGCTTCCGCTCGTCGAGCAGCGCGCGGTAGCCGCGGATGGCGTCGGCCTCCTCGAGCGCGCGCACGCGCCTGAGACACGGCGGAGCGGAGATGCCGACGCGCCGGGCCAACTCGACGTTGGTCATCCGACCGTCCGCCTGCAGTTCGCTCATAATCTTGAGATCGATGGCGTCGAAACGTCCACGCATGCAGCGGGCATCCGAATGGTGCGATGCAACAATACACCGGTGTAGTCGGGCGCCCTTCTGAACTCAAGAGCGGACCCGGCGCAAGTGCGAACACGGCGGCGGCGCGATGCGGCGCGGGATAAAAAAAAGCCGGACCTCAATGAGATCCGGCTGAAAAGTTTGGGACCGGCCGCGAGGGGACGCGCGCCGGGTCCTGAGGGGAACAGCCAATTGCGGCCGCGCAGGAGGAGGTCGCGCGACCAGATCGCAGTTAGCATGCGAGGAAGATGCGCAGCGGTAGACGGCCCGGCAATGCGTTGAACGGCATAACCGCTATGCATTTGCCGACAAACTGGGCGCCATGTGCAGGCAGTTAGATCAATAACTGTGCACGTTAAGTGATAGATCCCGGCTATTGCCGGCGTTTCGACTTGCCGTCCAAGGACATAGCCCGCCGTCCCAGACAGCGCGGCGGATCGCACGCTCCGGTTTGCGCCGCGATGACGCGGCCCCCGACGCCTAGGGCTGCGTCAATACGACCAGCGCTGCGCCTTTGCGAGCAGGAAGTCGCGGAACACGTTGATGCGCGCCACGTTCTTCAGCTCCTCCGGATAGACGAAGTAGGCGTCGAGCGTCGGCATCTCGGCGTCGCCGAGCACGCGGACCAGCTGCGATTCGGGTTCTACGAAGTAGTCGGGCAACACCGCGAGACCGATCCCGCGTTCGCACGCCTGTTTGATCGCTGCGACGCTGTTGATGACGAGGCTCGCGGGGCGCGGGCTCTTCGGGCTGCGGTTGGCGGTGAGCAGCCAGTTGATGCTCTGCAGGAACGGCGGCACCGGGCCGCCGAACTCGATCAGCCGGTGGCTGTCGAGGTCCGCGACGCTCGTCGGCCGACCGTGGCGCTTGAGGTACTCGGTCGAGGCGCAGACGTGGTAGTGCACCGTGAACAGGCGCCGCTGGATCAGATCGGGCTGCGTCGGCTGGCGCAGCCGGATCGCGACGTCCGCCTCGCGCATCGACAGGTCGAGCTCGTCGTCCGTGAGGATGAGATGGAGCTGGATGTCGGGATAGAGCTCCATGAACTCCCCGAGCTTCGAGCTCAACCAGCCCGTGCCGAGGCCCAGCGTGGTGGTGACGCGCAGCACTCCGTTCGGCCGCTCCCGGCTGTCGGTCAGGATGGAGCGCGCGGCTTCGAGCTTCGAGAACACGTCCTGCGTGGTGCGGAACAGCATCTCGCCCTGCTCCGTCAGGATCAGGCCGCGCGCATGCCGATGGAACAGCGGGACCTTCAGCTCGTGCTCGAGCGCGGAGACCTGGCGGCTGACCGCGGACTGACTGAGGCCCATGACCTCGCCGGCGCGCGTGAAGCTGCCTGCGTCGGCGGCCGCGTGGAAGATCCGCAGCTTGTCCCAGTCCATCCGTTCCCCCTCATAGGCCGGACCGACCATGGCGGCCGCCCTCCCCTTGGCGTGTCGGCGCGCGGCGTCCGCCGCGTCAGCCCGGTCGTCGTGTCACGCGGCCTGCCGCGCGGCGTCTTCGGCCGCGAGGAAGCGCTCGGCGTCGAGCGCGGCCATGCAGCCCATGCCGGCCGCGGTCACGGCCTGCCGGTAAGTCTCGTCGGCGACGTCGCCCGCGGCGAAGACGCCAGGAATGTTGGTGAAGGACGTGCCCGGCTTGACCGCGAGATAGCCGGAGGGCCGGGTGTCAACCTGCCCCCGGAACAGCTCGGTCGCGGGCGCGTGACCGATCGCCACGAACACGCCGTCGCAGGCGAGTTCGCTTTGCTGGCCCGTCCGCGTGTCGACAAGCTTCACGCCGTGCACCTTCGGCGGCGTTCCGCCGCCGAAGATCTCGGCGACGGCGGCGTTCCACACCACCTCGACCTTCGGATGCGCGAACAGGCGGTCCTGCAGGATACGTTCCGCGCGGAAGCCTTCGCGACGGTGCACGACCGTGACCTTGGAGGCGAAGTTGGTCAGGAACAGCGCCTCCTCGACCGCGGTGTTGCCGCCGCCGACCACGACGACCTGCTTGTTCTTGAAGAAGAAGCCGTCGCAGGTCGCGCAGGCGGAGACGCCGTAGCCCTTGAAATGCTCCTCGCTATCGAGGCCGAGCCACTTGGCCTGGGCGCCTGTCGCGATCACCAGCGCGTCGCAGGTGATGGTTCCGGCGGACTCGGTCTCCAGCACGAAGGGCCGTCGCGACAGGTCGACCTTCGCGACGTGGTCGAACAGGGTCTTGGTCCCCATCCGCTCCGCCTGGGTCTGCATCTGCTCCATGAGCCAAGGCCCCTGGATCGGCTCGGCGAAGCCAGGGTAGTTCTCGACGTCGGTCGTGATGGTGAGCTGGCCGCCGGGCTGCAGGCCGGAGATCACCAGCGGCTCCAGCATGGCGCGGGCCGCATAGACCGCGGCGGTCCAGCCGGCCGGGCCGGAGCCGAGGATGACGAGGCGGTGGTGGCTGGAGGAGGCGGCTGAGCTCATTTCGGTCGTCCGTTCGTTTCGCGCGCGGCGACCGGGGCCTTCCGGTCGACGTCGCGCCGCAGGATGTCGCGCGTCGCGGCGAGCGCCTGGATCGCCCGGGCGATCTGGGGCGTCGAGTCCAGCGGCGGATAGGAGTAGCGCTCGAGCCGGCCGGAGAACGGCCGGATCACTCCAAGCGCCGTCAGCCGATCCAGGAACGCGCGCGTTTTCCGTCGTCCGCCCGAGGGCTCGAACACCAGCACCGGGCGGCCCGTCGCCGCCGCCTCTCCCACCATATTGGTGGAATCCGCGGTCACCACGAGCGCTTCGGCCTGCGCAAGCAACAAAATGTAGGGGTTATCCCCCGTTCCATCCCAGAAGTAGTGGGCGAGCCGCTCGACCGCCAGAGCGAGGGGCTTCGGCGTGCGGCGCGAGGCCGTCGCCATCAGCACCGCGCCGTCGTTCTTCAGGCGGGTCAGACCCGCGACCAGGCGATCGATGTCCTCGGCCGAGAACCGATGGTGGCGGGTGTCGCCGCCCAGCAGCACGGCGACACGCCGGCCGGGAACGTCGGGACCCACCAGCGGCGGCGCGCCGCGCGCGGCGGCCAGCCGCACCGCGTTCACCCGGTGCGGGCTCGTGGTCGAAACGACGACGTTCGGCCCGCGCAGCCGGTCATGTTCGGGAACCCAGACGACGTCCGCGACGCCCGCCCCCGCCCGCGCGTCGCGCAGGAACACGGTGAGCACCTTGCCGCCCGAGGCCGCCTTGATCCGCTTGAGGTAGGGGGCCGCGCGCCGGCCCGCCGCGATCACCACGTCGGGCCAGCCGTCGCCGGGTTTCGGTGCGATCGGGCTTCCCATTCGGTCCGGGGCGTCGCGCGGATCGATCGGCCCCCAGGGCGCGAGCCAAGCCCAAAGACGCCGCGGCGCGATGCGGCGGCGCTCGATGCGGTCGGCGACCGCCTCCGCCACGCCGAGGCAAGGCTGCTCGTCGCCCGCCTTGCCGTCGGTCAGGACCCATGCGCGCATGACATGACTGTGCGGCGTGCCGCGCGGAGACGCAAGCGACCGCTGCGCCGCAGAGGCCGTTACATGAATAGTTTTTCGCGCTCGAGACCCTTGTACAGACCCGCCACCTGCTCGGCGTAGCCGTTGTAGAGCAGCGTCGGGCGGCTTTCGTCGCCGCCCAGCACGCGCTCGCGGGCCTGGCTCCAGCGGGGATGCGAAACCTGCGGGTTCACATTGGCCCAGAAGCCGTATTCGCTCGGCCCCGCCGCGGCCCACAGCGTGTTTGGGCGCGTCTCCGTGAACTCGACGCTGACGATCGACTTCACCGACTTGAAGCCATACTTCCACGGAACCGCCAGACGGATCGGCGCGCCCATCTGTTTCGCGAGCGGCTTGCCGTAGGCGCCGGTCGCAAGGAAGGCGAGCTCGTTCGTCGCCTCCGCCATCGTCAGGCCCTCGACATAGGGCCATTCGTACAGCGGCGAACGCTGGCCGCTCGCGACCTTCGGGTTCAGGAAGGTTGTCATCTTCACGTATTTCGCGGAGCCGAGCGGCTTCGCCCAGGCGACGAAATCCTTCATCGGGATGCCGCTCCACGGCAGCGCCATGCCCCAGGCCTCGACGCAGCGGTGCCGGTAAAGCCGCTCCTCGAGCGGAAGCGCTTTCAGCAGGTCGTCGATCCCGACCTCGCGCGGCTGCTCGACCAGTCCGCCGATCTTGAGCGTCCAGGGCCGCAGCGGCAGCTTCTGCGCCTCATCGGCGATGTATTTGCTCGTCCCGAATTCATAGAAGTTGTTGTAGTTGAGATTGACGTCCTCGGGCGTCACCGCGCGGTCGAGCGCGTAGCCGTCATTGCGCTTGAACGGATAGAGACCGGCGCTGGGGTCCACCTCCGGCGGAGCCGGCTTCTCATCGGAGCCGAACAGCCACCCGGCCTTCGCCGGCCCGACGCCAAGCGCCGCGGCCGCGCCGCCGACAGCCCCCGCCACCAGCGATCTGCGGCTCAGGACCAGATGCTCGGGCGTCGCCTCGCTCTCGCGAAGGGCCCAACTCGGCGTGCGCTTGATCAGCATGGCGGCCTCGGCTTCGTCCAGTGGCGTCGGTCAGGCTACGAACAAAAACGGCCGGGCGTTACCGCCCGACCGTCAGCATGGTCTCACAAGGTCGCGAAAAGGATCACACCGGATCGAGGGTCAGCGCGGCGTAACCGGCCGACACGGCGATGCCCGTCTGGCCTTCGAGGCTGAGCGGCTGCAGCGACACCGTGGTGCGGGAGCCGCCGACCAGGAGGTTCGCGCCGCCGCCGATCAGCGCCGTCGCGCTCGCGGTCGCGCCGCGGTACTTGCCCGCGAGGTCGCCCGGTCCGATGTCGCTGGAGTGCGAGATCACCGCCCACTTCATGACGCTCGGGCCGGTCGCGCCGACATCGACGCCGACCGTCGAGATGTGGCCGAGGTAGGCGTCGACAGGATGGCGAGCCCCGATGGGCTTGTAGTCGCAAGCGAGTTCGGCGTCGGAGCCGAGGATCCAGCCGATGCCGCCGGGGGAGCGGCAGCTTAGCGTGCCCACCTGCACGCCGGATTCCGCGGGACGCTTGCTGACGACCACGGACGGATGACCGAAGTCGGCGGCGGACGCCGCAGCGCCGGTCGCGACGAACGCGGCGGCTGCGAGTGTAGCTTTGAGCCGGATCGACATGACGTTCTCCAGAACTTGCGGTCCCCATGCCCCAACGCTGAAGGGTGGGCTATGGTTGCCGTCCGCGATAGGGCCTTTTACGCAAGCCCCGACGCCGCCCTGCGCGGGACTTCGGCCTCAGCGCAGAGAGGCGCAGAATCGCTGGATGCGGCTGCAGGCCTCCTCCAGCGTTTCGTCGGCCGTCGCGTAGGAAATCCGGAAGTTCGGGCCAAGGCCGAAGGCCGAGCCGTGCACCACGGCGACGCCTTCGCTCTCCAGAAGTTCGGAGACGAAGTCCTCGTCCGTCGCGATGACCTTGCCCGACGGCGCCGTCCGCCCGATCGTCTCGGCACAGGAGGGATAGACGTAGAACGCGCCTTCCGGCGTCGGGCAGTTGAGCCCCTTCGCCTGGTTCAGCATGGAGACGACGAGGTCGCGCCGCCGCTCGAAGGCGGTGCGGAAGCCCGGCAGGAAATCCTGCGGGCCGGACAGCGCCTCCAGCGCCGCCCACTGCGCGATGGTGCAGGCGCCCGAGGTCTGCTGGCCCTGCACCATCTCCATGGCCTTGATCAGCTTGTCCGGGCCGGCCGCGTAGCCGATGCGCCAGCCGGTCATGCAGTAGGCCTTGGAGACGCCGTTCATGGTCAGCGTGCGCTCGTAGAGCGCGGGCTCCACCTGCGCGGGCGTGGTGAACTCGAAGCCGCCGAACACGAGGTGCTCGTACATGTCGTCGGTCAGGATCCACACATGCTCATGCCGCAGCAGCACGTCGGTGATCGCCTTCAGCTCCGCGCGGGTGTAGGCGGCGCCCGACGGGTTCGAGGGCGAGTTGAACAGCACCCATTTGGTCTTCGGGGTGATCGCGGCTTCGAGCGCCTCGGGGCGGACCTTGAAGTCCTGCTCAAGCGTGGTCGGCAGGAACACCGGCGTCCCGCCGTTGATCGCCACCATCTCGGGGTAGCTCACCCAGTAGGGCGTCGGGATGATGACCTCGTCGCCGGGGTTCAGCGTGGCGACGAAGGCGTTGTACAGGATCTGCTTGCCGCCGGTCGCGACCAGCGTCTGGGTGGGCTTGTAGTCCAGCCCGTTCTCGCGCTTGAACTTCTGCGCGACCGCCTCGCGCAGGGGGGCGATGCCCGCGACCGGCGGGTACTTGGTCTCGCCGCGCCGGATGGCGTCGATCGCGGCGTCCTTGATGTTCTGCGGCGTGTCGAAGTCCGGCTCGCCGGCGCCGAGGCCGATCACGTCGCGCCCCTGGGCTTTCAGGTCCCGCGCCTTTTGCGACACCGCGATGGTGGCGGAAGGCTTTACGCGCGAAAGCGTGTCGGCGAGGAAGGCCATCGGGAAGGCTCCGTCTTCAGGCGAATATGACGGGGCGGACCCTAGGCCGCGGCGCGGGCCGGAGGCAAGACGCGGCGCGCATGCCGGTCGCCGGTCAGGCGCCGGGAGTCTCGCCCCGCGAGCTCCGGTCTCGCAGTCCCGCAAAATTTCCGCGATGCTTGAGGAACCATCCCGGCCCGAGGGCGTTTTTCGCCTGTGAACCCTCTACTGCGGCCGAGCTTCCAACCCGGCTGAACGCATGAAACGCCGCCCGCGCCCCGGGCGGCGTTTTTTTTGGCCCTCGCTCCCGTTGCGTGGCCCGGAGGGCTCGGCTAACGCTGTCGTTTCATCTCCATGGGGTGCCCACACCGGGCTGAGACGGCGGCGACGCCGGACCCATCGAACCTGATCCGGCTCATACCGGCGGAGGGATTGCGAGATGGCGGACGCCGCAGATCGGCTCGTCGCCCCCTTGTCCGACACGACTGCAAGGCCCCGGCGCGCCCTCATGGCGTTTGGACGGCTGGCAGTGACGCTCGGCGTTTTGATCGCCGCCTGGCAGGCCTTCGTCACCCTGTCGGGCACGCCGCCGTTCCTCCTGCCGCCGCCGGCCCGCGTCGGCGCCGCGCTGATCGAGCAGTCCGGCTTTCTCGCCCGTCAGACGCTGACGACGTTGACCGAGATCGTCGGCGGCCTCGCGATCGGGGTGACCGTCGGCGCCATCGCGGCGCTCGCCATCGCGGCGCTCCCCGCGCTTCGCCGTTGGCTGCTGCCGCCGTTGATCGTGGCGCAAGCGGTCCCAGTGTTCGCGATCGCGCCGCTGCTGGTGCTGTGGCTGGGCTTCGGCTTGGGGTCGAAGCTCGCGATGGCGGCGCTGATCGTGTTCTTCCCCGTCACCTCGGCCTTCTACGACGGGCTGCGCCGGGCCGACCCGAACCTGGTCGACCTCGCGCATCTCTACGGCGCCTCGCCGCTGAAGACGCTGCTGCTGATCCGCCTGCCCTCCGCGCTCCCCGCCTTCGGCACCGGGCTGAAGCTCGCGGCCGCAGCCGCCCCCATCGGGGCCGTGGTCGGCGAATGGGTCGGCGCCTCGTCCGGCCTCGGCTTCGTGATGATCCACGCCAACGCGCGGATGCAGACCGACCTGCTGTTCGCCGCCCTCATCATTCTCGCCGTGGTCGCCGCCAGCCTCTGGTTCGCGGTCGACTGGGCGCTCACGCGCCTCATCCACTGGTCGCCGGAGCATGGCCGCCGCGACTCCTGACCTCCGACACCGAGCCCGTCCCCAATGATCCGCTTCGCCCTCGCCTTCGCCGCCCTCCTGATCGCCGCGAGCCCTTCGGCCGCCGCCGAGAAGCTGGTGGTGCTGCTCGACTGGTACGTGAACCCCGACCACGCGCCGCTGGTCGTCGCCAAGGAGGGCGGATTCTTCGCCCGGCACGGTCTGGACGTGGAGCTGATCGCCCCCGCCGACCCCAGCCAGCCGCCCCGCCTCGTCGCGGCGAAGCAGGGCGACGTCGCCGTCACCTACCAGCCGGAGCTGCACCAGCAGGTGGCCGCGGGCCTGCCGCTCGTGCGCTTCGCCACGCTGATCGACACGCCGCTCAACACCCTCATCGCGCTCAAGGACGGGCCGGTGAAAGAGCTGAAGGACCTGAAGGGCAAGAAGGTCGGCTACTCCGTCGCCGGCTTCGAGGACACGCTGCTGCTGGCCATGATGGAGACGGCGGGCCTGACGCGCGACGACGTCGAGCTGATCAACGTCAACTTCGCGCTCACTCAATCCCTGATGGCGAAGCGGGTCGACGCGGTCGTCGGCGGCTACCGCAACTTCGAGGCGACGCAGATCCGGCTGGCCGGCGGCGAGGCGCGGGTGTTCTTCCCCGAGGAGAACGGCGTGCCGATGTACGACGAGCTGGTGTTCGTCGCCCACAAGGACGCGATCGGCGACGACCGCCTTAAGCGCTTCGTGGCCGCGCTCGAGGAGGCCACGACCTTCCTGCTGAACCACGACGCGGAGGCTTTCGCGCTTTACCTCAAGGGCCATCCCGATCTCAACGACGAGCTGAACACACGCGCCTGGGCCGACACCCGCCCGCGCTTCGCCAAGAACCCCGGAGCGTTGGACGCCCGCCGCTACGAGCGTTTCGCGGAGTTCCTGAAGGCCAAGGGGATGATCAAGGATACTCCCGCGGTCGGGACCTACGCCGTCGACGTGCGCTAAGGGGTCGCCTCGCCAGGCAGGGGCCGTGAAGCAGCGGCCGGCTGTGTGCTTCGAGACGCCGGCCGTTCCGGCCGGCTCCTCAGCATGAGGAGGTGGAGCATGAAGGGGTTGGCGCTCTCACAACGTCCTCATGCTGAGGAGCGCCGAAGGCGCGTCTCGAAGCACGCACCCGGCCGCCGCGCGAATGCAAAAAAGCGCGCCCTCACACCTCCAGCGCGGCCCGAAACGGCATAAATCCGATGGCGTCGCCGGGTTTCACCTCGTCGTGGCCGGCCGGGATGACGGCGAGCCCGTCGGCGGCGATCAGCGGGGCGAGGCGGGCGGAGCCTCCGCGGCCGAGCTTCTCCACCCGCGGCAGCCCGGAGGGGTCGGTTCCGACCAGAGCGGCGGGGGCGAACTCGGTGCGGCCGCCCGGGCCCTTCTGGCCGAAGGCCGCGACTGCGGACAGCGGCGCCAGAGGACGCGGCTCCAGGCCCGCGAGCCGCTCCAGCACCACGCGTCCGATCAGCATCTGTCCGACCAGAGCCGCGAACGGGTTTCCGGGAAGGCCAACCAGCGCCGCGCCGCCGACGCGCCCGGCCACGATCGGCTTGCCCGGCTTCAGCGCGACTTTCGCCAACCCGAGCCGACCGCCCGCAGCGGCGACGGCGGCGGCGAGGTGGTCCTCCTCCCCGACCGAGGTCGCGCCGCTGGTGACCAGCGCGTCGCAGCGCCGGCCGGCCTCGATCAGCAGGCGCGTGAGCTCCGCCGGGTCGTCCGGCGCGATGCCGTAGTCGATCACCTCGTGCGCCGGCGTCGACAGGATGCCGAGGAGCATCGGGCGGTTGGCGTCGTGAATGCGGCCGGGCGTGAGCGGGCGGCCGTGCTCGATCAGCTCGTCGCCGGTGGAGAGCAAACCGATCACCACCTTGCGCCGCACGGCGACCCGCTCGACGCCGGAGGCCGCCAGGATGGCGAGGTGGCGCGCGTCGATCAGCGCGCCGGCGGGGACGAGCAGATCGCCCGCGCTGACGTCCTCGCCGCGGCGGCGGATGTTGGCGCCCTGCTCCACCGCGGTCCGGAGCGCCACGACGTCGCCTTCGCGGGTCACGCGCTCCTGCATCACCACGGCGATCGCGCCCGGCGGCATGGGCGCGCCGGTGAAGATGCGGACCGCCTCGCCGGGCTTGAGCGTCTCGCGCGCGCCGGCCGAGCCGGCCGCGAGCCGGCCGCGCAGAACATGCCGC
>Ga0256876_1000099_pt1 | contig 16296 bp, 11 predicted proteins | sample MC6MC0419MT_FD_186340 | JGI IMG/M metagenome (GOLD analysis project Ga0256876, IMG submission 186340) | Metatranscriptome of enriched soil aggregate microbial communities from Iowa State University, Ames, United States - MC6-MC0419-MT... | ecosystem: Environmental > Terrestrial > Soil >...
GCGCGAACTCGCCGTGCGGCGCGCGGCGCAGGCCGCGGCCGGGCGCGAGCAGCGAGATCGCCTCGAGGATGTTGGTCTTGCCCGCGCCGTTCGGTCCGACGAGCGCGACCGAGCCCTCGCCGGACGCCAAGTCGAGCGAAGGGTAGGAGCGGAAGTTGGTGAGGCGCAGGCGCGAGACGGCGGCGCGGCGGGGAGCGGTCATGGGCGCGAGGACGCGATAGGCGTCATGGGTCTGGCCGCTCGCCACATGAAACGCGTCGTCCTCCGGCTTGACCGAAGGGTCCGTCCCAAGAGCGGGGCTCCACGTCGCAGATGGGTCCTCCGGTCAAGCCGGAGGACGACGGCGCGTTTTGTGACAGACCGGGGCGGCGACGTGATCCCTCACACCCGCATGGGCATGAGCACGTAGAGCGCCGGGGCGTCGTCGCGATCCTGCACCAGCGTCGGCGAGCCGGGATCGGCGAGCCGGATGAGCGCGGTGTCGCCTTCGAGCTGGTCGGCGATGTCGAGCAGATAACGGGAGTTGAAGCCGATATCGAGCGGCTCGGCCTCGTAGTCGACCTCGATCTCCTCCGTCGCGTTGCCCGAGTCCGGGTTGGTGACCGTCAGCACCAGCTTGCGTTCGGTGAGCGAGAGCTTCACGGCGCGGCCGCGCTCGGACGAGATGGTGGAGACGCGGTCGACCGCGCTCTTGAACTCGAGCCGATCGACCGTGAGGCGCTTGTCGTTTCCGGCGGGAATGACGCGGCCGTAGTCCGGGAACGTGCCGTCGATCAGCTTGGAGGTGAGCACCACCTGGCCGAACGATACGCGAATCTTGGTGGGCGACAGCTCGACCTTGACCTCGCCTTCCGGGTCCTCGACGAGGCGCTGGATCTCGGAGACGGTCTTGCGGGGCACGATCACGCCCGGCATTCCGACGGAGCCCGCCGGCGCCGGCATCTCGACCCGGGCGAGGCGATGGCCGTCGGTCGCGACCGCGCGCAGCAGCGACACCCCGGCGCTGTCGACCGCGTGGAGGTAGATGCCGTTGAGATAGTAGCGCGTCTCCTCGTTCGAGATCGCGAACTGGGTCTTGTCGATCAGGCGCTTCAGGTCGGCCGCTCCGATCGTGAACCCGGTCGGAAGCTCGCCCGCGGCGAGGTCCGGGAAATCGCTGTCCGGCAGGGTCTGCAGCGTGAAGCGGGAACGGCCGGCGCGGATGACCAGCGTGCCGCGTTCGCCGCCCATCTCCAGCGAGACCTGGCTGCCGTCCGGCAGCTTGCGGACGATGTCGTAGAAGGTGTGCGCCGGCACCGTGGTCGCGCCGGGCTGCGCCACCTCGGCGGCCACCGTCTCCACCACCTCGAGGTCGAGGTCGGTCGCCTGCAGCCGGAGGCCGTCGGTTCCCGCGCGGAGCAGGACGTTCGCGAGGATCGGGATGGTGTTCCGCCGCTCGACGACGCGGTGGACATGGGCAAGGGCCTTCAGGAGGGCCGCTCGCTCGAGGGTCGCGCGCATGTGGGTCGTCCCGCTCCGGTGTCGTCGGTGGAGATCGCGCGACGGCCGCAGCGGGGGCGGCGTCGACGATCGGGAGGCGGCGCGGCGTGGGGCCGCGCAGGGACTGGCGACATTGCCCATGGCCGCGCCTGAAGGCAAGAGCCTGCGCTCGCGACACGGGCTCGGGGGTTGTTCGAACAGGCGGCTGCTCTACGTCGAGGGGACGCCCGACACTCCAGAACGGCCGACGTTGCGTCGACGCGCGTCGTCCGCCGACGACTTGAGGGGCCGATGCCCAACATACCGATCGACTTCACATTCCTGACCAACCTCGTCGTGGTCTACGGCTTCAACGTGGTCGGCGCCCTGGCGCTGGCGGTCGCCGGCTTCTGGATCGCCGGCGTGATCCACAACGGCGTCCACCGCGGGCTTCTCGCCTCCAAGCGGATGGACGTCACGGTCGCCTCCTTCCTCTCGAGCCTCGCGCAGTATGCGACGCTCGCCGTGGTGCTGGTCGCGATCCTGCAGCTCGTCGGCATCCAGGCGACGAGCCTCATCGCGGTCCTGGGCGCCGCGTCGCTGGCCATCGGTCTCGCGCTGCAGGGAACTCTGTCGAACATGGCGGCGGGCGTGATGCTGCTGCTGTTTCGCCCGTTCAAGGTCGGCGACGCCATCGAGGTCGCCGGCAAGGCGGGGACGGTGCGCGACCTCAACCTGTTCTTCACCGAGCTCGCAAGCGGCGACAACGTGCAGGTGCTGATCCCGAACGCGCAGGTCTGGGGCATGGCGCTGACCAACAAGTCGAAGTACCCGACCCGCCGCGTGGAGACGACGCTGACCGCGCCGGCCGACCAGGACTTCGAGTCCGCCCGCGCCGAGATCGCCGCCTTCCTGCGCGACAACCCGCATGCGCTGGCCTCGCCGGAGCCGATCGTTACGCCGACCAGCTACAGCGAGGGCGGCGTCGAATACGCGGTGAAGGTCTGGACGCCGGCCAAGGATCTGCAGGCGCTGCAGGCGGACCTGGTGAAGTACACCCGCGATCGGGCGCGCGCCCAGACGGCGCTCGGCCAAGCCGCCGAGTAAGTCGCTGGTCCGTCAGAATTCGTAGGTCTTCTCGACGCGCGGCAGCCCGACGAGCGCCCGGGCGAAATCGTCGGGGTCGAACGGCTCGAGGTCGTCGAGCCCCTCGCCGACGCCGATGAAGTGGACCGGGAGCCGGTACTTCTCCGCAACGGCGACCAGGATGCCGCCGCGTGCGGTGCCGTCGAGCTTGGTCATGACGAGGCCTGTGACGCCCGCGGTCTTGGCGAAAGCCTCCACCTGGCCAAGCGCGTTCTGGCCGGTGGTGGCGTCCAGCACCAACAGGCAGGCGTGCGGCGCGTCGGCGTCGAACTTCTTCAGCACGCGCACGATCTTCTCGAGCTCCGCCATCAGCCCGGCCTTGTTCTGCAGCCGGCCGGCGGTGTCGACGATCAGCAGGTCGGCGTCGTCCGCCCGCGCCTTGGCGTAGGCCTCGTAGGCGAGGGCCGCGGCGTCGGCCCCGGTCTCCTTGGAGACGAAGGCCGCGCCGGTGCGCTGCGCCCAGACGGCGAGCTGCTCGACCGCGGCCGCACGGAAAGTGTCGCCGGCGGCCAGCACGACCTTCAGGCCGGCGGTGCGGTAGGTCTCGGCCAGCTTGCCGATGGTCGTGGTCTTGCCCGAGCCGTTGACGCCGACGACGAGGATCACCGCTGGACGCGCGCTCTCCGGCGGATCGAGCGGCACGGCGACCGGCGCCAGCACGCGCGCCACCTCCTGCGCCACGATCGCGCGCACGCTCTCGCCGTCGAGCTGCCTGGCGTGCCGCGCCCTTCCCACGGCGGCCGTGACGCGCTCGGCGGTCGCGACGCCGAGATCGGACTGGATCAGCAGGTCCTCGAGCTCGTCCAGCGTCGCCGCGTCGAGCTTCTCCTTGGTGAAGATCTCGGTGATGCCGCGAGTGAGCTGCGTCGAGGTCTTGGAGAGACCGTCGCGCAGGCGCGTGAACCAGCCTTTGGCCTCGGGAGCGTCGGTCATGAGCTTTGTCCTGTTCCCGATCTGAACGCGCCGTCAACGCCCCGCTCCGCCGCAAGCAGCGCGCGGCCGTCGTGACCCGCGACCGTCACATCCACGAACGCCCCCTTGGGCGCGGCCGTCGTCAGACGAACCATCGCGAAATCCGCGGCGCGAGCGAGGCCCCTGCCCTCCGACAGCACGGTGAGCCGCTGCCCCACATGGCCCGCGAGGTGGCGGGCGAGCAAGGCCTCTCCGGTCGCGCGCAACGCCGCGGCGCGGGTCTTGATCACGTCGCCGGCCACCTGCGGCATGCGGGCGGCGGGAACGCCGGGGCGCACGGAATAAGGGAACACATGCGCGTAGGCGATCCCGCAGTCCTCAAGCGCCGAGCGGGTGTTCTCGAACATCGCGTCGGTTTCGGTCGGAAATCCCGCGATCACGTCGCAGCCGAAGGCGACGTCGGGCCGCGCCCGCCGCATCCCATCGCAGAACCGCACGGCGTCGGCGCGCGAATGCCGGCGCTTCATGCGCTTCAGGATCATGTCGTCGCCGGACTGGAGCGAGAGGTGGAGATGGGGCGCGAGCCGCTCCTCCTCCGCAAACGCCCGCACCAGCGCGGCGTCGATCTCGACCGCGTCGAGCGAGGACAGCCGCAGCCGCGGCAGCTCGGGCACGGCGGCGAGCACCGCGCGGACGAGATCGCCCAGCCACTCGCCGGCGCCGAGATCGAGTCCCCAGGAGGTGAGGTCGACGCCGGTCAGCACCGCCTCCTGGGCCCCGCGGTCCAGCACCCGGCGCACCTCTGCGATCACCTGCTCCGTCGGCGTGGAGCGCGACGCGCCGCGCCCGAAAGGGATGACGCAGAAGGTGCAGCGATGGTCGCACCCGGTCTGGACCTGCACGAAGGCGCGCGGCGCGAGAATGGCGGCGTCCGCCGGCGGCGGGAGGATCGCCGCGTCCGCGACCGGCGCGGAGCGCCCGTGTCCCCCAGCCCAGGTTTCGGGCCGGAGCTTGTCGGCTGCGCCGACCACGCGGGCGACCTCGGGCATGCTCGAAAACGTCTGCGGCTCGACCTCGGCGCCGCAGCCGGTCACCACGATCTCCGCCCCGGGGTTGGCGCGCGCGGCGCGGCGCACCGCCTGGCGCGCCTGCCGGGTGGCTTCGGCCGTGACGGCGCAGGCATTGACCACGACGAGATCGTCCCGTCCGCGCGCATGGGCGCGGATGGTCTCGCTGTCCACGGCGTTGAGCCGGCAGCCGAAGGTGATGACGTCGAGGCTCATGGCCCGCGATATGCCGCAGCCAGAGGCAAAAGGCCACCGCCGGGACACGGCTGCGTGCGGCGGACGCAGCCAATCCGCGCGAGCGCCCCATATGACGCAGACAACGCGCGCATGGATCCCACGCGCGCCCGAGCGCGGCGAACGCGCTTCGTCCCGAGGAGACGCTCCATGTCCGTCCGCCCCATCGCCCTGGCCCTGTCGCTCGCCGTTCTGGCCAGCCCTGTCGCCGCCGCCGAGCCGCGGAAGCTCTGGGAGATCGGCGACCTGCGCCAGCCGGAGTCCGTGCTGCCGGCCAGCGACGGTTTCCTCTACGTGAGCCTCGTCGCCGGCTCGATGACGGAGAAGGATGGCGTCGGCTTCATCGCCAAGACGACGGTCGACGGGCGGATGATCGAGCCCGAATGGATCAAGGGCCTGAACGCGCCGAAAGGCATGGCGCTGGTCGGAGACAAGCTCTACGTGGCCGACATCGACGAGCTGGTCGAGATCGACGTCGCCTCAGCCAAGGTGGCGAACCGCTACCCGGCGGAGGGCGCCGGTTTCCTGAACGACGTGGTCGCGACGCCCGACGGCCGCGTCCTGGTCTCGGACACCGCCAGGAACGTCATCTTCGCGCTTAAGGACGGCGCCATGACGCGGTTCGCGGAAGGGCCGGAGTTGAACGGCCCCAACGGCCTTGCGATCGAAGACGACCGGCTGATCATCGCCGGCTTCGGCCCGTTCGTCGACGGCAAGCCCACCGGCGAAGGCCACCTCGTGGAGCTTCCGCTGGCGGGCGGCACCGCGCGGCCGCTGGGAAGCGGAGCGCCGATCGGCGCCCTGGACGGCCTGGTCGTGCTGGGCGGCGGCGGGTACCTCGCGACCGACTACCTCAAGGGCCCGCTCCACCTGATCGACGCCAGCGGGAAGCACGAGCAGCTCTTGGCGCTCAGCCCCGGCTCGGCCGACCTCTCCTACGACGCGGCGTCCAAGACCGCCGTGCTGCCCCTGAACCACGAGGGCAAGCTCGTGGCCTACCGCCTCGACTAAAGAACGAGAGCATGCGGCGGGACGCAGCGTCCCACCGCTTGCGCCTCGACATGTGAGCGTCCGAGCGCTTTAAGCGGCGGACCGCACGTGCACAGGTGGCCCGCCTCATGACTGTCATCGGACCCGACGCGCCCTCGCCCGCGAGCGGCGCGCCCGTCTCTCCGATCGCCTTCCGCCACCGCAATTACACGCTGTTCTGGATCGCCAGGCTTTCCGCCACCTTCGCGATTCAGATCGTGTCGGTCGCGGTCGGCTGGCAGGTCTACGACCTCACGCGCGACCCCTTCGACCTCGGGCTCGTCGGTCTTGTCCAGTTCCTGCCGGCCTTCGCGCTCGTGCTGGTGACGGGCCCCGCCGCCGACCGGTTTTCGCGGCGTCTGATCATGGGGATCTGCGTCGCGGTGGAGGCGGCGGGAGCGCTCGCGCTGGTCGCGCTTACCTTCGCCCACGAGATCTCAGTCGTCTCGATCTTCGCCGTGCTGTTCGTGTTCGGCGTCGCCCGCGCCTTCTTCGGCGCGGCCAGCACCTCGATCGTGCCGAACCTCGTGCCGAAGGAGGCGCTCGCCAACGCAATCACGTGGACCTCGTCCGCCTGGCAGTTCGCGAGCATCGTCGGCCCGGTTGCGGGAGGCTTGCTCTACGGGCTCGGCGGCGCGGTCGCCTACGCGGTGGCGGCCGCGCTGCTGCTCGTGGCGCTCGCACTCGTCGCCGCGATCCGGGTGGTCCAGCCGCGCCGCGCCTTTGAGGCGAACTGGCGCACGCTGGTCGCGGGCTTCGAGTATGTGTTCCGCGAGAAGGTCGTGCTGGGGGCCATCACGCTCGACCTCTTCGCCGTGCTGCTCGGCGGCGCCATGGCGCTGATGCCGGCGGTCGCCCGCGATGTGCTGGACGTCGGCCCCTGGGGCCTCGGCCTGCTGCGGGCCGCGCCCGGCGTCGGCGCGATCGCGGTCGCGGCTCTGCTCTCCGTCGTCCCGATCCGCGACCACGCCGGCCGCATCATGTTCGCCTGCGTCGGCCTGTTCGGCTTCGCGACCGTGGTCTTCGGCCTGTCGACGACGGTCTGGCTTTCGGTCGCTGCCCTCGCGGTGATGGGCGGGGCCGACATGGTGAGCGTGACGATCCGCGAGACGCTGCTGCAGCTCTGGACGCCCGACGAGGTGCGTGGCCGGGTCAACGCGGTCAACATGATGTTCGTGGGCGCCTCGAACGAGCTCGGCGAGTTCCGGGCGGGCGTCACCGCCACGTTCATCGGCGTGATGCCGGCGATCGTCGTCGGCGGCGTGGGCGCCATGGCGGTGGCGGCGATCTGGGCGTGGCGGTTCCCGCAGCTCCGAACCGCCCGCGGATTGGAGCGGCGGGAGGAGTGACGCCGCCGCGTTTCGCGGCGGCCGATGAGCCATAAAACCCCTTGACGTCACTCCGCTGCGCGGAGCGTCTCGCGCGGCAGGGCGCGCGGGCCCGTCTCAGCTTCGTCCTTCGGGCCGACGAAACGTCCGAAGATCCAGCCGAACAGGCGGCTGAGGTCGTCCATGATCGTGAAGACGGCTGGCACGAAGACCAGACTGAGCAGGGTCGAGGCCAGCAGGCCGCCGATCACCGCGATCGCCATCGGCGCGCGGAAGGAGCCGCCCTCGCCGAGCGCAAGCGCCGAGGGGACCATGCCCGCCGCCATGGCGACGGTCGTCATCACGATCGGCCGGGCGCGCTTGCGGCCCGCGTCGATCAGCGCCGTCGTGCGGTCGACGCCGCGGGCCACCTCCTCGATCGCGAAGTCGACGAGCAGGATCGCGTTCTTGGTCACGATGCCCATCAGCATGAGGAACCCGATGACGACAGGCAGGCTGATCGAATTGTTCGTCAGCAGCAGCGCGACGAAGGCCCCGCCGATCGACAAGGGCAGCGACATCAGGATGGTGACGGGCTGGGCGACGTCGGCGAACAGCAGCACGAGCACCGCGAACACCAGCAGCACGCCGGCGCCCATGGCGATCGCAAAGCCCGAGAACACCTCGTTCATGATCTCGACGTCGCCGAACTCCTTCAGCGTCACCCCCTCGGGCAGGTTCTTCGCCGCGGGCAGCGCCTTGACCGCTTCGAGAGCCGTGCCGAGCGCGACGCCCGGAGCGAGGTCGCCCTCGATCGCGACGCGGCGATCGCGGTCGTAGCGGTCGAGGCTCGTGGGACCCTTGCCGAAACTCACGTCGGCGACGGCGGACAGCGGCACGCTTCCGCCGGCGTCACGGCGCACGCGCAGGTTCTCGAAGGTCGCGACGTCGGCGCGCGCGGCCTCGTCCAGCTGGACGCGGATCGGCACCTGCCGGTCGCCCGCCGAAAACTTTGCGAGGTTCTGCTCGACGTCCCCGATGGTCGCGACGCGCACGGTCTCCGCGATCTGCGCGACCGAGACGCCGAGCTGCGCTGCCTCGTCGAGCTTGGGGACGATGCGGATTTCCGGCCGGTCGATCGCGGCCGTGGAGACGACGTTGAGCAGGCCCGGCACGGAGTCGCGCGTCTCCTTTTCGAGCGCCACCGCCGCCTTCTCCACGGCCGCGCCGTCCGAGCCGGAGACGATCAGCGTGAACTCACGCTGGCCGCCGTCGTTGCCGAAGTTGCTGCGAATGTCCGAGATCGCCGCGAGCTGGCCGCGCACCTCGCCCTCGAACTGCTTCTGGCTCAAGGTCCGCTCGGAGCGCGGCTTGAGATTGATGATCAGGACGCCCTTACGGACCTCGCCCGACGCCGCCATGGGGCCCGCCTGCGCGCCCGAACCGACGGAGGCGTAGACCGAGGCGACCTCGGGCCGCGCCAGCAGCAGCCGGGTGATGCGCTGCCCGACCTCCTCGGACTGGTCGAGCGTCGACCCCGGCGGCAGCTCGATCTTCAGGATCGAGCGCGAGGTGTCGTTCTCCGGCAGGAACCCCGAGGGCAGCAGGCCCGCCAGCATGACCGAGCCCACGAACAGCAGGGCGCCCGCGCCGACCGTCACGAAGCGCCAGCGCACCGACCAGGCGAGAACGCGCGTGTAGAAGCGCATGATGACGCCGTCGCGCTCCTCATGGGCGCCATGGTCGCGCAGGAAGTAGGCGGTCAGCAGCGGCGTGATGAGCCGCGCCACCAGCAGCGAGAAGGCGACGGCGACCGCGACCGTGATGCCGAACTGCTTGAAGTACTGCCCGGCGATTCCGCCCATGAAGCTCACGGGCATGAACACGGCGATGATCGTCGCGGTGGTCGCGACCACCGCCAGCCCGATCTCGTCCGCCGCCTCGATCGAGGCGCGGTAGGCGGATTTCCCCATGCGCATGTGGCGCACGATGTTCTCGATCTCGACGATGGCGTCGTCGACCAGGATGCCGGTGACGAGCGTGATCGCGAGCAGGCTGACGCCGTTGAGCGAGAAGCCGAGCGCGTCCATCACCCAGAAGGTCGGCAGGATCGAGAGCGGGATCGCGAGCGCCGAGATGATCGTCGCGCGAAAATCCCGCAGGAACAGGAACACCACGATCACCGCCAGCACCGCGCCCTCGATCAGCGTGTGCATCGCGCTCTCGTAGTCCGCCTTGGTGTAGCGGACCGTGGTGTCGATCGGCGTGACCGTGACGTCGGGATGGCCGGCGGTGAACTCGGCGAGCTTCGCCTGGACCGCCTCGGCCACCACCACGTCCGAAAAGCCCTTGGCGCGGTAGACGCCGAAGGCGACGATCGGCTTGCCGTCGAGCCGGGCCGCGGCGCGGGGCTCGGCCGAGCCGTCGCGCACGGGGCCGAGATCCGACAGCCGGACCTCGCGCCCGCCGGGCAGCGATATGCGCGCCTCCGCGAGACGCTCGACGGTCAGCGCGCCGGCGAGCGTGCGCACGGTCTGCTCCTGCGCGCCGACCTCGCCGCGGCCGCCGGCCAGGTCGACGTTGGTGGCGCGGAGCTGCGCGTTGACGTCCGCCGCGGTGACGCCCAGCGCCTGCAGGCGGGCGGGGTCCAGCGCAACGCGGATCTCGCGGTCGACGCCGCCCTCGCGCTTCACCTGCGCGACGCCGCGCACGCCTTGCAACGCCCGGACGATACGGTCGTCCACGAACCAGCTCAGCTCCTCCGGCGTCATCGCCGGCGCCGAGGCGGCGTAGGTCGAGATCGCCATGCCCTCGATGTCGATGCGCTGGATCAGCGGCTCTTCGATCGATTGCGGCAGGTCGGTGCGGATGCCGGTGACGGCGTCGCGCACGTCGTTGACCGCGCGATCGACCTGGGTCTCGAGCTGGAACTCGATGCTGGTGACGGACACGCCGTCGCCGATCGAGGAGGTGATGTGCTTGACGCCCGCGAGCCCCGCCACCGCGGTCTCGACGCGCTTCGTGACCTGCAACTCGAGCTCGCTCGGCGCCGCGCCGGTCTGGTTGATGGTGACCGACACCAGCGGCAGGTCGATGTTCGGCATCCGCGTCACGGGAAGAGAGGCGAACGAGAACAGGCCGATCGCGGTCAGCACCACGAACAGCACCAGCGGCGGGATCGGCTTACGGATCGACCAGGCGGAGACGTTCAGGGCCATTGTCCTAGCGCTCCGTCACGCCGCAGTGCGTGCTTCGAGACGCGTCTGCGGCGCTCCTCAGCATGAGGCGATCTGAGCCTTCGAAAACCTCCTCATGCTGAGGAGCCTGGGGCGAAGCCCAGGGCGGCGTCTCAAAGCACGCACCCGGCGCGCGCGCTTTCGAACCCAGACGCTCGCTTCCGACGCCCGTCATCGCCGAACCTCGCTCGCCGAAGCCGACACCGCCGGCGCCGTCACCGGCGCCACGCGGTCGCCGTCGCGCAGGAATCCGCCGGCGCGGGCGACGACCGCCTCGCCCGCAGCGACTCCCTCGAGAATTTCGACCCCGTCGGCGTCCTGCAGCCCGAGCGTCACGCGCCGCTCGGCCACGACGCCGTCCTTCACCACCTGCACCGTCACGCCCGCGGCGCCATAGAGGATCGCGGACTGCGGGACCGTCACGCCCTCGCGGCGGGCGGTCTCGATCTGACCGCGCGCGAACAGGCCCGGCCGCAGCGCGCCGTCCGCGGGCAGCGCGACCCGCACGACGCCAAGTCGGGTGGTCGCGTCCACGGTCGGCTCCACGAGCCTAATCTGACCGTCGAACGGCTTCGGCACGCCAGCCGCCGTCACCCGCGCCGGCTGGCCGGCGACGATCGAATGCAACCGGGTCTCGGTCGCCTCCGCCATGAGCTCGATCTCGCCGTCGCGCACCAGCCGGAACAGGGGCTCTCCGGACATGCCGACGATCTGGCCCACGCGCGCCGTGCGGCTTGCGACCACGCCGGCGGAGGGCGCCCGGACCTCGGTGCGCGCGAGACGCAGCGCGATCTCGCGGCCTTGCGCCTCGGCCAGCGCCTTGTCGGCCTGCGCCGCCTTGAGGTTCTGCCCCTGCGCCCGCACCCGCGCGGCGGCGACCTGGGCCGCCGTCTGGCGGGCCTGCAGCGTCTCGCCGGTGACGTTGCCGGAGCCCTTGAGCTGTTCGGCCCGCTTCAGCGACGCCACCGCTTCGACCTGCGAAGCCTCGGCTTCGGCGATCGCGGCTTCGACCTGCGCGATGGCGGCCTCGGCCTTGGCGATCGAGGACGCGTTCTGAAGCGCCTGCGTCTCCAGCATGTCGCGGTCGAGCCGGGCGAGCACCTGGCCTTGAGCCACCCGGTCGCCGACGTCGACCAGGTATTCGTCGAGCCGGAGCCCGTCGATCTGCGCGCCGACCAAAACCTCGTCGCGTGCGACCAGCGTGCCGGTGACCTGCTCGACCTGGGCAATCTCCCGCCGGGTCGCCGTCGCGACCGTGATCGAAATGGGCTTCGCGACAGGAGCGGCGGCTTCCGCCGCCTGCGACGGCGTCTGGCGTTCGGCGGCGTAACGGGCGACGTCGTCCTTGAACGGGAACGCGCCAGCGCCGAGCGCGGCGAGCGCGCCAAGAACCCAGGGCCAACGCCGTCGGCGACGGACGGCGGGTGCGGTTTCGGCGGGAGCCACAGCGTCTAGGCGAGTGCGCAGGGGGGCGTTCATGAGCGGCCCTCAGTCTGCGCGCCGCTCAGGGACTGCGGGGCCAGGAAGGCGCGGATCGCGCGCTCGTACATCGGCATCAGGCCGTCGAGCTTGGCGCCGGGCTCGATCAAAAGCCGCATCAGCACGCCGTCGGTCATCGCCATCAGCAGCCGCACGGCGTCGAGCGCGTCGAGCGCCGGATCGATCTGTCCAAGCCTCATGCCGCGCTCCAGCACGCGGACGAGGATGTCGCGCATCTCGTCCTCGCAGCGCTCCGAGATCGCGCGCACGGCGGGATTTCGGACGACCTCGGCGTTCAGCTCCGGGAAGATCACGAGGCTCTCCGGCATCAGATTGCCGGTCATGAAGGCGCGGGCCGTGGCGATCAGCGCGCCGACCACGTCGTCGACCTCGAGCAGCGGCAGGAGCTGCGGCGCGATGTCGGCGCGGTCGCGCTCGACGATCGCCTCGATGATCGCCTCCTTGGAGGGAAAATAGCGGTAGAGCCCGCCCGGGCTCATGCCCGCCTCCGCGCAGATCGCCTGCATGCCGGTGGCGTGAAAGCCGCCGCGCGCGAAACAGGCGATCGCGGCGTCGAGGATCCGCCGCCGCTGGTCTTCCTGGCGCTGGGCCCGCAGTCCGAGCGGCGGAGTCATGTCATTCATGCCGGCGGCCTAAAAAGAGCGAACGTTCGTTCGCACTTTTTGCCACAGATCAGCTGAGAGGTAAAGCGGGACCATGCCCGGCGACGCGGCGCCGAGCGTGGAGATGTCAGCGTTGAGCTGCGGGATGCGCGATCACAGACGGCCGCAGGTCACGCGGCCCTCTGTCCGGCGCTTCGGATCAGCGCGCCTGATCGACGTCGCGCACGGCGCCGCGGGCGGCGCTGGTGGTGAAGGCGGCGTAGGCCTTCAGCGCCGCCGAGACCTTGCGCTTGCGCGCCTTCGGCTTCCAGGCGTCGGCGCCGCGGGCGATCTCGGCGGCGCGGCGGGCCGCGATCACCGAAGGCTCGACCGCAAGCCGGATGGACCGACCCGGGATGTCGATCTTGACCAGGTCGCCGTCCTCGACGAGCGCGATCAGGCCGCCCTCCGCCGCTTCCGGCGAGACATGGCCGATCGAGAGGCCCGAGGAGCCGCCGGAGAAGCGGCCGTCGGTGACCAGCGCGCAGGCCTTTCCGAGCCCCTTCGATTTCAGGTAGCTTGTGGGATAGAGCATCTCCTGCATGCCGGGGCCGCCGCGCGGGCCTTCGTAGCGGATGACGACCACTTCGCCCGCGACCACCTTGCCCGTGAGGATGCCGCTGACGGCGTCGTCCTGGCTCTCGAACACCTTGGCGGGGCCGGTGAACTTCAGGATCGACTCGTCGACGCCCGCGGTCTTCACGATGCAGCCGTCGAGCGCGAGGTCGCCGGAGAGCACGGCGAGGCCGCCGTCCTTGGAGAAGGCGTGGTCGGCGCTGCGGATGACGCCGTTCTCGCGGTCGAGGTCGAGGTCGTCGTAGCGGCGGCTCTGGCTGAACGCGGTCTGCGTCGGCACGCCGCCGGGGGCGGCGCGGAAGAAGGTCTTCACCGCCTCGCTCTGGCTGACCGCGATGTCCCAGCGCGCGAGCGCGTCGCCGAGGGTGGCGCTGTGGATCGTCGGCTCGTCCAGATGCAGCAGGCCGGCGCGGCCAAGCTCGCCGAGAATGCTCATGACGCCGCCAGCGCGGTGGACGTCCTCCATGTGCACGTCGGACTTCGCCGGCGCGACCTTGCAGAGCACCGGCACGCGGCGCGACAGCCGGTCGATGTCCTCCATGGTGAAGCCGACCTCGCCCTCGTGGGAGGCCGCAAGCAGGTGCAGCACGGTGTTGGTCGAGCCGCCCATGGCGATGTCGAGGCTCATGGCGTTCTCGAACGCCTTGAAGCTCGCGACCGAGCGCGGCAGCACGCTGGCGTCGTCGCTCTCGTAGTAGCGCTTGGCGATATCGACGATCAGGTGACCCGCCTCCACGAACAGGCGCTCGCGGTCGGCGTGGGTCGCGAGCGTCGAGCCGTTGCCGGGCAGCGAGAGGCCGAGCGCCTCGGTCAGGCAGTTCATGGAGTTCGCGGTGAACATGCCCGAGCACGAGCCGCAGGTGGGGCAGGCGGAGCGCTCGATCTTGGCGACGTCCTCCTCGGCGACCCGGTCGTCCGCGGCGGCGACCATGGCGTCCACCAGGTCCAGCGCGACCTCCTTGCCCTTGAGCACGACCTTGCCCGCCTCCATCGGTCCGCCCGAGACGAACACGGTGGGGACGTTGAGGCGAAGCGACGCCAGCAGCATGCCGGGGGTGATCTTGTCGCAGTTCGAGATGCAGACCATGGCGTCCGCGCAATGCGCGTTGACCATGTACTCGACGCTGTCGGCGATCAGCTCGCGTGACGGCAGGCTGTAGAGCATGCCGTCGTGGCCCATCGCGATGCCGTCGTCGACGGCGATGGTGTTGAACTCCTTCGCGACGCCGCCCGCCTTCTCGATCTCGCGCGCGACCAGCTGACCGAGGTCCTTGAGGTGGACGTGGCCCGGCACGAACTGCGTGAACGAGTTCACCACCGCGATGATCGGCTTGCCGAAGTCGCCGTCCTTCATGCCGGTGGCGCGCCAGAGCCCGCGGGCGCCGGCCATGTTGCGGCCATGGGTGGTGGTGCGGGAGCGGTAGGCGGGCATCGCGGCTGTCCTCGGAGGTCCGGTTTTTATGGATCGTTCTCTTGGGGGCAGGGATTTACGACCTCCGCGCCCCGCCGTCGAGCGGGCGGGCTTTGGGCCCTGCGTCCCGCGCGGCGCATGACGGACAGCCTCCGGGCGGGCATGCTTGGCCAAACCCGCGTCCGGAGAGCCTCGCCCCATGGCGGACCTGCGCAGCCTCGAGATCTTCTACTGGGTGGCGACGCTCGCGAGCTTTCGCCGCGCGGCCGAGCAGGTGAACACCACGCAGCCGGCCGTCTCCCAGCGCATCGCGGCGCTCGAGCAGGAGTACGGGCCGCTGCTCGAGCGTCGCGCCCGGGACGTCGCGCTCACCGAGGCCGGCCGGCGGGTGCTGGCCTACGCCGAGCGCTTCCTCGCGCTGCGCGCCGAGATGACCGCCGACCTTGCGAGCCCCGAGACCATGACGGGGTCCCTCCGGCTCGGCGTGTCCGAGACCATCGTGCACCTTTGGCTGATTCCGTTCGTGGAGCGGCTGCGCGCGGTCTACCCCGGCGTCACGGTCGACATTTCGGTCGACATCTCCACCAACATGCAGGGCGCGCTGCTCGCGAACGAGATCGATCTCGCGCTCCTGGTCGGCCCGATCACCCTGCCGGACTTCGTGAACCGCCCGCTGTTCAGCACGCCCGTGGCGTGGATCGCCTCGCCGCAGCTTCTGGACTGCGACCGCCCGCTCGCGCTCGACGACCTGCTGCGCCACCCGCTCATCACCTACCCCAAGAACACCAGCCCCTACGTGGAGCTCCGCGACCTGATCCTGCGCGCGAGCGGGCCGCCGCCGCAGATCCACACCAGCGCTTCGCTCGCCACCATCGTGAAGATGACGGTGGAGCGGCTCGGAATCTGCGTGATTCCGCCGGCGATCGTGCGCAAGGAGATCGCCGCGGGCGAACTCGTGGTGGCGCCGACCGACGTTCGGCTCTCGCCGATCGGCTTTACGGCGACCTACGCCAATCGTCCCGGTCAGCATCTGGCGGAGCAGGCCGCGCGGATCGCGCAGGAGGTCGCCGGCGACGCGACCGCGTGAGTCTGCTCGAGGCGCGCCGCGCTTTCCCGAACACGCCATAACAAGGGCTTATCGCCGCCGATCCGCAATCACGATTGGCGAAAATCGCGGCAGGAGATCACGCTGCCGCAATCCTGGGCACGCGAGGAACGCACCGGTCTGACCGCTGGTCGCCCGAGCCCCCGCCCAACGCCGCCGGGAGGCGCGCCATGACCGAGACGCCGCCGTCGCACCTCGAAACGCCCCGCTTTCTAGACGCCGGAGAGGCCGCGCTCGTGGTGGAGTTCGGCGCGACGGTCGACCCGGCGGTCAACGACCGCGTGCTGGCGCTCGACGCCGCGCTGCGCGCGCGGACGCTCGAAGGCGTCACCGAAACCGTCCCGACCTACCGCTCGCTGATGATCCACTACGACCCGCTGACCCTCGACCGCGGCGCGCTGGTGGAGGCGGTGAAGGGCCTGAGCCGGGACGAGGCCGCCGAGCGAGCGCCCGGCCGCGCCTGGATCGTGCCCTGCTGCTACGATCCCGCCTTCGGCGAGGACCTGGCCGAGGTCGCAGACAAGGTCGGGCTTACGCCGGACAAGGTCATGGCGCTGCATTCCGGCGCCGACTACCGGGTCTATATGTACGGCTTCGCGCCCGGCTTCGCCTATCTGGGCGGGCTGCCGCAGGCGCTCGGCCTGCCGCGCCGGCCGACGCCGCGCCCGCCCCAC
>Ga0256876_1000105_pt1 | contig 16080 bp, 9 predicted proteins | sample MC6MC0419MT_FD_186340 | JGI IMG/M metagenome (GOLD analysis project Ga0256876, IMG submission 186340) | Metatranscriptome of enriched soil aggregate microbial communities from Iowa State University, Ames, United States - MC6-MC0419-MT... | ecosystem: Environmental > Terrestrial > Soil >...
CCGTGCGCGAGGCGGCTCCAATTCGAGGGGATTGCCGGGGGTCCGAAGGCCCGAGCCGCGGCGTCGCCCCTCCGACCGAGCGCTCCGACACGGTCCGCGCCAGTCTTGAAAGGTTCGCCCATGTTCGGCGGTCTCGCCCGACGCCTGTTCGGCTCATCGAACGACCGACGCATCAAGGCCTTCCGCACGAAGGTCGCTCAGATCAACGCGCTGGAGCCCGAACTCTCGGCGCTCAGCGACGAGCAGCTCCGCGCCAAGACCTCCGAGTTCCGCGACCAGCTCGCGACCGGCGCGAACCTCGACGACCTGCTGGCGCCGGCCTTCGCCGTGGTCCGCGAGGCGAGCAAGCGCGTGCTCGGCCAGCGCCACTTCGACGTCCAGATGATGGGCGGCATGACGCTCCACGAGGGCCGTATCGCCGAGATGCGGACGGGCGAAGGCAAGACGCTGGTCGCGACCCTCGCGACCTACCTCAACGCCCTCACCGGCAAGGGCGTCCACGTCGTCACCGTCAACGACTACCTCGCCAAGCGCGACAGCAGCTGGATGGGCCGCATCCACGGCTTCCTCGGCCTGTCGGTCGGCGTGATCGTGCACGGCATGGACGACGAGGAGCGGCGCGAGGCCTACGCCTGCGACGTGACCTACGCGACCAACAACGAACTCGGCTTCGACTACCTGCGCGACAACATGAAGTACGACGTCCGCGCCATGGTCCAGCGCGGGCACCATTTCGCGATCGTCGACGAGGTCGACTCGATCCTGGTGGACGAGGCGCGCACGCCGCTCATCATCTCCGGTCCGATGGAGGACCGCTCGGACCTCTACATCGCGATCGACGCCTTCATTCCGCGTCTCGACCCGGACGACTACGAGATCGACGAGAAGCAGCGCACCACGACGCTGACCGAGAAGGGCAACGAGCACATCGAGGCCATGCTCGCCGAAGCCGGCATGCTCAAGGGCGAGAACCTCTACGACGTCGAGAACGTCACCGTGGTCCATCACGTCACGCAGGCGCTGCGCGCCCACAAGCTGTTCTCGAAGGACAAGGACTACATCGTCCGCGGCGACGAGGTCGTGATCATCGACGAGTTCACCGGCCGCATGATGCCGGGCCGGCGGTTCTCGGAAGGCCTCCACCAGGCTCTCGAGGCCAAGGAAGGCGCCAAGATCCAGCCCGAGAACCAGACGCTCGCCTCGATCACCTTCCAGAACTATTTCCGCATGTACCACAAGCTCGGCGGCATGACGGGCACGGCCCAGACCGAGGCCGAGGAGTTCCTGGACATCTACGGCCTCGAGGTCGTCGACATCCCGACCAACCTGCCGGTGCAGCGCAAGGACGACCACGACGAGGTCTACCGCACCGCCCGGGAGAAGGAGGCGGCGATCATCGAGCTGATCCGCGACTGCGCGGAGCGCGGCCAGCCCATCCTGGTCGGCACCACCTCGATCGAGAAGTCCGAGACGCTGTCCGAGGCGCTGAAGCGCGCCAAGGTCGACCACCAGGTGCTGAACGCCCGCTACCACGAGCAGGAGGCCTTCATCGTGGCCGACGCCGGCGTGCCGGGCGCGGTGACGATCGCCACCAACATGGCGGGCCGCGGCACCGACATCCAGCTCGGCGGCAACCTCGAGATGCGGATCGAGCGCGAGCTCGAGGGCGTCGAGGACGGTCCGGAGCGCGAGGCGCGGATCGCGACCATCAAGTCCGAGATCGCCGAGAAGAAGCAGAAGGCGCTCGCCGCCGGCGGGCTGTTCGTGGTCGGCACCGAGCGGCACGAGAGCCGGCGCATCGACAACCAGCTCCGCGGCCGCTCCGGCCGCCAGGGCGACCCCGGCCGCAGCCACTTCTTCCTGTCTTTGGAAGACGACCTGATGCGCATCTTCGGCTCCGGCCGCATCGACGGCATGCTGCAGAAGCTCGGCATCCAGGAGGGCGAGGCCATCATCCACCCCTGGGTGAACAAGGCGCTGGAGAAGGCCCAGAAGAAGGTGGAGGCGCGGAACTTCGACATCCGCAAGAACCTCCTCAAGTACGACAACGTCATGAACGACCAGCGCAAAGCGGTGTTCGAGCAGCGGCTCGAGTTCCTCTCCGCCGAGTCGATCTCCGGACCGATCGCGGAGATGCGCCACGACGTCATCGACGACATCGTCTCGAAGCACATCCCGGCCAACGCCTATCCCGAGCAGTGGAGCTCCGCGGAGCTGGAGGAGGAGGTCCGCGAGGTCCTCAATCTCGATCTGCCGGTCGTGGCCTGGGCGGCCGAAGAAGGCATCGCCGACGAGGAGATCCGCGACCGCATAACCAAGGCCGCGGACGCCGCCGCGACCGAGCGCGCGGAACGCTTCGGCCCGGACATCACCGGCCAGATCGAAAAGGCGGTGCTGCTGCAGACGCTGGACCACCTCTGGCGCGAGCACCTCGCGACCCTCGACCACCTGCGCCAGGTGATCGGTCTGCGCGGCTACGCCCAGCGCGACCCGCTCAACGAGTACAAGTCCGAGGCCTTCGAGCTGTTCGAGGCCATGCTGGCCCGCCTGCGCGAGACGGTCACCGCCCAGCTGATGCGCGTCGAGCTGGTGCAGTCGCCGCCGCCGCTCGCCGACGACGACCTGCCTGAGATGCACGCGATCCATCAGGATCCGCGCACCGGCGAGAACGAGATGGCGCTGGCCGACCAGTCCTACGCCGCCGCCGCGGACGAGAACGGCGCCTGGCCGCAGAGCGTGAACCCGAACGACCCGACCACCTGGTCCGCCGTCGGCCGCAACGCCCCCTGCCCCTGCGGCTCGGGCAAGAAGTTCAAGCACTGCCACGGCGCCTACGCCTGAAGCGGGCTGAACGCTGAACGAGAAAAGGCCGGACACGCTGTCCGGCCTTTTTGTTTTGCCGCGCCGCTCTCGAGCGAGAGCGCGACGGTTCGAGCTTTAGGGCGCTGATGCCGCCGCGGCGCCCTTCTCACCTCCCCCTTGCGGGGAGGGGGATTGTGCGGCGTTCTACGCCGCCTCGGCGGGCGCCTTTGTCGACGCAAAACGGCCGTAGAAGGTGTCGTCCTTGGCGGCAAGGTCCTTCAGCAGGGCGTTGGGCGCGAAGCGGGGGCCGTGCTTGGCCGCGAGGCCTTCCGCCAGCGCCACGAAGGCCTTGGCCCCCATGCCGTCGATCCAGCTGAGCGGGCCTCCGGTGTAGGGCGCGAAGCCGAAGCCGAGGATGGCGCCGACGTCCGCCTCCCGCACGTCGGTGATCACGCCTTCCTCGACCGTGCGCGCCGCCTCCAGCGCCTGCGTCACCAGCAGGCGGTGGCGGATCTCGGTCACATCCAGCGCGTCCGGGTCGAGCTTGATCTCCTGCAGGTCGGCGAGGCCGGGCCACAGGCTCTTCTTGCCGCCCTCCGGATAGTCGTAGAAGCCCTTGCGGTTCTTGCGGCCGAGCCGGCCTTCGGTCTCGACCAGCGTGCGGAGCAGCTTTTCCTGCGCGGGGTTCACCGCGTCCGGCCCGAGCTGGGCCTTGGTGGCGTTGACGATCTTCAGGCCGAGGTCGAGCGCCACCTCGTCGTTCAGCGAGAGCGGCCCGACCGGCATGCCGGCCTGTTTCGCGACGTTCTCCACCAGGGCGGCGGGCACGCCTTCGGTCAGCAGCAGGTGGCCTTCGAGCATGTAGGCGATGACGCAGCGGTTGGCGAAGAAGCCTCGGCTGTCCTTCACCACGATCGGCGTCTTCTTGATGGCGCGGACATAGTCCAGCGCGGCGGCGATCGCCCGGTCGCCGGTCTGCTCGCCCTCGATCACCTCGACCAGCAACATCTTCTCGACCGGCGAGAAGAAATGGATGCCGACGAAGGTCTCCGGCCGCTTCGAGGCCTTGGCGAGGCCGGAGATCGGCAGCGTCGAGGTGTTGGAGGCGAAGGTCGCGCCGTCCTTCAGCACGGCCTCGACCTTGGCGATGACCTCGGCCTTGACCTTCGGGTCCTCGAACACCGCCTCGATCACGAGGTCGCAGTCCCCCAGCGCGGCGTAGTCCGGCGTGGCGGTGATGCGGCCGAGCAGGGCGTCGCGCTCGGCGCCCGTGGCGCGGCCCTTGGCGACCTGGTCGGAGATCAGCTTGCGGGCGAACTCCTTGCCCTTGTCGGCGGCCTCCTGGTCTCGGTCGACCAGCACCACCTCGAGCCCGGCCTGCGCGCTGACGTAGCCGACGCCCGCGCCCATGAAGCCCGCGCCGACGATCCCGACCTTCCGGATCGTGGCCTCGGGCACGCCCGCCGGACGGCGCGCGCCCTTGTTCAGCTCCTGCATGGAGACGAACAGCGTGCGGATCATGGCGGCCGCTTCCGGCGACCGCAGCACCTTGGCGAAGTGCCGGCTCTCCACGGTGAGCGCCAGGTCCATCGGCAGCTGCAGCCCGTCGAAAACCACCTGCAGCATGGCGCGGATGGCGGGGTAGTTGTCCTGGGTCTCGCGGCGGTAGATCGCGTTCGCGGGCGGGAAGGTCATGAAACCGGGCTTCGACCACACCGGGCCGCCGGGGAGCTTAAAACCCTTTTCGTCCCAGGGCTTCACGGCCTTCGGCGTTCCGTTCAGCCAGGCCTTGGCGCGGTCGACGATCTCGTCCCGGGGCGCGACCTCGTCCACGAGGCGCATGGCGCGCGCCTTGTCCGGGCGGATCTGTTCGCCCTTCATCAGCATCTGCAGTGCGTCCTGCGGCGGCAGCATGCGCGCCACGCGGGTGGTGCCCCCGGCGCCGGGGAACAGGCCGACCTTGACCTCGGGCAGGCCTACGCGGGTCGAGGCGTCGTTCGCCGCGACGCGCCAGTGGCAGGCGAGCGCCAGCTCGAAGGCGCCGCCCAGGCACACGCCATGGATCGCGATCGCCCAGGGTTTTCCAGAGGTCTCGATCCGCCGGTAGAGCTGGCTAAGCTTGCGGCTCTCTTCTAACACCACGCCGGCCGCCGCGACCTCGCCGTTCTGGGCCTTCTCGCGGGCGTAGAGCCGGCCGATGCCCTCCAGCATCGTCAGGTCCGCGCCGCCGGAGAACGCCTTCTTGCCGGACGAGATCACGACGCCCTTCACCGCCTCCTCCGCGATCACGCGGTCGACGAGCCCCGACAGCTCGAGGATGGCGTCGGCGGACAGCACGTTCATGGATCGGCCCGGCATGTCCCAGACGACGGAGAGGACGCCGTCGCTGTCGAGCTCGGTCTTAAAGTTGGTCTCGGTCACTTTTCTATACCCCCTTGAATCTCAGCTGAAAGCCAATGAATTCTTGCTGTAGCGTCCCCCAGGGCGTCGTCGTACGACTGATATAGACCTGATTTTATCACTTCACTCCAATATTCATAATGCAATGTCCCATCTTCATTTTCTATTTTCCTCAAAACCTCCTGAGTGAAGGTGAATAACCCCATATCATTCCGTACGATATAGGCTGTTCTCTCGCCGCAACTCGAATGAAATTGCCAAACAGTGTACAAAGCGACACTCCAGCATTACGTCCGTTAATCCTCAGCCGGGGAATGCTGCCTTTTCACACCCGCTCGATGATCGTCGCGGTGCCCATGCCCGCCCCGATGCACAGCGTGACCAGCGCGGTCGACTTGCCCGACCGCTCCAGTTCGTCGATGGCGGCGCCGAGGATCATCGCGCCGGTCGCCCCGAGCGGGTGGCCGAGGGCGATCGCGCCGCCGTTGGGGTTCACCTTGGCCGGATCGAGGTCGAAGGCCTGGAGGTAGCGCAGCACGACCGCCGCGAAGGCCTCGTTGACCTCGAACAGGTCGATGTCGGCGAGGCTCATGCCGGAGCGCGCCAGCACCTTCTTCGTCACGTCGACCGGCCCCGTCAGCATCAGCGCCGGGTCCGAGCCGATGTTGGCGAAGGCCCTTATGCGCGCACGGGGCTTGAGGCCCGCGGCGTCGCCGGCCTCCTTCGAGCCGACGAGCACGGCGGCGGCGCCGTCGACGATGCCGGAGGAGTTGCCGGCGTGGTGCACGTGGTTGACGCGCTCCACGTCGGGATGGGCGTAGACCGCCACCGCGTCGAAGCCGCCGAGCTCGCCCATCTCCGCGAACGAGGGCTTCAGAGCGCCCAGCGACTGCATCGTCGCGTCGGGCCGCATGTGCTCGTCCCGGTCGAGCAGGATCTGCTCGTTGACGTCCTTCACGGGCACGACGGAGCGCGCGAAGCGGCCGTCTCCCCAGGCCGCCGCCGCTCGCTTCTGGCTCTCGACGGCGTAGGCGTCGACGTCGTCGCGGGAGAAGCCGTACTTGGTCGCGATCAGGTCGGCCGAGACGCCCTGCGGCATGAAGTAGGACTTGATCGCGATCGCGGGGTCCATCGGCCAGGCGCCGCCGGACGCTCCGAGCCCCACGCGGCTCATGCTCTCGACGCCCCCGCCGACCACGAGGTCGTGCTGGCCGGACATCACCTGCGCCGCGGCGAAGTTCACCGCGTCGAGGCCCGAAGCGCAGAAGCGGTTGATCTGCACGCCGGGGACCTGGATCCCGTAGTCCGCGGCGAGCGCCGCCGCGCGGGCGATGTCGCCGCCGGCCTCGCCGACCGGGTCGACGCAGCCCAGCACCACGTCGTCGATCCGGCTGGCGTTGAGCCCGTTGCGCTCCGCGAGCGCCCGCAACGCCGTCGTCGCGAGGCCGAGCGTCGAGACCTCGTGCAGCGCCCCGTCCGGCTTGCCGCGCCCGCGGGGGGTGCGGACCGCGTCGTAGATGTAGGCGTCCGTCATCTTCGTCTCCCGTCATCCCGGCCGCGGCGAAGCGGAGAGCCGGGATCGTCATCCGGATGAATTCTCGTTCGGCGCGTCATCCCGACCCGGCCTTACGGCCGTCCGGGATGACGCGTGACGGTCAGGCGGCCGCGGGCCTCTCCCGCGGCATCAGATCGTAAGGGTGTCGCCAGCCCGGCAGGGTTTCCAGCCGGCCGAGCCAGCCGACGATCGCGGGATAGGATTCGAGCGCAATCCCGATCTCGTCGCCAAAGAACAGATAGGCCGAGAGCGACAGGTCCGCGATCGTCGGCCGGTCCGCGACCACGTAGCCGCGGTCTTTCAGATGCGTCTCAAGCACTTGGAAAGCGCCCTCGGCCCGCTTGTGCAGGAAGTCGGTCACCGGCGTCTCGCCGGTCTTCGCGATCGAACGCATGAAGCGCAGGGTCGCCGTGTAGCTGGTCAGTTTGTGGTTGTCGAAGAGGATCCAGCGCCAGATCTCACGCTTCTCCTCCGTCGTCTCGGCGCCGAAGCGGCCGAAGCGCTCGGCGAGGTAGTCGAGGATCACGCCGGACTGGGTGAGCGTGAGGCCGCCATGCTCCAGAATCGGCGCCTCGCCCATGACGTTGAGGTCACGGTACTCGTCGCCGTGGGTCTCGCCGTTGAAATAGTCGACGAAGACCGGCTCCCAGTCCGCGCCGCAGAGTTCGAGCATGATCGCCGGCTTGTAGGAGTTGCCGGACTCGGCGAAGCAGCGGAGGCGGTATTCGGCCATGGTCGCCTTTGTCATTCCCGAGGTCGGCGCAGCGAAGAGCGGAGTTCGCCCTCAGAATCGATCATCCTTACGCCCGGCTTCGCCGGGCTTCACGGCGAGGGTTCAGCGTTCCTCCCCGCTTACCTCAAAACGCCTCCTCCGGGAGCGCCATCACCGTGTCGGCGCCGGCCGAGATCGCGGCGAGGCGGGCGCCGGTCTCCGGCAGGCAGCGCTCCATGAAGAACCGGCCGGTCGTCAGCTTCACGCCCATCGCCCCGGCGTCGCCGGTCCCGTCCGCAGTCTTGTCGAGCGCGGCGCGGGCGATCTTGGCCCACATGTAGCCGAGCGCGACGAGGCCCATCAGGTGCATGAAGTCGGTCGCGCCCGCGCCGGCGTTGTCCGGCTTCGCCATGGCGTTGGCCATGAACCACATGGTGGCGGACTGCAGGTCGCCGCGCGCCTTCTTGAGCGGCTCGAGGAAGGCCCTCATGCCCTCCTCGGCCGCGTTGGCGGCGACGAAGCCGTCGATCTCCTTGAACAGCGCCATGATGGCGCGGCCTCCGTCGCGGCCGAGCTTGCGGCCGACGAGGTCCATGGCCTGCACGCCGTTCGCGCCCTCGTAGATCATGGCGATGCGGGCGTCGCGGACGAACTGCTCCATGCCCCATTCCGCGACGTAGCCGTGCCCGCCGAACATCTGCTGGGCCTTCACGGTGTTGTCGAAGCCGACGTCGGTGATCACGCCCTTGATGACGGGGGTGAGCAGGCCCATCAGGTCGTCGCCGGCCTGCTTGTCCTTCGCGTCGTCGCTGGCGTGGCCGACGTCGCCCTTGAGCGAGGTCCACAGGATGAGCGCCCGTGCCGCCTCGTTGAAGGCCTTGATCGACAGCAGCGTCCGGCGGACGTCCGGGTGCACGATGATCGGGTCGGCGGGCTTCGCCGGCTCCTTGGCGCCGGAGAGCGCGCGGCCCTGGAGGCGGTCCTTGGCGTAGGCGACAGCGTTCTGGTAGGCGACTTCGGACTGGGCGAGGCCCTGGATGCCGACGCCGAGCCGCGCCTCGTTCATCATCGTGAACATGGCCGGCAGCCCGCGGTGCTCGACGCCCACCAGCCAGCCGGTCGCGCCGTCGTAGTTCATCACGCAGGTAGCGTTGCCGTGGATGCCCATCTTGTGCTCGAGCGAGCCGCAGTAGACGGGGTTGCGCGCGCCCAGCGCGCCGTCCAGGCCGACGAGGAACTTGGGCACGACGAACAGCGAGATGCCCTTGGTGCCCTCCGGCGCGCCCTCGATGCGCGCCAGCACCAAATGCACGATGTTCTCGGTGAGGTCGTGCTCGCCGGCGGAGATGAAGATCTTGGTGCCGGTGATGCGGTAGGAGCCGTCGCCGTTCGGAACCGCCTTGGTCTTGATCAGCCCGAGATCGGTGCCGCAGTGGGGCTCCGTCAGGTTCATGGTGCCGGTCCACTCCCCGGCGATCATCTTCGGCAGGTAGGTCCGCTTCAGCGCGTCAGCGCCGTGCAGCGTCAGCGCCGCGATCGCGCCCTGCGTCAGGCCCGGATACATGGCGAGCGCCATGTTCGCGGCGGAGGCGTATTCGTTGACGATGGCGGCGAGCGTGTGCGGCAGGCCCTGTCCGCCGTAGTCGGGATCAGCCGAGAGCCCGATCCAGCCGCCCTCGGCGAAGGCGTCATAGGCGGCCTTGAAGCCGTTCGGGGTGGCGACCGACCCGTCCTCGGCGCGCACGCAGCCCTGGACGTCGCCGGTCCGGTTCACCGGCTGGAACGCCTCCTCCGCGAGCTTCGCCGTCTCCCGCAGCACCGCTTCGACCACGTCACGGGAGGCGTCCGCGAACCCGGGCAGGTTGGCGTGCCGCTCGAAGCCGAGCACGTCGTACAGAAGAAACAGCGTGTCTTCGACAGGCGCTTCGTAGCTCGGCATAGCGTCTCTCGATCCGAGATGTGTGCATGCACTATAGCGACAGTGCGCCGCAGCTGACCAGCCCCTTCCCAAGCGGAGAAACGCCGATGGGTCCGCACTCTCGGCTGCGGCCGGCGCGCCGTCAAAGCCTATGGCGCCGGCGCATCCGGGAGTTACCGCTCCGGAGCGAGATGCGCGAGCGCGCGCTCGAGATCGGCCGGCAGGAACGGTTTCTGCAACGTCCGCGCGTTGGGGTAGCGGTCGATCACGCCGGCTTCGCCGTAGCCGGTCGAAAACACGAATTTGACCCCGCGTTCGGTGAGGGCGTCGGCGATGGGAAAGCTCTTTTCGCCGCCGAGGTTGACGTCGAGCAGCGCGCCGTCGATGTCCTGCCCCTCCAGCGCCTTCATCGCCTGCGCGACGCTGCCGGCGGGGCCGACGACTGTCGCGCCGCAATCGAGCAGCATGTCTTCGATCAGCATGGAGATCATCGCCTCGTCTTCGACGACGAGAATGCGGAGGCCGGAAAGGGACTGGGCTGTCATAGATGGACGCAAGCTTGGGGCGATGGCGCGGCGGTCATGGCGCCATCACCTTTTGTGACAAGGGAATGCGAAAAGCGCACGTAACGCCGCTCGGAGCAAAGGAAAGCGTCACGGCGCCGCCAAGTTCCTGCGTGGCGCCGCGCTCGATCAGACGGCGGCCGAAACCGCGGCGCTGCGGGGGAGCGACGAGCGGGCCGTCGGACTCGTGCCAGACGAGGTCGATCGCGGACTGTTTGACGGTCCAGGACACGTTCACGCGACCCTCTTCGTTCGACAGCGCGCCGAACTTCGCCGCGTTGGTCGCAAGTTCGTGCAGGGCCATGTTCAGCGTCACGGCGGCGGTCGGGGCGAGCAGGATCGTCGGACCCTGCGAGCGCACCCTGCCCTCGCGTCCGAGGGCGTAGGGCGCGAGCGTGTCCACCACGAGCTCGCCCAGCGAGGCCGCCGTCCAGGTCTCGCGCATCAGCAGATCGTGCGCCCGGGCGAGCGCAGCCAGCCGCGCGTCGAGCGCGGTCTCGAACTCCTGCGGCGTGACCGCGTTCATCCGGCTATGCCGCACGAGCGACTGCACCGTGACGATGTTGTTGCGGACGCGATGGTTCAGCTCCGCAACGAGAAGACCGCGGAGCCGCTCGGCCTCACGGCGTTCGCTGACGTCGATCGTGACGACAAAGAACTCGCCGGGCGAAGAACGTCTCTCGCCGACGAGACGCGTGACCGTCGAGACCGCCCACACTTCGGAGCCGTCCGGCCGCAGACAACGCTTCTCTATGCCGAAGGACTCGCCGTCGCGCGCGTTCTGCGCGAGCAGCCGGCGCCACTTCTCCCGATCGAGCGGATGCATCAGTTGCTCGATCGGGAGTCCCAGCACCTCGTCGCCGCGGCCGAGCAGACGGCGCATGCTTTCGTTCACGCGCGTCACGCAGCCGTCGAGATCGAGCTCGGTGAAGCCGACCGCGGTCTGGCTGAACAGCGTCGCGAAACGGCGTTCGCTCTGCTCCATCCGGTGCGTCGCGAGCGCCCGTTCATAGGCGAGCGACATTCGGTCCACGGCGTCGCGGAGCGTCGCGATCTCGCGGCTGCGCCAGCGGCGCGGGCGATCCGCGTGCACGAAGACGAACGCGAAGGCCCTCCCCTCCCGCGCGATAGGAACCACGAGTTTGGCAGCGACGCCGAGGTGGCGGAATCGCTCGCGCTCCGCGTCCGATAGGTCGGGATCGGCGTCGAGGTCGTCGCGCACGATCACCTCTCCCGCCACGGTCGCGACGGCCATGGCGACGCCATAGTCCCTGAGGTCGTGGAGCCCGGGCGGGACGCTGACGACGCCGTCGTCCCGGCGCCATTCGGCGCGGACGGCGCCGACGCTCCCGTCCTCGAACTCGCAATAGCCGCAGCGCGCCGCATCGAAGTAGCCGCCGAGCGCGGCCAACGTCGTCTCGAGCACGTCGGTCGGCGATCGGCCCCGCTCCGTCGCGGCGCGCAGCCGGTCGCTGATCTCGATCAGGAAGTCCTGCGCGCGCGTATGGAGCACGCGGTCGGTCGTCTCGTGCCCCTGGTTGAACACGCCCCAGACCCGGCCGTCGTCCCCGAGGATCGGGGTGAAGCTGTAGTCCCAATGCGTGTCTTCGACCGCGCCCTGACGGCGCATCCGCAGCATCTGGTCGTAGGCGACGAACCCCTTGCTGGCGGTCACCACATCCTGCAGCTGCTGGCCGACCACGTTCCAGATGTCGCTCCAGACTTCGGCGCCGGGTCGACCCAACGCCCAAGGGTGCCGCTCGGCCGGGATGGGCGCCCAGGCGTCGTTGTAAATCAGCCTGAGATCGTCCCCCCAGTAGATCGCGGCCGGAAAACTGGACTGCAGACAGATGCCGACCGCCACCTTGAGCGACGTCGGCCAGGAATCGATGGGTCCGAGCGGGGTCGAGGACCAATCGTGCGTCTCGATGCGTCCCGCCATCTCGCCGCCGCCGCTTAGCACTTCCAAGCTCCTCCTTTTGTTGGGCGATCGCCGGCGGCTGGTCGGCGATTCGTTCTCTAAAACAGTTATAAGCAAGCGATCAGTCTTCGACAGGGGAGTTGCGAGGCCAGGCTCGCGAATCTTGCGTTCGCCCGGCCTTGGCCTCATTCGTGCGGGATGGAACCGGTTGTTCGGCAACCTGCAAAGGCGGCGCCCGTCTCGATGATTCGCACGACTTCCGGCCTCCGGCCCGCCGCCGCGCGGCTCCTGGCGGCCTTCGTCCTTCTGCTCGGGCTCGCGACCGCCGCGGTGGCGCAGGACCAGGGGGCGCCCGGCGCGGCGCTCGACCAGGCGCGCGCGCAGCTCGACCAGATCGAGGCGACGCTGAAGCGCGACAATCTGGACGACCGCACGCTGAGCGACATGCGCGACCAGATCGAGCCGCTCTCGCTCGCGATCGGTCAGGCGGTCACGGCGCTCGCGCCGCAGCTCGCCTCCGCCGACGCGCGGCTGGAGCAGATCGGGCCGAAGCCCGCGGACGGCGCGCCCGCGGAAAGCCCGGACGTCGTGAAGGAGCGCGACGCGCAGACCGCCGCGCGGCAGAAGATCGACGAGCAGATCAAGCGCGGACGGCTGCTCCAGGTCGAGGCGAGCCAGGTCTCGGACGAGATCACCCAGCGCCGGCGCTCCCTGCTCGCCCAGCGCCTGTTCGAGCGCAGCCGCTCGCTGATCGATCCCGGCCTCTACATGGACATGATCGCGCAGGCTCCGCGCGACATCCGCAGCATCCAGCTGTTCGCCTCGGACGTCGTCGCCGTGGTCGGGCGCAGCCTGTCGGCGGCGTCGGTCGCGCTCGCGCTCGCCTCGGCCGCGCTCGCGCTCGTCCTGCTGATCCCGGGCCGCCGGCTGATCGCCACGCTGGGGCACCGGCTCGTGGTCGAACAGATGCCGAAGACGCGGATCCGGCGGTCCGCGACGGGCGTGCTGTTCGTGCTGGCCTCGACGCTCGGCCCGGTGCTCGGCGTCCTCGTGCTCTATTGGGGCCTGAAGGGCGCCGGCTGGCTGCCCGCGCGCGCCGAGACCCTGGCGGTCGCGCTGATCTGGGGGGCGGGCTTTCTGGGGCTCGCCTACGGACTGATGCGCGCGTTCCTGACCCCGGACCGCCCGTCGTGGCGGCTGGTCGACATGTCGGACGCCGCCGTCGCCGAGATCAAGAACCAGCCGATGTGGTGCGCGCTGATCTTCGTGATCGGCCGGCTGCTGGACCGCTTCAACGAGATGATCGTCGCAAGCCTGTCGGCCTCGATCGTCGTGAACGGCGTGTTCGCGGTGCTGAACGCCGGCGCCTTCGCGCTCGCGCTCCGCCGCATCCGCGCGGCCGAAAAGATCGAGGCGGCCGGCGGCGCCGAGAAGGACGAGCGGCTCGGCAGCGTGTTCCTATCGCTTCTCAGGATTGTCGCCTGGATCGCCGTCGCCGTGATCCTCGCCGCCGCCGCCGCCGGCTACGTCTCGCTCGCCCAGTTCCTCGCGAACCAGGTGATCTGGATCGCGACGGTGATGTCGCTGCTGACGCTTCTGCTGATCTTCGTCGACGACCTGTTCACCTCGGGCCTGTCGGCCGAGACGCCGTTCGGCCGCTCCGCCAGCGAGGCGGTGGGCATCCGACCGGAGTCGCTGGAGCAGATCGGCGTGCTGCTGTCGGGGCTCGTGCGGGTGATCCTGATCGGCGTCGCGGCGCTGTTCGTGCTTGCGCCCTGGGGGCTCGAGACGACGGACGTGTTCGCCTGGCTCCGGCTGGCGGTGACGGGCTTCCAGGTCGGCGGGATCACGATCTCGCTCTCCGGCATCCTCAGCGCCATCCTGCTGGTGGTGATCGGCTTCGCGCTGACCAAGGCCGTCCAGCGCTGGCTCGACCGCGACCTGCTGCCGAAGACCCGGATGGACGCCGGTCTCAAGGCCTCGATCAACACCGGCGTCGGCTACATCGGCGGCCTCGGCGTGATCGTGTTCGCGGTCTCCTACCTCGGCTTCAGCCTCGACCGGCTGGCGATCGTCGCCGGCGCGCTCTCGGTCGGCATCGGCTTCGGCCTGCAGGCGGTGATCTCGAACTTCGTCTCGGGCGTGATCCTGCTCGCCGAGCGCCCCATCAAGGCCGGCGACTGGATCGTGATCGGCTCCGACCAGGGCAACGTCCGCCGCATCTCGGTGCGCTCCACCGAGATCGAGCTGTTCGACCGGTCCACGCTGATCGTGCCGAACTCGGACTTTATCACCAAAAGCGTGAAGAACGTGACGCACGGCGCGCCGATCGGGCGCGTGCAGATCGAGCTCACGATCGCCGCCGACGTCGATCCCGCCGAGGTCAAGCGCGTCCTGCTCGAGGTCGCCAAAAAGCACAGCTCGGTGCTCGCGTTCCCCGAACCTCAGGTGTTCTTCAACGCTCTCGGTAAGGCCGACAACACTTACGCCCTGTTCGCCAACGTCGCGAGCCCGCGGCAGGCGGCGAGCGTGAAGAGCGACCTGAACTTCGCGCTGGTGAAAGCCTTCAAGGAGCAGGGCGTCGCGATCGGCGGCGCGGCCGCGCCCAGCATGGTCGACGCGGTCGACCGGCTCGGCGAGGCGCTGCGGTCGGGGCTGAGCCCCGTCGCGCTCACGTCTCAGCCCGTCGCGCCCCGCCGCCACGACGCCTCAGACGCGCAGCTCGCGGAAGCCCCGCCGGCGGAGCCTCAATCGCCGCCGTCGACCAAGGCTTAAGCCGCGGCGCCGCTCATCCCGTCCCTCCCGCATGTCCGGAACGCCGCCCATGGCCCCCACCGTCTCCCGCGCCGCGGCGCTCGCTCTCGTCGCGGCGCTCGCCGGCTGCTCGACGGCGCCCGTCGCCCCTCCGCCGCCTTCGACGCCAAGCGTCTACCAGAGCATGTCGAAGCCGGGCGCCAGCCTCGACCGCCGCGCCGCAGCCGAAATGATCTCGGAGTTCCGCCGCGGGAACGGGCTGCCGCCGGTGACGCTCGACCCCGCGCTCAACCGGATGGCCCAAGAGCAGGCCGACGCCATGGCGCGCAACGACAAGCTCAGCCACTCGGTCGGCGGCACGCTGAAGGAGCGCATCACGCGTTCGGGCTACCGCAACGCGCTGGTGGTGGAGAACATCGGCGCGGGCCACGACACGCTGGCCGACGCCTTCACCGGCTGGCGGCACTCCCCGCCGCACATGAAGAACATGTTGGCCCCGAAGGTCACGCGCATCGGCATCGCCTCCGCCCGCGCGCCGTCGAGCCGCTTCGAGGTGTTCTGGGCCATGGTCCTCGCCGACCCGAACGACCCGCGCCCACTGCCCGGCGCCATGGCCGTCGCCCGCCCCGCCCCGGCGCGTTCGGGCGACTCGCTGACGATCAACGGGGTTTCGGTCGCGCGCTGAAGGCTCCAGCGCCCTCATGCTGAGGAGCCCGCCGAGGCGGGCGTCTCGAAGCACGCAGCCTGGCCTCCGCCGCGCCCTGTCCTGAACCGGTCGGACGTCACTCGGTCCCCGGAAACTCCCCCTCGGGCACGCCGAGCGCGTCGGCGAGGCGCGCGCGGGCGGAGCCGGGCTTGAGCGGCTTCTGCTGCTCCGGATGCGGCGCCCAGCCCGACAGCCAGGCGACGTCGAACGTCGCGCGCACCCGGCCGTCGGCGTCGGCGAACCGCTCGGCGTAGAGCGCGAGCGCGCGGGCGAGCGTCGCCCGCCGCAAAGGCGTCCGTCGACGTTCCAGCAGCACGTTGCTCGCCCCCCAGGCCCGCAGGTCCGCCATCAGCGCGAGCGCATGCGGATAGCGCACCGTCACGCGGTCGACGTCCGCGACCGGCAACGCGAAGCCCGCTCGCTGCAGCAGCGCGCCCAGCGCCCTTACGTCGGCGAAGGGCAGCACCCGCGGGCTCAGGCCGCCTTCGACTTCGCCCTCGGCCGCCGCGAAGGCCTGTCGCAGCTCCGTCAGCGTCTCGCCGCCGAGCAGGGCGCCGAGAAACAGCCCGTCCGGCTTCAGCGAGCGCCTGACCTGCGCCAAGGTTCCCGGCAGATCGTCGACGAACTGCAGCGCCAGCGACGAGACCACGAGGTCGAAGCTCTCGGGCGCGAACGGCGAGGCCGCCGGATCGCAGACGAGGTCCGCCCCGGCCTCCGCCCGCGCCGTCGCCCGGACGACGCGCACGGCG
>Ga0256876_1000109_pt1 | contig 15824 bp, 11 predicted proteins | sample MC6MC0419MT_FD_186340 | JGI IMG/M metagenome (GOLD analysis project Ga0256876, IMG submission 186340) | Metatranscriptome of enriched soil aggregate microbial communities from Iowa State University, Ames, United States - MC6-MC0419-MT... | ecosystem: Environmental > Terrestrial > Soil >...
CCGGCGGCCACCTCTTCCCGGCGGAAGCGCTGGCGGTCGAGCTCGGCCGCCGCGACGTGGCCGTGGAGCTCGTCACCGACGAGCGGGCGCTCGCCTACGCCTCCAAGTTCCCGGCCCGCGCGGTGCACGCGCTGCCGGCCGACACGCTGCGCGGCTCGGGCGCGCTCGCCTACGCCAAGCTCGGGCTGACGCTCGCCCGCGGGGTGGGGAAGGGCGTCGGGCTCATGCGCCGCGTGCGGCCCGCGGCCGTCGTCGGCTTCGGCGGCTATCCCTCGTTTCCGCCCCTGGTCGCGGGGCGGCTCGCCGGCGTGCCCGTCGTCCTGCACGAGCAGAACGCGGTGATGGGACGCGCCAACCGGATGCTGGCCAGGTTCGCCACGACCATCGCGACCGGCTTCCCCGACGTGTCCGGCGCGCCCTCCGGCGCCGCGACGACTCATGTGGGCAACCCCGTGCGGCCGCAGGTGATCTCGGCCAGCGGCGTCGCCTACGAGGCGTCGGATGGCGATCGGCCGATCCGCCTGCTGGTGTTCGGCGGCAGCCAGGGCGCGCGGGTGATGTCCGAGGTGGTGCCGGCGGCGCTCGCTTTGCTGCCGAGCGAACTCAAGGCCCGGCTCCGCGTCACGCAACAGGCGCGGCCCGAAGATCTCGAGGCCGCCCGCGCGGCCTATGCGGCGGCCGGCATCGAGGCCAACCTCACCAGCTTCTTCGACGACATGCCCGCCCGCATGGCCCTCGCCCATTTCGTCATCGCGCGCGCAGGCGCCTCGACGGTCGCGGAGCTCGCCGTGATCGGCCGGCCCTCGATCCTGGTGCCGCTGCCGCACGCCCTCGACAACGACCAGCTCGCCAACGCCAACGCGCTGGCGCTCTCCGGCGGCGCGGTCGTCTGGCCGCAGGCGCGCCTCACCCCCGAGGCGCTGTCCGAAGACCTCTCTATGCGCCTCGCCGACGGCGCGGCGCTTTCGGCCTCGGCGGCTGCGGCGCGGCGCGTCGGCAAACCAGACGCCGCCGCGCGGCTCGCGGATGTGGTATTGGCCGCCGCCGGCCTCCACGCGCCTGCGCCCGCCTCGCTCACGTCCTGACAGGTCTCAGCCTCTCCCATGAAACTTCCCCGCGACATCGGCCCCGTCCACTTCGTCGGCATCGGCGGCATCGGCATGTCCGGCATCGCCGAGGTGCTGGCCAACCACGGCTACAAGGTCCAGGGCTCCGACGCGGCAGAAAGCGCCAACGTCAAGCGCCTGCGCGACAAGGGCATCGCCGTCACGATCGGCCACGCCGCCGAGAACCTCGGCGACGCTGAGGTCGTCGTGGTGTCCTCCGCCATCAAGCGCGGCAACCCCGAGCTCAACGCCGCGCGCGAAAAGCGCCTGCCGGTGGTGCGGCGCGCGGAGATGCTGGCCGAGCTGATGCGGCTGAAGACCTGCGTCGCGATCGCCGGCACCCACGGCAAGACCACCACGACGTCGCTGGTCGCGACCCTGCTCGACGCCGGCGCGATGGACCCGACCGTGATCAACGGCGGGATCATCAACGCCTACGGCACCAACGCCCGCATGGGCGAGGGCGACTGGATGGTGGTCGAGGCCGACGAGAGCGACGGCACCTTCCTGAAGCTGCCGACCGACGTCGCCGTCGTCACCAACATCGACCCCGAGCACCTCGACCATTTCGGCACCTTCGACGCGGTGAAGGCGGCGTTCCGCTCCTTCGTCGAGAACGTGCCGTTCTACGGCTTCGCGGTGATGTGCCTCGACCACCCGACCGTGCAGGACATGGTGGGCACGATCGAGGACCGTCGGGTTGTGACCTACGGCGAGAACCCGCAGGCCGACGTGCGGCTGCTCGACGTGGACCTGAAGGGCGGCCAGGCGCGGTTCCGCGTCGCCATCCGCGACCGCAAGACGGGCGCCGAGACCCGGATCGACGACCTCGTGCTGCCCATGGCCGGCCGCCACAACGCGCTGAACGCGACCGCCGCGATCGCCGTCGCGCACGAGCTCGGCGTGTCCGCGAACCAGATCCGCGCCGGGCTCGCCAAGTTCGGCGGCGTGAAGCGGCGCTTCACCCGTACCGGCGACTGGAACGGCGTCGCGATCTTCGACGACTACGGCCACCACCCGGTCGAGATCTCGGCGGTGCTGAAGGCGGCGCGCGCGTCCACCGACGCTCGCGTCATCGCCGTGGTGCAGCCGCACCGCTACTCCCGTCTGCACGCCCTGTTCGACGGCTTCTCCAGCTGCTTCAACGACGCCGACACCGTGATCGTGGCGGACGTCTACGCCGCCGGCGAGCAGCCGATCGAGGGCGCCTCGCGCGACGACCTGGTGGCCGGCCTGCGGGCCCGCGGCCATCGCCACGTCATCCCGCTCGAAGGTCCGCAGGCGCTCGCGGGCGTCGTGGCGAGCGTGGCGAAGCCCGGCGACTACGTCGTGCTGCTCGGCGCCGGCACCTCGACCTACTGGGCCGCGGCCCTGCCGGAGGAGCTCGCGGCGCTGAAGGCCGGCGCATGACGGGCACGCTCGCCGCCTCCCTCTCCGCCGCCATGCCGAAGCTGCGAGGCAGGCTCTCGGGCGATCAGAGCCTCGCGGAAGCGCTGTGGTTCCGCGTCGGCGGCAAGGCCGAGGCGCTGTTCCAGCCCGCCGACGAGGACGATCTCGCGTACTTTCTCAGCCGGCTCCCGGCGGACGTGCCTTACTCGGTGATCGGGCTCGGCTCGAACCTGCTGGTCCGCGACGGCGGCCTACCCGGCGTGACGATCCGGCTGGGAAAGCCCTTCGCCATGATCGCGCCGGGGCGGGACGCGACGCTGTGGGCCGGCGCGGCCGCCGCCGACAAGCGCGTGGCGCTGGAGGCGATGGAGGCCGGGATCGGCGGCTTCGCCTTCTTCGCCGGAATCCCCGGCGCGCTCGGCGGCGCGCTCGCCATGAACGCGGGCGCGAACGGGACCGAGACCTCCGACCGTGTCGTCGAGGTGTTCGGCTTCGACCGGTCGGGCGACGCGGTGACGCTGTCGAACGCCGCCATGGGCTATTCCTACCGCCGCTCCTCAGCGCCGGAGGGCGTGATCTTCACCGGCGCCCTGATGCGGGGAGAGGCGCGGGAGCGCGACGTCATCAAGTCGGAGATCGACGCGGTGATCGCCCACCGGGAGTCCAGCCAGCCGACGAAGAGCCGCACCGGCGGCTCGACGTTCAAGAACCCGCCCGGCCGGTCCGCGTGGAGACTGATCGACGAGGCCGGGTGCCGCGGCCTGACGATCGGCGGCGCCCAGGTGTCGGAGCTCCACACCAATTTCCTGCTCAATGTCGGCGGCGCGACCGCGGCCGACATCGAGGGCCTGGGCGAAGAGGTTCGGCGCCGCGTGAAGGAGACCTCGGGCGTCGAGCTCGAGTGGGAAATCAAGCGGATCGGGGTGGCCGCGTGACACAGCCGGCATGTCCGTCGAGCACGTCCTCCGATCCCGAAGCGCGTCGTCGTCCTCCGGCTTGACCGGAGGACCCATGCCGGGCGTCGAGCGCGACGTCTGAGATGGATGGTCCGGTCAAGCCGGACCATGACGAGCTTAATTCTGACCACGGATCGGATCGGCCGTCGGCCGTCCGGCAGACGACCGCCTTTGGGGAAACACCATGTCCAAACACGTCGCCGTCCTGATGGGGGGCTGGTCCTCGGAGCGGCAGGTGTCGCTCTGGTCGGGCGCGGCCTGCGCCAAGGCGCTCGAGGGCGAGGGCTACCGCGTCACGCCGATCGACGTCGGCCGCGATCTCGCCGAGGTGCTGGCGAAGGTGAAGCCGGACGTCTGCTTCAACGCGCTGCACGGCCGCTTCGGCGAGGACGGCACGGTGCAGGGCCTGCTGGAGATCATGGGAATCCCCTACACGCACTCCGGCGTGCTGGCCTCCTCGCTCGCCATGCACAAGGAGCGCGCGAAGACCGTGATGGCGGCTGCGGGGGTTTCCGTCCCGCGTGGCAAAGTCGTCACACGCTCAGAAGCCGCCGCGTCGCACGTCTTAACGCCTCCTTACGTCCTCAAGCCTGTCGACGGCGGATCGTCGGTCGGCGTCCTAATCGTTAACGAAGACCACGCCCATCCGCCGCAGGAGCTCACCCGCGGGGATTGGGCGCATGGCGAGCTGCTGCTCGCGGAAAATTTCGTGGCGGGCAAAGAGCTTACCTGCGCCGTGCTGAACGGCGAGGCGCTGGAGGTGATCGAAATCGTGCCCGGCGACGCCTGGTACGACTTCGACGCCAAGTACGCCAAGGGCGGTTCGCTGCACGTCCTCCCGGCAAAAATTTCACCCTTTGTTTACCAAGAGGTCCGAAAACTGGCTCTCGCGGCGCACCACGCTCTCGGGTGCCGCGGAGTAAGCCGGGCCGATTTCCGTTTCGACGACCGCGAAGGCGGCACGGGAGAGCTCGTCTGCCTCGAAGTGAACACGCAGCCCGGCATGACGGAGACGTCGCTCGTGCCGGAACTCGCCGCTTACGCCGGCATAGGGTTTGGTGAGCTTGTTCGATGGCTAGTGGAGGACGCCTCCTTGGAACGCTAGACGGACGCCTTCGGGCGCCGGTCGGCGGCGGTCGCGAAGCGGCCGCGCCCCGGACCCGGGTGTTCAAGACGGGCCCGAACATGCGGTCGGCGAGCGAGAACGCGCGCCAGCCGCGGCCGGACCTCGACGACGTCGACGAGGTGATCGGCGCGAGCCGCCTGACGTCGCTGCGCTTCCGCCTCGAGCGGGTGGCCCGCCGGCGCCGCCTCGGCGTCGCCCTCACCGTTCTGTTCTTCGGCGCGACCGGCGTGACCGGCATGATCGACGGCGGCCATTGGCCGACCGTTCGCAGCGAGATCGAGAACCTCCACGTCACCGTCGCCAACGCCGTTGGTTTCCGTGTGATCGCGGTCGCGACCGAAGGCCAGAGCGCGCTCACCGACGACGAAGTCCTGCTGGCGCTTGGGATCGGCGAGAACACCGCGCTTCCGTTTCTGGACGTCGGCGCGGCCCGCGACCGGCTGATGGCGAACCCGCTGGTGCAGGACGCGACCGTCCGCAAGCTCTATCCCGACCGGGTCACCGTGCATCTCGTGGAGCGGAAGCCGTTCGCGCTGTGGCAGCACGACGGCAAGGTGCAGATCCTGGCCGAGGACGGCACGCCGATCGACGAGTTCCGGGATTCGCGCTTCGCCCATCTCCCGCTCGTCGTCGGGCCTTCCGCGAACCTCCGCGCCCGGCCGCTGCTCGACGCGCTGGACGGCGCGCCGAAGATCAAGGCCGAGACCTACGCGGCCGTGCTGGTGGCCGAGCGTCGCTGGAATCTCCGGCTGCGGTCGGGCGTCGAGGTGAAGCTGCCGGAGACGGGCTTCCGCGAGGCCCTGGCCCGGCTCGAGTCGCTCCAGGCCAGCCGCAACCTGTTCTCCAAGGACATTGCGATCGTCGACCTCCGATCGCCGATCCGCACCGTGGTGCGGGTGACGCCCGAGGCGGCGGAGAAGCTGGCCGAGGCTGAGAAGGCCGCCGAGAAGGCGCGTAAGAAGGCCGGAGCGACATGAGTCAGGCGTTCCCCTACGGCGTTGTCCCGAAGATGAAGCCGCTGCCGCAGCGTCGCGCGGTGGTGGTCTCCGTCCTCGACGTCGGCACCTCCAAGATCGCGTGCCTCGTGGCGCGGCTGAAGCCGGTCGAGGCCGGCGACGCGCTGCCCGACCGCTCGCATCTCGTCGAGCTGATCGGCGTGGGCCACCAGCGCTCGCGCGGCGTCAAGGGCGGCCAGATCGTCGACATGGAGGCCGCCGAGCAGGCGATCCGGCTCGCGGTCGACGCCGCCGAGCGCATGGCGGGCGTCCAGATCGAGAGCGTCATCGTGTCGGTCTCCGCCGGCCGGCTCGCCTCCGAGACCTTCCACGCCGAGGTGCCGATCGCCGGCCACCCGGTGGAAGATCGCGACATCCGCCGCGTGCTGCAGGCGGGCTGCGCCCATTCGGTGCGCCCGAACCGCGCCGTGGTGCACTCGATCCCGACGGGCTTCGGCCTGGACGCGACCCGCGGCGTGCGCGATCCGCGCGGCATGGTGGGCCAGCATCTCGGCGTCGACATGCACATCGTCACGGCGGAGGGCGCCCCGCTGCGCAACCTGATGCTGTGCGTCGAACGCTGCCACCTCAACGTCGAGACCATCGTCGCGGCTCCCTACGCCTCCGGCCTCGCGGCGCTCGTCGACGACGAGGCCGAGATGGGCGTGACGCTGGTCGACATGGGCGGCGGCACCACCTCGGTCGCCGTGTTCAAGGGCGGACAGTTCGTGCATTCGGACGCGGTCGCGCTCGGCGGGCACCACGTCACCCTCGATCTCGCCCGCGGGCTCTCGACGAGCCTCGACGAGGCGGAGCGGCTGAAGACGCTCCACGCCAGCGTGTTTCCGGCGCTCGCCGACGAGCGCGAGCAGATCGCGGTCACCCCGGTCGGCGAGAACGAGATCGACGGCGCCAGTTACCTGCCGAAGTCGATGATCGTGAAGATCGTCAAGCCGCGCGTGGAGGAGATCCTCGAGCTGGTCCGCGACCGCCTCAAGGCGTCGGGCTACGCGGCGGAGGCGCGCCGCGTGGTGCTCACCGGCGGCGCATGCCAGCTGACGGGCCTGCCCGATCTGGCGCGGCGCATTCTCGACCGGCCCGTCCGCATCGGCCGCCCGCTGGGCGCCCGCGGGCTGCCCGAGGCGGCCAAGGGGCCGGCCTTCGCGGGCCCGGTCGGACTTCTGGTTTTCCCGCAGGTTGCGGGTCTGGAACACGTCGATCCGCGGCGGATGCGCCGCGGCGGGTCGGCGCCAAAAGACACTTACATCCACCGCGTTGGGCGGTGGCTGAAGGAGAGCTTCTGACCGTCGGATCGGCGACCGACGGGCAGATGGGGCGAGCGCGCCCCCCGAACGCCGAACGTGAAGACAGGCAAACGCCGGGACGGCGCGACAACCTACGAGGCATGCGATGACGATCAACCTGAAGATGCCGGACATCCGGGAACTGAAGCCGCGGATCACCGTGTTCGGCGTTGGCGGCGCCGGCGGCAACGCCGTGAACAACATGATCGAGGCCGGCCTCGTGGGCGTCGACTTCGTGGTCGCGAACACCGACGCGCAGGCGCTGACCCTGTCGAAGGCCGAGCGCATCATCCAGATGGGCGTGCAGGTCACCGAGGGTCTCGGCGCCGGCTCCCAGCCTGAGGTGGGCCGGGCGGCCGCCGAGGAGGTGATCGACGAGATCCGCGATCACCTGTCCGGCGCGCACATGGCGTTCATCACCGCCGGCATGGGCGGCGGCACCGGCACGGGCTCGGCCCCGGTCGTGGCCCGCGCGGCCCGCGAGGCCGGCATCCTGACCGTCGGCGTCGTGACCAAGCCGTTCCACTTCGAAGGCCAGCGCCGGATGAAGACGGCGGAAGCCGGCATCGAGGAGCTGCAGAAGGCGGTCGACACCCTCATCGTCATCCCGAACCAGAACCTGTTCCGGGTCGCGAACGAGCGGACCACCTTCGCCGACGCCTTCGCCATGGCGGACCAGGTGCTCTACTCGGGCGTCGCCTGCATCACCGACCTGATGGTCAAGGAAGGCCTCATCAACCTCGACTTCGCCGACGTCCGCGCGATCATGCGCGAGATGGGCAAGGCGATGATGGGCACGGGCGAGGCCTCGGGCGACAAGCGCGCGGTCCAGGCGGCGGAAGCCGCGATCGCCAACCCGCTGCTCGACGACGTCTCGATGAAGGGCGCCCGCGGCCTGCTGATCTCGATCACCGGCGGCAACGACCTGACGCTGTACGAAGTTGACGAAGCGGCCACCCGCATCCGCGAGGAGGTGGACTCGGAAGCCAACATCATCCTCGGCGCGACCTTCGACGAGAGCCTGGAAGGCATCATCCGGGTGTCGGTCGTCGCCACCGGCATCGACCACATCATGGAGGCGGGCCAGACCAGCCCGGCCGAGCAGCGCATCGCGGAGCTCACCAACCGTTTTAAGCAGCCGGCTCCGGCGACCCGTTCGCCCGAACCGCAGACGCTCCCGACCTTCCGCGCGCCGACCCAGCCGGTCCTGCCCGCGGCCCCGGCGCCGGCTCCCGAACAGCATGAGCCGGCTTACGAGGCGCACTACGAGCAGCAGGCGATCGCCGCGATCGAGGACGTCACCATCCGTCCCGCCGCGCCGAAGGCTCCGCTGGCCGAGCCCCAGCACGCCGCGCCGGCGGCCTATGAGGACGACCACCACGAGCACGCCTTCATCCCGCCGCAGGCGGAGCGCGCCGCCCGCGCGCCCCGCATGCCGCGGATCGAGGACCTTCCGCTGCCGGCCCAGGCGCAGATCCGCGCCAGCCGCGAGCAGGCTCCCGAGCCCGCTCCGGACCGCAAGCGCATGACCCTGCTGCAGCGCCTCGCGAACGGCCTCGGCCGCCACCACGAGGACGAGGACGCGCAGGCGCATCACCCCGCGCCCGTGCAGCCGGTCCAGCAGCAGCGTCCCGCGCCGGTCCAGCCGGACCAGCGCCGGCCTCAGGCTCCGGCCTACCGCCCCGCCCAGGGCGGCCTCGACGCCCAGGGCCGCGCGCCCTCACAGCAGCACCCGCGCGGCCTCGAGGACGACCAGCTCGAGATCCCGGCGTTCCTTCGCCGCCAGGCGAACTGACGCCCGGGCCGTCCGGCTCGACCCACGACTCGGCGGCTCGGACCTCACGGTCCGGGCCGTCGGCTTTTCAAGCCCGCTGAAGACCCATTTTCATTAACAACTTCAAAAGCGTACGCCTGTTACAAAGCGTAAAGAACCTTGATTTGGGATCGCCCGATCGCCGACCTAGTTTGCAGCGCATCAAAAGGGCCGGACAGCGTTCCGGTCGTTCGCGCGTGACGAACGCGCCGATACGACGAGCTCCGGTTCGAGCCGTCGGGATTTCGAGGTTCGATTTTCATGTTTGCGCACCAGACCACGCTTGCAGGTACGGCCGTCGTCGACGGCGTCGGCGTCCATTCCGGCGCGCCGGTCGTCATGACGCTGGAGCCGGGCGACGCGGGGACGGGCGTCGTCTTCGTCCGCACGACCGTGGACGGCGACGAGCATGAGATTCCCGCCCGTCATGATCTGCTGAAGGCGACGGAGCTCCAGACCGTGCTGGGCGACGCCGGCGGCGCGAGCGTTTCGACCATCGAACACCTGATGGCGGCGCTGCGCGCGCTCGGCGTCGACAACGCGCGCGTGTGCCTCGACGGCCCGGAAGTGGCGATCGTGGACGGCTCGTCGCGCCCCTTCGTGCAGGCGATCGAGGCTGTCGGCCTGCGCAAGCTCTCGGCGCCGCGCCGGATGCTCAAGATCCTGAAGCCGGTTCGCGTCGAGCATGGCCGCGGCTACGCCGAGCTCGCGCCCGCGCCGTCGGGCTTTTACATGGACGTCACCATCGATTTCGCGTCCGACCTGATCGGCCGCCAGCAGATTCGCTTCGATCTCACGCCGCAGGTCTTCCGCGAGGAGATCGCGGCCGCGCGCACCTTCGGCTTCCTGAAGGACGTGGAGCGCTTGTGGGCCGCCGGCTTCGCCCGCGGCTCCTCGATGGAGAACACCGTCGTGCTGGGTGACGACCGGGTGCTGAACCCCGAGGGCCTGCGCTTCGCCGATGAGTTCGTGCGGCACAAGGCGCTGGACGCGGTCGGCGATCTGGCGCTCTCCGGCCTGCCGCTCGTCGGCCGCTTCACATCGTTCTGCGGCGGTCACAAGCTGAACGGCGCGGTGCTTGGCGCTCTGCTGGCGGATCCGACCGCCTACGCGATCGTCGAGGAGGCGCCCGTTCGCCGCGAGCAGCGCGAGCCGCGGCACGCCGCAGCCCCGCTCGCCAGCGCCGCTCCGGCCTTTGGCCCGCGGGTCGACTAACGGCGCGCCGGCGGCGGAAACGCACGCCGGCCGCTTGCACGTTGGCGCGCCCGATCCCTTTCGGCTATAGACGGCGGCGGAGTCGCGTTCACCATGCGGCGCCGGCCGCGACGCTTCGGTGTCCGGTCATCGGGGAACCACCGTCGAATTCAGTGTTCACGAGGCTCGCGATGGTCATGCGTACGTCTTCCGCCACTCCGTCCGCGCGCCGTCGGGGCTTTCGATTCGCTCTGGTGCTCGCGCTTGCGACGCCCGCCGCGCTGCCGCTGGCGGGCTGCTCCTACTTCTCGTCGGACAAGGAGACGCTCGCGCCCGACGAACCGGCGGACAAGCTCTACAATGAGGGCCTGGCCAATCTGAACGCCGGCTCCTACGACGCGGCCAAGAAGAAGTTCGCCGAAGTCGACCGCCAGCACCCCTACACCGACTGGGGCCGCAAGGCGATCTTGATGACCACCTTCGCGAACTACCGCGCCGGCAACTACTCCGAGGCCATCACCAGCGGGACGCGTTACGTCCAGCTGCACCCGACCAGCCAGGACGCGGCTTACGCGCAGTACCTCGTGGCGATGTCCTATTACAACGAAGTGCCTGACGTCAGCCGGGACCAGGAGCGCACCCGCAAGGCGCTCGCGACCTTCGACGAGGTCGTGCGCCGCTGGCCGGACAGCGAGTACGCGACCGAATCGAAGAAGCGCATCCTGATCGCCCGCGACCAGCTCGCGGGCAAGGAGATGCAGATCGGGCGCTTCTATCTCGCCCGCCGCGACTACACCGGCGCGATCAACCGCTTCCGCGTCGTCGTCAGCCAGTACCAGCAGACCCGCCACATCGAGGAAGCGCTGTTCCGCCTCACCGAGGCCTACATGTCCCTCGGCATCACCGGCGAGGCGCAGACCGCCGCGGCCATCCTCGGCCACAACTTCCCGGACAGCGAGTGGTACCAGAAAAGCTACGCGCTGGTGACGAACGGCGGGCTGACGCCGCAGGAGAATTCCGGCTCCTGGATCAGCCGCGCGTTCCGGGGCGTCGTGGGCTGACGCGGGCCGCCGCGCCCGCACGGGAGGGCCCGTGCTCGCACGGCTGTCTATTCGCGACATCGTCCTGATTGACCGGCTCGACGTCGACTTCGACGCCGGGCTTTCGGTCATGACCGGCGAGACCGGCGCGGGCAAGTCGATCGTGCTCGACGCGGTCTCGCTCGCGCTCGGCGGGCGGGGCGACGGCGGCCTCGTGCGCGAAGGCGAGACGCAGGGCCATGTCACTGCGGTGTTCGACCTCGCGCTTGATCATCCCGCGCGCGCGATCCTCAAGTCGCAGGACATCGACGACGACGGCGACCTGATCCTCCGGCGGGTGCAGGCGCGCGACGGCCGGACCCGCGCCTTCGTCAACGACCAGCCGGTGAGCGCCCAGGCGCTGCGCGCGCTCGGCGCGACGCTGGTCGAGATCCACGGCCAGCACGACGACCGCGCGCTGGTCGACACCGCCGCTCACCGCGCGCTGCTCGACGGCTACGGCGGCCTCGGCCGCGAGGTCGCGGCGACGTCGCTCGCCTGGCGCCGTCGCCGCGAGGCGGAGAAGGCGCTGGCCGAGCACACCGCCCGCGTCGAAGCCGCCCGCCGCGAGGCGGACTACCTGCGCCACGCCAGCGAAGAGCTGCGGGCGCTTGGAGCCGAGGTCGGCGAGGAGCAGGCCCTGGCCGAGCGCCGCTCCGCGATGATGCGGGCGGAAAAGGCGGCGGAGGACCTCAACGAGGCTTTCGACGCCGTCGCCGGAGGCTCGTCACCCGTTACCACCATCGCCAACGCCATCCGCCGGCTGGAGCGCCGCGCGGCCTCGTCGCCCGAGCTGGTGGAGCCCGCCATCAAGGCGCTCGACGCCGCGCTGCTCGCGCTCGACGAGGGCGAGGCGCATCTGAAGGCCGCGATCGAGGCGACCGCCTTTGACCCCCGCGAGCTGGAGCGGATCGAGGAGCGGCTGTTCGCGCTGCGCGCGGCGTCCCGCAAATACGATCGGCCGGCCGATGACCTCGCGGCGTTGGCGGCAAAGTTCTTCGCGGACCTCGCCGATCTCGACGCCGGCGAAGAGCGGCTGATCGCGCTCGACGCCGACGCCAAGGCCGCCGCGGAGGCCTATGACGCCGCCGCGGGCGCCTTGAGCGCCGCTCGGCGCGCCGCGGCGGGCCGGCTCGACGCGGCCGTCATGGCGGAACTGCCCGACCTGAAGCTCGAGCGGGCGCGCTTCATGACCGAGATCGTCTCCGACGGCGGCGGCGCGGGGCCGGACGGGATCGACCGCGTCGAGTTCTGGGTGCAGACCAATCCCGGCACGCGCGCCGGACCGCTCGCCAAGATCGCCTCGGGCGGCGAGCTGTCGCGGTTCATGCTGGCGCTGAAGGTGGCGCTGGCCGACCGCGGCTCGGCTCCCACGCTCGTGTTCGACGAGATCGACACCGGCGTCGGCGGGGCGGTGGCGGACGCCATCGGCGCCCGGCTCGCCCGGCTCGCCCGGACGGTGCAGGTGCTGTCCGTCACCCATGCGCCGCAGGTGGCCGCGCGCGCCGGACAGCATTTCCTGATCTCCAAGGCGCAGCCCGAGGGCGAGACGCGGGTGGCGACGCGAGTCGAATCGCTCGACGCGTCGGCGCGTCGGGAAGAGATCGCGCGCATGCTGGCCGGGGCGTCGGTGACCGACGAGGCGCGCGCCGCGGCCGCGAGCCTGCTGGACGGAGCGGCGTAAGCCGCTCAAGCCCGCCGCTGCGCAAGCTCCGATCGCTATGCTATGGTTTTGCCAGCCCACACGCCTCAAGACCCATGACCGCCCAGCCGCTGTTCGACACCGCCCGCTTTCGTGACCGGCTGACGGCCTCCGGCATGCCGGAAGTGCAGGCGCGCGCGGTCACGGAAGGGTTTGACGAAGCGCTTCGCGGCGCGACCGCCACCAAGACGGACGTCGAGACGCTGGGCGCGACGCTCGGCGGTAGGATCGACGCTCTCAACGCTGCGCTCGGCGGCAGGATCGACGCTCTCGACGCCAAGATCGACGCGGTCGAAGTCCGGCTGGACGCCAAGATTGAGTCCGTCGAGGAGCGCCTGGGAGCACGCATCTCGCTGCTTGACGAGTCCATTGGACGACGCCTTGCGGAATCGCAGGCGAACCAGCTGAAGTGGTTCGTGGCCTCGCTGTTCGGGGCGCTCGGCCTGCTGTTCGCCGCCCTGAAACTGTTTCCCTGAGACGCATGCCAAAACCTGACGCCGCGCACGGCGAGCTCCCGCCCGCTCTGCCCGACGCCGCCGCGGAGCACGCGCGGCTGGCCGACGAGATCCGCGCGCACGACAAGCGCTACTATCAGGACGACGCGCCGACGATCGACGACGCCGGCTACGACGCCCTACGCCGCAAGCTGCAGGCGCTCGAGGCTCAGTTCCCCGAGCTGAAGACGCCGGACAGCCCGACCGAGACCGTGGGCGCCGCGCCTTCGGACGCCTTCGCCAAGGTTCGGCACGCCGTGCCGATGCTCTCGCTGTCGAACGCCTTCTCCGATGACGACGTGGCGGAATTCATCGCCCGCGTGCGCCGCTTTCTCGACCTGAAGCCGGAGCAGGAGCTGTCGGTGTCGGCCGAGCCGAAGATCGACGGCCTGTCGGCCTCTCTGCGCTACGAGAAGGGCCGCTTCGTCCGCGGCGCGACCCGGGGCGACGGGGCGGTCGGCGAGGACGTCACGGCGAACCTCCGCACCGTCGGCGACGTGCCCGAGCGCCTGACGGGCGCCGACGTCCCCGACGTGATCGAGGTGCGCGGCGAGGTCTACATGTCCCACGCCGACTTCAAGGCGCTGAACGAGCGCCAGACCGAGGCCGGCAAGCCCGTCTTCGCCAACCCGCGGAACGCCGCCGCGGGGAGCCTGCGCCAACTCGATCCGAAGGTCACCTCCGAGCGGCCGCTCAGGTTCTTCGCCTACGCCTGGGGCGAGGCGAGCGCGGTTCCCGCCGAGACCCAGAAGGGCATGGTCGACAACCTCCGCCGCTGGGGATTCGTGACCAACGACCTCATGCAGGTGCTGGGGACGGCCGAGGAGCTGATCGCCCACTACCACGCGATCGAGGAGCAGCGGGCGCGCCTCGGCTATGACATCGACGGCGTCGTCTACAAGGTCGACAGCCTCGCCCTGCAGCGCCGCCTCGGCTTCGTCTCACGGAGCCCACGCTGGGCGATCGCCCACAAGTTCCCGGCCGAACGCGCGACGACGGTCTTGGAGGCGATCGACATCCAGGTGGGCCGCACGGGCTCGCTGACGCCGGTCGCCAAGCTCAAGCCCGTGACCGTCGGCGGCGTCGTGGTGTCGAACGCGACGCTGCACAACGAGGACGAGATCGCCCGCAAGGACGTGCGCGTCGGCGACACCGTCGTCGTGCAGCGCGCCGGCGACGTGATCCCGCAGATCGTCGAGGTGGTGGTCGACCAGCGGCCGGCGGGGGCCAAGCCGTTCGAGTTCCCGCGCAAATGCCCAGTCTGCGGCAGCCACGCCGCCCGCGACGAGGGCGAGGTGGTGTGGCGCTGCACCGGCGGCCTGATCTGCCGGGCGCAGGCGGTGGAGCGGCTGCGCCATTTCGTGTCGCGCGGCGCCATGGACATCGAGGGGCTTGGCGAGAAGCAGATCGAGGCCTTCTACGAGGCCGGCGACGTGCGCGAGCCCGCCGACATCTTCACGCTCAAGGTCCGCGACGCGCAGCCCGGCAAGCTCACGCGGCTGAAGAACCGGGAAGGGTGGGGCGAGACCTCGGCCGCGAACCTGTTCGCCGCGATCGAGGACGCGCGCACGCGCGAGGTGAACCGCGTGCTCTACGGTCTCGGCATCCGCCACGTGGGCGAGATCAACGCCAAGCGGCTGCTCCGTCATTACGTGACGATCGACGCCCTGCGGGACGCCGCGAAGGCGGCCACGCCCCCCGATCCGGCGGTGAGGGGCGACAAGGGCGACGACGCCTGGCGCGAGATGATCGACATCGACGGCGTCGGCGCCGTCGTGGCGCACGCCGTCGTCGACTTCTTCCAGGAGCCGAAAAACGCGCCGCCGCTCGACGCGCTGCTGAAGGAGCTGACGCCCGCGCCGATGCCCGCGGCGGCTTCGAACACGCCGGTGACGGGTCTTACCGTGGTCTTCACCGGCGCGCTGGAGCGGATGACGCGCGACGAGGCCAAGGCCATGGCCGAGCGGCTCGGCGCCAAGGTCGCGGGCTCCGTGTCCAAGAAGACCGACCTCGTGGTCTCGGGACCCGGCGCCGGCTCCAAGCTCGCAAAGGCGAAGGAGCTCGGGATCGAGACCCTGACGGAAGACGAGTGGCTGGCGCGGGTGGGCGAGGGCGGATGACGAACGGGCTGCGGGAGGTTCGCGATGGGCTGAGGGACATCGCCCCCGCGGCGATCGCGGCGATTCCCATCGGTCTTTTGTTCGGGGCGCTGATGGCGTCCAAGGGGCTCACGCCGGCCGAGGTGGCGCTGATGTCCGGCTTCGTCTGCGCCGGCGGCGCGCAGCTTGCGGCGGTCGAGCTCTGGGTGCATCCCGCGCCGATCCTCGCGCTCGCGGTCTCGACCGCGCTGATCGACGCCCGCCACGTGCTCATGAGCACGTCGCTCGCCCGCCGGACCGGGGCCTTCGCCTGGTGGCAGAAGATGCTCGGCTTCTATGTCATGTCCGACGAGAACTGGGCGCTCGGCGAACGCCGCGCGGCGGAGCGGACGCTGACGCCGGCCTACTTCATCACCATGGGCGCGACGCTCTGGATCAACTGGGTGACGACGACCACGCTGGGGGCGATCGGCGGCGCCATGCTCGGCGACCCCAGGCTTTACGGCGCGGACTTCGCCTTCACCGCTCTGTTCATCGGCCTCGCGGCCGCCTTCGTGCGCGGACCGG
>Ga0256876_1000111_pt1 | contig 15807 bp, 14 predicted proteins | sample MC6MC0419MT_FD_186340 | JGI IMG/M metagenome (GOLD analysis project Ga0256876, IMG submission 186340) | Metatranscriptome of enriched soil aggregate microbial communities from Iowa State University, Ames, United States - MC6-MC0419-MT... | ecosystem: Environmental > Terrestrial > Soil >...
CGGCCGGCGTCCACCAGGCGCAGCGCCGACGCGCCGTCGCGCGCCCAGGGCGACGTGGGCTCCGCGGACGCGGGCGAGGCGAGCGCGACGACGGACAAAGCGGCGAGGAGCGAGCGAGCGATCATCATCGAAGCCTTACCTGACGCCGGGACCCGAGAAAGGCAACTCGACGTGAGGGCGACGTGAAAGCGCGGCGACGCCTCCTTTTAAAACACGACGAGCAGCCCTACTCTTCCATGCATGCCGGAGCTTCTGCGCAAACGCCTCGCCGACCGCACCGTCCGATCGGGTTATCTCGACGGTCAGGTGCTGGTCGCCATGCCGACCATGACGGACGACCGCTTCGCCCGCACGGTGATTTATGTCTGCGCGCATTCCTCCGAAGGCGCGATGGGCATCGTCGTCAACAAGCTCGCCCCGCACATCAGCTTTCCCGACCTGCTGGTGCAGCTCGACGTGATCTCGGAGGGCGAGGAGATCCGCCTGCCGGAGCGCGCCGGCGCGATCCAGGTGCTGCGCGGCGGGCCGGTCGAATCCGGCCGCGGCTTCGTGCTGCACTCCGCCGACTTCATGATCGAGGACTCGACGCTCTCGATCGACGACGGCATCTGCCTGACGGCGACGCTCGACATCCTCAAGGCGATCGCCAAGGGCGCCGGCCCCAAGAGCGCGCTGCTCGCGCTGGGCTACGCCGGCTGGGCGCCGGGGCAGCTCGAAACCGAGATCCAGGCCAACGGCTGGCTGAACGTGCCTGCCGATCGGGGACTGGTGTTCGACGGCGCGGTCGAGACGAAGTACGAGCGCGCGCTGGCGAAGATCGGCATCGACCTCGGCAAGCTCTCCCCCGAAGCCGGCCACGCCTGACGCGATCCTTGATCCCTCTCGCGCCAGAGGCGTGGGGAGGGTGGACCTTTGCGAAGCAAAGGTCCGGGTGGGGCCTTGGGCGTAGAGCGCGTGAGGCTGGCCGAGCGTCCAACTGAAACCACCCCACCCGGCCGGGCTTCGCCCGTCCACCCGACCCTTCCGGGGGAGGGATGCCCGCGCCTCGATATGACGGTTGCAGAAGCGGCTCACCGCCGGCCGAGGGCGCCCTGCATGACGCGACGGGCGACGCCCTGGGGGGCGAGGCCGAGCATGCGGTCGCAATCGTCGGCCGACATCGCCTCGCCGAAGGCGTAGCCCTGCGCGAAGGTGGCTCCGAGGTGGTAGAGCTCGACCGCGTCGCTGTCGGTCTCCACGCCCTCCGCGACGACCTCCATGCCGAGATCGTGCGCGAGCCGCACGATCGAGCCGAGGATCACCGGCCGCTCACCCCGTCCCGTCGGACGCACGAAGGACTTGTCGATCTTCAGCACGTCGAAGGGGAAGCGCTGGAGGTAGGCGAGGCTGGAATGGCCCGTGCCGAAGTCGTCCAGCGAGAGCCCCGCCCCCAGCTCCCGGAGGCGCAGCAGCATCTGCGCCGCGTGCTCGGGATTCTCCATCACCAGGCTCTCGGTCAGCTCGATCTTGAGCGACCCCGGCGGCAGCAGCGCCCGCGCCAGCACGTTCTTGATGTCCTGCACCAGGTCCTGCCGCAGGAACTGCCGGCTGGAGACGTTGACCGACATGAACAGCGGCGGCTCGCCCGGCACCCGCGCCTGCCACTGCGCGAGCTGGCGCGCGGCCTCGTCCAGCGCGAACAGGCCGAGGTCCACGATCAGCCCGCTCTCCTCGGCGATCGAGATGAACTCCGCGGTCGAGCGGCGGCCGTAGCGCGGATGCTCCCAGCGCAGCAGCGCCTCGAAGCCCGCGATGGTGCGGTCCTCCAGCCGGACGATCGGCTGGTAGTGCACTTTGATCTCGTTGCGTTCGAGCGCCCGGTTGAGTTCGCCCGCGATCAGCAGGCGGTCGGTGGTCGCCGCCCGCATGGTGGGCTTGAACACCTCGATGTGGTCCCCGCCGAAGCGCTTGGCGTGGTACATCGCCACCTCGGCGTTCTTCACCATCTCGTCGCCCGTCCCGCCTGAGCGGCCGTCGGAGAGCGCGAGCCCGATCGAGGCGGTGAGGAAGATCTCGCGGCCGCCGAAGGTGATCGGCGCGCGCAGCGTCCGCTTCAGCGTGTCGGCGAAGCCCGTGATGTTCTCGCCGTCGCGCTCCGACAGCAGCAGCACGCCGAACTGGTCGCCGCCGAGGCGCGCCAACGTGTCCTGGGGCTTCAGGAGCCGCGAGAGTCGGCGGACCACCGTGATGAGAATGGTGTCGCCCGTGGTGACGCCGACGCTCTCGTTGACCTTCTTGTAGCGGTCGATGTCGAGCACCATCACCGTCGGCCGCAGGCCTGGATCGGTCTGGGCGTAAGCGAGCGCGGCGTCGAGCCGGTCCACGAACAGCTCGCGGTTCGGCAGGCCGGTGAGGTTGTCGTGCACCGCGTTCTGGAGCAGGCGCTCCTCGGTGGTCTTGGCGTCGGTCACGTCGAGCAGCGTCCCCACGCAGCGCACGACCTCGCCGTCCGCGCCGACCACGGGGCGGGCGCGCAGCGTGTACCAGAGGAAATGTCCGTCCGCGCCGCGCAGCCGGAAGGTCTCCGCGAGGCGTCCCCGGCGTTCCTCCACCAGCGCGTCGAGCGCCGCGCGGAACCGGTCGCGGTCGCTCGGATGGACGACGTCGAGCCAGCGCGCCGCCGGCGCGTCCAGCGCGCCGCGCTTGAGGCCGAGCGCGTGCTCAAGCTCGTATCCGGCGTGGACGCGGTCGCCCTCGACGTCCCAGTCCCACACCACGTCGCCGGAGCCGGTGACCGCCAGCGCCCGGCGCTCGACGTCGGAGGCCGGCCCTGTCGCCACGGAGCCGCCGGAGAAGGCGTGCTGCATGACTGTGAAGCCGATCAGCAGGACGATCAGCACCAGCCCGCCCACCAGCGCGGCGGCGGCCAGATCGCTGGCGAGGCCGCCCGCGACGGTGATCGCGGCGGCGCCGACCCAGGCGACCAGCAGGATCCACGTCGGCGCCAGCATCACCGCGCGGTCGTAGCCTTTGGCGGCGAACCACACGACGATGCCGAGGCCGATCACCGCGACGCCGATCAGCGAGAGCCGCGCGATGCCGGCGGCGATCGGCGCCTGGTAGGCCGCGAGCCAGACGAGCCCCACCAGGAAGGCCAGCCACACGCCCATGATGTGGCTGTAGCGCACGTGCCATCGGTTCAGGTTGAGATAGGCGAACAGGAAGACCAGCAGCGTGGCCGCCAGCGAGGCTTCGCTCGCCGCCCTCAGGATGCGGTCGACGTCCGGCTGAAGGTCGAAGATCTTGCGCCAGAACCCGAAGTCGACGCCGAGATAGAACATCACGCCCCAGGCCAGCGCGGCCGCGGCGGGGAACATCACGCTGCCCTTCACCACGAACAGGATGGTCAGGATCAGCGCGAGAAGGCCGCCGACGCCGAGCATGATGCCGCGGTAGAGCGTGAAGGAGTTGATCTTGTCCTTGTAGGCGTCGGTGTCCCAGAGCGTCAGCTGCAGCAGCTTCGGCGACGCGAGCTCGACGACGTAGGTGACCGTCGCCCCCGGATCGATCGTCAGCTGGAACACGTCGGCGTCGTCGGAGGCCTGCCGTTCGGGCCGCAGCCCCTGGCTGGCCGTGACGTTCGCCAGCCGCTCCTCGCCGAGGTCCGGCCACACGGCGCCCGACCCCACCAGCCGGAAGTGCGGCGAGACCAGCAGGCGGTCGATCTGCTCGTCGCCGTCGTTGCGGAGCGCGAAGACGAGCCACTGCCGTCCGTCGCCGCCCTCCCGCTGGGCGCGCACCTCGATCCGTCGGACGATCCCGTCGGGGCCGGGGAAGGTCGCGACCTGGAGCCGGTCGGCCTGTCCGACCGGCCGCTCGACCGCGCCCAGCAGATCGATCGCCTCGTCGTCGCCGTCGACGGACAACGGCTGCAGCGCCGCCGCGGGGGCGACGGCGAGAAAGAGCGACATGAAGAGAAACAGCGCCGGAAGAAGGGCGCGGACCGAACGCAACGCTTGGCGTCTCCCCGAAAGCCGTCGGAGCGACGGCGACGTGATGGCCCGGCTTTTACCGCGGGTCCCGATCGCGTCGGCCGCTCCGCGGAGCGCCGACCCGCACCTACTTAGCCCACGGCGTCGCTTCGCAGAAGCGCGTAAAGCAGGTGGTCCTGCCAGACGCCGTCGATGCACAGATATTCCCGCGCGTAGCCCTCCTTCTGGAACCCCGTCTTTTCCAGCAGGCGGATCGACGCGGCGTTGAAGGGCAGGCAGGCGGCCTCGATCCGCCGCAGCTTCAGCTGGGTGAACACGAAAGGCGCGAGGGCCCGCACCGCCTTGGTCATCAGGCCCTGGCCCGCGTGACGTTCGCCCATCCAGTAGCCGACCGAGCAGGTCTGGGCCACGCCGCGGCGCACCTGGCTCAGCGTGACGCCGCCGACCAGCCGCCCTTCGGCGTCGAACACGAAGAACGGGTAGGCCTGGTCTTGCTCGATCTCGCGCACGTAGCGCTTCAGACGACGGCGGTAGGCGAGCCGCGTCAGGTCGTCGGCGGGCCAGATCGGCTCCCACGGCCGCAGAAACGCGCGGCTGGCGGCCCTCAGGTCCGCCCAGGCCTGGTAGTCCGCCATCTGGGGCGTGCGGAGGGTGACGCCGTCGCCCGCAACCGTGGGCACCAGCTCCGCCGCCGCCAGCGTCCGGAAGAACGCCATCGCCCGCGGTCTCAGGCCGCGGAGCGCCGCGCGCCCAGCCGTTCGGCCAGGCGATCTTCGCGCATCAGCCCCCGCGTCGGGCCGATGGCGGCGAGCGTCGGCGCGGAGCCGAGCATGAGCTTGCCCGCGGCCCGCGCGTCCTCCACCGTCACCGCCTCGATCTTGGCGAGCGTCTCCTCGAGATCGAGCGGCCGCCCGTGGGCGAGCTGGTGGCGGGCGTGATGGTCGGCGCGGGAGGCCGCCTGCTCCAGCGACATCAGCAGCCCCGCCTTCATCTGCGCCTTGGCGCGGAGCACCTCGCGCTCGGTCGCCCCGTCCGCCGCGTCGTGCAGCACGTCGAGCATGACAGGCAAAATCTCGGCCGCGTCCTCCGGCCCAAGCCCGGCGTAGGCGCCGAACAGGCCGGCGTCGGCGTAGCCCCAATGGAAGGCGTGCACGGAATAGGCGAGGCCGCGGTTCTCCCGCACCTCCTGGAACAGGCGGGAGGACATGCCCCCGCCGACGAGATTTGCGAACACCTGGGCCGCGTAGGCGTCGGGCGCCTCGTAGGGGCGGCCCTCGAAGGCGATCGCGACATGGAGCTGCTCGAGGTCACGTTTCGCCCGCTTGTCGCCGCCGCGGTAGGCCGCGGCCTGCGGCGTCTGGGCCTCGCCGGCGGGCAGCCGGTCGAACAGGCGCGCCGCGGCGTCGACGAACGAGTCGTGCTCGACCGCCCCGGCCGCGACGACGACCGCGCCGCCGGAGGTGTAGTTCCGGCCAAGGAAACCCGCGAGCGCGCGCCGGTCCAGCCCACGCACGGTCTGCTCCGTGCCGAGGATCGAGCGGCCGAGCGGCTGGCCGGGGAACGCGGCCTCCTGCAGCATGTCGAACACGAGGTCGTCGGGCGTGTCCTCGACCGAACCGATCTCCTGCACGATCACGTTCTGCTCGCGCTTCAGCTCGTCCGGATCGAAGGCGGGCTCGGTGACGATGTCGGCCAGCATGTCGAGCGCCAGCTCCACGTCGGCGGCCAGCACGCGGGCGGAATAGGCGGTCTGCTCGACGCCGGTCGCGGCGTTAAGGTCGCCGCCGACCTGCTCGATCTCCTCGGCGATGGCGAGCGCGGAGCGCCGCGCGGTGCCCTTGAACGCCATGTGCTCGAGCAGGTGGGCGAGCCCGTGCTCCTCCTCGCGCTCCGACCGGGCGCCGGCCCCGAAGGAGACGCCGACGGCCGCCGTCCCCAGTTCGGGCATGGCGTCGGTCACGACCGCGAGGCCGGAGGGGAGCGTGGTGACGCGCGCGCTCATCGGGCGGCTCCCTTGGACGAAGGACGCGCGCCTTCACCTCTCCCCAGCGGGGAGAGGTCGGCCCGCAGGGCCAGGTGAGGAAGCTTGAGCCCTCGCCGGAAGCCGGCCAGCCCCCTCACCCGCTCGGCTTCGCCTCGCGACCTCTCCCCGCCGGGGAGAGGTGAAGCGGAGCCCGCTGCGGGACGCAGAAACGCGCTGACGATCGCCCCGGCGGCGGTCACGCGGCGGCGTCCCGCAGCACCCGGGCGTGGTCCGACACATAGGCCTCGATCGCCGCGACGTCGTTCGGCAGGCGCTTGAGACGCTCGGGCCGCGTCAGCAGGTCGGCGAGATGCGGCGGCAGCGCCGGCCGTACGCCGGAGGCCGCCTGCACCGCGTCCGGGAACTTGGCGGGATGGGCGGTCGACAGCACGACGGTCGGCGTCGCGGGGTCGAGCTCTGCGCGGTCCGCAACGGCGTATGCGACCGCGGTGTGGGTGTCGAGCAGGTAGCCCGCGTCCTTCAGCACGCGGCCGATGGTGCGCCCGACCGTCGCCTCGTCGGCGCGGGCCGCGTCGAACTCGGCGCGGATGGCCGCGAGCGCGTCCGGCTCCAGCGTGAAGGCGCCGGACTGGCCGAGAGACGCCATCGCGGCGCGCACCTTGGAGGGGTCTCGGCCCAGGGCGTCGAACAGAAGCCGCTCGAAGTTCGACGAGACCTGGATGTCCATGGAGGGAGAGGTCGTCGCGGTGACGCCGGTCACCTCGTAGCGCCCGGTTTCGAGCGTGCGGGCGAGGATGTCGTTGACGTTGGTGGCGATGACGAGCCGGCCGATGGGCAGGCCCATGCGCTTCGCCACATAGCCCGCGAAGACGTCGCCGAAGTTGCCGGTCGGCACCACGAAGTCGACCTTGCGGTGGGGCGCGCCAAGCGCGAGCGCGGCCGCGAAGTAGTAGACCGCCTGCGCCAGCACCCGCGCCCAGTTGATGGAATTGACGCCGGCGAGCGCCAGCCTATCGCGGAAGGCGTGGTGGTTGAACATGGCCTTCACGTGCGCTTGCGCGTCGTCGAACGAGCCGTCGATCGCGATGGCGTGGACGTTGACGTCCGGCACGGTGGTCATCTGCCGGCGCTGGACCTCGCTCACCTTGCCGTCCGGCATCAGGATGAAGACGTCGAGCCGCGAGCGCCCGCGGAAGGCCTCGATCGCGGCGCCGCCGGTGTCGCCGGAGGTCGCGCCGACGATGGTCGCGCGCTGGCCGCGCTCGGCCAAGGCGTAGTCCATCAGCCGCGCGAGCAGCTGCATGGCGACGTCCTTGAAGGCGAGCGTCGGCCCGTGGAACAGCTCCAGCACGAAGCGGTTCGGCCCGGTCTGCACCAGCGGCGTCGTGGCGGGATGGCGGAACGCGCCGTAGGCCTCCTGGATCATCGCGCGTAGCGTCGGCGCCGGGATCGCGTCCCCGACGAACGGAGCGATCACGGCCTCGGCGATCTCGGCGTAGGGGCGGCCTGCCAGCGCCCCGATCTCGTCGCGGGAAAGCGTCGGCCAGGTCTCCGGCACATAGAGGCCGCCGTCGCGCGCCAGGCCCGCCAGCATCGCGTCGGTGAAACCGAGCCTGGGCGCGTCGCCGCGGGTCGAGACATAGGCGACAGCCATGCCGAAGGTGCTCCGTCGAACCGTTGAGATGAGGGCGTCAAACTAGGCCCGCGGGCCGGGCGCCGCAAGCGCGGCGGAGCTCAAGAGCCCCGCCCCTCCCGCAGGACCCGGACGGCGTAGACCGCGAACACGCCCGCGAGCGCTGCCGCGAGGCCGAACCAGGTGAGCGCGTATTCGAGATGGCGGTTGGGAAAGGTCAGCCGCGTCTCGCCGCCCTGCGGCAGGCCGCCGGGGTTCGGCGTCGCGTCGGCGTCGATCGTGAAGGGCGCCACGCGGGCCAGCCCGAGGCCGGCCGCGATGGCTTTCGGATCGCGGGCGAAGAACAGGCGCTTCGCGGGGTCGTCGGCGGGGGTGAAGAGGTTGCGGTCTTCCGGCCCTCGCAGGAGACCCGTCACCGAGACGGGTCCGTCCACCCTGGTTTCAGGCCGCCGCACCGGGTCGCCCAGCGGCTCGGGCACGAAGCCGCGGTTGACGATGACGGCGGAGCCGTCCGGCCGGACGAGCGGCGTCAGGAGGAAATAGCCGGGACCGGACAGCGGCCCTCGCGCGTCGCTGAGCGCAACGTAGACCCGGACCTCGTTCTGGTGCGCGAACGTTCCGGTCAGGTTAACCCGACGGTAACCCCAGGCGTCGAAGTCGAGCCTCGGCCAGTCCGCTTCCGCGGGCGCCGCGACGGGCGGGGCCTCGGTCCGTGCGGAGATGCGGGCGACGAGCTCGTTCTTCCAGGCGAGCCGCTCGAGCTGCCAGACGCCGAGGGCGACCAGGAGCCCCAGCGCGACCAGCGTCGCGAGCCCCGCGCCGAGAAGCCTGCGCGCGCCGGTCATCGGTCGAGCTTCGCCTCGGAGGCGGCGTTGCGGTGCTGGAGGGCGATCAGCAACCCTTTGAACAGACGCAACATTCCCAGGCAGACGATCAGCGTCAGGGGCAGCGACACCAGGAGATGAACCCAGAACGGCGGCTCGAAGGTGAACTCGAACCACAGCACAAAGCCAAGCACGAGAAAGCCCGCGATCAGCGTCACGAACACCGCCGGCCCGTCGCCCGCGTCCGCGAAGCCGTAGTCGAGCCCGCAGGCCTCGCAGGCTGGCGGCAGATCGATGAAGCCATTGAAAAGCTTGCCTTTTCCGCAGGCGGGACAGCGCCCCAGCAGTCCCGCGACGGCGGCGTTGACGGGAGTCTGGGACACGGTCGTCGGGGTCATCGCGGGTCCTTGGAACGGCGAAGGGCCGCCAGCGCGACGCCGGCGGCCCTTCGGAAGCTCTGGCGCCCCAAGGGCGCCGCCGTCAATGGGCCGCGGCGTGCGCGCCGGCGCCCCACACGTAGATGGCGGCGAACAGGAACAGCCACACCACGTCGACGAAGTGCCAGTACCAGGCCGCCGCCTCGAAGCCGAAGTGCTGCTTCGGGGTGAAGTGGCCGGCGTAGACGCGGGCGAGGCAGACCGCGAGGAAGATGGTGCCGACGATCACGTGGAAGCCGTGGAAGCCGGTCGCCATGAAGAAGGTCGCGCCGTAGATGTTCTCGGAGAACTTGAACGCGGCCTCAGAATATTCGACCGCCTGGAACACCGAGAACAGCGCGCCGAGGCCGATCGTCAGCCATAGAGCGATCTTGAGGCTGCGACGGTCGCCGTGCAGCAGCGCATGGTGCGCCCAGGTCACCGTGGTGCCCGACGTCAGCAGGATCAGCGTGTTGACCAGCGGCAGGTGCCAGGGGTCGAAGGTCTGGATGCCCGTGGGGGGCCACACGCCGCCGGTCGCCTCGAGCCGCTGGAACTGGTGCGCCTCGTTCGGGAACAAGGCCACGTCAAAGTAGGCCCAGAACCACGCGACGAAGAACATCACCTCGGAGGCGATGAACAGGATCATCCCGTAGCGCATGTGGATCTGAACGACGCGGGTGTGGAAGCCGGCGTGGGCCTCCTTGATCACGTCGCGCCACCAGGCGATCGCGGTGTAGAGCACGCCCGCGAAGCCGGCGACGGCGATCCACGGGGTGTGGCCGTGCATCCAGAGCACCGCGCCGACAGCCATGACGAAGGCCGCCATCGAGGCGAGGAACGGCCACGGGCTCGGGTCCACAAGGTGGTAGTCGTGATGCTTGGCGTGGGCGTCGGCCATGGTCGTCTCCCCGTTATTGTCCTTCGGACCGCGGCGCTCGAAGCGTCGCGCCCCGGTGAGCGTCTACAGTTTCGGTCGGTCGTCCTTCACGGCGGCGAGCGGCTTTGGGCCCTTCGCCGGGAAGAACGTGTAGGACAGCGTAATCTGCTTCACGCGGTCGAGCTCGCGCTCGTCCGCGATCGTCGGATCGACGAAGAAAGCGACCGGCATGTCGATCTCCTCGCCCGGCTTCAGCGTCTGCTCGGTGAAACAGAAGCACTGCAGCTTGGCGAAGTAGGCGCCGGTCGTCTCGGGCGTGACGTTGTAGGTCGCGGTTCCCGACAGTTCCCGGTCCGAACGGTTTCGGACCTTGAAATTCACAAGCTTGGTCTCGCCGACCTTCACCGTGGTCGTGGTGATCTCCGGCCGGAAGTCCCAGTCGAGCCCCGGGGCGACGTTGCCGTCGAACCGGACGATCATCGTGCGGTCCAGCGCCGCCTCGGGCGCGCTCTTCGCGACTTGCGTGGTGCCGTCGAAGCCGGTCGCGCGGCAGAACATGTCGTAGAGCGGCACCGCGGCGAAGGCCGCGCCGACCATCACCGCGACGAACAGGCCGCAGGCGGCGGCCACGTTGCGGTGGCGGCGGTCGAGATCGGTCGTCGTCTTCGGCGCCGGTTCGGTCACCGCGGTCTCCACGCTCACAGGGGCCGGTTGAGGACGTTGCCGCCCAGTTTGAAGATCGTCACCAGCCAGAACAGCACCACCAGCGCGCCGAGCGCCCAGGCGATGGCGACGTTTCGCCGCCGCCGCTGACGCTGCTGCTCGGTGGTCAGGCGGACGCCATCCTCCTCGGCCATCACATCCAGCCGTCGAACGGCGCGGTCAGCGCCGCGACCCCGAGGCTCTTTTCAATCAGGATCGTCGCGAATAACGCCGTCAGGTAGAACAGCGAATAGGCGAACAGCTTGCCGGCGGCGCGGCGCGCAGGAACGCCCTCACGCAGCCGGTAGACCCGCCAGGCGAAGCCGACGAACGCGAGGCCGGCGACGCTCGACAGCGCCAGATAGGCCCAGCCGCCAAGGCCGATCGCGGCCGGCAACACGCCGAGCGGCGCCAGCGCGATCGAATAAAGCAGGATCTGCTTGCGTGTCTCGTCCTCGCCGGCGACGACGGGAAGCATGGGCACGCCGGCCCGCGCATAGTCCTCGGACTTGATCAGGGCGAGCGCCCAGAAGTGCGGCGGCGTCCACATGAAGATGATGGCGACGAGCGTCGCGCTCTCGAGCCCAACGGTCCCGGTCGCCGCCGCCCAGCCGATCATCGGCGGCAGCGCGCCGGCGAGCCCGCCGATGACGATGTTCTGAGGCGTCCAGCGCTTCAGCCACATCGTGTAGACGACGACGTAGAAGAAGATCGTGAAGGCGAGCAGGCCGCCCGCCAGCCAGTTGGTGGCGAGGCCGAGCAGCATCACCGAAACGCCGGAGAGCAGCAGGCCGAAACCGAGCGCCTCGCCCGGCGCCACGCGGCCCGCCGGGATCGGACGGTTCTGGGTTCGCGTCATGACCGCGTCGATATCGGCGTCCCACCACATGTTCAGCGCGCCCGACGCCCCGGCGCCGACGGCGACGCAGAGCAGCGCGATCGCGCCGAGCACAGGGTGGAGGCCGCCGGGAGCGGCGACGAGGCCGACGAGCGCCGTGAAGATCACGAGCGACATCACCCGCGGCTTCAGAAGCGCGACGAAGTCCTCCACGCCCGCGAGGCTCGGGCCGGGGCCCGTCAGCGTCGGGGCGTCGAGATGATCGTCGTGAGCGAGGGACATGACGGGGTACGCGCCTGACTTGAGTTGAGCCCGTTCGGGGCAGGAGCGGCCGGAGGGGCGAACCCGCCCGGCCGCTCGTAAGGTCATTTCACGCGGGGCAGCGTCTCGAACTGGTGGAACGGCGGGGGCGACGGCAGCGTCCATTCGAGCGTCGTGGCGCCCGGACCCCAGGGGTTATCGCCCGCCACGCGCTTCTTCGAGAAGGCCTCGAACACGCCGTAGAGGAAGATGAACACGCCGACCGCCGAGATGTACGACCCGACCGAGGACACGAAGTTCCAGCCCGCGAACGCGTCGGGATAGTCGACGTAGCGGCGCGGCATGCCCGACAGGCCCAGGAAGTGCTGCGGGAAGAACACGAGGTTCACGCCGATGAACGTGACCCAGAAGTGGGTCTTCGCGATCGTCTCGTTGTACATGTAGCCGAACATCTTCGGGAACCAGTAGTACCAGCCCGCGAAGATGGCGAACACGGCTCCGAGCGACAGCACGTAGTGGAAGTGCGCCACCACGTAGTAGGTGTCGTGCAGCGAGCGGTCGATGCCCGCGTTCGACAGCACGACGCCGGTGACGCCGCCGAGCGTGAACAGGAAGATAAAGCCGATCGCCCAGTACATCGGGGCGCGGAGGCTGATCGAACCGCCCCACATCGTCGCGATCCACGAGAAGATCTTCACGCCCGTGGGCACCGCGATGACCATCGTGGCGAACACGAAGTAGGCCTGCGTGTTCACCGAAATGCCGGTGGTGTACATGTGGTGCGCCCACACGACGAAGCCGACCACGCCGATCGCGACCATGGCGTAGGCCATGCCCAGGTAGCCGAACACGGGCTTGCGCGAGAAGGTCGAGATGATGTGGCTGATGATGCCGAAGCCCGGCAGGATCAGAATGTACACTTCCGGGTGCCCGAAGAACCAGAACAGGTGCTGGTAGAGGATCGGGTCGCCGCCGCCGGCCGGCGAGAAGAAGGTCGTGCCGAAGTTGCGGTCGGTGAGCAGCATGGTGATCGCGCCCGCGAGAACCGGGAGCGAGAGCAGCAGCAGGAAGGCGGTCACGAGCACGGCCCAGGCGAACAGCGGCATCTTGTGCAGCGTCATGCCGGGGGCGCGCATGTTGAAGATCGTGGTGATGAAGTTGATCGCGCCGAGGATCGAAGACGCGCCGGCGATGTGCAGGCCGAGGATCGCGAAGTCCATGGCCGGGCCGGGCTGGCCGCTCGTCGAGTAGGGCGGATAGATCGTCCAGCCGCCGGAGACGCCGTGCGAGCCCGGCGCGCCTTCGACGAAGAGCGAGGTGATGAGCAGGCCGACCGCGGGGATCAGCAGCCAGAAGGAGATGTTGTTCATGCGCGGGAACGCCATGTCGGGCGCGCCGATCATGAGGGGCACGAACCAGTTGCCGAAACCGCCGATCATCGCCGGCATCACCATGAAGAAGATCATGATCAGGCCGTGCGCCGTGGTGAAGGCGTTGAACGTGTTCGGGTTCGTGAAGAACTGCATGCCCGGCTGCTGCAGCTCGAGGCGGATGCCGATCGAGAGCGCGCCGCCCAGGATCCCCGCGCAGATCGCGAAGATCAGGTACATCGTGCCGATGTCTTTGTGGTTCGTCGAATACACGTAGCGCCGCCATCCCGTCGGATGGTCGTGCCCCGGGTGCGTCGTACCATGGGCGTGAGCCGCAGTGGCCATAGCCTCGTCTCCCTGACTCAAGTCTTTTTCGGGCGGTCGATCAGCGCTGCGCGACGGTCGCGCCGCCCCGCTCGATCGACGCCTCGAGCAGCTTCTTGGCTTCTTCGGTGTCCGACTTCGCGGCTTCGAGCCAGCGGCCGTACAGCTCCTCGTTCACCACCCGGATCACGATCGGCATGAAGGCGTGGTCCTGGCCGCAGAGCTCGGAGCACTGGCCGTGGTAGACGCCTTCCTTGTCGGCGCGGAACCAGGTCTCGTTGTTGCGGCCGGGAACGGCGTCCACCTTCACGCCGAAGGACGGCATAGCGAAGGAGTGGATCACGTCCTCGGAGGTGACCTGCACGCGGACCACCTTGCCGACCGGAACGACGGCCTCGTTGTCGACGCTCAGCAGCCGGGGCTGGCCGGGCTTGAGGTCGCTGTCCTGCGCCATCACGGCGGTGAGCGTCAGCTCGTCGGCGTCGGGATAGACAATGTCCCAGTTCCACTGGCGACCGACGATCTTGATGTTCAGATCGCCCGGGGGCGGCGTGTACTGGGCGTAGAGAAGCCGGAAGGACGGCACGGCGATCGCGACCAGGATCAGCACCGGCGCGATCGTCCAGACCACCTCGAGCATCGTGTGATGCGTGGTCTTGGACGGAACCGGGTTTTTATCCTCGCGGAAGCGCACCACGACGTAGATCAGCAGCGCCAGAACGAACAGCGTGATGACCGTGATGATCGCCAGGATGAAATTATGGAAATCGTGGATCTGCTCGAAGATCGGCGTGACGGCGTCCTGGAAGCCGATCTCCCACGGGCTGGGCTGGCCGGCGGCGGCCAGCGCAGGGGCGGCGCCAATGATCGAGGCCGCCGCGGCGGCGATCGTGAGCGTCGTCAGACGTCCGGTTGGAAACATGCCAGCCTCTCGTCGCTTCCCAAGGGCCGGTTTCGCCCTTTTTGTTGTCTTGTCATGCCCCTGCCAGACGGAGCGAGCCCGCCAATGGTCGGAGCCGGTCAGGCCCAAGCGGCCGGCACGCGCGGACGAATCCGCGCGTGCGGCAGGCTGTAGGGGGTCTAACCTGCTTTCTTGAAATCATAAAGGTTGCGCAAGCTCAATGTGGCGCCTCAGTGACTTCCATGCGGCATAAGGGCGCGAAAAACCACAGTTCCGAGATGGCCTTGGGTGGGCGGGCGTCAGCTTGACACGCCGTCCCGCTCTGCTACGCCCGAGCGGTCCGTATCCGGAGACCGCCCCACGTGCCTCGCATCCGTTCTCTGGCGCTCGCCGCCGCAGCCGCCCTGATTGGGCTCGCGCCGGTCGCCGCCGTCGCCCAGGGCGCGGTGAAGGCCACCCACGGCGATTGGCAAATGCGCTGCGACACGCCGGCGGGCGCGCAGGGCGAGCAGTGCGCGCTGATCCAGAGCGTGACCGCCGACGACATGCCGAACGTCGGCCTCACGGTCATCGTCCTGAAGACGGCCGACAAGAAGAGCCGCCTGTTGCGGGTGCTGGCGCCGCTCGGCGTGCTGCTGCCGTCGGGCCTGGGCCTGCGGATCGACCAGAACGAGGTGGGCCGCGCCGGTTTCGTCCGCTGCCTGCAGAACGGCTGCGTGGCCGAAGTCGTGCTCGAGGACACGCTCGTCGGCCAGTTCCGCAACGGTCAGAGCGCGACGTTCATCATCTTCCAGACGCCCGAAAAGGGCATCGGCATTCCGGTGTCGCTGAAGGGATTCGGACCGGGCTACGACGCCCTTCCCTGAGGGCATGTCGGTCTAAAGTCGGTCCAAGACGATCATCACGATCCCGTAGACGATCATGGCCGCGCAGAACGCCTGCGCGGACCGCGAGGCGCGCCGCGGCGCAGGCGTCGGGTCCGGGACCGAGACGCGGCGGCCGAAGGCCGGCCGGCCCAGTTGCACGGGCGGCGACGTCGGGGGGCGGAGGCGTTTGAAGGTGCGAGCGGTGTCGGCCATGGCGTTCGCGGAGATACCGCCGCCGCCGGCGACCGCAAGCTCTCGCGTCCGCACGTAGTGAACGACCGATAATTCCAGAGCGTCGGCCGTTAACCGATCCGGGGGGCGCCGCAGGCTTCCCGGACGGCGTCGGCTACGGCCGTCACGAGACGCGTCTCGCTCGCGAGCCTGTCGCCGTCCAGCGCGGTCACCGGCATCACGAGCCGAACGCTGTTGGTGGCGAAGACGGCGTCGGCGACGCTCAGGTCGTCGCGCGTCAGCGGGCGCTCCAGCGGCGTGAGGCCCAACGCCGGCGCGAGGTCCAGCACGAGCCGCCGCATGACGCCCGGCAGCACGCCTTCGGAGACCGGCGGGGTGACGAGCGTCCGGCCGAACAGCGCGAAGAGGTTCGCCATCGACGTCGACGCGGGGCGGCCGTGGATGTTGAGCATCAGCGCGTCGTCCGCGCCCGCTCTCCGCGCCTCGTCGTAGGCCAGCACGCTGTCGAGGTAGGACAGCGTCTTGGCGCGCGACGCAAAGGACGTCGGATTGCGCTGGACCGAGACCATGGCGAGCCGGATCGGCGCGCCGAGCGTCGGCCAGGGGAACGGCGTCCGCGCCGCGATCACGGTCGGCGCGCTGGCC
>Ga0256876_1000112_pt1 | contig 15766 bp, 13 predicted proteins | sample MC6MC0419MT_FD_186340 | JGI IMG/M metagenome (GOLD analysis project Ga0256876, IMG submission 186340) | Metatranscriptome of enriched soil aggregate microbial communities from Iowa State University, Ames, United States - MC6-MC0419-MT... | ecosystem: Environmental > Terrestrial > Soil >...
CGGCCGTTTCGTCCCGAACGCGCGTGGCGGCGGCCGGGGCGCCGGCCGTCGGCCGGGCGCGCCGTTCGACGCCCTTCCGATCACCGCCTCCGCCACGCTTCGGCAAAGCCCGCTCGTCGGCCCCGGGGCCGGGCGTCTGCCGGGGCGGGAGGTCGCGCTGGTGCTCGCGGTCGTCAACCACCCGCAGATGCTGGACGACCTCGCCGAGCCCTTCGCGGAGCTCGACCTGTCGACCCGCGATCTCGACCGGCTGCGGCGCGCAGCCCTCGACGCCTACGCCCACGGCGCGACCACCCGCGAGGCCATGCGCGACGTCCTGAGCGGGACGGACGGGGGCGCGCTGCTGGCGCGGGCCGACGCGGCGCTGCTCTCCAGCAACTGGTGGGTCGGACCGGACGCGGATCCCCGCGACGCCGAGACCGCCTGGAGGCACGCTGCGGCCTTGCATATCAAGGTGCGCGCGTTACATAGGGAACTTCGCTCGGCTGAGCAGGACTTTGGCCGTGATTTCACGGACGACAACTTCCGTCGGATCGTCGAAATTCAGAGGCAGCTGTCCGCGGCGGAGGGTTCCGAGGCTTCGATCGAAAACTTCGGCGGCGCATCCGGGCGCACGGTTCGATCGATGTAACGCGTCCTTAGAGGACGTAGACGGTCCGGGTGCGGTGACAGCCCTACGTGCGCGGGGCTCGTGTTGGTAAACTGGGCGTAAAGCGGCTTGGCTTTAGCTTAATGACATGCGATTCGCGGCGGCCGCCGGGTTGACGGCGGCCAAAGCGAGACGACATCGATCGCGTGGCTGGCGGACGCGCCGGCTCGGAGACTGGAACATATGGCGACCAAATTGCAGGCGAAGGACGAAGCCGAGACCGCAGCTCCGGAGACCGAAGCCGGTCCCCTGCTCGATCTCAGCGATCAGGCCGTACGCCGCATGATCAAAGCCGCGAAGAAGCGCGGCTATGTGACCTACGACGAGCTGAACGAGGTTCTCCCCTCCGAACAGAACACATCGGACCAGATCGAAGACATCTACGCGATGCTCAACGAGATGGGCATCAATGTGGTCGAGTCCGAGGAGGCCGAGAGCGGCGAGCGCGAGGAGGGAGCGACCGCCGCCGCCGACGACGATGAGCCCGAGGGCGGCGATCTGGTCGAGACGGCGCGCTCCGCGCCGGTCGCTGTCGTCCAGAAGACCGAGCCCACCGACCGCACCGACGACCCCGTCCGCATGTATCTGCGCGAGATGGGCTCGGTCGAGCTGCTGTCGCGCGAGGGCGAGATCGCGATCGCGAAGCGGATCGAGGCCGGCCGCGAGGCGATGATCGCAGGGCTCTGCGAGAGCCCGCTGACGTTCCAGGCGATCATCATCTGGCGCGACGAGCTCAACGAGGGCAAGATTCTGCTGCGCGAGGTCATCGACCTCGAAGCGACCTACGCCGGCCCCGACGCCAAGAACGGCGCCGCCGCGCCCGCCGAGGGCGAAGAGACCGAGGCCGCCGAAGCCGAGACGCCGCCGGAAGGCGACCTCGAAGACGACGACATGGAGAACAACGTCTCGCTCTCCGCCATGGAGGCCGAGCTTAAGCCCCGCGTGCTTGAGACTTTCGACGCCGTCGCCGACGACTACAAGAAGCTGCGCCGCCTGCAGGACCAGAACGTCGAGAACCGGCTGCAGAACCGCACCCTCTCGCCGGCGCAGGACCGCAAGTACAAGAAGCTGAAGGACGACATCGTCCTCAACGTGAAGTCGCTGTCGCTCAACCAGCACCGCATCGACGCGTTGGTGGAGCAGCTCTACGACATCAACAAGCGGCTGGTCGCGCTCGAGGGCCGGCTGATGCGGCTCGCGGAGTCGTTCGGCGTCGACCGCATCGACTTCCTGAAGCAGTACCAAGGCTACGAGCTCGACCCGAACTGGATCCGTCGCGTCGCCATGCTCGGCACGAAGGGCTGGAAGGGCTTCGTCGCGGCCGAGAAGGACCTCGTCAAGGACATCCGCGGCGACATCCATAACCTCGCGACCGAGACCGGCCTGGAGATTCAGGAGTTCCGCCGCATCGTCCAGATGGTGCAGAAGGGCGAGCGCGAGGCCCGGCAGGCCAAGAAGGAGATGGTCGAGGCCAACCTCCGTCTCGTGATCTCGATCGCCAAAAAATACACGAACCGCGGCCTGCAGTTCCTGGACCTGATCCAAGAGGGCAACATCGGCCTTATGAAGGCCGTGGACAAGTTCGAGTACCGCCGCGGCTACAAGTTCTCGACCTACGCCACCTGGTGGATCCGGCAGGCGATCACCCGTTCGATCGCCGACCAGGCGCGGACCATCCGCATTCCGGTTCACATGATCGAGACGATCAACAAGATCGTCCGCACGAGCCGCCAGATGCTGCACGAGATCGGCCGCGAGCCGACCCCGGAGGAGCTGGCCGAGAAGCTCGCCATGCCGCTGGAGAAGGTCCGCAAGGTCCTGAAGATCGCCAAGGAGCCGATCTCGCTCGAAACCCCGATCGGCGACGAGGAGGACAGCCACCTCGGCGACTTCATCGAGGACAAGAACGCGATCCTGCCGATCGACGCGGCGATCCAGAGCAACCTGCGCGAGACGACCACGCGCGTGCTCGCTTCGCTCACGCCCCGCGAGGAGCGCGTGCTGCGCATGCGCTTCGGCATCGGCATGAACACCGACCACACGCTGGAAGAGGTCGGCCAGCAGTTCTCGGTGACCCGCGAGCGCATCCGCCAGATCGAGGCCAAGGCGCTCCGCAAGCTGAAGCACCCCAGCCGAAGCCGGAAGCTGCGGAGCTTCCTCGACAACTGAGGGCGGCGACTGCGGTTGGTCTGGAGGCGGCGGGTTAAGCCCGCCGCCTTTTTATTGAAGGCCGCTCATTCCCCGAACGGCTCCCCTGAGACCAAGCGTGAGCGAAAGCCGATCGGTCAAACCACATGCGCCGGTCGCGTGGCCGTGGCTGCGACGGTTCTCGGCACGGGAAACCGTATTCGCGGAGCGCATGGCCGCGCGTCGCTCGACCGCGTTTCTCTACGAATTCCTGCGGTTCGGCTTGAAGGAGGCGTGGGCCTGCCTGTTCGGCGGCGTGATGGTCGCGTTGCTGATCGGCACGCATTTCTGGTACCCGCGCGACGCGCCGCTGGCCCGCTACGATCTCCTTCTGTTGGCCGCCGTCGTGGTGCAGGCCCTGCTGCTCCGGTTCGGGTTGGAGACCTGGGAGGAGGCTAAGGTCATCCTCGCCTACCACGTGGTCGGCACCGCCATGGAAATCTTCAAGACCGCGGCCGGCTCCTGGATTTATCCGGAGCCCTCGCTTTTCAGAATAGGCGGCGTCCCGCTCTTCACCGGCTTCATGTACTCCTGCATCGGAAGCTACCTGTGCCGCATCTGGGGGCTGATGCACTTCGAGTTTCGATCGCATCCGCCGGTCGCGCTGCTGGCCGTCTTGAGCTTAGCCATCTACGTCAACTTTTTCGCCCATCACTATGGGCCTGATTTTCGATGGCCTCTCTTCGGCATCACGGCGCTCATGTTCTGGCGCACCGAGATCCAATTCACGGTCTGGCGCAGGCCGCGCACGATGCCGTTGCTGCTTGGGCTTTTGCTCGTGACCGCCTTCATTTGGCTGGCGGAGAACGTCGGCACCTTCACGAAGACCTGGCTTTACCCGGGACAAATGGGCGGGTGGTCGATGGTCGGCTTCGGCAAGTACGGGTCATGGTTCCTGCTGCTCGTCATCAGCTACACGCTGGTCGCCCTGATCAAGCAACCGAAAGCCGTCGCTGACGGCGGCGGCCGTCCGGCCGCGCAATGAGCCTCTGGTCCACGCGGGGACGGTATCTGGCGGCCGCCCTCGCCGTCATTGGCTGCGGGCTTGTATGGCGACGGCCCGAGCTTGGCTTGCCATGGTCGTTCGCGAAGTACGGCGGGTCGGTTCTCTGGGGCGTGATGGTGTTCCTGATCGTCGCGGCGCTGGCGATCCGATGGCCGCTCGGCCGGGTGGTCGTCGTCGCCGCGGCGGTGGCGGCGACAGTCGAGTTCAGCCAGTTGATGCACGTCGGGCCTCTCGACGAGGCGCGCCGGTCGGCCATCGGCGCGCTGCTCCTCGGGCGCACCTTCTCCTGGTGGGACATCGCGTCCTATTGGGCTGGGATCGGCGCCGCCGCGCTTGCGACAGCCGCCCTTCGTCGTCGTCCGCCTGCATCCCTGCATACGCGTCTTTGAGCGGGTGCGCCTTCACGGCGACGCCATGGTCGGCCATGGATCGGGTCTTCCGTCCCTGCACGAGGATCGCCGCCCATGAAACATCTGTCGTTCGCCCTCGCCGCCGCGCTGCTTGCGGCTGCGCCCGTGGCCTCGTTCGCGCAGGAGGCGCCCGGCGTGAAGGACGCCGCGCGCGTCGCGGCAGGGACCTACAAGGTCGATCCGAACCACACCCAGGTGGTCTGGTCCGTAGACCACATGGGCTTCTCCACGCTTTATGGGGCCTTCGGTCAGCCGAGCGGCAGCCTGACGCTGGACCCGAAGGCGCCCGGCGACGCGAAGCTCTCGATCGAGTTTCCGATCAGTGGGCTCACCGTCACCTCCGAGAAGTTCGCAGCCCACCTCAAGACCGCCGAACTGCTCGACGCCGCTAAGTTTCCGAAGGCGACCTTCGTCTCCACCAAGGTCGAAGCCTCCGGTGACACCGCGAAGATCACCGGCGACCTGACCCTCCACGGGGTCACCAAGCCGGTGACGCTCGACGCCACGTTCCACGGGGCCGGCGCAAACCCGATGTCGAAGGCCGAGACGGTGGGATTTTCCGCCACCGCCAAGCTGAAGCGCAGCGAGTTCGGCCTTGGCGCCTTCGTGCCCGTGGTCTCCGACGAAGTCGACCTCAAGCTGACAGCCGCATTCGAGAAATAGAAGGACGGTCCCCGGCCATGTGGCGCGATGCGGAAAGTGGGCCGGCGGCTCAGCGGTGACTGAATCGTAGACATTCTCCAACCAGACCGCCAGAACTTCAGGCGGTCTGGGTTTTTAGCCCGGTGTTGCGGTCATTGGGGGATGTAATTGCCAAGCGATCAGGAGCATGATGCAGCACCGATAGGTGAGTTACTCGACGTCTCTGACTTTCAGTTGACGCTCGAACGTATGTTTGCGGAAAGGTCTATAGACCGTCTGACCGAGGCCGTTGAAGCGGCGGCCTCAACCGACGGACCGGCGGACCCGTTCGAAACGTTACTGAGCAGAGCGCTCGAGTCGGGGGATGTTGATCAAGCCCTCACGATGCTGACCGTGAAAGCGCGAAGCGGCTCATTTCCCGTTGTCGGCCAAGCCGTGGAAGGCTTGGCGGCCCGACTTCAGAACGAGGCGGGCGAGATCGCAGCACTCTGTACCAGCTTTGCGGTATCCAGAGATAAAGGGGGCGTTGGGGATGCGATCGCCTCTCGGCTGGCGGCTCTCGGCAGCGAAGCGCTTTGGACGCTGGCGGAGGCTCAACTGGCGAAGGCCTTGCCCTTTGAAAAGCTGGTCAACCTTGGGCATGCGGCGCTCAAGGAAGGCCGGACCGAGACGATCCAGTTGTTTGCGCGCGCTGCGATGGCGACGAGGCTCGACCAGACGAACAGCGGTCCGAAGACTTTTTCCGTCCTTAAGAAGCTGCTGATGCAGCTCATTTTTATTGACCGGAAACATGACGTCAAGCGCGTCTCGACCTTGATGAGAGCCTGCAACTCTGGAGACGATCGACGGACGCGGGCCGGTCTGTTGCCCGAAGAGCATAAGATTCGCATGAAGTGGATGCGAAGCCGGGCTTCAAGCCATCGCTCGGCGCCTCAAGATCAAGATCAAGATCAAGATCAAGATCAAGATCAAGATCAAGATCAAGACGAGGCCGATCCGATCGAACCTGCGGACGCGGCGGTGAGCGGCGCGGGCTGGAGGTCCCGGGCGCGCCCATGGAACATGGAAACGTTTCAGTTCCGCGCGATGGTGCTGACGGCCGTACCCGATTTTAGGACGGTCGACCCGCTTCCTGAAGCAAAGGACATCGAGTTTCTTCGGAGAAGCGCCGCCCATGGCAGGCAGCCCATCCCTAAGATCATTCATCAGGTCTGGATCGGCCACCGTCCCCCGCCTGAGCGATCAAACAGATTCTGGCGAGAATACGCGGAGAAGTATGGCTATGCTTACAAGCTTTGGAGCGACGGAGATCTCGCAGGCCTCGGTTTGCAGGACAACGCGGACTATAAGTATTACGCGTCTCAACGCCTCTACGCGGCCGCCGTCGATATCGCGCGGATCCACATCCTAGCGGCGGAAGGGGGAATGTACGTGGACTCCGATATCATTCCCTATGATATCGGCGTCGCGATGCACGACGTGCTGTCCATGCAGGGGGCGATGCTGCTCCCAGGAAAGACGATGAGGGACTTAGGTCGGGGCGCGTTCTTTTTCACCAACTCGATCATCGCGACGACCAAAGGTCATCCGATCATGGAGGCGATGAAGGGAGCGGTTCCGCGGGCGATCGCGAGGTTCGGTTACTTGCCGGCATGGTGGGTGACAGGCGCCTGCCTCCTGACCTGGGTGGCCCGAGGCAGCTTCTCCGTGATCGATCCGCTTCTCATCACCTCGACCCGGACAAGTCGCACTTTTGAAGAGGTCATGATCGATCTGCGCAAGCAGAGCGAGACTCGGCTAATCCTGTTCTGTCAGTTCAAGGAGTGGGCGAAGAAGGACCAATCCTAGCCCAGATTTCGGTCGGCGGCCCCGCGCTGCGAAATGGCTGCGAGCAGGGCCGCCCGAGGCTCAGCGTTGGCTGCTCAGCTTCTCCAGCTGCTTCAGGCCTGCCTCGCAGGCTTCGAAGCTTGCGGTCGCGGCGGTCCAGTCCTGGGCCCTCACGGCGGCCATCATGCGGGTCGCGTCGCGGCGGAAGCCGTCGCGCAGGCGGATGACCTCGTCGGAGGCCGCGCCGTCGAGGCGGGCGCCGAAGCTGTCGGCGTCGAAGGTCGGGCCGGAGAGCCCGACGAGGGCGGCCGCCAGCTTGCGGTGCGCGACGCCGGCGTCGGCGGGCAGGCGGGCGAGGGCGTAGTTCTCGACGCCCTTGGCCGCGCCGGCCTCGACGCCGGCCATCGCGGCCTCTTCGGCCAGCACCAGCTTGCCGAGCGCGGCGTCGATCTCGCCGCGGGTCTTGCGCGCGGTCTCGGCGATGCGCGTGACGTTCTCGGAGATTTCGTTAGTGGCGGCGCGCTGCTGGCCCAGCACTTCGGCGAGCGCGTTGAGGTTGTTCGAGATCAGCGTCACCTGCTCGCCGACGGAGCCGACCTTGGCGCCCGTGGTGCGGATGATGGTCTCGCCGGAGGCGACGACCTGCGCGCTCTCGGCCGTCGCCGCCTTGATGGCGTTGGTCTCTTCCGTCAGCGTCGCGATGCGGCCGCGGATCTGCTCCGTCGCCTTCGCGGTCTGGCCGGACAGCGACTTGACCTCGTTCGCGACCACCGCGAAGCCGCGGCCCGCCTCGCCGGCGCGCGCCGCCTCGATGGTGGCGTTGAGGGCGAGCAGGTTGGTCTGGCTCGAGATCGCCTCGATCATCCCGGCCATGTCGGCGATCTGACGGACGGCGTCCTCGAGCACGCCGATGCGGGCGGCGATGGCGGCGACCCGCTCGCGGATCGCGTCCATCGATTCGGCCGCGTGCCGCATCTCGTCGACGCAGGAGGCGGTCTCGGTCTGCGCGGAGACGGCGTCGTCCGCGCCGGTGCGGCTGGTGGCGGAGAGCTCGGAGATCGAGTTCGCGAGCTCCTCGACGGCGCTTGCGATCGCCGAGGTGCTCTCGGCGACCTGGCGCACGTCGTGGGTCACCCAGCCGACGCCCGTTCCCGTGGCGGCGGCGTTGGCGGCGAAGCCGACGACGGAGTCGAGATCGGCGCGCTGGCGGCGCTCAAGCTCTTCGGCGAAGCCCTTCAGGGCGGCGCCCAGGTCGCCCTCGGGCCACTCCGCGACCGGCGCGCCGCGCTTCATCGCGTCGAGCGCGGCGATCAGCCTGGTGTGGTCGACGATCGCGGCGGCGCTCTCCGGCGCGCGCTCCAGGGCGACGGCGGCTTTCGCGGAGCGGCCAAAACCGAAGGTCATCTGCGTTCCCCCAAGATCTCATGGGCGCGGCGCCAACTCCGCGGCGCGCGCTTTTCTCCCATGCCGCAACTTAGGGGATCGCCGTTAACGCATCGTCACGCGGCCCCTCAGCGCGCGATAGACCATCGGACCTGCACCTCCACGCGGAGCTCCTGCTCGCCGGCGGCGATGGGCGTCGGCGCGGCGTCCATCGCCTTCGCGCGCATGGCCTGCGGACGGATCGGCGCTTCGGCCCCGCCGCCGCTCTCCTCGATCGACAGAACCTCGCCGAGCTTCGCGCCCGCGGCCTCCGCATAGAGCTCGGCCTTGCGCCGGGCGTCGGCGATCGCGGCCTTGCGGGCCTCGTCCAGCCGCTTGTCGGCGTCCGACACGTCGAAGACGAGGCTCTCGAGCTGGTTGGAGCCGGCCTGCACCAGCTGGTCTAGCAGCGCGCCCAGGCGATCGAGTTCGCGCACCCGGACCGTAACGGCGTTACGGGCCTCGTAGGCCACGAGCTTCGGCGCGCGGCCGTCGGTGTAGTCGTACTGCGGCTGGAGGCCGAGCGCGGAGGTCGCGACGTCGCGGTCCTCGATCTTGGCGGCCTTCAGCGCGGCGAACACCTTCGTCATGGCCGTCGCGTTGGCGGCGAGCGCGGCGCCCGCCGTCGGCGCCCGGGTCACGACGCCGCTCGTCACTACCGCCCGGTCCGGCGTCGCCGCGACCACGCCTTCGCCCGTGACCGTGACGGCCGGCGGCTGGCGCGTCTCCTGCGCGAAGGCGGCGTTCGGGAGAAACAAGAGCGCGAGAAGGGCGACGGCGCAGGCGCGCATGGGCGATCCTCTTGAGTTTCCGGCGGCCCGGCGGCCGCCCCCGACAAGTCTGAACCCGTCATTGCGTCTCCGGTGGGGCCTCGCGCAAGAGAGCGGTCGACAAATTCATGTGCGAAGGTCGGAACGACCCTCCGCCTGAGGTGTTGATTCCGCGACGGCGCCGAAGACATGTTCGGCCGGCCGAAAAGAAACGACTCTCAGGAGGCAAGCTATGGGTCTTTTTTCAAAAGACATTAAGACGATGGACGATCTTTTCGTGCATCAGCTCCAGGACGTGTACTACGCCGAGAAGCAGATCCTGTCGGCTCTGCCGAAGATGATCGACAAGGCGACGAACCCCTCGCTGAAGCAGGGACTGCAGAGTCACCTCACCGAGACCGAAACGCACGTCCAGCGGCTCGAACAGGTGTTCGAGATGCACGGGGCTGAAATCAAGACCACCAAGTGCCCCGCGATCAACGGCATCATCGAAGAGGCCAACGAGGTGGCCGGCGACGTGGAGGACAAGCAGGTCCTGGACGCCGCCATCATCGCGTCGGCGCAGGCTGTCGAACATTACGAGATCACACGCTACGGCACGCTCGTCGCCTGGGCGAAGCAACTCGGCCGTGCCGACTGCGCCGCTGTGCTGGAGCAGACGCTCCGCGAGGAGAAGTCGGCCGACACCAAGCTCACGGCGCTTGCGACCGGCGGCGTCAATCGCGCCGCGGCCTGATCGCTGAACGCAAGAAGCCCGGCCGCCAATGAGGCGACCGGGCTTCGCATAGATCGTTGAGAAAGCCCGTTTGGTCATCCAGGCGGGCTTTCCTGTGTCGTCAGCCCGCCCGGCGCGCCTTGCGCGCGGGGTAGGCCGAATCGGCTCCGCCGCTCATCCGCATGATGTCGGCTGCGAGAGCGCGAGCGGCGAGGGTAGTCGCGGTGATCTTCTTGTTGGCCTCGGCGGCCTTCTTCGCGGCCTCGGCGGCGACGCGCTTCTCTTCCTCGGCGAGGCGGGCGGCCTCGGCGGCCTCCTCCTTGGCGCGGCGCTTCGCTTCGATCATCTCGGCGATGCGGCGCTCCTCGGCGAGCTTCTCTTCCATCACGCGACGGCGCTCGTCTTCCTTGGCCCGCTCACGGGCTTCGCGGGCGGCTGCGATCGCCGCGCGCTCGGCCATCCGCTTCTTCGCGGCCGGATCTTCGGCGGCGGTGCGGAAACGGGCGAGCAGATCCTTCTTGGCCTCGAGCGATGCGTTGCGACGGGACTCGAAGCTGTCGTCTTTCAGCATGTGTGACGCTGACCTTCCGATGGTTTGATAAGAGCGCGCCTGACATAAGTGGCGCGCGGGCAAATGACAATTGCAATTGGCGCAACCGAGGGATCTTGAGCACGCAGGCGTGGTGCGCCGGGCACAGATGCGGGGTGCTGGGGACACCCTAACAGAAAAATGGGCCGGCCGCGACGTCTGTCGCGACCGGCCCGTCTGGGGCCTGGACCGAAGTGGGCTTCAGAAGCCGAAGGCGGCCTCGAGCGGACCCTTCGGCAGCGGCACCAGGAACCACACCTCAAACATCAAGAAACTGACGATCGAAACGCCGCCGGCGACCGCGATCGCCTTCCACAGCGCGAACTTGCCGACGAACAGCATGAACGTTGCGATGTAGAGCGCCGACGCCACGTAGATGCCGATGAAGGCGATCGCCGCGACGTAGACGACGGCCGGCACGAAGATCGCCGACATGCGGCCGAAGCCCTGCACGCTGGTCATCGGCGCCGCGCCGTCTTCGGAGGTGGGAAGGGCGCGGATCAGGTTCACGACGCTTGCGAGCGCCATGACCACGGCCACGTAGAAGGGAAAGTATCCCGGGGCGGGCCCTTCGTTCTCCCGCCACTCGAAGCCGAGGCGGATGCTGTCGGCGATCACGATCCCGCTCGCGGCGAGGAACAGCAGCGCGACGCCGATGTCCGCGACGCGCATGCTGACGAGAGGCTTTTCGGCCTCGACGTCGTGGATCTGGTCCGGATTGATGGCGCTCATTCGCGTGGGTCCTCGGCCGCGTCGTCGGGGGTCACTGCGCGCCGGCGGCCAGGAACCCCGCGCCCTGCATCAGCGTGCGATGCTTGGCCTCGGCGTCCGTCAACCAGGCTTCGAAGTCGGCGCCGGTCATGGTCGTCTGGTTGAAAGCGCCCTTTTCCATGAACTCCTTCCAGTCCGGGGTCTCCATCACCTTCTTGAGGAGGTCGGAGTAGAAGGCGACCTGCTCGGGGGTCGCGTTCTTGGTGGTGAAGATGCCGCGCAGCATCTGGTAGTGCGTCGGCAGCCCGCTTTCCTCGCAGGTTGGGATGTCGGCCCACGACTGGGTCTCGGTGACCTTTTGCGTGTAGGTCGAGCGCTTGGTGTCGAAGATGCAGAGGGGGCGAAGCTGCCCGCCGCGCCACTGCGCCACGGCCTCGATCGGGTTGTTGACGGAGGAGTCGATGTGTCCGCCGACGAGCTGGACCGCGACCTTGCCGCCGCCGTCGTAGGGCACGTAGGTGAACTTCTTGCCGCCGGTCTCGTGCTCAATCGCGGTGGTGATGATCTGGTCTTCCTGCTTGGAGCCGGTGCCGCCCATCTTGAACTGGCGATCAGGCGCCCCCTTCACCGCGTCGACGTACTCCTTGGCGGTCTTGTAGGGCTTCTCGGCGTTCACCCAGAGGATGAACTGGTCGAGCGCCATCATGCGGACCGGCTTCATCTCCTTCCAGTTGAAGGGCGTGCCGGTGCCGAGCGGGGTGGTGAACAGGTTCGAGAGCGTGATGATGATCTTGTGCGGATCGCTCGCGCTCGCCTTCATCTCGAGGAAGCCCTCGGCGCCTGCGCCGCCGCCCTTGTTGACGACGATGACGGGCTTCGAGAGCAGCTCGTGCTTCTGGATGACGCCCTGGATGAAACGGGCCATCTGGTCCGCGCCGCCGCCGGTGCCGGCGGGAATGATCAGCGTGACGGCCTTGGTCGGCTCCCAGGCCCAGGCCGGGGCGACCGCCGCAGCGGCGATGCCGACGGCGAGGCCGAGGCGCTTGATGCCGAGGCGGCTGGCGCCAAGGCGCTTGGCCGCGCTCTTGAATGACGTTTTCATGCTCACCCTCCTGATGCGCCGCGTGTCGCGCGGCGTCTGTCGTCCGTTCCTCACGCCGCCTTGGCGACGCGGTCCGGTCCCCTGAATTTCGCGATGACGCCCGAGACGATCGGCCAGAAGGCCATGACCACGCCGAGCGTCATGATCGCGCCGCACAGCCAGTTCGACCAAAACACCGTGACGTCGCCCTGGCTGATCAGCATGGCCTGACGGAACGAGCTCTCGGCCTGGTCGCCCAGCACGAGGGCCAGCACCAGCGGCGGCAGCGGGTAGCCGAGCTTGGTGAAGAGGTAGCCGAGGACGCCGAACACCAGCATCATCCACACGTCGAACATGGCGTTGTTCACGGTGAAGGCGCCGATCGCGCAGACCACGACGATCGCGGGCGCGATGATCGAGAACGGCACCCGCAGGATGGCGGCGAACAGCGGCACGCAGGTCAGCACGATCACCAGGCCGACGACGTTGCCCATGTACATCGAGGCGATCAGGCCCCAGACGAAGTCCTTCTGCTCGACGAAGAGCAGCGGGCCGGGCTGGAGGCCCCAGATCAGCAGGCCGCCGAGCAGCACGGCCGCCGTGGGCGAGCCGGGAATGCCGAGCGTCAGCATCGGCAGCATGGCGGCGGTGCCGGCGGCGTGGGCCGCGGTCTCCGGCGCCACGACGCCCTCGAGCTCGCCCTTGCCGAAGTTCTTGCCGTTCTTGGAGAACCGCTTTGCGAGCCCGTAGCCCATGAAGGAGGCCGGCGTCGCGCCGCCCGGCGTGATGCCCATCCAGCAGCCGACGATGCAGCTGCGGATGAAGGTGCCGGTCATCTTCGGCAGCTGGCGCCAGGTGCGGATGACGGCGTCCATCTTGAGCTTCGCGTCGGCGCCGGAGAACTTCAGCCCGTCCTCCATGGAGGTCAGGATCTCGCCGATGCCGAACAGTCCGATCACGGCGACCAGGAACTTGAAGCCGTTCAGCAGTTCCTCGTGGCCGAAGGTCATGCGCAGCGAGCCGGTGACGCCGTCGAGGCCGACGCAGGCGAGCGCGAAGCCGAGGCACATGGAGGCGATGGTCTTCGCCGGCGAGCCGCGGCCCATGCCGATGAAGCTCGCGAAGGTGAGGAACTGGACCGCGAAGAACTCGGCGGGGCCGAACTTCAGCGCGAACTTGGCGACGGCCGGGGCGAGAAAGGTGATGAGGGCGACGGCGAAGATCGCGCCGACGAAGGAGGAGGTGAAGGCCCCGACCAGCGCCTCGTCCGCCTTGCCCCTTTGCGCCATGGGGTGGCCGTCGAAGGTCGTGGCGACGGACCATGGCTCGCCCGGTATGTTGAACAGGATCGCGGTGATCGCCCCCCCGAACAACGCGCCCCAGTAGATCGACGTCAGCATGATGATCGCGGACGTCGGCTCCATGGAGAACGTCAGCGGAAGGAGGATGGCGACGCCGTTGGCGCCGCCGAGGCCGGGAAGCACGCCGATGACCACGCCCAGCACGATGCCGAGCACCATCAAAGCGATGTTGTACGGCGTCACGGCGACGGCGAACCCGCCCGCGAGCGCGGCTAACTCTTCCATGCGGTCCTCCCCCAACACGTCCGGAACCGGCCGTACGGCGACCGCTTCCCGCGCCCCCAGGACGCGTCTTTAAGCGACGCTAAGCAAACCAGGGGTGGCATGCAATATTCCATTTATGCGCCGTTAGGCGAACTAATCACAATGTTTATATCGACTTTAGGATATATTCTTGCGTGGCTAGTGGCATTACGCAGGCCAGTCATGCAAATGTGCCGGGTCGACGGAGGCCGTCGGGAATGCTCGGGGGGAGCGCGTGGACGGACTTGAGCTGAGGCCCATCGCGGGCGCGCAGAGCCTCAAGACGCGGGCCTATGAGGCGATCAAGGCCGCGATCTTCGAGATGAACATTTACGACGAGCGCGCCCAGCTCCGGCTCGACGAGCGCGCGCTCGCGCTGTCGATCGGCGTCAGCCGCACCCCGTTGCGGGAGGCGCTGGCGCAGCTCGAACAAGAGGGCCTGGTGCGCGCGGAACCCCGCCGCGGGGTCTACATTCAGCGCCGCACCAAGGCTGAAATCCTCGAGATGATCACGGTGTGGGCGGCTCTCGAGAGCATGGCCGCGCGCCTCGTCACGGAGGTTGCCGCCGACGACGAGATCGCGGCCCTGCACGCCCTCGTGGACACCTTCTCGGGCGACGACGTCGACTCGCACATGGGCGAGTACTCCGACGCCAACATCCGCTTCCACGCCGCGATCATCGCGCTGTCGCGCTGCAGGCTGATCGGCGACATCGCCAACGGCCTGTTCATGCACGTCCGGGCGATCCGCCGCCGGACGATCTTCGAGCAGGACCGCGCCCGCCGCTCGATCCTCGACCACCGCGAGATCGTGGAGGCGCTGGAGGCCCGCAACGGCGAGCGCGCCGAGCGGCTGGTGCGCGAGCACACCCTGAAGCTGCGCCGCCATGTGGAAGAGTTCGTCACGATAGAGTGATCGCGGGCTCCGCGGTCGCCCGCTCGGCGTCCTGACGCAGGCGTCGCTCCTCGACAGAGCCTGATCGTTTCAATAAGGCGCGCCGGCCTTTGTCCCCCTCCCCCTTGCGGGGAGGGGGTAGGGGTTGGGGTGGCGCAGAACGAAGCGCAGCGGCCGGGACATGCGGAGCGCCCGAACGCGGTTTCGCCCCGAGAGTCTCATCCGGAACCACCCCCACCCCCGACCCCTCCCCGCAAGGGGGAGGGGAGAGCGCGGCTCCGCGACGATGAGCCTTCGAGACGGCGCAGGTATTCCCTCTCAAACGATCAGGCTCCAGAGGGGAAGGTGGACGGGCGAAGCCCGGCCGGCTGGGGTAGGGCGCCGGCTGAGACTCGCCGCCGTCGCGCCCGACGTCCAAGGCCCCACCCGACCTCGGCTGCGCCGAGGCCACCCTCCCCAAACTCCGCTTGAGGAGGGATCCCCATGCGTGATCCGGCGGCGTCGGGCCGCGACGCCGCGTTCTCGAGCGGCGAACCTAGCCGCTCACTCCAGCGTCACCACCCCGCAGCGGCCGTCCGCGGCAAGCGTCTCCGCCATCGTCCGCACGCTGTCGTGGTGGGTGAACAGCAGCGTCTGAGCCGTCCCTCCGAAGTCCGCCAGCAGCTCCAGCGTGGCGCGGCTGCGGGCGTCGTCGAAATGCACCAGCACGTCGTCGGCCACGAAGGGCAGGGGCTCGGTCTCGCGGGCGTAGGCCTCGAGGCTCGCCAGCCGGAACGCGAGGTAGAGCTGGTCGCGCGCGCCGTCGCTCATGGCCCGGACCTCGACCGACGAGCCGTCGCCGCGCAACCCCACCACCGCGGGCGAGCCCGCAGCGTCGACCTCTGCGCCGAGGCCGGCGTAGGCGCCGCGGGTGGCGCATTGGAACAGCGCCGCGGCCCGCGCCACCAGCGGGTCCTGCCGCTCGGCCCGCACCTTGGCGATCGCGCCCTCCACCAGGTCGCGGGCGAGCGACAGCTCGACGTAGCGCTCGACCACGTCGTGCAGCTCCACCGTCGCGCTCTCGCGCGCGACCACCGCACGGTTGACGCCCGCCGCCTCGTGATGGCCCGCGACCGTCGCGCGGGCGGCGTGCTCAGCCAAGCTCGCGGCCTCGACGTCGGCGTCGAGCTGGCGTTCCCGGTCCTCCAGCGCGGCGAGGTCGCCCGCAAGCGAATCGGGATCGCGCTCCGCCGCCGCCGCCTTGAGCGCGTCCAGCGGC
>Ga0256876_1000114_pt1 | contig 15726 bp, 10 predicted proteins | sample MC6MC0419MT_FD_186340 | JGI IMG/M metagenome (GOLD analysis project Ga0256876, IMG submission 186340) | Metatranscriptome of enriched soil aggregate microbial communities from Iowa State University, Ames, United States - MC6-MC0419-MT... | ecosystem: Environmental > Terrestrial > Soil >...
CGCGCATACGAGTACGTCAAGAACGAACACGACGTGCAGAAAATGGGCAACCGGTATCTGGCGCAGTTCGAGCGGCTGCTGGGCGGGCGCTGACCCTTGCGGGGGCGCTCACCCCCGCACATCGATCTTCGTTTCAAACTTTGCACGATGCACCGAGAAGAACGTGCGCACGTTGCGCACGTTGGCTTGCGCCGTGAAGGCGCGGTGCACCAGTGCGTGATAGGCGGGCATGTCTTTCACCTGGGCGATCACCACGAAGTCCGGGCCGGGCGACACGCGGTAGCACTGAAGCACGGCGGGCTCGGTCAGCATGCTTTGTTCGAATGCGTCCAGGCTTTCGGCCGCTTGCACATCCAACGTGATTTCGACGATTGCGGTCAGCGTGCTGCCCAGCTTTTCGGCGGCCAGGATGGCGACTTGGCGGTCGATCACGCCGTCATCGACCAGACGCCGCACCCGCCGCAGGCAGGTGGGGGGCGAGGCGTGCACGCGTGCGGCCAGATCCTGGTTGGTCAGTGAGCTGTCTTCTTGTAACTGTTCAAGAATGCGCAGGTCCAGATCATCGAGTTCCGGCAGCAGATTTGGCATATTTTGCATGATTAATTCAAAAACGTCGTTTTGAAGAAAGATTATTTAATCACAAATATGTAAGGGAATTAACTTCCAAATATAGACGTATTAAGAAATCAAATTTCTTTGCGGGTCGCGCACAATGCGTCGGTACACGAACTTAGCGGAGTCTCTACTATGTGCGGCATTGTTGGCGCCGTCGCCCAGCGCGACATCACCCCGATCCTTGTTGAAGGTCTGAAGCGGCTGGAATACCGCGGCTACGACTCTTGCGGCGTCGCCGTGTATGCCGACGGCCATCTGCGCCGTACGCGCAGCACGCAGCGTGTCGCTGAGCTGGCCGACCAGGTTGCTCAAGACAAGGTGCAGGGTTTCACGGGCATCGCCCACACACGTTGGGCCACGCACGGCGTGCCGGCCACGCACAACGCGCATCCCCACTTCTCGCATCTGGGTAACGACGAGCCGCGCATCGCGCTCGTGCACAACGGCATCATCGAAAACCACGACGAGCTGCGTGCTGAATTGCAGGCCGTGGGCTACGTGTTCGAAAGCCAGACCGACACCGAAGTGATCGCGCACCTGGTGAACCACCTGTACGCCGGCGACCTGTTCGAAGCCGTGCAGAACGCCGTGCGCCGCCTGCATGGCGCCTACGCCATCGCCGTGTTCTGCCGCGACGAACCGCATCGCGTCGTGGGCGCTCGCCAAGGCTCGCCGCTGGTGGTGGGCGTGGGCCAGAACGAAAACTTCCTGGCTTCCGACGCGCTGGCGCTGGCCGGCACGACCGACCAGATCATCTACCTGGAAGACGGCGACGTCGTTGACCTGCAACTGTCGCGCGTGTGGATCGTGGACGCCAACGGCAAGAACGTGGATCGTGAAGTGCACACCGTGCACGTGCACACGGGCGCCGCTGAATTGGGCCCGTACCGCCACTACATGCAGAAGGAAATCTTCGAGCAGCCGCGCGCCGTGGGCGACACGCTGCAAGACATCGAAGCCATCACGCCCGAGCTGTTCGGCGATCAGGCGTACAAGGTCTTCAAAGAGATCGATTCGCTGTTGATCCTGGCTTGCGGCACGAGCTACTACGCCGGCCTTACCGCCAAGTACTGGATCGAATCCATCGCCAAGATTCCGGTGGCCGTCGAAATCGCCAGCGAATACCGCTACCGCGACAGCGTGCCGAACCCGCGTTCGCTGGTGGTGACGATCTCGCAGTCCGGCGAAACCGCCGACACGCTGGCCGCGTTGAAGCACGCGCGTTCGCTGGGCATGGAGCACACGCTGACCGTCTGCAACGTGTCCACCAGCGCCATGGTGCGCGAGTGCAAGCTGTCGTACATCACGCGCGCCGGCGTTGAAATCGGCGTGGCCTCGACCAAGGCGTTCACCACCCAGCTGACCGCGCTGTTCCTGTTGACCCTGACGCTGGCGCAAGTGCGCGGCCAGTTGACGGACGAGCAGGAAGCCGGCCATCTGAAGGCGCTGCGTCACCTGCCGGTGGCCATCGGCTCGGTGCTGGCGCTTGAGCCGCAGATCATGGCGTGGGCCGATCGTTTCGCGTCCAAGGAAAACGCCTTGTTCCTGGGCCGTGGCATGCACTACCCGATCGCGCTGGAAGGCGCGTTGAAGCTGAAGGAAATCAGCTACATCCACGCCGAGGCCTACCCGGCCGGCGAGCTCAAGCACGGCCCGCTGGCCCTGGTGACCGAGCACATGCCAGTTGTGACCATCGCGCCCAAGGACGAGCTGCTGGAAAAGCTGAAGTCCAACATGCAGGAAGTGCGCGCGCGCGGCGGCGAGCTCTATGTGTTTGCCGACGCCGACAGCAAGATCCAAAGCGCCGAAGGCATGCACGTGATCCGCATGCCCGAGAACTACGGCAAGCTGTCACCCATCCTGCACACCATCCCGCTGCAACTGCTGTCGTATCACACGGCCTGCGCCCGTGGCACGGACGTCGACAAGCCGCGCAACCTGGCCAAGAGCGTGACGGTGGAATAACGCCGCTGTTCGTCTTTTATATCAAGCACTTGGCCCACCGCATGCGGTGGGCCAAGTGCTTTGAAGACGGCGATTTTCAGGGGCATTATTCAGCGGATTATGACAGGCATGTACACAACGATTTTGCAATACGGAATAATTGCTTTAGGCTATTAATAAATACCCGCTGAACAAGCATTATGTTTTTCAGTATGGTTAAACAAGAATAAGAAATACCCTTTTTTATATTCGTTAACAATTACCCGGCCACTCTGTGTTGCGGTTTGTGTAATGAATGTAATTATTTGAGGGAATTCCCGGGGTTTATTACGGACGCCCTGACTCATTTCCACAGCAATAAAAATTTTTAGAAAGAATATTGCTGTCTGGCCCATCTACGATTCGTTGGCTCGTCATCCCACACGTATGTGTAGGTATCGAGACGAAACATTTCTTAAGTAATAAGTCCGCCCAATGGGGACACTCGTATATCGATTTTGAATCGATTTACGTGTCTTCGGGCGTCGATTTCTAGTGTCCACGACACGACGAAAACAGTGAGGCCCCCGTGGTAAAGAGAATCGCAGTGTGTGGCCTTGGATATGTCGGCCTGCCCGTAGCCGTCGCATTTTCCAAGCGCTTTGATGTCATCGGCTTTGATGTAGATAAGCGGAGAATCGCACGACTGAAAGAGGGACATGACTGGACCGGCGAGATTGACGACGACGCCCTGCGTGCCTCTGCCATGATTTTTACCGACCAGATTTCGGAACTGGAGGGCTGCGACTTTTTCGTAGTCGCCGTTCCCACGCCGGTCGACGAAAAGAACAACCCCGATTTTTCCCTGCTGGTGCGCGCATGCCAATCGATTGGCCCTGTGCTGCGTCCGGGTTCCATCGTGGTGTTTGAATCCACCGTCCACCCCGGCGCCACCGAGGAAATCTGCGGCCCCGAGCTCGAAAAGGTGTCCGGCCTGCGCTGCGGTGTTGATTTCAAGCTGGGCTACAGCCCCGAACGGATCAACCCGGGCGACCGCGAGCATCCGCTGGAGAAGATCGTCAAGATCGTGTCCGGCCAGGACGAAGCATCGCTGGAGATCATTGCCGGCGTGTACGAGAAGATCATCGACGCCGGCGTGCACCGCGCCTCGTCCATCAAGGTGGCCGAAGCGGCCAAGGTGCTGGAAAACACCCAGCGCGACATCAACATCGCGCTGATGAACGAGATGTCCAAGATCTGCGATCTGGTCGGCATTCGCACCTCGGAAGTCCTGAACGCCGCCGGCACCAAGTGGAACTTCCTGAAGTTCTCGCCCGGCCTGGTGGGCGGACACTGCATCGGCGTTGACCCCTACTACCTGACGTCCAAGGCGCAGGAACTGGGCTATCACCCGGAAGTGATTCTGTCCGGCCGCCGCATCAATGACGGCATGGCGAACCACGTCGCGCAGCGCATCGTGCAGACGCTGGCCCGCAATGGCCGCCTGAATGCGTCCACGCGCGTCGGCATCCTGGGGATGACGTTCAAGGAAAACGTGCCCGACATCCGTAACTCGAAGGTTGTCGACCTGTACCAGGCGCTGGGCAGCTACGGCATTACGCCGGTGGCCTGCGATCCGATGGTCGACCCCGAACAGATGGAACACGAATACGGCATCAAGCTCGTCCCTCGCGAAGCATTCGCTGGCATGGACGTGCTGATTCTCGCGGTCCCTCACCGCGAAACCATGGAGACCATCTGGGAAGACCTTCCCGGCCTGGTTAACCGCGGAGGCATGGTGTGCGACCTGAAGTCGGTGCTGGACAGCAAGCGCCTTGCCCCCGACCTCTTGTACTGGACTCTCTAAGTTCAGGCTCGCTATCCATCACTACAGGAGAGACCCTGGATGACTGCATTTACTATCGCTCCGATCGGCACCTGCCGAATTCATACACCGCTGCGCGACGCCGTGGGACGCTACCCGATCAAGCTGCAACTCGGGCGCAACTACGGTTTTGTGCACACCAGCGCCGAGGCGCTACAGCAGGCGCGTTTCATGTTTGGCCAGGCGGACATTCCGGCCGACGTGCAGCGCCTGATCTTCCGGCCTTCGAATGGCGAGCAGGCTCGCCGTGGCACGCACAAGCCGGCCGACCTGTACATGGTCGAGCTGTCCTCGCGCAAGCTGCTGACCATCGACGGCCATCCCATTCAGTCCAACTATCTGGTTCGCTACTTCAGCGAGTTCTTCGCCGACCGCGCGCGTACCCGGATGTTCTGGCAGCTGGCCAGCACTGACCGGCTTGCCGAACGCCGTGTGCAGCTGGACCAGGACGCCGTGTTCAGAAGCCTGTCGCGCGATGATCAGGACCTGCTGTCGCGCATCGTCAAGCGCGATCAGACCGACGAAGAAATCGAAGCCGAAATGCGCGAGCTGGTCGCGCTGCTGGGTCACGACAAGGTGGTGTTCGTCACGCATGTCAACGCACTGACGCCGGACAACGTGCCGATCGACCAACGCGCGCAGCTGATCGCCGCCGTGGCCTCCAGCGCGCAAAGCATCGGCGTGCCGTGCTATGACCCGACGCCGCTGATGAGCAAGATCGGCCAAGCCGACGCGATGGAAGACGGCGGGCTGGACTTGACGCACTACACGCAGGTCTTTGCCGAACGCCTGTGCCACGAGTGGTTCAAGAACTACATGCGCCCGCGCATGAGCGCATCGACCACGCAGGTGTCCGTGCCCAAGCTGGGCGCCGACGACAGCGCCGAGCGCATCGAAAAGATCTGGGATTCGGGCGACCTGCGCGAAGCATCGCGCCGCGTGCGCGACGTGCTGCGCCGCCACCCCGGCCTGCCCGAGCACATGCTGCTGTTCGCACGCATCCAGGCGGAACTGGGCGATTACGAAGGTTCGCTTGAGCTGCTGGGCAGCGCGGACGGTGCGCTGGCTTCCGGCAGCAAGGCGGAACAGATCCTGATGCGCAACCACTTCAAGCTGGGCCGCCACGATCTGGCGTACTCGCTAGCGGCCGGCTTGCTGGGCGACGAAATCGAGACGCCCGAAATCGTCCGCATTGCGGCGGTATCCGCCGGCCAGTTGGGCTACGTGGACGAGTCGCTGGGCAACTGGAAGCAGCTGTTCCGCATTTCGTCACCTGCCGACGCCACCGCGCTGGAAGCAGCCGACACCGTGTTGTCGCTGTTGCAGACCAGCGGCGACATGGAAGCCGTCATCCGTTGGGTCAATGAAGTGCGCGAAGCCATCCCGACGTACGGCCGGGGCTTTGCGGTGCTGTGGCGCGACCGCCTGCTGGCGGGCGACCGCGCCGGCCTGCGCGCCCTGGCGTCGGAATCCCCCGCGTTGGAAGACGTGGACGCGCTGGAACTGGTCAAGGAAGCCTCGTGGCGCGGTTGCATCATGGCGGCCGCCGCGCTGGCCGTGTCTTGCGGCCTGGCCAAGAGCCAACATGAAGACATCAGCGCCTGGTTGCAGTCGCAGTCGACCGCATGGGCCGAGGAAGGCACCCGCGCGCTGGAAGAAGGGCGACTGCGCGACGCCGCCGAACGCATCTGCGCGCACCGCCTGCTCAACCCCGACGCCTTGACCGCCCTGCGTGCGCAGCGTGCGTTCGAACGGGCGATGCGCCTTGGCGTACGCGCCGCACTGCTGGCCGGCAATCACAAGGAAGTGATCGACCTGACCGACATCGCGCTGGATACGCAGGTTGATTTCCCCGAACTGGACGCGATGCGCGGCCGCGCGGCCGATGCGCTGGGCGACAAGCAGACCGCCATGCGCCATCTGGAACAAGCCGCCGCCGACAAGGCCGCACCGTTGAGCACGCAGCTGTACTTTGCCCGCGTGGCCTTCAACGGCGGCTGGTTTGGCGAAGCCATCGACGCCTACCAGGCCGTGCTGGCCAACGCTTCGGCCGATCAGAACGCCAAGGATGAAGCCGAACGCCAACTGGGCAGGCTCGGGCCGCGCGCCATTCGCGGCGCTCGCGAAATCCTCGCGGCGGGCGATCACCGCGCGGCATGGAATCTGTTGGAACGCGTCGCCCAATCGTGGCCGCAGATGACGGAAGTCGAGCACGAGAAACGCCGCATCATCGCCGTGCTGTATGCCGAAGCGCGCGCGTTGGACCCGGCCAGCACCACCGAGCGCCTGGCGCTGGGCGAACGCATCCTGCAACTGGTTCCCACCGACACCATCGGCCTGCGCCTGGCCGCCGTCGGCGCCATGCGTCTGCATCGTTTCGAACAGGCATTGCCATACTGGCGCCGCCTTCGCGAACTGTCCGATAACCCCACGCAGTTCGATCACTACATCGATCGCTGCTTGGTGTGGATCGAAAAAGCCAATCGAAGGAAGGCAGCATGAACCCCCCACTGACTACCGAACGGGCGGACGTTGCGTCCGATCTTCAATGGGTGCATGCCCAGTTGGAGGAGATCGTCACGGCGTCGGTGCGGGTCCAGGTCGCACAAGAAAACCTGGCGCGTGCCGAAGCGTTGGCGCGCGATTATCTGCAAGATTCGAAGGTCCGCTTCCTGTTGCTTCGGCTGAAGGAGTCGGCAGGCTTGAACGAGGGCATGGCCGAGCAGTGGGCCACCCTGCTGCAAGAGTGCCCGGACGACCTTCTGATCGTGCGTTATTGCGCGACGCGTCTGGTCAAGGAACGGCATGTCGACGAGGCCTTGTCCTTGGTGGACCGCCATCTGCCGGCCACGTCGGAGAACCCGTCGCGGCTGTTCGCCCGCGCCAAGTTGCTTAGCGACATCCGCGCACACGAGCAGTCGGACCAGTTGTTCCGGCGGTTGATCCTGGAACATACGGATCGCAATATCCGTGTCGAATTCGCCAAACGGCTGCGCAAGCGCGGTTTGCTGGCAGACGCGTATGAAGCAATCCGTCCCGTTGCCGCGCACTTGGCGCCGGGCAGCAAGGCGGCGGAGCTGGCCAACGCGCTGGCCGCCGATTACGCCTTCTTCAAGGGCCTTGAGCCCGAAGGCGGCCTGGCGGGAAAGGACGTGCGGATCGTGTCGATGAAGCACGCCATCCTGCACTTTCGCAACCGCAAGATCGCCGAGCAGCCGCCGGAAAAGCCCGTGTCCGTCGCCCTGGTGACGGGCAGCCTGGGCCCCGGTGGCGCCGAGCGCCAGCTGACGCGCCTTGCCGGCGAATTGACGCGCATGGCAGAGCAGCCGGATCGGCAGTTGCCGGACGTGGTGATGCGGCCCGAGAAGGTCGAGGTCATGGTCAAGCAGCACACCGAGCCGGCGGGTTCGACGAAAAAGAAGCAAGGGCTCGACTTCTTTTTGCCGGTGCTGGTGCAGGCGCAGATTCCGGTCACCGAGATCAACAAGCTGCCCGCCATTTCGGTGGCGCATCAATCGGTACCCGACGGCCGCCTGGGCCGCATGCTGGAACAGCTGCCCCCGCCCGTGCATTACGGCGTGACGCGGCTTGCACCGGTGCTGCGCGCCAACCCGTTTGACGTTGTCAGTCTGTGGCAAGACGGTACGTGCCTGTTCGGCGCGCTGGCCGCGCTGCTTGCGGGGGTTCCGACCATCCATCTGGTGTTTCGCGGATTGCCGCCGAACATCCGCAAAGACCGCTTCCGCGAAGAGTATCCCGAGCTGTTCCAGGCCTTGGCGCAAGTGCCGGGCGTGTACTTCGTCAGCAACAGCCGCACGGCCGCCGAGGCGTACGCGCAGTGGCTGGGCATTCCCGTCGTACGCTTTCACGTGCTGTACAACGGCGTGCCCGACCTGGCGACCAATGCATCCAGCGCCGACGAGCAAAAGTGGGAGTCCTTCAAGGAAGCCACCACCGACGCCACGGAAACGATCGGCGGCGTGTTCCGGTTGGAACCGGACAAGCGGCCGCAGCTCTGGATCAAGCTTGCCGCGATGTATCTGAAGCGGCGACCTCAGGCGCGCTTTGTCATCGTGGGCGACGGACGCCTGCATGACAACATCGTGGCGCTGGCGGAAGAACTGCGCGTGACCGATCGCCTGTTGCTGGTGGGCCTGTCCAACCACGTGGGCTACTGGTATTCGCAGATGGACGCCAGCCTGCTGCTGTCGCGCTACGAGGGCTTGCCAAACGTGTTGATCGAAGCGCAGCTGTTGGGCGTTCCGGTGGTCTCAACACCCGCTGGCGGCGCCGGAGAATGCTTCGTCGAAAACGAAACAGGCCATCTGCTCAGCGATGTCGAACACCCGGACCTGACCGAAGCTTGCGACAGGGTTGAGTCGATGGTTGATCGGGTGCGCAGCAACGATTCATTGAAGGCGCAGAGCCGTAAACGGGCGCAAGACCTGTTTTCGCTCGACGCGATGCTGAGCAAGTTCCTGAGCCTGTGCGTGCCCGTCCTGCCCGTCTCGGAAAACGACGAACGCATCGACTTCCAGCCCATGCAGCGCATGCTTGCCTGACAGACGGCTGGTCTTCCCGAGGTCCTACAGATTTAAGGTTTTTATGCACATGAACGTCCCGGCTTTCGGCCTGCGGCGCAACGCGGCCTTCGCCCTGCTGGTGTTGGCCGCTCTTTCACTTACGGGATGCCAGCTGCCGCGTTCCGGTCCGATGTTGAGTGAAATGACGGGGGCTCACGATGACAAGGATGTTGTTGTGATGCCCGCATCGCGCGAGCTTGCGCGCGCGAGCCAGGTGCCAGAGGTGTCTGACTTTCCGGTGACGTACCGGGATCTGACGCAGGCGGGTTTCGACCGCCTGGTGCCGGGCGACGGCATCAACGTCAAAGTGTGGGAACGCGGCGGCTTGGGCGTATTTGCGGCGGACCCATCCGGCGTAAGCGACCTGGGCAATCAGGAAATCGACCGGACGGGGTATGTCTCGTTCCCGATCCTGGGAAAGTTCCGCGCCGCGGATTCGACGCTGGGGCAATTGCATGACGCCATCGTGCAGCGCCTGTCCAAGCTTGTCGTGGGCGCGGATGTCAGCGTTACGCGCGCAGCCGATGCGCGCGGGCAGATGGTGACGGTGCAGGGCAACCTGACCAAACCTGGCATGTATCCCATCACGCAAACCGCGCAACGCTTGAGCAGTGCGCTGGCGCAGGCCGCGCCGGTGCAGACGAATCCCGAACAGCTCGTGATCAGCCTGCGCCGCGACAACCAAGTGGCGTCGGTGCGTTTGTCGGATATCTACCGCAACCAGAACAACGACATCATGCTGCGGCCGGGCGATGTCATCACCGCCTATGACTCGCGTGAATACCTGACGGTGCTGGGCGCTGCGGGCAACCAAGGCCGCGTGGCGATCAGCAAGCGCAACTACTCGGTGCTGGATGCCTTGGCCGATTCCCGTGGCCTGGACGACAAGCTGGCCGACCCGCGTTCCGTGTTCCTGTTCACGCCCGCGAAGGCCGGGGTGCAAGGCAAGCCGGATCTGCTGCCGGTGGTGTATCAGTTTGACCTGACGCGTCCCGAGCAAGTGGCGCTGGCCCGCGAATTTACGGTTCATGAAGGCCAGGCCATCTATATCTCGGACGCGCCGTTCACGCAGGTGCAGAAGGTCTTGTCGGCCTTCCGCGTCACGATGAGCGCCGGCTTCAGCGCCACGCGAGCCATCGATAGCGATTCGGGTTCGAGCTCGTCCGGCGTGCAATAGCGTGTCCATGAGTAACGAGGACCGGATCAAGGGGTGGCGTAACCGCCGCAAGGACAGTAACTACGCAGTGGGTTCGGGGGTCGACGCCTGGCGCCTGGACCCGGCCGCGCTCTTTGAAGCACAAGCCAAGCCGGGCGTGTTGCTGAAGCCGTTGCTGGCGCGCCTGCAAGGCGAGCCGCACGATTCCGTAGCCGCCCGCCGTGCGGTGTACGAGGCCGTGCAGGCCGAGCTGGACGCAGAGATTGCGCGCAGCAAGGTCGATGAGACGCTCGCCGATTTTTCCCGGCGGCGGCTGCGTCTGATCGTGCGCCTGCTGGAGCAGGACATCCGCGCGGGCGTCGACGTGTTCACGCCGGGCTACATGCCCCCGAAGCTGATCGCTGAAGACGAGCGGCTGGCGGCGGCGCATGCGCGGCGGGTGGAACGTCGCAAGCAGGACGAAGCGCGCGATGCGCGCCGTCATGCGTCGCGCAACGACATCGCGCTGGAAATCGAACTGCCGCAAGGCGAAGCCGGTGATCTTGCGATTCTGCGCGAACGCCTGCAAGCCCTGCATGAAGGGCATCACCCGGGCAACGCCGCGCGTGGGCGGCCTGTGGGGCGCACGCTGATGGCGTTGTTCGTGTATCAGCTGCGGGTGATCCATGGCGAAAGCCGGATCGCGCTGCTGTGGGCGCTGGTGGGCCCGGTGGTGCTGCTGACGCTGATCTCGTCGCTGTACATCCTGATGGGGACGCACTTCATTCTTGGCATGGACGTGCAAACGTTTTCGCTGTTGGGGGCCACCACATGGATCATGTTCCGGCAGATCGTTTTCCGCAGCAGCACCGCGTACGTGTCGGCCCGTGGCTTGTTGAACTTTCAAGGCGTCACGCCGCTCATGTGCGCGATGGTGCAGGCGCTGATCTATGTCTCGGTGTACCTCGTGGTGTTCGCGGTATTGATCAGCGCCGGCCACGCGTTGGGGCTCATCACGCTGCCCGAAAGTTGGGCGGGGTTCATTTTGTTCGTAGTGCTGATGGGATGCTGCGGCTCCGCCTTGGGCGTGCTGTTCGGCTCGATCGCCACCTTCTGGCATTTCTTCCTGCGCCTGGCGCCCGTGATCGAGCGGGGTCTACAGATCTTCTCCAGCGTGTTCTTTGTGTCGGAGCAGTTGCCCGAACACTTGCGGCCCTGGATTCTGTGGTCGCCCTTCGCCCACGGCATGCAGCTGCTGCGTTCGGCGTACTTCGCCGCCTACGAGTCGCACGACGCCAGCCTGGGCTATTTCCTGACGGCATTGGTGTTCATGATGGTGGTTGCCTTGGCGGCCGAGCGTCTTGCGCGCCCCAATGTCCAACCGATGTGAGGCAAGCAGATGATCCATCTGAACGGCGTCACTGACGAACCTTATGCCTTTGGCAGCCGGCAGCCGCTGCTGGTCAACGCCACGCTCGATATTCCGGTGGGGCGCTACGCGCTGCTGTCGCATTCGCCGGAAATGCACCGCCAGATTGTCGACGTGCTGTGCTGCCTGCGTCCGCCGCGCCAGGGCTTTGTCAAACATGACGGCAACGTCTCGTGGGCGATCGGCCGGCAAGGCTTTATCCGCGGCAAGGCCAGCGGCCTGGCGGTTATCGATTTCGTCTGCGAGATGTACGAGATCGATGTGGATGCCACGTTCGAATTGGTCGCCGACCTGATCAGCGATCCCAAATGCCTGGCCAAGCCCATGGAGCATTGGCCGCTCTACGCACGGCAGGAATTCTCGTTCGCCCTGGCGCTGGCGCCGGCGTTCGATGTCTACGTGATCGAAGGGGCCATCCCCTTCGAGCCCTGCCGTTTCACCCGGCTATGGCTGGCGCTGTTCGAAGAGCGGCTGATCGGCCGAACCCTAATTCTCTCTAGCTACCGTCAGAACCAGATGGCGGACTATTGCCTAAAAGGCTTGATTTATGAACGAAGCGCTCTCAGCATCGAAGACGACCTCGACCAATGCCTCAGCAAATACCCCCCGCGACGATCACGAAGCGAATCCGGCACCGGCGATGACGTCTTCGGAGGCGGCTTCGAAGACAGCCAGCTCGGGATCTGAGGGCGGCTCCGAAATCGAACGCCGCCGTCGCGAACGGCAGGCGGCGCTGCGCGAGCGCCGCCGCCACCGTTGGATCAACGCGTTCATCGTCATCGTGCCGGTGGCGCTGGCGCTGGTGTATGTGCTGGCCATCGCCACGCCGCGCTATGAAGCGGAATCGCGATTCTTCGTGCAATCGGGCTCAGGCCAGCAAGGCGGTGGCGGCGGCGCGGCCAGCCTGCTCACCACTGGCAACATGGGCGGCATGCTGGGCGGCTTTGTCGACGGCTGGGCCGTCAGCGACTTCCTGAAGTCCCGCGACGCCATGCAGCAGCTGGATAAGAAAGTCGGCCTGCGCCAATACCTGATCCATGCGGGCGTAGACCCGTTCAACCATCTTTCCGAAGATTCCAGCGAAGACGATCTGTACCGCGCGTATCAGTCGTCGGTGCATGTGTCGTTCAATGCGTTGGAGCAGATCGACGTGCTGCGCGTCAGCGCGTTTTCGCCGGAAGATGCCGCCACGCTGTCCAAGGCGCTGATCAGCCTGGCCGAAGAGTTTGTCAGCTCGATGAACGAGAAAGGCGTGGCCGACAAGTTGAAGGTCAGCGAAGAGGCGGTGAAGCTTGCGGAACAAAAGGCGCTTGCCGCGCGCGACGCCCTGATGTCATGGCGGACGACGCACGGCAACATCGACCCCACGGCGACGGTGGCGATGCTGTTGAATCTGTCCAGCACCCTGGAAGCGGAATTGAGCAGTGCACAGATCAATCTGGACAAGATCCGTGCGCTGGGCAACAAAGACCACTTCATGCTCAAGCCCGCTGAAATGCAGGTGCTGGCGCTGCAAAAGCGGATTTCGTCGGTGCGCCGTCGCTTAAGCGGCGACGGCAATGCCGAAGCCAAGCAACTGAAATCGTACGAGGCGCTGCGCAACACGCAAGCGTTCGCGGATTCGAACCTGACGCTGGCGCAGCAGTCGTACCAGCAGGCCATGACGGACGCGCTGCGCCTGCAACGTTATCTGTCCATCATCGCGCAGCCGGTTCCGACCGACCGCCCGAGCAGCCCACGCACGATGGTTCTGCTGCTGCAAGCGCTGGCGCTGGGCTTTGTGTTGATGTTCATCTCGCGCGTGGCGATGGCATTGTTGAGGGGGCTGCGTCATGGTTGATACGGCAATTGAAAACCGTCGCGCTGCGGCCGACGCCACCGCGCAGCTGCGCGAGGTCATCAAAGACATTACCGCGGCGGGCGACCCCGCCCGCGAGATGGCCAGGCTGGACCTGGCGCTGGCTCGGGCTCAAGACGGGTGGCGCGATGTGCGCCGATTGATGGTGGCGCCGTGGATGCGCGAAGCGCGCTTCGAACCTGCGATTGCCGCGCTGGAAAAGCTGGCCACGGCCTACCCGTCACGCGCCGATGACCGCCGCCTGCTGGCCAGCCTGTTGGGCCGCACCAAGCAATGGGACCGCGCGATTGCCGAGGCGGACGCCGCCGCCGCCATCGAGCCCGCGAACGCCGCGCTGCATGCGGCGCGCATTCAATTGCGCGTGCAGGCCGGACGCGTGGAGGATGCCGCCCAGGTCGCGCGCGCAACCGTCGGCATGGCGAAAGACGATCCCGCTGAAGCGTATGCCTGGATGATGGCCTTCGTGCGTAACGGCGACGTGGCCGAGGCGGCGGGCATTGCGGCAAGCCTGGATTCGAACCAGCTGCCGAACGAACGCGTGGCGACGATGGCCGTGCGCGCCTTGTTGGAAGACGACCGCGCCGAGTCGGCGATCCAACTGGGCAATGCGGCCTTAAGCGCAAACCACGATTGCGCGGCGCTGCGCGCCTCGCTGGGCCTGGCGCATCTGCGGCGTGCCTCTGAAGCGGATCGCAAGGTGCACGCGCTGACGCATTTCGAAGCGGGCCTGAGCGCGGCGCCCACGGACGTCAGGCTGCTGACGCTGTACGGCGAAACGCTATTGCGCGCTGGCCGCTACAAAGAAGCCGTGGCGCCGCTTGCGCAGGCGATGGAGCTGGCGCCGGATCTGGAGCAGACACGCGCGCTGTATGCACGCGCGCTGCGCTATACGTTGCAGTACGACGAAGCGGCCGACCAGATGTTGAAGCTTGTGGAAAAGTCGCCCGACAAGCTGATGTGGCAGCGCGCCGCCATCGGCGCGCTATCGCAGGCCGGCCGCAAAGGCGACGCCGAAACCCTGTACGAAAAGTACGTCGCGACACGCAGCGCGAATCTGCCGAAGACCTTTCAGGACGCCATGGCCCAGATGGAAGCGCGGCTGGATACCGCCCCGATTCCGCAGGCGCGTCTGGATTGGGCGTGGTCGATGCGCGCTGATGTGAACGCCGACCGCGCGCAATGGGAACGCCGCGCGCGCTGGGGCCACATGATCGATCACCTGTTGTTCGACTGGCTGGAATGCCGCGAGGATGACGTCGAAGAAGCCATGCAGCTGCTGGGCGAGCTCGATACGGGCGAACGCTTTTTTGCGCCGCTGCTGGCGGCCGGTAAAGGCGTGGTGGTGGCCACTGCGCACGTCGGCCCCATGTACGCCGGCCTGATGGCGTTGGAACTGCTGGGCATTCCATCGCGCTGGCTCGCCACCGCGCCCAGCATCGCCCAGAGCAGCTATTCCACGGCGCTGATCTCCACCGCCGACCAGACCGAAGCGCAAGTCGCCAAGGCCTGCATGCGCGCGATCAATTCGGGTTATGTGCTGTGTCTGGCCATTGACGGCGCGGCGAATCCCGCCGCACCGCGCACGACCTTCGAGGGGCAGGAAGTCACGTACTCCAGTTTTGCGTCGCACCTGGCGCATCGTCTTGGCGTGCCGTCGGTGTTCTACGCGCCGCGATGGGAGAACGGCCACGTGGCTTACACGCTGGAGATGCTGCCCGCCGCCAACCCGGGTGAAGACGCTGACGCCTACGCCGAGCGGTGGCAGAAGGCGTATTTCGAACGGCTGCGCGAACACGTGGCCGGCCCGCCCGAAAATCTGCGCCTGAGCGGGGGCATCTGGCGCCATGTGCAGTCTGCGGATCGCTCCGCGCAGCAATAGGAATTCAGCCTTGATGAAGACAGCAATGAAAACGAACCGGTGGACAATGCGCCGGCCCATCCAGTGGCTGCTTGCCGTGGCCCTGTTGCAAGGCGGCGTGGCGGCCGCGAGTGAATCGTGCGCCAGCCCCGATGAACACTGCCCGCTCGTTTCGTCGCTGCTGTCCCAACGCGAAGGCTATGGCGCCAAGGCCACGGGCGGCTTGGGCGGAAAATTCATCGAGGTCACCTCCGACCAGGATTCTGGCCCGGGCACGCTGCGCGCCGCGCTGGCCCAGGCGAAGAAGGGGCCGACGTGGATACGCTTTGCGTCCGACATGACCATCGTGCTGGACAAGCAGCTGCGCGTGCCGTCCAACGTAACGATCGACGGGCGCGGCAAGCAGGTCACGTTGATTGACGACGGGCTGGGCGTGTACG
>Ga0256876_1000119_pt1 | contig 15439 bp, 16 predicted proteins | sample MC6MC0419MT_FD_186340 | JGI IMG/M metagenome (GOLD analysis project Ga0256876, IMG submission 186340) | Metatranscriptome of enriched soil aggregate microbial communities from Iowa State University, Ames, United States - MC6-MC0419-MT... | ecosystem: Environmental > Terrestrial > Soil >...
ATTCCAAGCTGCTCATTGCCGGTGAATCGGCAGCAGCTCTGGGCGGGACGTTCGTGCGCGTGGCATGGAACAGCCTCATCGCCGATCATGCGTGGCTCGATTTCGTCGACGCCGACCGTGCGATCCCGGAGTTCCGTTACGGGCGACTGCACCAGGTCACGTTCTGGACGGTGCTCAACACCGACGACGAGACCAACGCTGTTGTGCGGCATCTCGAATGCCACGAGCCGGGCAAGATCACTCACGGTCTCTACCTCGGTACACGACAGAATGTCGGCACCCGCATTCCGCTGGCAGCTCACGAGGTCACCGCCGGACTACAGGTCGACGAGTTCGGTGTCATGCTCACCGGCGTTCGCGGTCTCACTGCGGGCTATATCCCGAACGCGCTGCCGAACCCGATGTGGCGTAATCACGGCCAACTGGTTCAGCTCGGTCGACCGGACATTTCCCGCGACGTCATCGCTCTGATGCAGAACGTCGACGAGGCGTATTCCTCACTGGCCCGCGACGTTCGGTTGGCCAAGGCGCGCATCATCGTGTCGGAGCATCTGCTCACCACCGGCAGGCCGGGCAAGGGTTCACTGTTCGATGCCGATCGTGAAGCGTTCAGCGCAGTCTCAACCGCCCCGAACGGTACGCCGACCATCGAGATGCACCAGTTCGAGATCCGTGTGGACGAGCACCTACGGGTTGCCAATGCCTATCTGCGCGAGATCCTTCGGCGGGTCGGCTACTCGCCGCTGACGTTCGGCATGGCCGACGACTCGACGAGCGCGATGACCGCCACCGAGATCGCCGTGAAGGAACGCGCTTCCATCGCCACGCACACCGCCAAGTCTCGACTCTGGCAGGCACAGCTTGCGCCGCTCGTGCGCGTGCTGATGGAGATCGACGCGGTCGTGTTCGGTACCGGCGTCACGCTCAGCGAAAACGTCGAGGTGTCGTGGCCTTCTGCGGTGCGGGAAACCGAACTGTCGAAAGCGCGCACCGTGCAGGCGCTCGACGCTGCTCGTGCAGCCTCGACGATGACCAAGGTCGAGATGCTTCACCCGGACTGGGACGAGAAGCGCAAGCAGGCCGAGGCCGAGGCGATTCTCGCCGAACAGAACGTCACATTTGTGGATCCGTACTCGATCGGCAGCGATGCAGGCGTCGCGTTCGAGACCGACGACGACGAGAACACTGAGGACGACGACAGGGAATCCTGATGCTCAACCCCTCACTGGCCCAAGGCCTTGCAGAGCGGCTTGGTGATCTGTACGCAGACGCCGAGGCTCAGCTACTCCACACGATCGCCCGGCGCGTCGCTCGCGGTATGGACTCCCCACAGTGGGCAGAGAACCAGCTCGTCGAGGTCTCACGGCTGCGCACCGAAGCGCGGGGCATCGTCGGTCGTCTCGACGTCGAAAGCAATGCCGCCATTCACGACGCGCTGGGCACCGCCTACGGGCGAGGGGAGAACGCCGCAGCGGCAGACATTGCCCGCGCTCGCAACGCTGGCGTGACGTTCTCGACGACCGGCGTGGTGGACACAGCAGCAGTGGGAGCACTTGCCGCAGAAACGATCCACGCCAGTCGCACCACCCAGAGCTACATTCTGCGCAGCACTGACGACGCCTATCGACAGGTCGTCGCCGATGTGACAGGACGTGTTCTGACGGGCGCGGCGACACGACAGACCGTCACTCAGCAAGCCCTCAACCGGCTGGCACGCAAGGGCATCACCGGCTTCGTCGACGGCGCTGGCCGCAACTGGCAGGCATCGTCGTACATGGAAATGGCGCTGCGCACGTCGGTCGGCCGGTCGGCTTTGGCCGGCCACTCCGATCGTCTCGCGGCTGCCGGGTACGACCTGGTAATCATCAGCTCTCACCCCAACCCCGCACCTATGTGCCAGCCCTACGAGGGTCAAGTGCTCTCGCTCAGCGGCGGCACCAAGGGCACCGTGCAGACAACCAGCGCCGTCGACGGTTCGCCTGTCAGCGTCGAAGTCGTCGCCAGCATGGCTGAGGCTGAGATGCAGGGCCTGCACCACCCGAACTGTCGACACACGCACACCCTGTTTGTGCCGGGAGCGTCGACACCAGAGGTGCAGCCGTACAACCCACAGGGCTACAAGGACTCCCAGCGCCAGCGTTATCTCGAGCGCGAGGTCCGACGATCCAAACAGCTCGAAGCGGTGGCGATCTCGAAGGAGTCGCGGGCAGAGGCTCGCGCTCGTGTTCGTGCCTCGCAGGCCCGCGCCAAGGATCACTCAGACCGCACCGGCATCCCGCGCCGCTATGACCGCGAACGGGTGCAGGTCGGCGATCCGCTCGCCCCGGAGATCAACGCGCAGACACTCGCCCGCGTCGGCAACTAAACCACCCCGCGTCATTGCACGCGGGTTCACTCACGCCCGCACGTCGGGCACCCATCGAACAGTCCCAGGAGGACTTCGCTATGCCCGACAACCTCGTCGAACAGCAGGAGCAGCAGAACCAGCAGGCTCAGCAGGAGCAGCACGAGCAGCAGGGCCAGCAGGCTCAGAACGAGCCTGGCGCTGGAACTGGTGCGGATGCGCCCAACGACAGCGGCGCGAGCGGAACACCCGCCAGCGAGCAGCAGGGCGCCGGGAACGACGACAACAAGGTCTATGACCAGGCGTACGTCTCCGGACTTCGCACCGAGTCCGGCAACTACCGCACTCAGCGCAACACCGAACGCAGCCGCGCAGAGAAGGCTGAGAACGACCTGCAGACGCTCGTCCAGTCGCTCGGCAAGCACCTTGGCTTCGTCAAGGAAGAGACCGACCCCGCGAAGCTGGTGGAGCAGCTGACCACCGAACTCGGGCAGACCGCCACTGAGCGCGACGCCGAGAAGGCGAAGATCGCCGCCTACGAACAGCGCGACGCCGTGCGAACCGCCGCGAAGGAACACGGCGGCGACGCCGACACCATTCTCGACTCGACGAGCGTCAAGGAGAAGCTCGCCAAACTCGACCACACTGCTGACGACTACGCATCCCTGGTGGATGCCGTTGTGTCGGAAGCAATCACAGCCAATCCGAAGTTCAAGGCTGGCCCGGTGCCGCCCTCCGCTTCGACTGGCGACACCAATCAGGGCACCGGCGAACAGCCAGACCAGCTCACTCGTGAGCAGCTGGCGAAGATGTCCGCTTCCGCCCGCCTCAAGGCAGTCCGAGAAGGCCGCGCTGCGGTTCTGCTCGGCTCGAAGTAACCCAGGAGAGACACCGTGGCAATCGACAATTTCGTCCCCGAACTGTGGGAAGCAGCAGTCCAGGAGCCGTTCGAGAAGGCGCTCGTCTACGCGCAGTCGAACGTGGTGAACACCAAGTACGAAGGCACCATCCGCGAGAAGGGCGACACGGTCCACGTGACCTCGGTCGGCGCGCCCACGATCAAGTCCTACGACAAGTCGAAGGACATTGAGATCGAGGATCTCGACGACGAGACCTCGGCGATGGTCATCGACCAGGGCGACTACTTCGCCTTCCGCGTCAACGACGTCGACAAGGTGCAGGCAGCGGGCAACTTCGAGACCCCGGCAACCAAGGCCGCGGGTATCGGTATGCGCGACAAGGTCGACCGCTACGTCGCCGGTCTGATTCAGCCCGCCACCAAGTCGGCGAACAAGCTCGGTCGCACCGTCATCGTCGACGGCGAACCGCGTGAGGCGACCGTCGGCCAGACGTACGCGTACCACGTGCTCGTCAAGCTGCGCGAGGTTCTGGACGGCGAGTCCGTTCCCACCGAAGGCCGGTTCGTCGTGGTCAACCCGACGTTCATCTCGTGCCTGCTGCTCGACCGTCGGTACACCGACCTCTCGGCAGCCGGCACCGACGCCGGACTGCGACAGGGCCAGGTCGGTCGCGCTACCGGCTTCGACGTGCTCGTGTCGAACAACGTCCCGAAGGTCGGCGGCAGCGGCTCCGACAAGGGAGACTTCGTGATCGCCGCTGGCGTTCCCGATGCGATCTCCTTCGCCAACCAGATCAACAGCGTCGAGGCGCTGCGATCGGGCACCCGCTTCGCGGACGACATTCGCGGCCTGAACATCTACGGCGGCAAGGTCTTCCGTCCCGAGGCTCTGGCAACGGCGACGGTCAGCTTCGCGCCGCCCGCAGTCGCCCCCGCTGGCGGCTAAAGCAGCAACACCCTGACCAGCAGCGGCCCCATCTGAGCATTCGGTGGGGCCGCTGCTGTTCCATCACAAGGAGAACCGTGCATAGCTACGCCAGTAGAGAAGACCTCGGCGAATGGGTCAATCCCGTCCCCGACGAGTTCGAGGCCAAGACGCTCATCCGTGAAGCAAGCTCACTGGTGCGCAAGGCAACCCGCTTCGATCTCTACGACGTCACACCAGCCGGACTGCCGTCCGACTCGTTCGTGATTGCCGCGTTCCGTGACGCGACCTGTGCGCAGGTGTCGGAATGGGTCGCCGCTGACCTCGATCCGGTTGCCGGTGTCGCCGGTCAGGAGTTGCAGGAATCCAGCTCGTCGATCGCTGGCGGCTCCGTCACGCTCGACGTGTCCGGCCATTCGGAAGCACGTGCGCGAGCACTCACCGAACTGTGCCCGCGTGCGCTCAACATTCTGCGCAACGAGGGACTGGGCAACGCACAGCCCACGGTGTACTGACATGGCGCGCCGCGACCGTCTCGCCCGCTGGTGGCGACACGAGGTGATCGTCAAGCGGTACAAGGGCACAGGCGCGTACGGACCTGTCTGGTTCGACCCTGTGCCGGTCATGGCCGCGATCGACGACAAAGCCCGACTGGTTCGTAACGCGGACGGCGTCGAAGTCGTCAGCAGCACAACGGTCGCCATGCCCGCGACCACCCCGCTCATTCCGGTCGGCTCGACGATCACTCTGCCGATGAAATACGGCGAGCGCGAGTCTCAGGTCATCGCCTACACCGTCGCCGACGCCGATCTCGACGCCGACCATCTACAGGTCAACTTGGAGTAACAACATGGCCGTCCAATGGAACGGGCCCGTCGTCATCGCCAAACAGACTCAGGCCACCACCGAAGGCGTACGACAGGCATCGGAAGCCCTTCTGGCTCACGCACGATCCCGCGCCCCGTTTCGGGAAGGCGATCTGCGGCGACTGAGCAAGGCCGACGCCGAAGGCAACAGCGGGCGCGTCTCGTTCAGCTCCGTCTATGCCGCACGCCAGCACGAGGAAGTCGGCTGGCACCACCCGATCGACGGGCAAGCGAAGTACCTCGAGAACGCCAAAAATGCGTTCGGTGCCGAGTTCGTGCAGATCGTCGGCAACAGGCTGCGAGGTGCGTTGTGACGCTGACGTGGAACCGCATCCTCGACTCTCTGTCCCGGCACATCGCCGCAGCAGGTCTGGCGCGCTACAGCCCGGATGGAATCTACGGCGCGGGAACGCTGCCCGCGATCGTCACCGGGAAGATGCCCGACAAGCCGGACGCCGCGCTGCTGCTCAACATCTACAACGACAGCCGCGAGCGCGACCCCGACCGCGCCAATCCCGATGTGTGGGTGCAGATCCGCATCCGCACACCAGGCCAGGACCCGCGCACCACCAACGCCGTCGCCGACGATCTGTTCGCTCTGCTCGACGACGCCACGCACTACACGATGCCGGGCGGCGTCCGGGTCGGTGTGTCTCGGCGCGAGGTCGCCACGACAGCCGATCCCGACGAGAACGGGCGCTACACACGGCCCGACTCATACAAGTTCCATCTCAACCCGAGCGAGTAGTCATGCCGAAGTTCACTGCACCACACAGTTTCCGGGACGACGTCGTCCACGTAGGCGTCCACAGCATCCAGCTCGACGGCCACGTCGGTCGCAGCAACGCTCTCAACGCGGGCGAGATCGCTCACCTACGAGGCCGCGGATTCACCGTCGACGACGAACCGGCCGAAGCCACCACACCCCGCAAGCCTCGCACGTCGGCCCCCGCCGTCGACGCGAACAGCTAACCCTCACAAGGAGAACCAACATGGCTGACGACATTTTGATGCCACCCGACTCCGCTCAGCTGGTCACCACGCTGGCACGCGACTGGGCATTCCAGGTCAACATCTCCACCACGGCTGAGCCGGAATGGATCTTCGTCAACGGTCTGTCCAAGGTCGGCCCGACCACGGACCAGACCAAGCAGGACGACGGCGACATTCACTCGGGCGGCTACAAGTCGCAGCTCGCCACCGCGATCGGCGCGAACGTCGAGATCGAGGGACTTCGCAAGGGTACTTTGGCCGGCGAAGCACTCACCCCCGACCCCGGTCAGGAGTTTCTGCGCGCCAAGGGTCGTCGCATCGGTTACGGCAACATCGCGCACGTTCGATACTGGCGAACCGACGCGCTGCCTGACGCGATGGAAGCCCAGGTCACCGTCGAATGGAAGGACGGCACCGAAGACAAGGAAGGCCTGCAGACGTTCACCTGCACGCTGACCGGTCGCGGCAAGCCGAAGGAAATCGCGAAGCCCAAGGCGACGCCGTAATCCCCGCGTGAATCCCACGCTCTGACTGCCTCGCTCCCGCGTTTCTGCGCGGGGGCGAGGTAGTTGCACCCCCCACACTTTTAGGAGACGGCTGTGCGCGACCTGCGCGAGTTCCACGACCCCGACCTGTACCTGCCGATCGGCGGGAAGACGTACCGCATCACGTCCCCGAACGCAGAGGACGGCTTGCGACTTCGCGCACTGTTCGCGGAACCGGACGCCAAGTTCACCGACGACGATCAGGTCGCCGAGATCAAGCGGCTGTTCGGCGCGACTCGTGAACCGCGCATGGCTGAGGTCTACGTCTACGACGCTGCCGGTGAGCCTGTCATCGACTCTCAGACAGGGCTACCTGTCACTGAGATCAAGGACGTCGGCAATTGGGTCGGCGGCGTCTGGCAAGAGATGAACGACGACGGCATCTCCTGGCGCGAGATCATGCACGCCGGTACCACCGCGATGCTGCACTACGGCCAGGGCGCGACCCTCGCCGAGATTTTCTGGGAAACCGGCATGGGTGACATGGAGGGAAACCGCCTTCCCCCGGCACCGGAGACGATGACCGGGGGACCGCGCAGCAGCAGCCCCAAGAAGCGCAAGGCAGCCAAGCGAACTCAGCGTCGGAAGTAGACCCGACCGGAGAGCCTGGCTACTACGGCGACGACGATCCCGGTGGCGGTCCACGCGACGAGGCCACCGGGCTGCGTCGCTGGTACAACCCCGCGAGCATGGCACCACGTCACGCTGGCCGAAAAAAGACCAGCACTCCCGCCGCTCCCGCAGTCGCGGAAGACATTCGGATCACCTGGCACGACATTCTCAGCGCTTGGATCGCCATTGAACTGGACCTACAGGACCAGGGCATCGACGTCGAGTCCGGCATTCTCCGCGAACGCTCATGGCGCTGGCTGAGCACCCGCATCGCCGGATTGATCGCCAACAAGTCGTCCAGACTCCGTGCCGCGCTGTTGATCCCACCGGACTTCGATCTCGACATTCCACGATAACCAGGAGGCCGACATGGCTCTCGACGTCGGCACTCTATTCGCCACACTGACCGTCCGCGACGAGCAGTTCACCAGCGGCATGAACCGCGCCAAGGGGACACTCGACAACGTCGACCGATCGGCGCAGAGCGCCACCAAGTCGGCATCCGCGCTCGGTGTGGCAGGAAGCAACGCAGGCAAGCAAACTCAGCAGGGCGCGCAGCAGGCCGTCGGTGGAGTCACCACACTGACCACAGCTCTCGGCAAAGCCAAGGGCATGGCCGCAATGCTCGGCGTCACGATGGGCGCTACCGGCGCGGTGAAGTTCTTCACCGACGCGGTGCAGAACGCACGAGCGTTGGGCGCGCAGACGAACCAGCTGAACGTCATTTTCGGTGAGAGTAAAGCCGACATTGAGGCATGGGGCAAGACCGCGTCCAGCCAGCTGTTCATCTCGCAGCGCGAAGCACAGGGCGCAGCGATCACCTTCGCCACGTTCGGCGCGGTCGCAGGCAAGTCCGGCAAGAACCTCGCCGGGTTCTCCAAGGACATGACCAAGCTCGCGGTCGAAACGGCGTCATTCAACGGTGTCGCCGTGAACGAGGTCATCGAGTCGATGGGTTCTGCCTTTCAGGGACAAGCCATTCCGATGCGCAAGTACGGCGTCCTGCTCTCGGACACGAACCTGCGCCAGACCGCGCTCAAGAACGGCATCATCGAAACCAACCGCGTGCTCTCGGGCAGTGAGCGGGTGCAGGCTGTCGAGCTGGCAATGAAGGAACAGCTCGTCGCCGTCAACGGCGACATTGAGCGCTCCAACGGCAAGCTCGGCCAGAATCTCAAGGGTCTCGGCGCACGCTACGAGGAAGTGTCCGCGAAGATCGGCACCGCCATCACGCCGATGGTGAATGCGTTCGTGAAGCTGCTGTCAGGCCCCGGCCTGTCTGCTGTGTCGGCATTCGGTGACGGCATCAAGGTGCTGGCCACCGGAGTGCAGGCGCTCGCCGGATTCTTCGGCGGTCTGCCAGGTCCGTTGCAAGCGATCGTCATCGGCATGGTGGCTGCTCGCTTGGCTGCCACGCAGCTCGGCACGGCGATGACCGGCGCAGTGGTGTCCAAGTTCGCTGCTGCCGGTAGTGCCATGTCGACGTTCGCCACAGGTGCGGCAGGCAACGTGCGTCGCTCACTCGACGGTGTGCGCCTGGCGATGATGTACGCAGGCGAGGGCACGACCGGCATGGCGGGCAAGATGCGCGCAGCTGGTGCCGGTGGCGTCGCTGCGATGCGTGGCGCGGTGTCCGGTCTCGCGGGCGTGCTCGGTGGTCCGTTCGGAATCGCGATCGTGGCAGCAACTTTGGGCGTCGGCTACTGGATGAACGAGTCGGCCAAGGCGAAGCAGGCCGCGAAGGATCTGGAAACGGCGTCGAGCGGTGTCGGCGAAGCGCTCGCAGCATCGGGTGGTCACTACTCGGTGCAGAGTGAGAAGGCTGCTCAGGCCGCGCTCGACACGATCAAGTTGCGCGACGGGACAACAACTCTCAGGCAGGCTCTCGACGACGCTGGTGTGTCGTCTGCCGATGCTGCTCGAGGTCTCGCGGGCATGGGCGATGCAGCGGACAAGACCCGCGCTCAGCTCGAGTCTCTGCACGAGAAGCAGCAAGACCAAATGGGTATGTGGGACCAGGTCAAGGATGGTTTTCGCCAGTTTTTCAGTGGCGATGACAACTTCTTCGACAAGGCCGCTGAGGGCCAATTCAACACCAAGTATTCGGACGCGCTCAAGTCCTACGACGCAGCGCAGCAAGCGATCACGGAGAAGCGTCGGTCGATCGTCGATTCTCTGTCGAACGGTGAAGCGGAAACGTCGTTCAAGCTCGGCGTCGATGCCCGCGAACTGTCCGTGATGACCGACGCGATGGGCGAGTTCGCAGACCAGGCAAACGGCGCAGCTGACAAGGTCAATGCCCTGTCGAAGGCTCTCGACTCGCTCGCTCAGGACGATCTCACGGTCCAGAACGCTCAGCAGTCACTCAACGACGCCATGCGCGACGTCAACGAGGAGCTGAGCACCGCACGAGAAGCGGCAGGCGGCGTCGGTCGCACACTGCTGGATTCGACCGGACACGTCGACACCTTCACCAAGGCTGGTTCCAAGCTCCACGACACGATGCAGGACGTCGCGTCGGGACTCGGCCAGGTCGGCGCAGCGACGTACCAGGAAGAGTTCGCCAACGGCAACTACGCGGGCGCTCTCGACGTCACACGAGCCAAGCTCACCGAGCAGTACAACGCGCTGCTGGACAGTGCTGTGGCAGCGGGGGAGAACCGCGAGATGTACGCGGCGATGCTCGCTGAGTACGGCGCCACACCCGAAGCGATCATGACGCGCCTCGACGTCGTCAACGCGCAGACCGCACAGGATCTCATCGCCGTGTTTCAGGGCCAGATCGAATCGGTGCCCGACGAGAAAACCGTCATGCTCAAGACGATCTCCGACGACGCCAAGACCAAGCTCGAAGGCTACGGCTTCGAGGTCGATCGACTGCCCGACGACAAGGGCGTGCGCGTATTTGCCGAGACCGACGCCGCCGTGGCAGCACTCTCGACGGTCGCCGGCCAGGTTGAAGGTCTGCCCGCGCAGAAGGACGTGGGAGTGTTCGCGCCGGGCGCTGACACCGTCGGTGCGCTGCTCGGTGAGATCGGCGTCCAAGTCAACTCCGACAACGAAAAGAACATCGTGGTCGAGTCGAACTCCGACGAGGTCATCGAGAAGCTGCGCGAGTTGAACGTCACCACAACGACACTCGACGACGGCACGGTCACCATCACCGATAACGCCGAAGATGTGCGCCGCAAGATCGAGGCAACGCTCGACGGCAAGACCACTCGCGGTCAGCACATCGTCGACATTGTCACCAACGGCAGTCTGCCCACTGGTGCGGCACCCCGCGCCAACGGTGGCATCGACGAGTACGCGGACGGCGGCGTGCGCCCGATGCAGGACAGCGCACACATTCAGCCCGGCTCAGGCCGCGGTCTGGTGCGTTACGCAGAGGGGGAGACGGGCTGGGAGGCATACATTCCCGGCGCTGACTCGAAGCGTGGGCGGTCCACCGGCATTCTGCGTGAGGTTGCCAAGCGGTTCGGCTATCGACTCGAAGCGTTCGCCAATGGCGGGTTCGGCGGCAACGTCGGTTCGGTCCCGGAGAACGCTCAGATGAAGAACCTGCCAGCGGATCCCGGTATCCCGCTCTCGTCGGCTGTGCGCGGCTCCAAGCTCGCCCAGCACGGTGAGAACGCTAACCGTCTGGGAATCGCTCTGGGGAGCATTGGCAGCGCGGGAATCAACGCTGTGACCGGCTCATCGTTCATCAAGGACAGCATCATCGACCTTCTTGGCGGTGGCGGCGGTACCAGCAGCGGGTTCGGCGCGAGCGGTCGCAGCGGTTCCAGCGGCGGTGGCAGCGAGCTGTTGTCGTTCGAGGACTGGGTACGGCAGCAGATGTTCCTGGCTGCCGGTCTGGGCGATCCGTTCGCCGAGACCGAAGAGGAGATCGCTGAGCGCAAGGAAGAGCTGCGCAAGGAGATCGCCAAGGGCGTCAAGGAAGAAGAGCGCGCCAAGATCGCAGTCGAGAAGGCCCAGGAAGCCCACGACGAGACGGTCGCCAACCCGGACGGCAAGAAAACCGATCGGGACCGGCGCGAGGCCGAACTCAATCTCTCCGACGCGCTTGACCGTCTCGAGGAGACGCAGGCGAAGAACCGCGAAATGGCCGACCAGTACGCCAACCCATCGGCGTCGACGTCGCGGTCGTCCAGTTCGTCTGGTGCGTCTCGCTCGTCGTCGAGTTCGTACAGCAGCAGCGGCGGTGGCGGTTATGCACCGTCGACAGGCGCAGGTCTGCCGTCCGATCAGCAGGCGATCGTCGATTCACTCGGCGGCGGTCTGGCCGCACGTGCTGGTGGTTCCCCGATCACCGTGCATGTCGGGATGGTCAACAACGGCCCGGTGACAGTCAACGACCCGGAAGAGGTCATCAAGCCCGAACTCGCTGGGGCGCAGGGCGACCCGATCAGCGATTCGATGGCACGTCTAGGAGTCTAAGTGACTGGCATTCGATATGAGTATCTGGGAGTCGACGGCTCCCTGTGGAAGTTCGGCGACCCTATGTGCCCGGCCCGGTTGGCAACCACGCCGACCGGGCTGGGCGGGGCCCCGTTCAAGCATCAGCGCATCGCCAACGCACGGCAGCCCGGCGCTGACTGGGTAGGCCGCGACGACGAGATCAACGTGATCGGTCTCGACGTCCGCATCGGCCCAATGGCACCGGGCAAACCTGCCCGCGAGCAGTTCAAGGCATGGCGCGCAGCCCTCGGCTACGGCGACGAGGTCGGAGAGTTCCGGGTGTATCTCGACGACGAGAAGCTGTGGCAGGAAACCCGATACGAGGAGCCAAGCACAGACCCGGACCTGTCGATGCTCGACGAGATCGGGTTTCTGGCAGAGAAGGTCAAGATCGCTTCCGACCTGTCGTGGTGGCACGCCCCACCGGTCACACGCACCTTCGCGCCCGACGAGTTCGCCGCCGCCGAGATCACCAACGACGGCGACGTCGACTCGTGGCTGCACTGGGAGATCCACGGACCCGGCAAGTTTGCGATCGGCGTCGACGAGATCGTCAACCTGCCGCACATCAACGCCGGTCAGTCGTGGGTCATCGAAACCGACGTCGAAAACCCGTCCATCCGCGACGGCGACGGCGTCGACGTCTGGCAGCGCGTCGGGGTCCAGCGATTCGCCAAGAGCGTTCGCCGCAAGTCCACCACACCAATTCTCGTGCATGGCACTGACGTCGGCCCCGAAACGGAGGTGATCGTCACGCTGCCTCAGCTGTACCGAAGGGCCTCTGGATGAAAAGCAACACACAATCCCCGCCCGCATTCCCGATCGACGTGTTCTCGGGCGACTACACACAGGTCCGCCCGCTCGGCCCGTACATTCGCGCCAAGTTCGCGTGGAAACGCAACGAGGCCACAGCCGCCACCATTCAGGTGAAGATCAGCCACCCGCTCGCTCAGCGGCTCATGCAGTGCAAGGTCGACGTCGTCCCGATCCGCACCTTCTACAACGGCAAGGTGTGGGACGGGCGCGTGCTGTCCTGCGTCGTCGAAGGCGAACCGGGACGCGAGATCGTCACCGCGACATGTGTATCGAACCTCAAGTGGTTGCAGTCGATTCTGGGGTGGCCAGCGCCGCTGCTGCCAGTCGAGGTGCAGTTCCCGAAGCAGGACATGATTATCGGCCCGGTCGATTTCGTGACCAAGTATTTCATCGCCAAGAACGCTGCACGGCTCAACAAGCCGGTCTACGTGAAGGTGCCGCAGCTGGGCAACCAGATCAAGCTGCCCGAGATCCCGAACGGCATCAAGTCGCTCGACGACTTCCTGGCGTTCATCAACCAGATCGACTTGTGCGCCATGTATTCCCGCATGACGCCGCTCGACGAGGTGTTCGCCAACAGTCTCAAGAACAGCGACAGCGAGATCACCTGCAACCTGTGGGTGCCGGGCGATGAAGATCCCGGAAAGATTTTCAACACCAATTCGCTTGGGCGGCTGCAAAACATCTTCGACCTGTCCGGCGACAATTTCATGTTCTTCACCAACCCGGACAACATTCTGGGCCTCATCAACCCGAATACGTATGGCAAGGCCAACGAGGCTTGCTACATCGTCGACTCGAAGAAAAAGCGCGACCGCCGCTGGATGCAGTGGACGACCGCGTCCGGCCAGATCGTGTCGTACAAGCGCAACATCATCCACCCCACCGCGCACCAGGTCGTCACTGGCGGTCAATCACCCCAGTGGATGAACGATCTCTCGCGGATCATCGCGGACGGCCTGTTGGGCTTGCTGCTGACCATGTTCGGTGCGCCGTTTCTGGCCCCGTCGGTCGGCGGCACGTTCGACGATATTTTCTTGGCGTTCAACGTCTTCTCCGATCCCGCGCTCGCAGCTCAGCTCGGTCGTCACGGTTTCGGCGAGGCATACGCGAACGCATCCACCGGGTTCACGCTCGACGCGCTCACAGCAGGTCTGCAGGCGCTTCGAGATCACGCCGGCCGAGACAGCGTCAAGATCGTCGTCCAGGACGGCGGCGCGACCGGCAAGGGCTTCGAGTTCGGCGTCGACGACGGTTCGGGTCGACGTTACGACGTCGGCGACATCATGACGTTCGTCGACCGGGACACCGAGATCACCGACTACGTCTCGTCTGTCGAGGTCGAAGACCAGCGCGGCGCGTACTGCATGGTCACCGTCACCATCGGCGACGACAACCCGGTGAAAGACCCGATGTTGCAGTTCGTCGACCGCTTCAAGGAGTTCGGCGCTCTGCACCGCGTTATCGCCACGTCTGCGAACTAACGCGCCATTTCAACGCTCCCGCACGAATAGGAGACACCTATGTCTTTCCGCACTATCTATGGTCTCGACTGGTCTGAGAACGGCTGGCGAATGTGCAACCGCGACGAGTGCGTGGTCGCCAACGTCCTGCCGTTTACCAACACCGCGCCCATCCGAAAGGGCGTCGCGGCAACAATTCTCAACGCATGGACCCTCTGGTACCACCGCAACGTCGAAGCGCTCACATCGCCGGTCTGGGGATGGTCGGCCACCAACGATGTCGCGTCCTCGAACCATCTGTCCGGCACTGCGCTCGACTTCAACGCGCCGAAGTATCCGTGGGGCCTGCGCACCATGCCGGCGTCACGAATTGCGAAGATCCGCGAGGGACTTCGACTGTTCGAGGGCACTGTGTTCTGGGGAGCCGACTGGGGTCGAGCCGACGAGATGCACTACCAGATCGGTTTTCGCGAAGGCGACGCCCGGCTGACGAACTTCGCCGCCAAGCTCGACAACGGCCATCTGGGTATCTACGCCGCCGACCCTGCGCCCGCACCGAAGCCGATCGTGATCGCCAACGAGATCGACGCTGAGGCCAAGGTTGCCGCCGCGTGGATCGGAACTCGACTGCACGACGGCGAACGCCCGTGCAAGGACGGTGCCGGTCGATACGTCGACTTCACCAACGGTTCGATCTACTGGCACCCCGATCTCAACGTCGTCGACGGCAAGGCGCGAGCTATCGCGGTCCCCGCTGCTGTCTACAACACGTGGACCGGCCTGCAGTGGGAACAGGGCCAGCTCGGCTACCCGATCGCTCGTCACACGGTGATCGACGGCGTCGGCGACGTCCAGCGATTCCAGGGCGGTGTGATCTGTCGACGCTACGGCCAGGCAGGTCGGATCGTGTACGGCGCGATTCTCGAACGCTGGGAAGCGCTGGGCGGTGTGAACGGCCAGTACGGCTGGCCGGTGACCGACGAGAACGCGGACGGTGACGCCGGGCGTGCTCAGACCTTCGAGCGTGGCCTTCTGCGTTGGCACCCGAGCGGTGTCGTCGGCTCGCTCGACGAGGCAGCGCAGTGATCGCCGACCTGGCGAACCGATTCGACTTCCATCCGGCAATGACGCCAGAACGTCGTGACGCTCACGAACGAGTGCGGGCTATATGCAAGCACGCGGCAGAGCAGATCGACGCTCTGGTGCCGGATGGGCGCGAAAAGGCTTGCGCTGTAACTCACATCGAGGAAGCAATGTTCTGGGCCAACGCAGGCATTGCACGAAACAACAAGGAGAACCACTCATGAACATGACTCAGAACCAGCGCGCCTACTTCTACCGCGTCGCACTCGCCGTTTTGGCTGTGCTGCTCGGTTACGGCGTTCTCGCATCCGGCGACGTCGCCAACCTCAGCCTTCTGGTCGGCGCAGTGCTCGGCGTCCCCGTTTCAGGTCTGGCGGCTGCGAACACCTCCACCGAGTAAGTCCCACACCGCGACGCATTTCGCCCGCCACCGTTGATCTGGTGGCGGGCGTTGTGCGCTCGACCGAAAGGC
>Ga0256876_1000121_pt1 | contig 15357 bp, 17 predicted proteins | sample MC6MC0419MT_FD_186340 | JGI IMG/M metagenome (GOLD analysis project Ga0256876, IMG submission 186340) | Metatranscriptome of enriched soil aggregate microbial communities from Iowa State University, Ames, United States - MC6-MC0419-MT... | ecosystem: Environmental > Terrestrial > Soil >...
GTGACAGCGTGGCGTCGGGCGACATCGCGTTGCTGTCGTCCAGCACGAAGGCGCGCGGCAAGTCCGACACGCGCATCCGCAGGATGGCCAAGGGCATGCGCGAGCCTTCAACGGGCCGCGCCAGAATGAACACGGTATCGCTGGGCTGCACCTTCCCGCGCAGCGATTCGGCGATGCGCGCGTGACCGCTTAGGCGGGGCGTGGTGGCGGCCGCCGTGGACTGACCGGCGGGTGTGGGCGGGCCGGACGCCGTTGCGCCCGCAGTCGCACCCCCCGCCGCCATCCCCCGCGCCTGCGCGATGTTCGATTGAATCTGACGCGCGGCTTCCGAATCGGGCGGCAGCAGCGCCTGCAAGCGTTCCCAATGCGCCAGCGCTTCGGCGGCGTCGCCGCGGCGCAGCGCCATCATGCCCGCTAGCGCCAAGGCTTTGGGCTGGTCAGGTTGTGCCGCCAACGCCTGCGCCACGGCCGCAATAGCGTTCGCGTCTGGCACGCCTTGATTGGCTGACAGCAATGCGTCGGCCAGATCCGCCAGCACGGCGGGTTGCCCCGGCACCAGACGCAGCACCTGCCGATACGCCGCCACCGCATCCGTGTAGCGTCCCAGCGTTTCGTACGAGCGCGCCAGCGTGTACCAGCCGTCGGCGTCATCCGGCGTGGCGCGCAGCCGCTGCGCCAGCGCGTTGATGGCCAGCGCCATGTCGTCGCCCGAGTCCTCGGCATGGGGTTCGGCCGCGCGTGTCATGGTCACATCCGCCGCCGCCCGCGGGTTGCCTAGCTTGCCGTACAGCAGCACGGCAGCCACGGGAACCAGCACGCTCAACAGGCAGGCGGCCGCGATGCCGGCGCGCTGCCCGCCGGCAGGCAGCGCCTGCGATTGGCGCAGCGCCAGGTCTTGCAACAGGTCACGCTGCAACTCCTCTTCCGCCCGCACGCGTGCGGCCGGGCTGAGACTGCCGTTGTTCAGGTCGCGCTGCAATTGTTCGCGCTGGGCCAGATAGAAGGCGCGCACATTCGCGTCCGCCGTGATTGACGGCCGCGTCGGCGGGCGGCGCACCAGCGGCGGGATCAGGCACAGCAGCGTGGCCAGCAACAACAACAGCACAACGAGCCATAGCGTGGTCATGAGCCGGTGTCCAGAAAGCGGGCGGCGCGGGCGCGTTCGTCGGCGGTCAGCGGCGCGCGGGCGCCGGCGCGGCGCTTGAGCGTGCGCACCAGCACCCAGAAGCCCAGCGCCAGCAGTGCAAAGGGGCCCAGCCACAGCAGCCAGGTGATGGGTTTGAACGGCGGGTCGTAGCGCACGAAATCGCCATAGCGCTCTTCGAAGAAACGCATGATCTGGGCGTCGCTACGGCCTTCAGCCAACTGCGCATGGATCAGGTTGCGCATGTCGTGCGCCAGCGGCGCGTTGGAGTCGGCCAGCGTCTGGTTCTGGCAGACCAGGCAGCGCAAGCCGTGCGCGAGTTTGTCGGCGCGTTGCTGATCAGCGGGAGACAAGGCGGGCAGGGCGGCAGCCGGGGGCGTGGCGGCAAAGGCGCCAGGCAGGGCAAGCATCGCCACCGCCAGGGTCCAGCCCAACGCCAACCTCAACCCCAACCGCAGCGTCAGCGCGGCTATCCACGGCCGGGGCGCGCTCATTTCAGCTCCTTGATCAGCGGTTCAATCCGCGTGCGCCAGATCTCGGGCGTGATCAGGCCGAGCTGCTTGTACCGGATGCGGCCCGCGCCATCGATCACAAACGTTTCCGGCACGCCGTAGACGCCGTACTCGATCCCGACGCGCCCGTCGGTGTCAGATGCCGAGGCAATGTACGGGTTGCCGTTGCGCGCCAGCCAGGCCCGCGCTTCGTCGGGTTTGTCTTTGTAGTTCAGCCCATATAGCGGCACGCCGTGGCGCTGCGAGGCTTCGCGCAGCACGGGCAATTCTTCGCGGCAGGGCGCGCACCACGACGCCCATACGTTCAGCAGCCATACCTGCCCGCGCAGGGATTGCACATCCAGCGTCTGGCCCGACGCGTGCAGCAGCGGCAGGCTGATCGCGGGGGCGGGCTTGTCGATCATGGCGGACGGCACGGCGCGCGGGTCGCGCGAGAGGCCCATCGCCAGAAACACAGCCATCGCCATGAACACGCCCAGCGGCAGCAGGTAGCGCAGCATCAGACGCCCTCCCGCGATGCGTGATGGACCGGCCGGTGATCGGAGGGCAAGGTTTTCGGATCGCGCGCGCCCGCTTCTTGCGTGCGGCGATAGCGCTTGTCACCCGCCGCCAGCAAGCCGCCCAACGCCATCAGCAGGCAGCCCGTCCAGATCCATGTCATGAAGGGTTTGACCTGAATACGCACCGTCCATGCCGTGTCGCCCACGGGTTCGCCCAGCGCCACGAACAGGTCGCGCGTGAAGCCGCTGTCGATATCGGCCTGGCTCAGCGCCATGTCCTGCACCGTGTACAAGCGCTTTTCCGGGTACAGCGTCACCACCGGCTTGCCGTTGCGCGTGACGGGAAACACGGCGCGTTGCGCGCTGTAGTTCGGGCCTGCCGCGGGCGCGATGCTGGCGAACGTGAATTGATAGCCGCCTGCTTCCTGCGTGGCCCCACGCTCCAGGCGTAGCTCGTGCTTGACCTCATAGCCGTTGGCCAGCGTGACGCCCGCGATGAAGATGCCCACGCCGGCATGCGCCAGCAGCATGCCGTACCAGCTGCGCGGCTGCCGGCCCAGGCGGCGCAGCCATTGGCCGCGCTCGCCGGTGTTGTCGTTCAGCCGTTGCCAGGCGTGCACGGCGGCGCTGGCGGTGGACCACGCCGCCAGCCACAGGCCCAGCATGATCATTGGCGACCCCAGCCGCAGCGGGCCGGGCATGGCCAGCGGCAGCAGCACGGCGGTGGCCACGCTGACGGCGAAGGCGGCGCGCAAGCGGCGGGCCAGTTCTGGTACCTCGGCCTGCTTCCAGCGCGCCACGGGCCCCACGCCCATCAGGAAGATGGCGGGCGTCATGAGCGGCACGAACACGGCTTCGAAGTAGGGCGGCCCGATCGAGATCTTGCCCCAGTCCAGCACGTCCAGCACCACCGGATACAGCGTACCCAGCAGCACCGAGCCAGCCGCTACCGTCAACACCACGTTGTTCGACAACAGCAGCGATTCACGCGACAGCAACGAAAACCCGCCGCCCAGCCCGACCGTGGGCGCGCGCCAGGCATACAGCATCAACGACCCGCCGACGATCACCGTCATGAAGGCCAGGATGTACAGGCCGCGCCCCGGGTCCACGGCGAAGGCATGGACAGAGGTCAGCACGCCCGAGCGCACCAGGAACGTGCCCAGGATGCTGAGCGAAAACGTGCAGATCGCCAGCAACACCGTCCAACTGCGGAATGCGCCGCGCCGCTCGGTGACGATCAGCGAATGAATCAGCGCGGTGCCTGCCAGCCACGGCATGAACGACGCGTTTTCCACCGGGTCCCAGAACCACCAGCCGCCCCAGCCCAGCACGTAGTACGCCCACGCGCTGCCTAGCAAAATGCCGACGGTCAGAAACGTCCACGCCGCCAGCGTCCAGGGCCGCACCCAACGCGCCCACAGCGCGTCCAACTCGCCCGACAGCAGCGCGGCAATGGCGAATGCGAAGGCCACCGAAAAACCCACATAACCCATGTACAGCATGGGCGGATGCACGATCATGCCGGGGTCTTGCAGCAGCGGGTTCAGGTCGCGGCCGGCCATGGCTGGAGGCATCAGCCGTTCAAACGGGTTGGACAGAAACAGCAGGAACAGTAGAAATCCCACGCTGATCCCGCCCATCACCGCCAGCACACGGGCGACAAAGGGCAGCGGCAGGCGGCGGCTGAAGACGGCCACGGCCAAGGTCCACGCGGTAAGCAAGTACAGCCATAGCAGCAGCGAGCCTTCATGCCCGCCCCATACGGCGGCGAAACGGTAGGCCGCGGGCAGGTCGGCATGCGAATTGCCCGCCACGTACAGCACCGAAAAATCGTTATGCACAAACGACCAGGCCAGGCAGCCAAAGGCCAGCGTCGTCAGCGCGAACTGGCCGACGGCGGCGGGCCGGGCCACGCGCATTCCCGCTTGCCAGCCGGTGGCCGCGCCGATCAGCGGCAGCGTCGTTTGGGCCAACGCCACCAGCAGCGCCAGGATCAGGCTGAAGAGTCCGATCTCGGGAATCATCGCGCCTCCGCCCGCATGGCGCTGTTGGCCGTGGCCGTGGCGTTGGCGGGAACCTGGCTGCCCGCACGCTTCAACGCGTCGGCGGCTTCGGGCGGCATGTAGTTTTCATCGTGCTTGGCCAAGATCTCGGTTGCGCGGAACACGCCATCGGCATCCAGCTTGCCCGCGGCGACGACGCCCTTGCCCTCGCGGAACAGATCGGGCAACAAGCCTTGGTAGGTGACGGGTACGGTGTGTGCGGTGTCCGTCACGATGAAGCGCAAGGTCAGACCGTCGGCGTCGCGGCGGACCGAGCCGGGCTCCACCAGCCCGCCCACGCGGAAACTGCCGGTGCGCGGCGCTTCCTTGGCCACCACTTGAGACGGGCTGAAGAAGAACACCAGATTGGATTGCAATGCGTTGAGCACCAGCGCAGTGGCCAGCGCCAGCAGGCCGAGCCCGCCCGCGATGGCCAAGGCGCGACGCTTGCGCGGGGTCATGGGCGGTCCTCGTTGGGGCGGGCCGCACCCGCACGCCTATCTCGGCGAACGCGTGCGCGGCGCCACAGCAGTATGACTTCCACGCCCATCAGCGCCGCCGTCACGCCGTACGCGCCCAGAATGTACGGGCCATGCCCCTGTAGGGAAAAGATCGCATCCCAAGTCATCGGGCCTCCTTGCGGTTGGCGTGCAATACGCCCGGTTCACGCTCCGCGATGATGCCGCGCACGCGCGCCAGCGCCACGGCCGCGCTGTACAGCCAGAACGCCGCCACCATTAGCAGCATGGCGGTGACCATGATGCGCGCCATGCTGGGCGCGGCCGTCAGATTGATCGACGCGCCTTGATGCAGCGTGCTCCACCAGCGCACCGAGAAATAGATGATGGGCACATTCACCACGCCGGCCAGCAGCAGAATGGCGCCGCCGCGATCGGCGCGCCGGATGTCGTCGGTGGCAGCCTGCAAGGCCATGAAGCCCAGGTACAAGAACAGCAGAATCAATTCCGACGTCAGGCGCGCATCCCACACCCACCACGCGCCCCACGTGGGCTTGCCCCACAGCGCGCCCGTCCACAAGGTCAGGAATGTGAACAGCGCACCCGTGGGCGCCAGCGCACGCATCATCATGAACGACAGCCGCGTGTTGTAAATCAGGCCCAGCGCGGCATACCCCGCCATCACCAGATACAGAAACATCGACATCCACGCGGCCGCCACATGGATGAAAAGAATGCGGTAGACCTCGCCCTGTTGGCTGTCAGTGGGCGCTACCGCCAAGCCCACCCACAGGCCTGCGGCGGCGAATAAGGCGGCGGCCAGCGCCAGCAGCGGAATCAGCCGCCCGGCCAGCGGGTAGAACACAGCCGGCGATGCGTAACGCATCCAGCCCGAGCCCGATGCGGCGGCAGGCGCGGCCCCCGGCAGCAAAGGTGACAGGGTCCCCGGCGAGGACGGTGGCGAATGGAAGGCGGGAAGCTTCTGCATGGGGCCTCTTAGTCCAGCGCCACGCGCAGCGCGGCGGACGCGCTCCAGGGGCACAACAGGATGGCCAGGCACAGGCAGGCGCCCAGCAGCGACAATTGCGGCCCGGCGCCCAGGCCCGCGTGCGTGGCCGACACCGCGCCCGCGCCAAAGATCAGCACGGGCACATACAGCGGCAGCACCAGCAAGGGCAACAGCGCGCCGCCGCGCAAACCCAGCGTCAGCGCCGCGCCCAGCCCGCCCACCAGCGCCAGCGTGGGCGTGCCCAGCAGCAGCGATAGCGCAAGCACGCCTATCGCCTCGGGCGGTAAGCCGAATTGCAAGGCCAGCACGGGGCTGGCAAGTATCAACGGCAAGCACACGCTGAACCAGTGCGCGGCCAGCTTCACGCCTACCAGCAAGGGCAGCGGATGCGGCGACACCAGCAACTGCTCCAGCGCGCCGCTGTCATGGTCTTGAGAAAACGGGCGATGCAGGCTCAGCAAGATACCCAGCAGCGCGCAGACCCACAGCACGCCCGGCCCGATGGCCAGCAGCAGCGCGGGGTCCGGGCCAATTGCCAGCGGAAACAAGGACCCCGCAACGATGAAGAACAGCGTGGCGCCCAACGTATCGGCGGGCCGGCGCCAGGCGAGCCGGATATCACGCAGCGCCAACTGAGACAGCGTAGCCAGCATCCGCGTAGTCATCCAGGTTGAGGGTTTGGGTGCGACTTGCGGTGAGGCCTTGGGTGAGCACGGGCGCGCTGGCCGGCACGCGGTGCGAGGCCACCACCGCCGCGCCGCCCCTATCCAGATGCGTGTTGAGCGTCGCCCACAACTGATCCAGGCTGGCTGCGTCCAGCCCCGCGTCGGGTTCGTCCAGCAGCCATAACGGTTTGCCGCCCAGCACCACGGCGGCCAGCGCCAGCCGGCGGCCCTGGCCTTGCGACAAGCGCGCGGCAGGCGTGTGCAGACAGGCATCCAGGCGCCAGGTGCGCAAGGCGTTTGCGATGGCGTCATCGTCTTGCGGCGTGCCTGCCACGTGCAGGCTATACCGCATGTTCTCCAAGGCGCTCAACTCACCGGTCAGCGCATTGGCGTGTCCCAGAAACGCCACGCGGGCGAAGTAGGCGGGCGGGTCCCGCCGGACGTCGCAGCCTTGCGCATACAAGGCGCCGGACAGCGGGCGCAGCAGCCCCGCCAGCATGCGCAGCAAGCTCGTCTTGCCGCTGCCGTTGGCGCCTTGCACATGCAGCAGCTGGCCGGCGTGCAAATCAAAGCTGATCGCGCGCAAACCTGGGGTTTCGCCAAGCATTCCCCCGCGCGGGCTGCGTAGCTCGCACGCCGACAGCATCGGCGGCGGGGCGTCAGCGGGCCGCATTCGCAACCTCTTTCGGCGCGCCGGCGGGCGTGGCGTCGGAAGTCTGGCCCGGCGGAATGTGCGGCAGCGTGTGCGCGATGCCCTTGTGGCAGTCGATGCAGGTCTTGGACTTGTCCGCCAGATATGTGCTGTGCATGTTCTGCGCGCGCACGCTCTGGCGCGTGAAGTCCATGTATTCGTAGTTATGGCAATTGCGGCATTCCAGGGAATCGTTGGCCTTGAAGCGCGCCCATTCGTGCTGGGCCAGTTCAAGCCGCTTGTCCACGAACTTTTCGCGCGTGTCGATGGTGCCGAAGATCTTGCCCCACACTTCCTTGGACGCCTGCATCTTGCGCGCGATCTTGTCCGTCCAGTTGTGCGGCACGTGGCAGTCGGAACACAGCGCGCGCACGCCCGAGCGGTTGGTGAAGTGGATGGTGCCCTTCAATTCGGCATACACGTTGTCGCGCATTTCGTGGCAGCCGGTGCAGAACTTTTCGGTGTTGGTCAGTTCCATTGCGGTGTTGAAGGCGCCCCAGAACAGGATGCCGCCGATGAAACCGCCGATCGTCAGAAAGCCCAGGCTGAAATGCACGCTGGGGCGGCGGATGATGTTCCAGTAGCGCTTCAGAAGCTTGAACATGGCGGCGTCCTCTTCCTTACTTCTTCTGGGACGCCGGGGCGGTCAGGCGCTTGAGGATCACGTCGATGTCTTCATACGTGTTCGACACCAGCGGCTTGGCCTCGGCCTGCGGCACGTGGCATTGCACACAGAAATAGCGGCGCGGCGAGACTTCGGCCAGCACATTGCTGTCGCGGTCCATATAGTGGGTCACGCTAAGCGGCGGCGCCTGCGTTTCCTCGGTGTTCACGCGAGCATGGCAGGCCAGGCAGCGGTTGTAGTTCTTGTCGATCTGATAGCCGTCGATCTTGTGCGGAATGGTGGGCGGCTGCATCGAATACGTCCGCATCCGCTTGATGTCTTTGTTTTCGATGGGGCTGATCAGCGGCGGATTGGCTTCTTCGGCAATCGGCGTGGGGCCGCGCATGGGGTCTACGACCTCAAGCGGCGGGGCAGCCCAGGCGGCCGAAGCGAAGGCGGCGCTGGCGGATATCACGATGGCGATGGCGGTAGCGCGTACGTTCATGGCTGTCTCCCGGGCGCCTTCAGACCTTGACGATCTTGACCGCGCACTTCTTGAAGTCGGTCTGGAACGAGATCGGGTCGGTGGCGTCCAGCGTGACCTTGTTGATCAGCTGGCCGGCGTCAAACCACGGCACGAAGACCAGGCCGCGCGGCGGCTTGTTGCGCCCGCGTGTCTCCAGCCGCGTGCGCATCTTGCCGCGCCGCGACACAATTTCGACTTCCACGCCGCGCCGCAAGCCCATCGACTGCGCATCGTCGGGGTGCATGAAACAGACCGCGTTGGGAAACGCGCGGTACAGCTCGGGCACCCGCCGCGTCATCGAACCCGAATGCCAGTGCTCCAGGACGCGTCCGGTGGACAGCCAGAATGGGTATTCCTCATCCGGCGATTCCGGGGGCGGCTCATAGGGCAGGGCGTAGATGATGGCGCGGCCATCCGGGTTGCCGTAGAACTCGAAGCCGGCGCCCGGTTTCACGTAAGGGTCGCTGCCTTCGCGATAGCGCCACAGCGTCTCCTTGCCGTTGACCACCGGCCAGCGCAGGCCGCGCGCTTCGTGGTAGGTGTCAAACGGGGCCAGGTCGTGGCCATGGCCCCGGCCGAATTCGGCGTATTCCTCGAAGAGGCCCTTTTGCGCGTAAAAGCCGAATGCTTTGGCTTCCTGGTTTTCGTATTCGGCGTTCAATTCGCTGTTGGGAAATTTGTTCACCTTGCCGTTGGCGAACAGCACGTCGAACAGCGTCTTGCCGCGGTACTCGGGCTTTTTCGCCAACAAGTCAGCCGGCCACACTTCTTCCACCTTGAAGCGCTTGGAAAACTCCATCAGCTGCCACAGGTCAGAGCGCGCATCGCCCGGTGCGTTCACCAACTGGTGCCAGAACTGCGTGCGCCGCTCGGCGTTGCCGTACGCGCCTTCTTTTTCCACCCACATCGCGGCGGGCAGTATCAAGTCGGCGGAAATGGTGGTGACGGTGGGGTAGGCGTCCGACACCACAATGAAGTTGTCGGGGTTGCGGTAGCCGGGCAAGCCTTCGTTCATCAGGTTGGCGGCGGCCTGCATGTTGTTGTTGACCATCACCCAATAGGCGTTGATCTGCCCGTCTTTCAGCATGCGGTTTTGCAGCACGGCGTGCGCGCCCACCTTGTCGGGGATGGTGCCGTCGGGCAGTTGCCACAATGCTTCGGCATGCGCGCGGTGCTTGGGGTTGGTGACCACCAGGTCGGCGGGCAGGCGATGCGAAAACGTGCCCACTTCGCGCGCGGTGCCACAGGCCGAAGGCTGGCCCGTCAACGAGAACGGGCTGTTGCCCGGGGTGGAGATTTTGCCGGTCAGCAGGTGGATGTTGTAGACCATGTTGTTGGCCCACACCCCGCGCGTATGCTGGTTAAAGCCCATCGTCCAGAATGACGTCACGCGGATCTTCGGGTCCGCGTACAGCTCCGCCAGATCCTGCAATTGCTTTTGCGGCACGCCGGTCAGTTTGGACGTGTATTCCAGGTCGTACTTCGAGACGAACTTGGCGAAGTCGTCATACGTGATGGGCTTGGAGCCGCCGGCCTTGTCGGCGTTCTTGGCGGCCTTTTGCAAGGGGTGGTCGGGCCGCAGGCCATAGCCGATGTCGGTGTTGCCCTCGTGAAACACCGTGTGCTTGTCCACGAAGTCGCGGTTCACGCGTTTGGTCTGGATGATGTAGTTGGCGATGTAGTTCAGAATCGCCAGGTCCGTTTGCGGCGTGAAGGTCAGCGTCAGGTCGGCCAGTTCGTAGGAGCGGTGCTCGAAGGTGGACAGCACCGCCACCTTGGTCTTGGGCGCAGACAAGCGCCGGTCGGTGACGCGCGTCCACAGGATGGGGTGCATCTCGGCCATGTTCGAACCCCACAGCACGAAGGCGTCGGCGTTCTCGATGTCGTCATAACAGCCCATGGGTTCGTCGGCGCCGAAGGTGCGCATGAAGCCCACGGCCGCCGACGCCATACAGTGCCGCGCGTTCGGGTCCAGGTTGTTTGACCGGAAGCCCGCCTTCATCAGCTTGAGCGCGGCGTAGCCTTCCCACACGGTCCATTGCCCGGAACCGAACATGCCCACGGCCGTTGGCCCCTTGTCTTTCAACACCCGCTTGAATTGTTCGGCCATGACGTCAAAGGCCTGGTCCCAGGACACCGGCGCAAACTCGCCGTCCTTGGCGTACTTGCCGTCTTTCATGCGCAGCAACGGCGTGGTCAGCCGGTCGTTGCCGTACATGATCTTCGACAGGAAATAGCCCTTGACGCAGTTCAGGCCCTTGTTGACCTCGGCGTTGAAATCGCCATGCGTGGCCACGACCTGGTTGTCTTTGACCGCGACGTTCACGCCGCAACCGGTCCCGCAGAATCGACAGGGCGCCTTCGACCATTTCAGTTTGGCGGCCTCGGATTCGGTCACGATGTTCTGTGTGTAGCCGACGATGGGAATGCCGGCCACGGTGGCGGCCGCCGCCGCTGCGGATTGCTTGATGAAGTCTCTACGAGCCATGGACATCGCCAATCTCCTCGTTCATTGCGGCGAGCGTATCGGCGTGCTGGTAGACCAGCGCCGAAGCCAGCACGCCATCCAGGCGCTGGATCTCGGAGATCCGCGCCATCATGTCGTCGGTGGAGGGCGCTTCCAGCGTGACGACCAGCTTGCCGGTGTCGGACGCGCCATGGATTTCTGATCCCGCAATCGCCAGGATGGCGGCGCGGACCTCGGGCAGACGTCGTGGCAGGGCGTGCACGACCAAGCTCGCGATGTGCAGCTCGGGCGCCGCAGCGGGCGCAAGGGGGGGAAGCGCGGACATGGGGGGTTCCGTCGCGTCTGATCAACTGCCCGGGGGGCCCGCGATCAGCTGGTAGAACCAGACGATGAACCCGTATCCCGCCACGATGATGACCGTAAGGACGGGGGCCATGACTGCCGTCAGGAACAGGAAACTTCGAAGCTCCTGCGGCTTGGTATAGCCATCAGACTCGTTTTGCACACACCACCTCACTTACGACAGTTGGGGTATTGCATTGAACGTGCGGATGTCGAAGTTTTTAGCAGTGCTTTTACATGCCGTCAATGTTGCATCACGGCGAAACAATCGTGAATTGGCGCTGTATAGGCAGGTGCCCAACGCTGCCCCGGACGGGTGTCCGGGGGCGTGTCAGGCACCCGTACTGATTCGCGTTGCGAACCAGCACAAAGGGCGAAGGCTGCGCTGAATCAGCCGATTGCGCCGTAGATGCGACGCGCATCTTCTGCCGTGGCCAAGGGGCGGCCCAGCGCACGCGCGCCTTCGGCGGCTTGGCGCACCAGGTCGGCATTGCCCGCAGCAATGCCGCCGTTTCGCAGCTTCAGATTGTTTTCAAATCCCACGCGCATATGGCCCCCGAACGCCGCCGCCGTGGTGACGCAGGCGTTTTCCTCAGGCCCGAAAGCGCAGATCGCCCACGGCAGCGAATGGTCGTAGGCGGCCAGAAAGGGCAGCAAGTCATACGCGGATGAAGTCTGGCCCACGCTATAGCGGCCCAGCACGAACAACACCGACCACGCGCCCGGCGGCACCAGCCCGCGCGCGCGCAACGACAGCCAGCGCCGCACGTCGCCTTCGTCATACAGAATGATCTGCGTCATGATGCGGCGTTCGGCAATCCAGCCGAAGAACGCCGCCAGTTCCGCTTCGGGAATGTCCGGCACGACAATTTCACGCAGGCCGATCGACACGGCTTCGGGTTGCAGTTCACGCACCAGCGCAATCTGCTCCGCCGCCTGGTAGACGCCCGCGGCTTCGCTCGTGACCTGCACCAGCAGCTCGCGGCCCACGGCGCGTTCCACAGCCGCCAGCGCGTCGCGATAGGCTTGCGCGTCCAGCAAATGGCTGCCGTCGGGCTTGCGCACGTGCATGTGCATCATGCCGGCGCCCGCGTCCAGGCAGGCGCGCGCTTCACGCGCCAGGTCGTCGGCCGTCAGCGGCACGGCGGGGTGGTCGGCGGCCTTCTTGTAGGCGCCGTTGGGCGCCACGGTAATGATGACGGGCGAATCGGCCAGCGCGGCGCGCGGCAGGGCGGGGGCGTTCAAGGTTGAATCTCCGGCAGCTCGGGGTTGATCAGGTCCAGGCCAGCGCGCAGCAGGCGGTCGTACCGGGCGCGTTCGGCCGCGATGGTCTCAGGCGTCCAGGTGTAGAAGCCTTCGCCCGCCTTCATGCCATAGCGGCCATCGGCGGCGCGCTCGGTAAGGCAGCGCGCAGGGTGGTCCGCGTTGCAGAACGTGGGGTACATGGTTGCGCCCGCGGCGGCGTGCACATCGATACCCGCGTGGTCGCGCTGCATGACGGGGCCGGCGGCCAGAAAGCGGAAGCCAAAGCCAAAGCGCACCGCGGCGTCCACGTCTTCGGGCGATGCGATGCCGCGGTCGATCAGGTCAAACGCTTCGCGCGACAGCGCGTGCTGCAAGCGGTTGGCCAGAAAACCCGGCAGGTCCTGCTTGACCTTCACCGGCACGCTGCCGCAACGGCGCATGAAGGCGATCAGCGAATCCGCGCACGCGTTGTCGCTGGCTTCGCCCAGCACCACTTCCACCAGCGGCACCAGATGCGCCGGCATGAAGAAGTGCAGGCCCAACATGCGGCCGCGCGTCTCCAGGCCTACGCCGATGGCGCTGATAGGAAAGCTGGAGCTATTGCTGGCGAGAATTGCGTCAGGACGGGCGCGGCGCACCAAATCCGCAAACAGCGCCTGCTTGATGTCCAGCCGTTCGGGAATGCACTCGATGACAAGGTCCACCGTGGACCAATCCACCTCGTCCAGGCTGGGCGCGGTGGCCAGCAGCGCGGCATTGGCTTCGCGGCCAATCGTCTTCAGGTTCTCGGCCACGCGCGCGGGCAAGCCCGCGGCGCGCTCGGCGTTCGATTCGATTACGGTCGTGCGGCAGGCCGCGCGGGTCAACACCACCGCCACGTCCGCGCCCATCGTGCCGCCGCCCACCACCACTGCATGCGCCGCGCCCGGATTGGGCAGCGCTTTTGCGTCCGTCTGCATGGTTTGCTCCTATGTCTGCATCGTCATTGGGGGCGAGTGTAGAGAACCCGCTTTGATTGATGAATCAGATTTTTTGGATAGAATGATCGCCAAATCAGATCAATAGGGCGAGGCGGCAAACCATGCAGATCAATCTTTCAATGCGCGATATCGACACCACGCTGGTGCTCGGCCGCACGCTCAACTTCCGCCAGGCCGCCGCGCAGCTGCATCTGTCGCAATCGGCGCTGTCTACGCAAATCCAGCGTATTGAAGAGGCGCTGGGCGTGCGCCTGTTTGACCGCACCACGCGTACCGTGCGGCTGACGGCGGCGGGCGAGGTCTTCATGCAGCAGGCCGCAACCTTGCAGGTGGCCTTCCGCGACGCCATTGCCGCCGTCAGCGGCGTCACCAGCGCGGAACAGGGCCAGGTGTCGGTAGCCGCCTTGCCGTCACTGGCCGCGCGCCTGCTGCCGCGCGTGCTGATGGCCTATCGGCAGGAGCATCCCAACGTGGCGCTGAAGGTGCGCGACACCTTGTCCGGCCCCGCGTTCGATCTGGTGCGCGCAGGCGAGGTCGACTTCGCGCTCACCGCCGCCGACCCCCAACACGCCGACCTGCACTACGTGCCGCTGATGTCCGACAGCTTTCTGCTGCTGATTCCCGAGTCGCACGCCTTGGCGAAAACGCGCGGGCCGCTGCGCTGGGCCGACACCGCCACCGCCGCGCACGTGTCGATGGTGCAGCCCAGCAGCGTGCGGCAATACACGGAATGGGCCTTCCTGCAAAACCGCATCCGCTTCACGCCCGCGTTCGAAGCCGAACACCTGACCACGATTGTTGCGATGGTCGAATGCGGTTTCGGCGTGGCGGCGCTACCGGAGATTGCCGCGGGCGCGGTGTCGCAGACGGCGATCGTCCAGCGCCCGCTGATCGGGCCGGTGGCGGAACGGTCAATCGGCCTGGTCACCTCGCGCAACCGCAGCCCGTCGCCGGCTGCGGCAGCGTTGGTGCAGACGTTGCGGGAATATCTGGCGGCGCAGGTGCGGTAAAGGGTTAACGGTCCCGATTCTGCCAGCGCCCTTTTAGCGAGAATCGCTTGGGACGCGGCGGCGGCGAACCCGGCTTGACCACCCAGCGATGCACGTTCTCCAGCAGCGCCGCCCGCACATCCGGCGGATAGTCGCCGATGGTCGTCAACGGCGGAACGGGTTTGCCCGGCAGCCCCGCTTCCTGAATGATCTTCGGCCAACGCGGCCGCCAGCACAGCAACAGTGACGCCCAATGCGCCAGGCCTAAAACGACCAACGCGGGCGATACCAACAACATTCCGAACCACGTGATCGGGCCACTGTGCCGCAAGTACGGGCCTAGCGCCTCGAACTGCGCAGCGAACGCTGGCCAGGGCAGCGGCAGATGCGAATTGATGCTCGGCGGGTCAACGGCGTCTAGCCCTCCTTCATCCATGTAGCGGCGGATGTACTCCCATTCAGCTTTCATCTCGGCTTCGCTAGCGCTTTTCTTGCCGACAAAAACCATGTTGGGGAAAGGCAGTGGAGTGTAGGGCGTATACCAACCAACGATGAGATTCACACCCGGGACTTCGTCGTGATGGATGTCATCCCATGGCAGCACGGCGATGCCGCCGCAGCTGGGCGGGCGGTGGAGGTAGACCTGCCGCGTGACGCGGTTGAAGCGAATGAGGAGGTGGCGGGAGGTGAAGGACTCCAGTCGGGTGAAGCGGAAGAGGTATTTGAAGTAGACGTAAGGGGTGCCAATGCTGCCTGTCAGCAATATGGCCAGGAGTATCGTCTCCGCGACTCCCCAAGTTTTCCATTCGAAGGCCGAGAAGAGAGACTGCATAAGATCGATGCCCGCAATGGTGGGCAAGAAAAAAAAAGCCGAGATCATCGTAATGAATCCGCGCTTTTCTTCCATTCCACCGCATCGCATTTCCAGGAAGGTGTTGTTGCAGGCATAGACGGGGCCTCGAGATTGGGCGCGGTCAAACCTCGCGGCGCGCAACCGTTCATATTCCGCGACGATGAGATCCTGATACACAGGTTCCGCGGGTTCCGCAGGTTTGCTGGCGAGCTCGCTTGAGCCGTCGTCGTCATGCTCGTGCAGCCAAGCATCGGATTTGACGACGGAGAGCCACATCAGCCATTCCATCAGATACATCAGAGCACCTCCAGCAAGGCGCTGTACAAC
>Ga0256876_1000122_pt1 | contig 15302 bp, 15 predicted proteins | sample MC6MC0419MT_FD_186340 | JGI IMG/M metagenome (GOLD analysis project Ga0256876, IMG submission 186340) | Metatranscriptome of enriched soil aggregate microbial communities from Iowa State University, Ames, United States - MC6-MC0419-MT... | ecosystem: Environmental > Terrestrial > Soil >...
CCGGGGCCTTCTTCAGTTCGAGCGTCCAGATGGAGGCGTGGATCAGAAGTCCATGCCGCCCATGCCGCCGCCGCCCATGCCGCCCGGCATGCCGCCGCCGCTGTCCTTCTTCGGCAGCTCGGCGATCATCGCCTCGGTGGTGATGAGCAGCGCCGCGACCGACGCCGCGTCCTGGAGGGCGGTGCGCACGACCTTGGTCGGGTCGACGATGCCGGCCTGGATCATGTCGACATACTCTTCCGTCTGGGCGTTGAAGCCCGACGTCGCGTTGTCGGTCTCGAGCAGCTTGCCGACGACGATCGAGCCTTCGACGCCCGCGTTGGCGGCGATCTGACGGATCGGAGCCTCAAGAGCCTTCAGAACGATGTTGAAGCCGGCCTGGATGTCCGGGTTGTCGTTCTTGATGTCGCGGATCGAGGTCTTGGCGCGGAGCAGAGCGACGCCGCCGCCCGGCACGATGCCTTCCTCGACGGCCGCGCGCGTCGCGTTGAGCGCGTCGTCGATGCGGTCCTTCTTCTCCTTGACTTCGATCTCGGTCGCGCCGCCGACGCGGATGACCGCGACGCCGCCGGCGAGCTTGGCGAGACGCTCCTGGAGCTTCTCACGGTCGTAGTCGGAGGTGGTCTCTTCGATCTGCGCCTTGATCTGGGCGACGCGCGCCTGGATCGCATCCTTCTCGCCGGCGCCGTCGACGATCGTGGTCTTCTCCTTCTCGAGCGTCACCTTCTTGGCGCGACCGAGCATGTCGAGGGTCACGTTCTCGAGCTTGATGCCGAGGTCCTCGGAGATGACCTGACCGTTGGTCAGGATCGCGATGTCCTCGAGCATCGCCTTGCGGCGGTCGCCGAAGCCCGGAGCCTTCACGGCCGCGACCTTCAGGCCGCCGCGGAGCTTGTTGACGACGAGCGTGGCGAGAGCCTCGCCCTCGATGTCCTCGGCGATGATGACGAGCGGCTTGCCCGACTGCACGACGCTCTCGAGCACCGGCAGGATCGCCTGCAGGCCGGAGAGCTTCTTCTCGTGGATGAGGATGTAGGGGTCCTCGAGGTCCGCGATCATCTTCTCGGCGTTGGTGATGAAGTACGGGCTGAGGTAGCCGCGATCGAACTGCATGCCCTCGACGACTTCAAGCTCGGTCTCGAAGCTCTTGGCTTCCTCGACCGTGATGACGCCCTCGTTGCCGACCTTCTGCATGGCGTGCGCGATCATCTCGCCCACTTCCTTGTCGCCGTTCGCGGAGATCGTGCCGACCTGCGCGACTTCGGCGGAGGTGGCGATCTTCTTGGACGAGGCCTTGAGGTGCTCGATGACCTTGGAGACGGCGAGATCGACGCCGCGCTTCAGGTCCATCGGGTTCATGCCGGCGGCCACCGACTTGGCGCCCTCGCGAACGATCGCCTGAGCGAGCACGGTCGCGGTGGTGGTGCCGTCGCCGGCGAGGTCGTTGGTCTTCGAGGCCACTTCGCGCACCATCTGGGCGCCCATGTTCTCGAACTTGTCCTCGAGCTCGATTTCCTTCGCGACGGTCACGCCGTCCTTGGTGATGCGCGGAGCGCCGAAGGACTTCTCGATCACGACGTTACGACCCTTGGGGCCGAGCGTGACCTTCACCGCGTTGGCGAGAATGTCGACGCCGCGCAGCATCTTGTCGCGAGCGTCAGCGGAAAAACGTACGTCTTTCGCAGCCATGTGATTGCTCCTTTGAGCATATGTTTGAGGACGTCCCGGCTCGCCGCGACGCGCGGACGCGCGTCAGGCCTCGCCGGGCAGACAAGAAAGCCGGTCGTCTCAGGCGATGACGCCGAGGATGTCCGACTCCTTCATGATCAGCAGGTCTTCGCCGTCGATCTTGACCTCGGTGCCCGACCACTTGCCGAACAGGATCTTGTCGCCCGACTTCACGTCAAGAGCGACGACCTTGCCGGCCTCGTCACGGGCGCCGGGGCCCACGGCGACGACTTCACCTTCCTGCGGCTTTTCCTTGGCGGTATCCGGAATGATGATCCCGCCCTTGCTCTTCTCTTCGGCGGTCAGGCGGCGGACGACCACGCGGTCGTGCAGCGGACGAAATGCCATGGGTGAATATCCTCTCGAGCGCGTGCGCAGACGCTTCGCGATCCATAAAAAAGACACGGGAAACCGTGAGGCTCCGTTGTTAGCACTCTTAATCGGAGAGTGCTAACGCGACGGCGAGATACGAACGAGCCCGCGAAGTGTCAAGGCCACAACGCACGGCGGCCATACAAAAAATCAGCCCTTGATCTCGAGCGCTGAGCCAAGCGACGCCCGAGGCGTTCGGGGCGCGGTCCACCGCAGGCGGCGCAGCGATCCGCCAGCCTCGCGCGCTAAGGTCTGGAAGCTTGATTCTTAAGGGCTTTCGGATGATCCTCTCGCCATGGCCACACGCGAACAGATCCTGGACATCCACAATCTCTGCGCCTGTTCGCACACGCGCATGGCCGCGCGGGCGGTGACGCGATTCTATGACGACGCGCTCCGCCCTGCCGGCCTGAAAGGCACCCAGTTCGTGCTGCTCGCCGCGATCGAGGCGGACGAGGCCGGATCGATCACCGATCTCGCCGACCGTCTCGAGATCGAGCGCACCACGCTCGTCCGAAACCTGCAGCTGCTGCGCAAGGACGGCTTCGTCGCGCCGTTGAAGGGCGCGAACGGCCGTCGGAAGCCCACGCTGACCCCGCAAGGCCGCGCGGCGCTCGATTCCGCGCTCCCGCTTTGGCGCTCCGCGCAGGACCAGATGGAGGCCCGGCTCGGCTTCGGCTCCTGGCAGGTGACGCGGCGCCGCCTCGGCGAGCTCCGCCGCGCGGTGAGCTGACCGCGGGCCGATCCGGCCTCCGTTCAAACCTCCGCCACGTCCCGCGCGTAGTGATGCTGAAGCGTGCCGTTCGCGTCGTGCAGCGCCCGCACGCCCGGAAGCCGCAGGAAGCCGTGACGCTCGCAGAACGCGCGGCCCTCCTCGAAGCGCGAGTCCATCCACAGCGACAGCCGCCCCCCGCCGGAGGCGGCGGCGAAGGCCTCGGCGCCCGCGAGGAGAGCGGCGGCGAAGCCCTGCCCGCGCGTCTCCTTCGCGAAATAGAGCTTGTCGATCTCGAACTCGTTCGGCCGGTGATGCGCCTCGAGCGCCAAAGCGCCGAGGATCGCCTCCCCCGAGGCCATGACCCACATCCGCCCGCCGCGCTCGGCGTAGTGGCTCGCCGGCCGGTCGAGGCCCGGTATCGCCTCGGCGTCGAAGGCCTTGCCCTCGAGCTCGGCGAAGACGCTCGCGATCAGATCGCCGAGCGCCGGCCCGTCGGCGTCTGTCGCCTCGCGGATCAGCACGTCCGTCATAGCCCTCGTCGTTCCCTGCGTTCGGCCGCAAATCGGCCCGCGGCCGTTCTGTCATGGGGCGATGGCGCTCACAAGGCGAGCCGGACCCGACGAAAACCCCTGGCGCGCCGCGGTCTCGGCCGCGCAAATTCCTGCGAGCAATGGCGCCATGGGCTGGTTTCGCCTTCGTTCGGCCCGAAGTCTCACGGACTCGTTCACGTCGCGTAAGGCGGTTTGTGCGTGTAATGACCGTCGAAGGCGGGCCGGCAGAAGGCCGCCGCCATCTTTCGAGGAGTAGAAGTCCCGTGTTCTCCCGCACAGCAGCGTCGCTCGCCGTCGCTTTCGGGGTGCTCGGCGTGGCTCCCGCCGCCCCGGCCCTCGCGCAGTCCCGTGTGATCGAAGCCCCGGACTACGTGCCCCGGGGCGAGCGCCGCGTGGTCGAGCGCCGCTACTACGACGACGAAGCCCCGCGCTACGTCCGTCCGATGGAGTCGCGCCGCAACCTCGGCGGCGGCTTCATCGAAGAGATCTTCGGCGACGACGACGCGCCGTCCTACCGTGTCCGCCGTGTTCCGACGCAGCGCGAACGCGAGGCGGAAACCCGCCGCGGCCGTATGGCGCTCGACGGCGGCTACGACCGCTACGGCGAACGCCGGGCCGTCCGCGCGCCCACCTACCAGCGCTACGATTACCTCGACGACGACTTCAACGACCCCTACGCGCAGGACAACCCGCGTTACGTCGCTCCCCGCCAGCGGCTCGCCGGGCCGCCTTCGGCCGCCGGCGCCGGAAGCTCGGTCCGCCGCAGCGTCGATCCGAAGTTCGCCCGCACGACGGTTCCGTACAATGGGCCCGAGCGGGCCGGCTCCATCCTGATCGACACCAGGACCCGCTACCTCTACTTCGTGCAGGCGGACGGCACGGCGATCCGCTACGGCGTCGGCGTGGGCAAGGAAGGCTTCGGCTGGAAGGGCACTGAGACGATCTCGCAGAAGAAGGAATGGCCGGACTGGCGTCCGCCGGCGGAGATGCGCCAGCGTCGGCCGGAGCTTCCGGTATTCATGGCCGGCGGCCCGAATAATCCTCTCGGCGCCCGCGCGCTCTACCTCGGCTCGACGCTCTATCGCATCCACGGCTCCAATGAGCCCTGGACGATCGGCCACGCCGTCTCCTCGGGTTGCATCCGGATGACCAACGAGGACGTGACCGACCTCTATGAACGGGTCGGCGTCGGGACCACCGTCAAGGTGATCTGACGGCGCTTAAAACCTTTATAAAACATTAAGTTGCGGCCGGCGTCGAAAAAACGACGTCGGCCGTTTACGTTCGATCGACCATGAAACCGAATGGCCCGTCGCGCGTTTGGTGCTCGAGCTTTGTACCGCCGGAGTACCTGTCATGGCACCCTTTCGTGTTCTCATCCTTGAAGACGACGCTATCCTCGCCCTCGATCTCGAGACGATCGTGTGCTGCTGGACCGACGCCGAAGTGACGGCCTGCCGCTCGATCGCGCAGGCCCGCAAGGCGATGACCGGCGGCTTCGACCTCGCGCTGCTCGACATCGACGTCGTGGACGGCAAGTCCTACGAGTTCGCGGAGAGCCTCCGCAGCAGCAAGCTGCCCTTCGCCTTCGTCTCAGGCGCGATGCAGGACGACTGCCCGGAGACCCTGCGGGACGCGGCGTTCATCCCCAAGCCCTACACCCAGCGCGCGATCGAGAGCATCGTCGCATCCGCCGCAGGCGGCCGCCGCCACCCCTGACCAACCTTCCCGACCGCAATGAAAACCCCGCCCGGTTCGCCGTGCGGGGTTTTTTTGTTGTCCAGCGCCGCCGGCGTGGCGTGTGAGGTCAGCGGCGACCCGGCGCCGGCGGAACGAACCGATCGAGGAACGAGCCGGTCCCGGAATCCTCCACCTCGGTTTCGCCGTCGTCGAGATCGCTTTCCGGCGAGGCCGCAACGGCCCGTTCCGGTCTGGCGGCGTCGAGGTGCGACGGGCGGATGATGGTCAGCGTGTCGAACTCACGTTCAGCGGCCATGGCTGAACTCCTGTAACGGCGACCGGCGCAGCCGGTCGCAGGTGACGCCCCTCAGAAATCGGCCCGCTCAGGCCCAGTCGTCGTCCGAAAAATCGTCGCCGCCGCCGGCGTCCTCCGCGCCGGTCATTCCGGAGAACCAGCCTCCGCCGTCGGCGTTCGACGCGTGGTCGTCGGCTGCGCCGTCGGACGCCGGCGTCTCGGCGACCTTGGCGGGCTCGGCCGCGGCGGCCTGCGCTTCATGGCCGCCGAACATCGACTGGATCCCCGAGAACAGCAGCGCGCCGCCGGCGACGCCGGCCGCGGTCTGCAGCGCCCCGCTCAGGAAGCCGCCGCCGCGCGACGGCTGAGCCTGCTGCTGACCGGGAACCTGCTGCGCATAGGGATCGCGGCCATAGCCCGGCTGGGCGTAGGGCTGGCGGTCGTAGGCGGGGCGCTGGCCGTAGGCGAGCGGCTCCGGCTCGCGCGGACGCTCTCCGCCGCCGAACAGGCCGCCAAAGATGCCGCCGCCCGTGGCTGCGGCCGCACGCGGTCCCCACGGCGACGGCTCGGCGCGCTCGGGCTCCAGCGGCGGCGCCGCCTCCAGCTCGCGCTCGAGCGCTTCGATCTTCCGCTGCGCGGCTTCGAGCCCCTGGTTCTGCATCACGATGGTCTGCGCCATCGCATAGGGCGCGTGCGGCTGGCGCGCAATCTGCTCGGCGATGAAGGCTTCGGCCTCCGGATCACGGTAGGCCGTCTCGGCGCCGCGCACCCGGTCGAACAGGTCGGCGATCAGCTTGCGTTCTTCGGCGTTCATGGCGGAACCCTCCCGAGATCCCAAACCTCAACAACGCCGAAGCTGGTGATTGGTTGTGGCGGGTTCCCGTTTTCGCCGTGGCGATTGTTTGACGACGCGTCGATCTTGAGCGGCGGCTTGTCGCAGGTCCTGCTGAGACCAGCCCCACCATGGGAAATCGAGCACCCAGAGAGCAAGACGTCTGGCTGAGGGCGTGCGCCTAAGCCGCCGCCTCCGGCCGCCGCTCGAACCCCCTGCCCTGCAGCGGCGCCGGAAGCGGACCGCCGGTCGCCCAGTCCGCGAGCTCCACCGTGTGAACGCAGGGCGTCGGGAGGCCCGAGCGGATCTGGGTGAGGCAGCCGATGTTGCCGGCGGCGATCACCTCCGCCCCGGTGCGGGCGAGGTTCGCGGCCTTCCGGTCGCGCAGCCTTGTCGCGATTTCGGGCTGCAGAATGTTGTAGGTGCCGGCCGAGCCGCAGCAGAGGTGCCCTTCGGCGGGCTCCTTCACCACGAAGCCCAGAGCGCGGAGCACGTCCTTCGGCTCTTCCTTGATCTGCTGGCCGTGCTGGATCGAACAGGCTGCGTGGTAGGCGACCGTCTGGCCCGTCTCCCGCGCAGGCCTCAGCGGCAGCGTGGCGAGCACCTCCGAGATGTCCTTCGCCAGCGCCGAGACCCGCGCGGCCTTCTCGGCGTAGGCCGGGTCCTCGCGCAGCATGAAGCCGTAGTCCTTGATGGTGGTGCCGCAGCCCGAGGTCGTCACGACGATGGCGTCGAGACCGCCGGCGTCGATCGCCCGCGTCCAGGCGTCCACGTTGCGCCGGGCGCTGATGAGGCTCTCCTCCTCGCGGCCCATGTGATGCACCAGCGAGCCGCAGCACCCCTCGCCTTTCGCGTGAACCACCTCGACGCCGAAGCGGGTGAGCAGGCGGATGGTCGCGTCGTTGATCGAGGGCTCCAGCACCTGCTGAGCGCAACCCTGCAGCAGGGCGACGCGCGCTATCCGCTCGCCGACCGCCGGGAAGACCCCGGGGCCCTCATGGACCGACCGCGGCTCCGACTTCGCCGGCGCCAGCGCCAGCATCGCGCCGACGCTTTTCAGGCCGGGAACGCGCGCCAGCAGCGCCGCAAAGGGCTTGGCGAAGACGGCTCCGGCGAGCGCCAGCCGGAACCGGCCGGGATAGGGCAGCACCGCCGCCAGCGCCGCGCGCAGGGCGCGGTCGGCCAAGGGGCGCCGGTAGGTCTTCTCGATGTGCGCGCGGGCGTGGTCGACGAGGTGCATGTAGTTCACGCCGGACGGGCACGTCGTCATGCAGGAAAGACAGGAGAGGCACCGGTCGACATGGCGCACGACCTCCTCGGTCGCGGGCTTGTCCGCCTCCAGCATCTCCTTGATCAGGTAGATCCGGCCGCGTGGGGAATCGAGCTCGTCCCCCAGCAGCACATAGGTCGGGCAGGTCGCGGTGCAGAACCCGCAGTGCACGCAGGTGCGCAGGATCTTCTCGGACGAGGCGAGCTGCGGGTCCGCGCTCAGACGCTCGGGGGCGAAGGAGGTTTGCATTCGTGTGGGCCTTAACCGCGCATCGCCTGCCAATCCCGGATCGCGTCGATCGGGTGCAGGATCATGATGACGTTCAGAGTGAGGTTGTCGCGGATCACATAGAGCGCGATCAGCTCCATCGCGATGGCGGCGACGACGATCGTCCAGGTCGGCGCAAGCCTCGCGATGGTGAAGCCCAGCGCCATGAAGCCGATGTCGGCGACCGAGTTCAGCACGCTGTCGCCCGCGAAGGCGTCGGAGACGGTTCCCTCCCGGTAGCGCTCGATGATGATCGGCGAATTCTCCAGCAGCTCCCACAGGCCTTCGACCGCGACCGCCGCGACCAGCGCCGTCATCAGGGCGAGAGGCCGTCCGCGCAGGCGCCCGACGAGGACCGCGGCCCCATAGAAGAGGAAGCCATGAATGACGTGGCTGAGCGAGTACCAGTCGGAGATGTGCTGGGAGGTGCCGGCGTCGTTGGCGGCAACGTGCCAGAGCTCGACCGTTCCGCAGGGGCAGATCGCAGGCCGGCCCATGGCGAGCAGCGTCGCCGCGAAGCCCGCGACCAGCGCGAGGGCGAAGCCGGCCCGCACGGCGCTGAAGGCCGCCGGGCGCGTCGAGAGGGTGGCGTCAGCGGACATGCATGCGCCCCGGGTTCAGCACGCCCGCGGGATCGAAGCTCGCCCGGAGGCCGGCGGTGAGGCGCGCAAGCGCCGGCGCCTCCGGCTCGAACACGTCGACCGCGGCCCGCACCGCCTCCGGCGCGCGCATCAGCGTGGCGTGACCGCGCGCCTCGCGCACGATGGGGCGAAGCGTCGACGCGCCGGCGTCGCCCTCCGCCGAGGTCGCGACCCAGATCAGCCCGCCGCTCCAGTCGTAGACATGCGCCTCCGCAAGCGGCCCCAGCCGCGCGACGACGCCCGGCCCCCCGCGTGGGCGCGACGGAGATCCGCCATACCGCCCGCTCGGGCGCCCCCAGCAGCGAGGCCGCCGCCCCGATCTCGCGCCAGAGCGCGCGCGAGGCGTCGGCGTCGAGCCGGGACGCCGTTCCAAAGCCCTTGAGCCGGGCGGCGAGCTGGCCGGCGCGGTAGGCCACTTGGCTTTCGAAGTTCTCGAGCCTGAGGCAGGTGCGCGACGGCGCGCCGTTCAGCCCCGGCAGATGCGCCGCCCCGGACACCTCGAACGGCGTCCCCATGGCGGCGCACAGAGCGGCGACGCCATGGGCGTCGTCGAGGCCTTCCAGCACCAGCGTCGCCTCGGTCTCGGCGATCGGCAGCGTCTTGAAGGTCGCCTCGGTCACGACGCCCAGCACGCCGTGGGAGCCGCAGGCGAACTTCACGAGGTCGTAGCCGGTGACGTTCTTCATCACCCGACCGCCGGAGCGGATGGTCTCGGCGCGGCCGGTCGTCAGCCGCACGCCGATCAGCGCGTCGCGGGCCGCGCCGGCGATGACGCGCCGCGGACCCGACGCGTTGGTCGCGACAAGCCCGCCGATGGTGGGCTCCGCCGCCGTCCCATAGAGCGCACGGTGGTCCAAAGGCTCGAACGCCAGCCGCTGGCCCACGCGGGCGAGCTCCGCCTCCACCTCCGCCACCGGCGTGCCGCCTTTCGCGGACACCACCAGCTCGGACGGCTCCAGCAGCGTGACGCCGGTCAGGCGTTCGGTCGAGAGCGTGATCCCCGCCTGCACCGGCCGCCCCAGCCCCGACCGGCTGCCCGCGCCGCGGACGAGGATCGGCGTCTTGGCGTCGACCGCCTCGCGGATGGTCGCCTCGACGCCGGCTTCGTCGAAGGGAGAGACGGTCTCGCTCACGCCGCCGCCTTCGCGATGCGGTTCTCCAGCGGGAACACCTTGGCGGGGTTGAGCAGCCAGGCGGGATCGAACACCGACTTCACGCGCATCTGCTGCATAAGTTCGATGCGGGTGAACTGGGCCGTCATCAGGTCGCGCTTTTCGATGCCGACGCCGTGTTCGCCGGTGAGGCAGCCGCCGGCCTCGACGCAGGCGAGGAGGATGTCCTCGCCGGCCTTTTCGGCCTTCGCGAGCGAGACGGGGTCGTTCATGTCGTAGAGCACCAAAGGATGCAGGTTGCCGTCGCCGGCGTGGAAGATGTTGGCGACCTTCAGCCCCTGGGCCTCGCAGATCTCGCCGATGCGGGTCAACACCTCAGGGAGCTTCCCCGTCGGGATGGTGCCGTCCATGCAGATGTAGTCCGACACGCGGCCCATGGCCCCGAAGGCGGACTTGCGGCCCTTCCAGATCGCGGCCGCTTCGGCCGGCGTCTTGGCCTGCCGCGAATAGGTCGCGCCATGCGCCTCGGCGATCGCTCCGATGCGGGCGAGCTGTTCGTCGATCTCGGCGGCGGAGCCCTCGACCTCGACGATCAGCATGGCGCCGACGTCGCGGGGGTAGCCCGCCTTGGCGAAGTCCTCGCAGATGTCGATCGCAAGCTTGTCCATGTATTCGATCGCGACCGGCACGATGCCGGCGCCGAGCACCGCCGCGACGCAGGCGCCGGCGGCCTCGGGCGAGGGAAAGCCGAACAGGATCGGCCGCGCGCCTTCCGCCAGCGGCAGGATGCGGAGCGTCGCCTCAGTGACGACGCCGAACTGGCCCTCGGAGCCACAGATGAGGCCGAGCATGTCGAGGCCGGGCGCGTCGAGCGCGTCGCCGCCGATCTCGACGATCTCGCCCTTGAGCGTGACGAAGGTGACGCCGAGCAGGTTGTTGGTGGTGACGCCGTACTTCAGGCAGTGCGCGCCGCCGGAGTTCATCGCGATGTTGCCCGCGATGGTGCAGGCGAGCTGCGAGGACGGGTCGGGCGCGTAGAAAAAGCCCTCGTGGGCGATGGCGGCCGAGACGCCGAGGTTGGTGACGCCGGTCTGCACGCGCACGGTGCGGTTTGCGAGATCGACGTCGAGCACCTTCGACATCTTTGCGACGCCGAGCACCACGGCGTCCTCCTGCGGCAGCGCGCCGCCGGCGAGCGAGGTTCCGGCGCCGCGCGGGATCACCGGCACGCCCTCGCGGCTGCAATAGGCCAGCACTTCCGCCACCTGCTCCGTGGTCGACGGCAGCACGACCACCATGGGCACGCGGCGGTAGGCGGTGAGCGCGTCGCTTTCGAAGGCGCGGCGCTCGTCCTCGGAGACGATGACGCCCTCGCCCGGCACGATCGCCCGCAGCCCCGCGACGATGGCGTCGCGCCGGGCGAGGATCGCGGGATCGGGGGCGAGCAATGCGATGCCGCTCATGGACGTTCGGTCTCCCTCGCCGCTGTTCTTTATGGGTGCGCCGGCCGCGGCCGGCGAACGCGCTGTCTTCATATGCGCCCATCAGGGCGATTGGGTCGTTCGACTTTCGGAGGTGGGACGGGCGCCCTTGCGCCAGCCGCCGCCGATGGCCCATGGTCGCCATCCGGTTCGTCCGCTTTACATTTGTTCGCGTCCCTGGAGTCGTTTCAAGTGGCGACGATGATTGATACGAAGCCCCGCGTCGGCCTGTTTGCGACCTGCCTGGTCGATCTCATCCGCCCCTCCGTGGGCTTCGCGGCGGCGAAGCTGATCGAGGACGCCGGCTGCGAGGTCGTGGTCCCATCGCAGACCTGCTGCGGCCAGCCCGCCTTCAACTCCGGCGACCGGGCGACCTCACGGGCGATCGCGCTTCAGGTCATGGACGCGTTCCAGGGCGTCGACTACGTGGTCGCGCCCTCCGGCTCCTGCGCCGGCATGCTGAAGAAGCACGTGCCCGAGCTGTTCGAGGGCGAGCCCGACCTCGCCCGGCGGGCCGCGGCGTTCTCCGCGAAGGTCCACGAGCTGGTGTCGTTCCTGGTGGACGTCCGCGGCGTGACCTCGGTCGAGGCGCGGTTCGACGGCTCCGTCACCTACCACGACAGCTGCTCCGGCCTGCGCGAACTCGGGGTCAAGACCCAGCCGCGGAAGCTGCTGGAGAGCGTGGACGGCCTGTCCATCACCGAGATGCGCGATCCCGACGTGTGCTGCGGCTTCGGCGGGACGTTCGCCGTCAAGTATGGCGAGATCTCCGACGCGATCGTGGCCAAGAAGGCCGAGAACGTCTGGGCCTCCGAGGCCGGCACCCTACTCGCAGGCGACCTCGGCTGCCTGATGAACATGGCCGGCAAGCTCCAGCGTCAGGGCCGCGAGGTGAAGGCCCGCCACGTCGCCGAGGTGCTCGCGGGGATGACGGACGAGCCCGCGATCGGCGAGCCGGCGGAGAAGGTGTGACCCTATGACCCTCCACGTCACCTCGCCCGCCTTCAAGGCCAACGCTCACGAGGCGCTCTCCGACGAGGCGCTGCAGCGCGCGCTGACGAACGTCGAGAAGGGGTTCATCGGCAAGCGCAAGAAGGTCGCCGACAAGCTGCCGGAGTTCGAGGCGCTCCGGGATTCGGCGCGCGACATCAAGAACCACACGCTCGCCCACCTCGACCTCTACCTCGAGGCCTACGAGGCGAAGGTGACCGCCGCCGGCGGCCACGTCCACTTCGCGCCCACCGCCGCGGACGCCTCGAAGATCGTGCTCGACATCTGCCGCCGGGTCGGCGCGAAGGTCGTCACCAAGGGTAAGTCGATGATCTCCGAGGAGATCGACCTCAACACCCACATCGAGGCGGCCGGGATGGCCGCGGTCGAGACCGACCTCGGCGAATACATCATCCAGCTCCGCGGCGAGACGCCGAGCCACATCATCGCGCCCGCCGTCCACCTCAACCGCGACCAGGTCGAGGCCGACTTCCGCCGCGTCCACACCGACCTGCCGGACGACCGCGACCTCCAGGCGCCGGAGTCGCTGCTGGCCGAGGCGCGCGGCGTGCTGCGCAAGCGCTTCCTCGCGGCCGACGTCGGCATCACCGGGGCGAACTTCCTGGTGGCGGAGACCGGCACCTCGATCATCGTGACCAACGAGGGCAACGGCGACCTCACGCAGACCCTGCCGAAGGTCCACATCGTGCTGGCCTCGCTCGAAAAGCTGGTCCCGACGCTCGACGACGTCAGCCAGATGCTGCGGGTGCTGGCGCGCTCCGCCACGGGCCAGGAGATGTCCGTCTACACCACCTTCTCCACCGGCCCGCGCCGGCCGAACGACATCGACGGGCCGGACGAGTACCACGTGGTGCTGCTCGACAACGGCCGCTCGTCGATGCTCGGCGGCGAGTTCCAGGAGATGCTGCGCTGCATCCGCTGCGGCGCCTGCATGAACCACTGCCCAGTCTACCATGCGGTCGGCGGCCACGCGTACGGGTGGGTCTACCCCGGACCCATGGGCGCCGTGCTGTCGCCCTCGCTGATCGGCGTGGACAAGGCCGGCCACCTCCCCAACGCCTCCACCTTCTGCGGCCGCTGCGAGAGCGTGTGCCCGGTCCGCATCCCGCTGCCGAAGCTGATGCGGCACTGGCGGGAGCGCGAGTTCGAGCGGAACCTCTCCCCCGCTCCGGTGCGCTACGGCCTGAAGGCCTGGGGCTTCTTCGCGCGGCGGCCGGCGCTCTACCGGCTCGCGACCCGCGCCGCGATGACGACGCTGTCGCTGCTCGGCCGCAACAAGGGCCGCTTCGCCAAGCTGCCGCTGGCCGGAGGCTGGACCGCCTACCGCGACTTCCCCGCGCCGGAGGGCAAGACCTTCCAGGCCCGCTGGAAAGCGCAGCAGGACAAGCGCGCATGACCGAGACCCCGTCCTCAAGCGCCCGCGACCAGGTTCTCGCTACCATCCGCCGCTCGCTCGGCGTCACCGGCCAGGAGGCGCCGCGGCGCTTCGCCGTCGCCGACCGGCTGAAGACGCATCCCTCCGGCGTGCTGCCCGCGCGGGCGACGTCGAAGTCGCCGGCCGAACGCATCCGCCTGTTCGTGGAGATGGCCGAGGCTTCCGCCGCCACCGTCGCGACCGTGTCCTCGACCGCCGGGGCGCCGGCCGCGATCGCGGCTTTCCTGCGCGCCCACAACCTCGCGCCCGAGATCCGGCGCGGCGCGGATCCCCGCCTCGCCGAGCTCCCTTGGTCTGAGACCACGCTGACGGTGACCGAAGGCCGGTCCTTCGGCGACGACGCCGCGGGCATCAGCGCCGCGCTCGGCGGCGTCGCCGAGACCGGCACGCTGATCCTGACGTCCGGGGCCGACAACCCGACCACGCTGAACTTCCTGCCGGACAACCACATCGTGCTGCTCGACGCCGCCGACGTGGCGGCGACCTACGAAGACATCTGGGGCGTGGTGCGCGAGCGCTACGGCGCGGGCGTCATGCCGCGCACGGTGAACTGGATTACGGGTCCTTCCCGCTCCGCCGACATCGAGCAGATCCTGCTCATGGGCGCGCACGGGCCGCGGCGGCTGCACATCGTGCTGATCGACCCCGCCCACGCCGCCGACGACGCCAAGCTCAACGCGGAGCCCGTCCCGGCCGGCTCGACGCCCGCCGAGCCGCGCGTCGGCGACACGCTGGCAATCGATCCGCAGGCGCCGGAGAGCGGCGCGCCGACGCCGCCGGCGGACGGGCCTGAGCCTGCGACGCTGAAGCGGGTCCCCGAGCCGAAGCGCACGCCGGCCGAAGAGGACGCAGAGCTCGACGAGGCGCTGGACGAAAGCTTTCCCGCGAGCGATCCGCCCTCGCAGACGCAGCCCTGAGGTTCGACGCTCTCCCCCGAAGTGCGTGCTTCGAGACGCGCCTTCGGCGCCTCAGCATGAGGAGGCGGGGGGCAAATAAAGGCGGTGCCGGGCTGACGCGCCTCGAGACGGATTGACGGATTGAAAGTCATCCTCATGCGGAGGAGGTCTCGTCCTTCGAGGCCTTATCCACCTCCTCATGCTGGGAGCGCCGAAGGCGCGTCTCGAAGCACGCAGTTCGCCTAAGCCGCATCACGCCCCATAACGAGCGCAGCCCCAACCCGCTTGCGGACGGCGCGGGATCGGGCTTCAACCGGAGCGTCATGTCGACCCGCAACCTCGACGCCGTGTTCGCGCCCCGCTCCGTCGTCCTCGTCGGCGGCAGCCCGCGGCCGGGCAGCGTCGGGCGGGCGGTGCTGCAGAACCTGCGGAACGGCGGCTTCAAAGGCCCGCTCCGGCTGGTCAATCCAGACTACCCCGACCTCGACGGCGTTCCCGCCTCGCCCGATTTCGCGAGCCTGCCCGAACCGCCGGACCTGATCGTCGTCACGACGCCGCCGCACACGATCGCGGGCGTGATCGACGCAGCGGGCGCCGCCGGCGCGCGGGCGGCGGCCGTCATCACCAAGGGCCTCGGCCGAGGGCCGGGCTCGCGCAGGGACCACGCCGAACAGGCGGCGCGCAAGCATGGCATGCGGCTGATCGGGCCGGGATGCCTCGGCGTGCTCAGCCCGCACGTGAAGCTCAACGCCAGCTTCGCGCCGCAAGCGCTCGCCGGAGACCTGGCGCTGCTCTCCCAGTCCGGCGGCTTCGTCTCTTCCACCATCGAATGGGCGACCGCCCGCGAGATCGGCTTTTCGGGGATCGTGTCGTTCGGCGACATGGCCGACGTCGACGTCGACGACCTGCTCGACCATTTCGCGATCGACCGCCGCACGCGGGCGATCGTGATGTACCTGAACGCGGTGTCGGACGCGCCGCGCTTCCTCTCCGCCGCCCGCGCCGCCGCCCGCGCC
>Ga0256876_1000127_pt1 | contig 15170 bp, 15 predicted proteins | sample MC6MC0419MT_FD_186340 | JGI IMG/M metagenome (GOLD analysis project Ga0256876, IMG submission 186340) | Metatranscriptome of enriched soil aggregate microbial communities from Iowa State University, Ames, United States - MC6-MC0419-MT... | ecosystem: Environmental > Terrestrial > Soil >...
GTGGACATCGTGAACACCGGCGCCGCCGGCACGCCGCTGACGACCGCCGACACGGCGCTGCTGACGGTCGACGTCTGGGAACACGCCTACTACATCGACTACCGCAACCTGCGTCCGAAGTTCGTCGAGACCTTCCTGGCCAAGCTGGTCAACTGGGGCTTCGCCGAAAAGAACTTCGGCTGATCGATCAGCCGTTGATCAGGTTCAGGATGTTCCCGTCGGGGTCCTTGAACCACGCGACCTTCATGTCGCCCATGACATGGAGGTCGCCCTCGTGCCGCGTGCCGGGCATGTCGTAGCGCTCGAAGCGCACGCCCTTGGCCCGGAGGGCGGCGACGAGGCGCTCGATGTCCGCCCCCACCCGCCAGGTGACGGCCGTCGCCTGGTTGGTGCCGGCGAACGACGAGCGGTACACGTTGAGGCGCGTGTTGCCGCTGCGGTAGACGGTGACCTCGTCGCCCTCGGCGTCGACCTGGGCCAGGCCCAGCGTGTCCTCGTAGAAGCGGCGCGCCGCCGCCAGGTCCTTCACCGCGAGATTGGCCACGGCATCGATGTTTCCGAGCATGGAGCCTCCTGTTGTGGGCAGCAATGAATACTCAACCGTTCGGTGAAGTATTCGATCGCCCCGGGCGCCCTGTCAAGCCGCGTCAAGGCTCGTCACAAAGCCGTTGCCGCGGCGCCGCGCGGGCTCATCGGAGAGAATCGCCGTCCCCGGGCCAGCGCGCACCGAGACGAGGGCCATCGCGAAGCGCGAAAACCCGCGCCGAGCGCTTCCGGCACACTGCATCCCCGGCGCGGCGAGACCCGCCCCGGTGGCCGGCGCCAGGCCCCAACCCCTAGAGCAGAGACAACACCCATGATCCGCAGACTCCTTCGTCCGCTGGCCCTCGCGCTGGCGCTTCCGCTGGCCTTCGGCGCCGCCTCCACCGCCCAGGCCCAGGCCTGGCCCGCCAAGCCCGTGCGCATGATCGTGCCCTTCCCGCCCGGCGGCGGCACCGACATCCTGGCGCGCCTGGTGGCCCAGAAGCTCACCGAGACCAACCACTGGACCGTGGTGCCCGACAACCGCGCGGGCGCCGGCGGCACGATCGGCATCGCCGAGGCCGCGCGCGCCGCGCCCACGGGCTACGACATCGTGATGGGCCAGAAGGACAACATGGTCGTCGCGCCCTGGCTCTACAAGAACCTCAGCTACGAGCCGACCAAGGACCTGACCGCGGTGGCCCACGTGGCCTTCACGCCCGTGGTGATCGTCACGCAGGCCAACTCCAAGTACAAGACGCTCGACGACGTGGTGAAGGCCGCGCGCGCCGCGCCCGACACCGTCACCTACGGCTCGCCCGGCAACGGCACCACCATCCACCTGGCCGGCGAGATCTTCAACGGCGCGGCCAAGATCAAGATGCGCCACGTGCCCTACAAGGGTTCGAACGCGGCCATGATGGACGTGCTCGCGGGCAACGTCGACCTGATGGTGTCGTCGGTGCCTTCGGCCATGGCCCAGATCAAGGCCGGCAAGCTGCGCCCGCTGGCCGTGACCTCGGCCAAGCGCAGCAGCTCGCTGCCCGACACGCCCACCGTGGCCGAGCTCGGCTACAAGGGCTTCGACGTGAGCACCTGGTACGGCCTGTTCGTGCCGGCCAAGACGCCCAAGGACGTGATCGCCACCCTGAACGCCGAGGTCAACAAGCTGCTGGCCACGCCCGAGATGCAGGCCGCGATCATCGCGCAGGGCGCCGAACCGCAGAGCATGACGCCCGAGCAGTTCGGCACGCTGCTCAAGACCGACTACGAGAAGTGGAAGGGCATCGTGCAGGCCTCGGGCGCGACCATCGAGTAAGCGCGACGCCGGACCTCAGCGCGCCGACACGGGCATCGGCGCGGCGGGCAGCACCAGCGGCGCGCCCGAGCGCGAAGCCCGGTCCCATCCGGGGTGCCGCTGCGCACGCTCGAGTTCGGCCGTCACTTCGGCGCGCGTCTTCGGCTGGGCATTGGTCGCCGGAACCGGCGTGCCGTAGGCCAGGAAGTTCTTCCATTTCGGATCGCTTCGCGCCGTCGCCAGCTCCTGGCCGACCTGGTCCGTCGACTTGCCCGAGCCGGCCAGTTCCGCATGGGTCTTGATGCCCGCTTCGTTGGCCGCGAAGTGCGAAGGCGCATCGACGTGCTGCACGCTCTGCTGGGCGAGGGCCATGGCCGGCACGAGGCCAGCCAGGACGGAAGCGGCCGCGAGCGCGAGGATTTTTCTGTTCGACATGCATATCTCCTGTGGTTGTTCCCCGCGGCTGGATGTCAGGCGCGGGGGTGGAGATACGGCGAGGTGCGTGGGCGTGCCATCCGGGGCGTCGATCTCTCCACGCCCACACACTAGGAAAGCAAACCGACGCGGACTTATCCGCCCGGTTACGTTCTCGTCATCCGGAGCCCGTCTCAGTCCGGCACGAACTTGCGGTTGAACACCGCCACGTCCGACTCGAGCTCGAAGGCCGCGAGCTGGCCCATCTTGCCGTCGCTCGCGCGGCAGGCCGCGAACAGGCTGTAGCGGCCCTGGAAACCGAATTCGTCCATCACGATCAGCGCGTACGGGTACGGCACGAAGACCTGGTGCGTGAAGACGACGCGGTGCCGGTTGCGCGGCGAGGGAAAGAGCTTGTACTCGCCGGTGTCGATGCCCTGGGCGGTGGCCATGGCGCGGGTGCTCAGTCCGGATCGCGCACGTCGGCCACCGGCTTGGCGCCGAAGTCCGCGCGCGCGAGGTACTTGAGCACCTTCGCGGCCGCGCTCGCGGGGCTGTCGAGCAGGCCCTCGCTCTTGAGCTTCTCGAAGCGCGTGCGGTCGGGGAAGTTCTCGGCCGAGGCGCCACGCAGTTGCACCTGCATGTCGGTGTCGATCACGCCGGGCGCCAGCGACACGATGCGCGCGCCGTTCGGCAGGTTCGCCTCCTCGAGCGCGACCGCGCGCGAGTAGTGGTCCATGCCGGCCTTGGCCGCGCAGTACGGTGCCTGGCTGCCCATCGCGTTGCGGCCCAGGCCCGAGGAGATGTTGAGCACCTTGCGCGCGCCGCGCCAGCCGCGCGTACCGCCGAGGAAGGCCGCCGTCAGCAGCAGTGGCGCTTCGAGCCCGATGCGCAGCGCCTGCGAGAGCTCGGCATCGACCGCGGCCGCGAGCGGCGCCGGATTGCCGACCGTGCCCGCGTTGTTGATCAGCGTGACGGCGTCGAAGCGCTGGGCGTCCTGCGCCGCCAGCCATTCGCGCAGGCGCGCGGCCGAGGCGACGGGATCGGACAGGTCCTGTTCCCATTGCACGAGTTCGACGCCGGCCGCCTTCGCCTGTTCGGCGAGCTCGGGGCTCTGGCGGCGCGAGATGCACAGCAGGACGCGGCCGGGCTGCAGCAGCTGTTCGGCCATGGCGCGGCCGAGGCCGCGCGATGCGCCGGTGATGAGGTAGAGGTGGGAGGTGGGCATGGGGCGATGATAGTCATCGCGCCGAGGAGACGCCGCTGCCCTCCTCCATGCCCGGTCCGCTCAGTTGGATGGCGGGAATTCGAGCCCGTTGCAAGGCGCGGCCGGCTTCTCCTTCTTTCCGTACAGGACGTCGTAGGCCAGGGTCCCCATCACGTCGAGACCGCGCGTGTTCAGGTGGATGGGACTGCCCGGCATGTAGCAATCGCTCGAGAGCGCGAGCGGCATGCTCGCGGGATTGCTCACCACCGCGGGGAAATCGATGACGCCATCGAAGTTTCCGGGCGTCTTGATCCATTCGTTGATCTTGAGCCACTTGCCGTAGTTGGCGGGGTCGTTGACAAAACCGGTCTTCCCCGCGTCCCCGGCGCCGGGAATGTTCCCGATCGGCGTGTTGACGCCCCCATAGACCTTGATCTTCCTGCCGCGGGCCGTTTCGACGAAGTACTTGTAGTGCTCGATGATCTGGTCCGGCGTATAGCCCTGATTGAGGTCGTTGTCGCCGGCCAGGATGACGATGTCCGTCGGATCGCGGGACAGCACGTCGCGCTCGAACCGGCTGCGCAAGGAGGGTCCGCTGCCCGAGCCGATCATGGAGTTGCCGCTGATGCCCGCATTGCCCACGCCGAGCGGCTCGCCATTGGAATTCGCCAGCTTCGACAAGACGGCGGGCCATGGCTCCTGAATGCCCTTCGCGCCGAATCCGGCCGTGATCGATTCGCTCATCGCAATGACGACACGGGTCTCTTCGGGCGCGAGCACCTTGACCTCGCTGAGGCTGAAGGCTCCGTCGTAGGCCTGATAGTTCGGTGCCGCCGCCTTGATCGATGCTTCGCCCGAGACATCGCGGTTCCTCACCACGAAGTACCCGGGCAAGGGGACGGCACCGTTCATGTGCATGTCCGCATATTGGATCAGCCCTTGGAAATGCAGGGTGATCAACAGGTCCGAGAGCTTCGGCACATTCATCGACACGGGATCGCTCAGCAGCTCCGTCCCCGCGGGAACCTCGGCCAGGGTCTTGCCGCCATTGAAGGTCAGGACCTTGCGCGTGCCGAGGTCGATGGCCGTCGGGTCCGAGGCCTTGCCGGCATCGGGCAGCGCCACGCTGGCATGGTCGACGCGCATGGTGGCGGTGCCGAAGACATTGGACAGCCGGATCCGGACCCCCTCGCCACCCACGCTCGTCCGGATGCGCATCCGGACGGTGTCGGAGTTTTCGTTCTGCGGGATGTTGGGGTACAGCGCGGCCTGCCAGGTCGTGGCCCATTTGGTCTTCTTTTCGGGAGGAGCCACTTCCGTCGGCACCGACGGCTCGACCGGCGGCACGGGCACGACCGCGGGTGGAGGCGGGCCCGAGGACCCGGCCGCATTGGCGGCGACGACCGCCGCGATCGCCGCGGCATTCGCATTGTCGTTGCCGCCTCCACCACCACAGGCCGCCACGGCCCCGACGACCACCGTCGCCCAGGCCGTGCGCCATACCGTCTTGAACAGGGCCTGGCCCACGAACAACGTTTCGAACTTTCTTTTCATGTTGCCTCCTTGAGTTGCTGACTTTCCGGGTTGGATTCGCGCTCTACATCGACACCTCGCTGATCGAGAAAGAAGGGAGAGGGACCGCGGCTACCTGCCGCGCTTGCGGCCCTCGGCGAGGCGCTCGATCAGGCTGTTCAGTTCGCCCATGATTCCCTTGCGGAAGGCGAGCACGCAGATCACGAAGATCAGGCCCGTGACCATGGTCACCGACTCGCCCAGCGTGTTGAACCAGTCGATGGTGGTGATGCGCGCGAGCAGGTTGCCCAGTTCGCCGATCTTGTTCTCCAGCAGCACGACCACGGCCGAGCCCACCAGCGGGCCCGACAAGGTGCCCAGCCCGCCCACCAGCGTCATCAGGATCACCTGGCCCGACGCGGTCCAGTGCACGTCCGACAGGGTCGCGAAGCCCAGCACCAGCGTCTTGAGCGAACCCGCCAGCCCCGACAGCGCCGCCGAGATCACGAAGGCCAGCAGCTTGAAGCGCGCCACGTCGTAGCCCAGCGACAGCGCGCGCGGCTCGTTCTCCTTGATGCCCTTCAACACCTGCCCGAACGGCGAGTGGATGGTGCGCACGATCAGCAGGAAGGCGGCCGCCACGATCGCCAGCGCGACGTAGTACATCGTGAGGTCGTTGCTCAGGTCGATGAGGCCGAACAGCTTGCCGCGCGGCACGCCCTGCAGCCCGTCCTCGCCGCCGGTGAACCTGGCCTGCAGCGCGACGAAGAACATCATCTGCGCCAGCGCCAGGGTGATCATCGCGAAGTAGATGCCCTGGCGGCGGATGGCCAGCACGCCGAACAGCCAGCCCAGCAGCGCACCCACCAGGGTGCCCGCGATCAGGCCCAGCTCGGGCGTGAGGCCCCAGACCTTGATCGCATGGCCGGCCACGTAGGCCGAGCCGCCGAGGAAGGCCGCATGGCCGAAGGACAGCAGCCCGGTGAAGCCCAGCAGCAGATTGAAGGCCGAGGCGAACAGCGCGAAGCACAAGAGCTTCATCACGAACACCGGATAGGCGCCGAAGAACGGTGCCAGCACCAGCGCGACGAGCAGCAGGCCGTAGACGACGGTGGAGATCTTTTTCATGTTCATGCGCCCGCTCTCACTTCTCTTTGCCGAACAGGCCGGCAGGACGCACCAGCAGCACGATGACCATGATCACGAACACGACGGTGGACGAGGCCTCGGGATAGAAGACCTTGGTGAAGCCCTCGATCACGCCCAGCCCCAGCCCGGTGAGGATGGCGCCCATGATCGAGCCCATGCCGCCGATCACGACGACGGCGAACACCACGATGATCAGGTTCTGGCCCATCAGCGGCGAGACCTGGATCACCGGCGCGGCCAGCACGCCCGCGAAGGCGGCGAGGCCGGCGCCGAAGGCATAGGTCAGCGTGATCATCAGCGGCACGTTGACGCCGAAGGCCTCGACCAGGCGCGGGTTCTCGGTGCCCGCGCGCAGGTAGGCGCCGATGCGGGTCTTCTCGATCACGAACCAGGTGGCGACGCACACGACCAGCGAGGCCACGACCACCCAGGCGCGGTAGTTGGGCAGCACCATGAAGCCCAGGTCGGTGGCGCTCGAGAGCGCCTCGGGCGCGTCGTAGGCCAGGCCCGAGACGCCGTAGATGGAGCGGAACACGCCCTCGATGAGCAGCGTGAGGCCCAGGGTGAGCAGGAGGCCGTAGAGGTGGTCGAGCTTGTAGATCCAGCGCAGCAGCAGCCGCTCGATCAGCACGCCGAACAGGCCGATGACGATCGGCGCCGCGATCAGCATCACCCAGTAGTTGATGCCGAAATATTCCATCGCCATCCAGGTGAGCACCGCGCCGAGCATGAACAGCGCGCCGTGCGCGAAGTTGATGACGTTGAGCAGGCCGAAGATGACGGCCAGCCCGAGGCTCAGGATGGCATAGAAGGAGCCGTTGACCAGCCCCAGGAGGAGCTGGCTCAACAGGGCGGGAAGGGAAATGGTCATAGGGGATTCAGCAAGCGCGGGCCCAGACGGGCCCGCGGGGGTCGATCACTTCCAGAGCGCGCACTTGCTCTCGGCCTTCGTGGTGAAGACCTGGTCGCCCGGCAGCGTCTTGAGCACCTTCAGGTAGTCCCAGGGCTTCTTCGACTCGGACGGCGACTTCGCCTCCACCAGGTACATGTCGTGGATGAAGCTGCCGTCGGCGCGGATCTGGCCCTTGCCGTAGAAGTCGTCGATCTTCATGCTCCTGAGCTGCGCCATCACCTTGTCGGCGTCGGTGGTCTTCGCAGCGGCCACCGCCTTCAGATAGGTGGTGGTGGCCGAGTAGTCGGCGGCCTGCACGTCGGTCGGCATGCGCCTGGTCTTCTCGAAGAAGCGGTTGGCGAACCTGCGCGTGTCGTCGTTGAGGTCCCAGTACCAGCTCGTGGTGTGCAGCAGGCCCTCGGTGTTCTTCAGGCCCAGGCTGTGGATGTCGGTGAGGAACACCAGCAGGCCCGCGGTCTTCATCGTCTTGTTGATGCCGAACTCCCTGGCGGCCTTGATCGAATTGATCGTGTCGCCGCCGGCATTGGCCAGGCCCAGGATCTGCGCCTTCGAGTTCTGCGCCTGCAGCAGGAAGGACGAGAAGTCGGAGGCGTTGAGCGGATGCTTGACGCCGCCGACCACCGTGCCGCCCTTCTCCTTGATCACCGTGGTGGTGTCGGCCTCGAGCGCGGCGCCGAAGGCATAGTCGGCCGTCAGGAAGAACCAGCTCTTGCCGCCGCGGTCGACCACCGCCGCGCCCGTGCCCTTGGCCAGCGCGACCGTGTCGTAGGCGTAGTGCACGGTGTAGGGGCTGCACTGTTCGTTGGTGAGCGCGGAGGACGCGGCGCCGTTGTTGAAATGCACGCGCTTCTTCTCGGTCGCCACCTTCGCGGTCGCGAGCGCGGTGCCGGAGTTGGTGCCGCTGAACACCATGTTCAGGCCCTGCGTGTCGATCCATTCGCGCGCCTTCGACGCGGCGATGTCGGCCTTGTTCTGGTGGTCGGCGGTCAGCAGCTCGATCGGCTGGCCGTTGACCTTGCCGCCGAAGTCATCGATCGCCATCTGGATCGCCGTCGCGCCGTTCTTGCCTTCGAGGTCGGCGTAGAGGCCGGACATGTCGGTGATGAAGCCGATCTTGACCTTCTCCTGCGCCTGTACCGCGCTGGCCGCGCCGAGCGCCAGGATGCCGAAGCCGATGGCGATGAATGGGTTGCGTTGTTTCATGGGATTGCCTCCTTGGTGGATGAATGGGGATCGCTAAACACCGAGCAGCTCGGTGAGCACGGGCATCCGGGCTTCGAGCTCGGCCGCGCCGAACTTCAGGGCGATGCGGCCATGCTCCATCACGTAGAAGCGATCGGCCAGCGGCGCCGCGAAGCGGAAGTTCTGCTCCACCATCACGATGGTGTAGCCCTTGGAACGCAAGGTCGTGATCATTCGCGCGAGCGCCTGCACGATCACCGGCGCCAGGCCTTCGGAGATCTCGTCGAGCAAGAGCAGCTTGGCGCCCGTGCGCAGGATGCGCGCCACCGCCAGCATCTGCTGCTCGCCGCCCGACAGCCGCGTGCCCTGGCTGTGGCGGCGCTCCGCCAGGTTCGGGAACATCGCGTAGATCTCGTCGACCGACATGCCCTGCCCCGCGCCTTTCAGCTCCGGCGGCAGCATCAGGTTCTCCTCGCACGACAGGCTCGCGAAGATGCCGCGCTCCTCGGGGCAATAGCCGATGCCCAGGTGCGCGATGCGGTGCGTGGGCATCGCGATCGTCTCCCGGCCATTGACCTCGATGCTGCCCTTGCGGGCGCCGGTCAGGCCCATGATCGCGCGCAGCGTGGTCGTGCGGCCCGCGCCATTGCGGCCCAGCAAGGTGACGACCTCGCCCGGCTGCACGACCATGTCGACGCCATGCAGCACATGCGATTCGCCGTACCAGGCCTGCAGGCCCTTGATCTCGAGTGCGGCGGTCATCAGTGGGCTCCCTGCAGTTGGCCGTCGGTGGTGCCCATGTAGGCCTCCATGACCTGCGGGTTCTTCGAGACTTCCGCGTAGGGCCCCTCGGCCAATACCGCGCCACGCTGCAGCACGGTGATGGTGTCGGCGATGGTCGAGATCACGCTCATGTTGTGCTCGACCATCAGGATGGTGCGGCCCGCCGACACGCGCTTGATCAGCTCGGTCACGCGGTGCACGTCCTCATGGCCCATGCCCTGCGTGGGTTCGTCCAGCAGCATCAGCTCGGGCTCCATCGCGAGCGTGGTCGCGATCTCGAGCGCGCGCTTGCGGCCGTAGGGCAGGTTCACGGTCTGCTCTTCGGCGAGTTCTTCGAGGCCCACCTCGGCGAGCAGCTCGCGCGCCCTGGCGTTCAAGGGCTCGAGCGACTTCTCGCTCTTCCAGAAGTGGTACGAGGTGCCCAGGCTGCGCTGCAGCCCCAGGCGCACGTTCTCCAGCAGCGTGAGGTGCGGGAACACGGCCGAGATCTGGAACGAGCGGATGATGCCGCGCCGCGCGATCTGCGCGGGGCGCTCGCCCGTGATGTCCTGGCCGTTGAAGAGGATCGTGCCGCTGGTGGGTTCGAGGAACTTCGTGAGCAGGTTGAAGCAGGTCGTCTTGCCCGCGCCATTGGGTCCGATGAGCGCGTGGATCGAGCCGCGCACCACCGACAGGTCGACCTTGCTGACCGCGGTGAAACCCTTGAATTCCTTGGTGAGCTGGCGTGTTTCGAGAATGCAGCCGCTCATCGACGGACCTCTTTCGATGCGATGGGTTCTTTCATGCGCGAGGCCCTCATTCGTCGACGCACGAGAAGCTCGCCGCGAGGTCGAGGTCGCCGCGGCCGTTGTACCTGGGCCATGCGGGGTAGTCGCAAAGCGGTCGGGTACGGCCCGGAACGCCTTGGGTATCGGCCACGGTCTGCGCGCTCGGTGCCATGCCTTGCTCCACCCAGTTCTCGAGCGCGGCCAGCGAATCCCAGCTGGCGTTGAAGACCAGGCTTCTTCCATGCCCGTAGCCCGGGATCTGGTAGTAGCGCATGAAGCTCTTCACGCGCTCGGCGCCCATGGTGGCGCGCACCCGGTTGAAGTACTGGTCGGTCGCGCGCGGGGTCACCAACGGGTCGGCCGTGCCGTGCGCCATCAGCAGCTTGCCGCCATGCGCGGCGAACGCGGACAGGTCGGCCTGGTTGATGTCCTGCAGCCGCGTGAGCTCCGCGATCCGCGCCTGCCACGGGCCGGGATTCTCGGGATCGAGCGTCAGCGAATCGAAGCCCGGGTCCTTCGTGACGAAGAAGCGCACCCACTGGTCCCAGAATCCCGAGAGGTACGGCGCCCTTTCGGGCATCGGGAAGGCAGGGGCGCTCCAGCCGAGGCCCAGGTACGCGAGGAGCATCTGGGTCTCGTCGGCCTTGGTGCCCGTGCCGGGCCGGCCGAATTCTGCGCCCCAGACGTTGAAGCCCGGATACTGGTTCTCGCCGCTGCCCAGCGGATAGTTGAAGATCGCCGGCGTGTCGATCACCTTGAAGGCGGCGATCTGCGCGTCCGACAGGCAGTCGTCCGCGGTATCGGCGCCGCCGGGGCAGCGCAGCGGCCGGCCATCGAGCAGGGCCGTCGCGGGATCGAAGCGTCGGTTGCAGGCGTTCTGGTTGCCGATCACCCCGTCCTTCGCGCCGTCGAGCGCGTCGCAGGCCTGCATCGACGCATCGAACAGCGCCGCGCGCTTCGCGAGGCTCGGATAGGCGCCCGGCCTGGCCAGCGCACGCGTGATGCGGCCGAACTGCAGATCGAGACCGGCCGCGTTGAAGGCCGGATAGAAGGCGATGGCACCGTCGAAATCGGTCGGCCATTTCTGCACCACCGCCAGCGCCTCGCGACCGCCCGACGAACCGCCCAAGAAGTAGCTGCGTTCCGGCTCCCGCGCATAGCGCTGGCGGATCAGGAAGACGGCCGCATCACGCGTCTTCTTCAAGGCCTCGAACGAGAAGTTGCGCAAGGCCTCTTCATTGAGCGCGAAGGCACCCGGGTTCTTCGGATCGGTGGCCGCGTCGTGGCCCGAGTCGCTCGCGAAGATCGCATAGCCGCGGCCGATCGGGTCGGGAACATCGACCGGACCGGCGGAAAAATTGCCACCGACGCCGGGAATGGTGCCGTCGTAGCCGCCACCGCCGTACATCATCGCCTTGCGGTTCCATTCGGTGGGCAGCAGCAGGGTCATTTTGATCGGCGGCGCGGCGGGATCGACCGGAGCGATCTCGGCGCTGAGCTTGCAGTGCTCGCCGTAGTTCTTCGGCGCCTTGCCGCCCGCGGGCACCAGCGTGGCCGCCGTCACCTTGGCGCCGCCGGTGGCGAGCGCGATCGCCGATGCGGGCACGGACAGCCTGGCCATCTGCTCACAACCCAGCGGTGTCGCCTCAACGGACGGCGGCGGTGCCGCCGGCGTCTGCGGCCCGGGCGCGCCCGGAACGATGGCGCCGAGGGTCACGCCGCTGCTTCCGCCGCCACAGGCGCCCAGCAAGGCCGCGGCGGCGAGGACCAGCACCCACGGCATGGCTGGAGCGGCGCGCCGCGAGGGGGTCGATGTGCTTCGGTGCATGCTTGTCTCTCTTTGTGATGAATTCGAAAAGTCGCCACGCGGGCGCGGCGGGAAACACCTCGCGTTGCCGCGCTGGCGGCGCGGGCCGGACCGGCGGCGGTCAGTGCGGCGAGCGCATGTCCGTCAACATGCGCAGCCTTCGCTCCCGCACCGACTGCCAGTGCGCATCCGTCCATTCGTAGAAGCCCTGGCCCACCGCCGCGCCCCAATGGCCGGTCGCGACCATGGCCTTCAACAGTTGCAGCCCCGAGGCGTCGCTCTCGAGTTCGGGCATCAGGTGGCCCGCGATGTCGAGGAAGGTGCACAGGCCGCCGAGGTCGGCCGTCTCGAAGGGGCCGAACGATGCGTAGCGGCGTCCGATGCAGGAGCGGACGACGGTATCGACGGTGGCCGCATCGGCGACACCGCTTTGCACCAGGTGCAGCGCCTCGCGCAGCACCGCGAACTGGATGCGGTTGCCGATGAAGCCGGGCGCGGCCCGGCTCAGCAGCACCGCCTCGAAGCCGGCATGCTCGAGCCGCTCGCGCACGGCCGCGCTGGCATCGGGGGCCGTCGCGGTCGCCGGCACGAGTTCAACGAAGGGGATGACATGCGGGGGATTCCAGAAGTGCGCGACCAGGAAGCGCTCGGGATGCTGCATGCGCTCGCACAGGACGTCGGGCATGAAGCCGCTGGTGTTGCTCGCGATCAGCGCATAGGAAGGCAGGAGCGCCTCGAGCTCCGCATAGAGCGCATGCTTGACCTCGAGCCGCTCGACGACCGCCTCGAAGACCAGCGTGGCATCGGCCATCGCCGCGAGCGTCGCGACCACGCGAATCCGCGCCAGCGCCGCGTCGCGCCCGGCCTCGCTGATGCGGCCCGCGGCGATCAATTCCTCGAAGATCTTTTCGGCCAGCGCGGGCAGTTCGCCGCGCCGCGCATCGCTGAGATCGAACACGTCGACGTCTTCACCGGCAAGCGCCAGGCAGGTGGCGATGCCCACGCCCATGAGCCCTGCGCCCACCACGGCCACGCGTCGATTCTTTCCATGCATGCAGCTTGTCTCCCGGCATCGCTTGGCACCGAGATCGTTCGGTGCCTTGCGCTGGTTTTTGCAGAAAGCGTGCCCGGACACTGCGCCCCTCGCCGAGGGACGCGCTTTTCACTCGGGCGCTTCGTACAAACCCGCATGCGGCACGCCCGCGGAATACCGTGCGAGCAATGTCCAATAGTGTTCAAGCCACTGCACACAACGTCCAACAACTGGACAGCGATTCGGAGCCACTACAGTCGTTGCGCGCGCGGTGGGCATTCGCACCGCGAACCAAGGGAGTCAGCCATGCTGCAGATCAAGGGAGACCAGGCCTTCGACCTGGCGAGCATCCGGGGCCAGGCCCTGCAGTCCTTCTTCGAGCTCTTCGGCCAGCTCGCCGAGGGCGCCTTCGTGGTCGACCGCGACAGCAAGGTCATCTGGGCCAATGCGCGCTACCTGGCCTTCATCGGCCTGGAGCCCGACCGGCCGGTGGTCGGCCAGCACATCTCGACGGTGGTGCCTACCACCCGCATGCCCGAGGTGGTCGAGACCGGCCGCTCGATCCCGTTCGACGTGATCGAGGTCAACAACCGCTGGGCCGTGGTGTCGCGCTTTCCGATCAAGAACGACGAACAGGAGGTCATCGGCGGCTTCTGCTTCGTGCTGTTCGACGAGATCGATCCGCTGCGGCCGATGCTCGCGCGCATCCAGCAGCTGCAGAGCGAGCTCGAGCGCACGCGCTCGAAACTCAACCAGCTGCGCCGCACGAAGTACGAGTTCAGCCACTTCGTGGGCTCGAGCCCGCAAGCCGCGCAGGTGCGGCGCAGCGCGCGGCAGGTGGCGGCCACCGACTCGACGGTGCTGCTGCTCGGCGAGACCGGCACGGGCAAGGAGATGGTCGCGCAGGGCATCCATGCGGCCTCGCGGCGCGCGCGGCAGAACTTCATCGGCGTCAACGTGGCGGCCATTCCCGAGGAACTGATGGAGGCCGAGTTCTTCGGCTCCGCGCCGGGCGCCTACACCGGCGCCCATCCCAAGGGCCGCACCGGCAAGATGATGCTGGCCGACAAGGGCACCTTGTTCCTCGACGAGATCGGCGACATGCCGATGCGCATCCAGGTCAAGCTGCTGCGCGCGCTGCAGGAGCGCGAGATCGAGCCGATCGGCGGCAACACCGTGATCCCGCTCGACCTGCGCGTGATCGCGGCCACCAGCCGCGACCTCCGGCAACTGGTCGAGACCGGCCAGTTCCGCGCCGACCTCTACTACCGCCTGAGCGTGGTGCCGATCCAGATCCCGCCGCTGCGCGAGCGGCTCGAGGACCTGCCCGAGCTGGTCGACCTGCTGCTGGCCGAGCTCTGCGCCACGCTCGGCATGCGCGAGAAGGACGTCGCGCCCGACGCGCTGGCGCGGCTCGCGCGCTTCGGCTGGCCCGGCAATGTGCGCGAGCTGCGCAACGTGCTCGAGCGCGCCTGCGTGGTGTCTGGCGATGCCTCGGAGCTGCGCGCCGAGCACATGCTGCTCAACGACGGCGCTCGGCCGGCCGCGGTTGCTGCGTCGACCGCGACGGTGGCACCGGCGCGCCACGACCTGCACGCCGCCGTGAACGAGACCGAGCAGAAGGCCTTGCTCCATGCGCTGCAGGAGACCAAGGGCAACAAGCTGCTCGCGGCCCGCCTGCTCGGCATCAGCCGCTCGACGCTCTACAACAAGCTCAAGCAGATGGCGCTCGAGCGCTAGCGACCCGCGCGTTCAACCGCCGCGGAACTGCCCGCGCAGGAAGTTGCGGTGCCGCGCGATGTGCCCCATCTGCGCGGGCGCGATGGTGCCGCCCAGGTCGTTCTCGTCCGCGCCGTTGAGCACCGCGTTCGCATGCGCGAGCGCGCGCGCCACGATCTCCTGTTCGCTCACGCCGAGCTGCGCGCCCAGGTCCAGCGCCACGCGCCGCATCGCGCGCTGCGACAGCATCCACATCGCGCCGAAGCGGTCCCACGCGAGCGCGGACTCGCCGGCCTTCTCGTGCTCGGCGAGGATGTCCTTGAGCGGCTTGGCGAGCAGCGCGTCCATTGCCTCGAGCCGCTCGCTCAGCGCGGCATTGCGCTCGGCCAGCTGCTCGGGCGTGGGGCCCGGCTCCTCGGCCTTGGGCGCGGGCGGCGGCGGTGGCACGAAGCCGGCCACGTCGGCATCGGCGAGAACGATCTGGAGTTGGTCTTGCAGGCTCATGATTTCTTTCCGTGGCCGGTGTCTGTGGAGGAAGCCTTGCGGCTCGTCATCGCCGTCGCGCGCAGCCCGGGCAGGTCGAGCACGCGCAGGCCGCCGTACTCGACGCGGATCAGGCCCTGCGCCGACAGCCCGTTGAGCGCCTCGTTCACGCGCTGGCGCGACAGGCCCACGAGGTAGGCCAGTTCCTGCTGCGTGATGCGCAGCACCTCGCCCACGCCCGGATAGAGCACCGGGTTGAACAGCGAGACGAGGTTGCGCGCCACGCGCGCGTCGGGGTTGTTGAGCCGGTCGATCTCCAGCGCCGCGATGAACTGGCCGAGCCGCTCGTTGAGCTGGTTCATCACGAAGCGGTTGAAGCCGA
>Ga0256876_1000135_pt1 | contig 14774 bp, 10 predicted proteins | sample MC6MC0419MT_FD_186340 | JGI IMG/M metagenome (GOLD analysis project Ga0256876, IMG submission 186340) | Metatranscriptome of enriched soil aggregate microbial communities from Iowa State University, Ames, United States - MC6-MC0419-MT... | ecosystem: Environmental > Terrestrial > Soil >...
CGCAAGGCCGGCCAGTCGCGGATCGCCGCTGGACATACGGCTCAAAAGGTACTAATTCCTATCGAAACGACGTCCGGGACGCCGTTTCGACACGGTGGAGTCCGATGTCATGCTGGGCCACGGCCAGATCTGGGCTGCGATAGACGCGTTGGCGGCCAAGAACGGGCTGTCGGCGTCTGGGCTTGCGCGGCGATCGGGCCTCGACCCCACCACCTTCAACCGCTCGAAGCGCATCGCCGCCGACGGGCGGCCGCGATGGCCCTCCACCGAGTCCATCGCAAAGGCGCTCGACGCCACCGCGACCAATCTCGACAGCTTCATGGGCCTGCTGACCGACGGCGCCGCCGCGCCGCGCCGGCATGTTCCGCTGATCGGCCTCGCCCAGGCCGGCGAAGGCGGTTATTTCGACGACGCTGGTTTTCCCGTCGGCCAAGGCTGGGACGAGATCGATCTGCCCGGCGCCGACCGGGAGAACGTCTACGCGCTTGAGATTTCCGGCGACTCCATGTCGCCCGTCTACCGCGACGGCGACGTCGTGCTGGTCTCGCCCGGAGCCGCGGTGCGGCGGGGCGACCGCGTGATCGTGCGCACCACCGGCGGCGAGGTTCTCGCCAAGGAGCTCGCCCGCTCGACCGCCAAGCAGGTCGAGTTGAGGTCGATCAACCCGGCGCATCCCGATCGCACCCTTCCGACATCCGAAGTCGCGTGGATCGCCCGCATCGTGTGGGCCAGCCAGTAGCGCCCGCCTCGTCCGCGTCTACGTCAACTTCCCAACACAAGGAGGTCGTCATGCAGGCGGCGTTTCTCGGGCTCGGCACGATGGGCGCGCCGATGGCGGCCAACCTCGCGAAGGCGGGCGTGGCCTTGCGGGTATGGAACCGCTCTGAGGGCCCGGCGGCCCGGCTTGCGGAGGTCGGCGCGGAACCTGCGGCGAGCCCGGCGGAGGCCGCCCGCGGCGCGGACGTGCTGATCGCCATGCTCGCCGACGACGCCGCCACGAAGGCGGTCCTGCTCGACGGCGGCGCGCTCGAGGCTCTCGCGCCGGGCGCTCTGCTCGTGAACATGGCGACGGTCGCGGTCGCCGTCGGCGCGTCGCTCGCCGCGCAGGCCGAGAGCCGCGGCGTCGCCTATATAGCGGCGCCCGTGCTCGGCCGGGTGAACGTCGCGGAGGCCGGCGAGCTCAACATCCTCGCCGGCGGCCGCGCCGACGCGATCGACCGCGCGCAGCCGCTGTTCGACGTCATGGGCCGCAAGACCTGGCGCTTCGGCGACCGGCCCGAGCAGGCGAACGCGGTGAAGCTCGCGGTGAACTTCATGCTGGCCAGCGCCATCGAGACCATGGGCGAGGCCGCCTCGCTCGCCGAAGGCCATGGCGTCGCCGGCGCCGACTTCCTCGCGATGGCGACCTCGACCGTGTTCGCGGCGCCCGCCTATCAGGGCTACGGGGCGGCGATCGCCTCGGAAACGTTCGAGCCGGCGGGCTTCAAGCTGTCGCTCGGGCTGAAGGATGTCCGGCTGGCGCTTGAAGCCGCGGAGGCGGCGCGGACGCCGATGCCCTTCGCCGCCGTGCTTCGGGACAATCTGATCGACGGCGTCGCGCATGGCGACGGCGATCTCGACTGGGCCGCGCTTGCGAAGGTCGCCGCCCGCCGCGCCGGGCGCATCTGACCTCCCCCGTAAGGCGCGCACGGCGGCCTCGCCGCGCGCGCCGAGCCAGCAAGCCGCCGTTTCCAACACATCTTCGGACGGCGGCGCGATCGACACCGTCGATCAGTCGATTTCCTTCCGACATCGCAGCATTACTGCGGCGACAAAATCGCTGGAACGGCCCGCGAAGCGGCCTTCCCTGGCATGCCAGCGCAGGATATGGATGGCTTACCGCCGCTCGCCGCGGGGGCGTGCGCCGAAAGTCGCATCGTGCCTTGGAGAGATTCAAGGGCATCTTGCGGCATCGGTTTTGCGCCCGCGCGACGCCGAGGCGTTTGCGCGCGCTCAGCGCCTCCGGCTTGTGCGCCGTAAACGCTGATTACGACCAAGCGGTTGGCCTAGAAGTTTTTCTGAATGACAACACTAGGTTGACTGAATTCACCAGAATATGCGTCAGTTTCATCGTCCAAACGACCACGTGACCAGCTGTCGCATAGTTCTTTCTCACTCTGATCTCTATTCTGCGCGCCAACAATGCGCTTAGGAGGAAACAATGGCGAGACGCCCCGGCAAGAACTTCCTGTTCGTCCCCGGCCCGACGAACGTCCCGGAGCGGGTGCTCCGTGCGATGGTCGTGTCGCAGGAAGACCACCGCTCGCCGATCTTTCCCGAGCTGACCAAGCCGCTCTATGAAGGCCTGAAGAAGGTCTTCAAGACCAAGGACGGCCAGGTTTTCATCTTCCCGTCTTCGGGCACCGGCGGCTGGGAAGCGGCGCTCACCAACACGCTCGCCCCCGGCGACAAGGTGCTGACGGCCCGCTTCGGCCAGTTCTCGCACCTGTGGACCGACATGGCCCAGCGCCTCGGCCTGGACGTGCAGATCCAGGAAGAGGAATGGGGCACCGGCGCCCACGAGGAGAAGATTGAGGAGGCCCTCGTCGCGGACACCGCGCATGAGATCAAGGCCGTCATGGTCGTCCACAACGAGACCGCCACGGGCGTGACCTCGAACATCGGCGCGATCCGCAAGGCGATGGACGCCGCCAAGCACCCGGCGCTGCTGTTCGTCGACTCGGTCTCGGGCCTCGGCTCGATCGATTTCCGCTTCGACGAGTGGAAGGTCGACTGCGCCGTCTCCGGCTCGCAGAAGGGCCTGATGCTGCCGGCCGGCCTCGGCTTCGTCTGCGTCAGCCAGCAGGCGCTGAACCTCCGGAAGAACTCGAAGCTCAACAAGGTCTATTTCGACTTCCAGGACCAGATCAACACCAACCCGTCCGGCTATTTCCCCTACACGCCGGCGACCCCGCTGCTGCACGGCCTGCGCGAGTCGCTGCAGTGCATCGAGGACGAGGGCCTGGAGCAGATCTTCCGCCGCCATCACGTGCTGGCCGAAGCCACCCGCAAGGCCGTCGACGCGTGGGGCCTCAAGCTCTGCGCAAAGTCGCCGCGCTGGCACTCCGACACCGTGTCGGCGATTCTCGCTCCCGAAGGCATCGACGCGGCGAAGATCATCCGCCATGCCTATGACCGCTACAACCTGGCGCTCGGCGCGGGCCTTTCGAAGGTGGCGGGCCGCGTCTTCCGCATCGGCCACATCGGCGACCTGAACGAGCTCATGCTGCTGGGCGCGATCGCGGGCGCGGAAATGTCGATGCTCGACAACGGCGTGAAGATCAAGGCCGGCTCCGGCGTCGGCGCCGCACAGGACTACCTGCGCGACAATCCGATCGAGGCCCAGGCCGTGGCTCCCAAGGCGGCCTGACCTGACGTGAAGCGACCGGGCGCGCTGGACAGAGCGCGCCCGGTCGTCATTCTGCCACGGTCAAAAACGCCCGAGTCCCGACGGGGGAGCGCTCCCGCGCGGACCGGCGCATGGGGAGCGCAATGACGCACAAGATCGTCTTTCTCGACCGCGAAAGCCTCGACGCCGAAGTTCGCGCGCCGAGCTTTCCGCATGAATACGTGGAGCATCAGTCGACCTGGACGCCCGACGAGATCGTCGAGCGCCTGAAGGACGCCGACATCGCCCTGATCAACAAGGTTCCGATGCGGGCCGACGTGCTGAAGCAATTGCCGAAGCTCAAACTGATCGCCGTCGCCGCCACCGGCACAGACGTGGTGGACAAGGCCCAGGCCAAGGCGCAGGGCATCGTCGTCTCGAACATCCGGAACTACGCCTTCAACACCGTGCCCGAGCACGTGATCGGCCTGATCTTCGCGCTGCGGCGCGCGATCGTGCCCTACGCCAACTCGGTGAAGCGCGGCGACTGGAATAAGTCGCAGCAGTTCTGCTACTTCGACTATCCGATCTACGACGTCGCCGGCTCCACGCTCGGCATCGTCGGCTACGGCGCGCTCGGCAAGTCGATCGGCAAGCGTGCGGAAGCGCTCGGCATGAAGATCCTGCCCTACGACGTCTTCCCGCAGGACGGCCTGGTCGACTTCGAGACCGTGCTGACCCAGTCGGACATCATCACCATTCACGTGCCGCTCACGCCCGACACCAAGAACCTGTTCGGGGCGGAGCAGTTCAAGAAGATGAAGAACAGCGCCATCCTCATCAACACGGCTCGCGGCGGTCTGGTGGACGAGGCGGCCCTGCTCGACGCGCTGAAGTCCGGCGAGATCGGCGGCGCGGGCTTCGACGTGGTGGCGCAGGAGCCCCCGAAGGACGGCAACATCCTGTGCGACGCCGACCTGCCGAACCTGATCGTCACCCCGCACGTGGCGTGGGCGTCGAAGCAGGCGATGCAGATCCTGGCCGACCAACTGATCGACAACGTCGAGAACTTCGTCGCTGGCAAGCCGTCGAACGTCGTGGAGTAAGGCTCAGCCGCCTTTCGGTTCTGCGTGCTTCGAGACGCGGCCTAAGGGCCGCTCCTCAGCATGAGGACCGTCAGGGGCGGCCGCTTACCTCCTCATGCTGAGGAGCCGTCGGAACGACGGCGTCTCGAAGCACGCACTTCGCCAGGCCCGCGACTCCGGATGGGCGGGCAACGATAAAACGTCCGCGGACGCGCGGCATCAGGGAAGACCATGACCAAGAAACTGCTGTTTCAGTTCGACACCGACCCGACCCCGAGCGTCTTCGACGTCGTGGTGGGCTATGACGGCGGCGCCGACCACATCACCGGCTACGGCAATGTGACCCCGGACAATGTCGGCGCCTATGTCGACGGCACGATCTACACCCGCGGCGGCTCCGAGAAGAAGTCGACGGCGATCTTCGTCGGCGGCGGCGACATGGCGGCCGGCGAGGCGGTTTACGACGCCGTCCAGAAGCGCTTCTTCGGCCCGTTCCGCGTCTCCACCATGCTCGACTCGAACGGCTCGAACACGACGGCGGCGGCCGGCGTCGCGCTCGCCGTCAAGGCGCTCGGCGGCGACGTGAAGGGCAAGCGGGCCGTCATCCTCGCCGGCACCGGCCCGGTCGGCATGCGCTCCGCCGCGATGCTCGGCAAAGAAGGCGCGACGGTCGCGATCGTGGGGCGCGCGCTCGACAAGGCCCAGAAGGCCGCCGACAACATCGAGAAGCGCTTTGGCGTGAAAGTCGAGGCGGTCGAGGCTAAGAGCGGCGACGACCGCGCCAAGGCGGTGTCGGGCGCGAACCTCGTGTTCTCCGCCGGAGCGATCGGCCTGGAGCTGCTGGCCGAGGACGTCTGGAAGTCCGAGGCCTCGATCGAGATCGTGGTCGACTACAACGCCCAGCCCCCGCTCGGCATCGGCGGCATCGACGCCATGGACAAGGCCAAGGAGCGCCACGGCAAGCTGGCGCTCGGCGCGCTCGGCCTCGGCGGCCTGAAGCTCAAGCTTCACCGCACGCTGATCGGCAAGCTGTTCGAGGCGGCCGACCAGTCGTTCGACGCGGACGAGATCTACGCCCTCGCGAAGGACATGGCATGACCGCCAAGGACCAGACGCTCGGCGTCTTCCTGGACGAGCTCGCGAGCGAGGCTCCGACGCCGGGCGGCGGCGGCGCGGCCGCGATCCACGGCGCGACCGGCGCGGCGCTGGTGTCGATGGTGATCAACCTAACCGTCGGCAAGCCGAAGTACGCCGAGGTCGAGGCCGAGCTGAAGGACGTGCTCATCCGCTCGGAAGCGCTGCGCGCGCAGCTGACGGACGCGATCGACGACGACGTGAAGGCCTTCGACGCCGTGATGGGGGCCTACGGGCTCCCGCGCGGCACCGACGAGGAGAAGGCCGCGCGCGTCGAGACGATCCAGGCCGCGCTCAAGGTCGCGACCGACGTGCCGCTCGAAGCGGTGCGGCTCTGCCGCGACGTGATCGACCTCGCGGCGATCACCGCCGACAAGGGCAACCTCAACGTGATCTCGGACGCGGGCGTGGCGGTGCAGTCAGCCTACGCCGGCCTGCTGAGCGCCGCCCTCAACGTGCGGGTGAACGCGAAGTCGATCAAGGACCGGGCGTTCGCGGACGCCCGGCTCGCCGAACTCGAGACGCTGCTCGGCGAAGCCGAGACGCTCACGAAGAAGACGTACGACGTGGTGAAGAACAAGGTGAGCTGACCACACACGAAAGCTCGCGCGTCGGTGCGTCGAAACGCAAGGGAGGGTCGTGATGGACGTTCACGAGTACCAAGCTAAAGAACTGCTCGCGAGTTTCGGCGTCGCCGTTCCCAAGGGGGCGGTGGCGTTCAGCCCGGACCAGGCGGTCTACGCCGCCACCGAGCTTGGCGGCTCGTTCTGGGCCGTCAAGGCGCAGATCCACGCCGGCGCCCGCGGCAAGGCCGGCGGCGTCAAGCTCTGCCGCACCTACAACGAGGTGCGCGACGCGGCGAAGTCCATGCTCGGCAAGCGACTCGTCACGGCCCAGACCGGGCCCGAGGGGAAGCCGGTGCAGCGCGTCTACGTCGAGGTCGCCGACCCCTTCGAGCGCGAGCTCTACCTCGGCTTCGTGCTCGACCGTAAGGCCGAGCGCGTCGTCGTCATCGCCTCGACGCACGGCGGCATGGAGATCGAGGAGATCGCCCAGAACGACCCGGAGGCGCTGATCCAGATCGTGGTGGAGCCCGCCGTCGGTCTGCAGCAGTTCGAGGCCCGCGAGCTCGCGTTCCGCCTGGGGCTCAACATCCGCCAAGTCGCGGCCGCCGTCCGCCTCATCATGAGCGCGTACCGCGCCTTCCGCGACACCGACGGCGTGATGCTCGAGATCAACCCGCTGGTGGTGACCCGCGACGACCGCCTGCTCGCGCTCGACGCCAAGATGTCGTTCGACGACAACGCGCTGTTCCGTCGTCACAACGTCGCGGACATGCACGACCCTTCGCAGAGCGACCCGCGCGAGGCGCAGGCGGCCGAGCACAACCTCAACTACATCGGGCTCGACGGCGAGATCGGCTGCATCGTCAACGGCGCGGGCCTCGCCATGGCGACCATGGACATGATCAAGCACGCAGGCGGCAGCCCCGCGAACTTCCTCGACGTCGGCGGCGGCGCGAGCCCGGAGCGCGTCGCGACCGCGTTCCGCCTCGTGCTCTCGGACAAGAACGTCAAGGCGATCCTGGTCAACATCTTCGCGGGCATCAACCGCTGCGACTGGGTCGCGCAAGGCGTGATCCAGGCCGCGAAGGAGGTGAAGATCGAGGTGCCGCTGATCGTGCGCCTCGCCGGCACCAACGTGGAGGCCGGCAAGAAGATCCTGGAGGAGAGCGGCCTCGACCTGATCGCCGCGGACACCCTGTCGGAGGCCGCCCAGAAGGCCGTAGCCGCCTACAAGACCGCGGCCTGAGGAGACCCGATCATGAGCATCCTCATCGACGAGAAGACCCCGATCATCGTCCAGGGCATCACGGGCGACAAAGGCACCTTCCACACCAAGGAGATGGTCGAGTACGGCTCCAACGTCGTCGGCGGCGTGACCCCCGGCAAGGGCGGCAAGACGCACCTCGGCCTCCCCGTGTTCAACACCGTGAAGGACGCGGTGGCCGCGACCGGCGCAACCACCTCGATCACTTTTGTCGCCCCGCCCTTCGCGGCGGACGCGATCATGGAGGCGGCGGACGCGGGGCTCGCCCTCGTGTGCTCGATCACCGACGGCATCCCGGCCCAGGACATGATGCGCGTAAAGCGCTACCTCCGCCGCTATCCGAAGGACAAGCGGACCATGGTGGTCGGCCCGAACTGCGCCGGCATCATCTCCCCGGGCAAGTCGATGCTCGGCATCATGCCTGGCCACATCTACCTCAAAGGCAACGTCGGCGTGATCTCACGCTCCGGCACGCTCGGCTACGAGGCGGCGTCGCAGATGATGGCGCTCGGCATCGGCGTCTCGACCTCCGTCGGCATCGGCGGCGACCCGATCAACGGCTCGTCCTTCCTCGACCATCTCGCGCTGTTTGAGGAGGATCCGGAGACCGACGCCGTGCTGATGATCGGCGAGATCGGCGGCCCGCAGGAGGCCGAGGCCTCGGCCTGGATCAAGGACAACATGTCGAAGCCCGTGATCGGCTTCGTCGCGGGGCTGACGGCGCCGAAGGGCCGTCGGATGGGCCACGCGGGCGCGATCATCTCGGCCCAGGGCGACAGCGCGGCGGAGAAGGCCGAGATCATGCTCTCCTACGGGCTGACGGTGGCCCCGTCCCCTGGCGACTTCGGCACGACGGTTGCAGAGGTTTTGGGCAAGCTCAAGAACGCGGCCTGACGCTCCGCACGCCGGCGTCGGCGCCTCAATAAGCGCCAACGTCGGCCGTCATCCGTCTCCAAAGACGGCGCGCCTCCGCACGTCGGTAGAAGTGGATCTCGCGATGACCTCGATCGTTCAACTTGCTCCCCGCGCGACGCCCGACGCCGGCTTCGCCGCTCCGATGATCACCGGCACCGAGCCGGACATCGCGACCGAGATCCTGTTCCAGTCGCTGCTCGACGTCTGCCGCCGGCACCAGCCGGAGCTCGAGGGCGTGCTGAAGGGCGAGACCGACATCGCGGGCCTCAGCCCGGAGCTGATGGGCCGCGCGCTGCAAGTGCAGGGCATCTGGTTCCGCCTGCTGTCGATCGTGGAGGAGAACACGGCAATGCGGCGCCGCCGCCACGCCGAGCGGACGCTCGGGCGCGCGGAGGTCAAGGGCACCTTCTCGAGCGTCCTCGCCGACGCCGTCGCGGCGGGGGTGAAGCCGTCCGAGATCCACACGCTGCTGCGCGAGCTGCGCATCCGTCCGACCCTGACGGCCCATCCGACGGAAGCGAAGCGCGTGACGGTGCTGGAGAAGCTCCGTCGCATCTATCTCGACCTGCGCGAACTCGAGCTGCCGCGCTGGACCGAGCGCGAGCGCGTCGCGCTGATCTCGGACCTGCGCGACCAGATCGAGCTGATCTGGATGACGGGCGAGCTGCAGCTCGAAAAGGCGACGGTCGTGCGCGAGGTCTCGTGGGGCCTGCACTTCTTCGACGAGTCGCTGTTCGACACGCTGCCGGAGGTGTTGGACTCGCTCGAAGCCTCGCTCGCCGAATACTACCCGGACGAGACCTTCGAGGTGCCGGCGTTCTTCCAGTTCGGCTCCTGGATCGGCGGCGACCGCGACGGCAACCCGTTCGTGACCTCGGCGGTCACCCGGACGACCCTCAAGCGCAACGGCCGCGCCTCGATGCGGCGCTTCCGCACCCGCATCGTCGATCTCGGCAAGCTGCTGTCCATCACCGAGCGGTCGCTGCCGACCCCGATCTCGTTCCGCAAGGAGCTCACGGCCCGGCTCGCCGCGAGCGGGGACGGCCAGGCGATCGAGGCGCGCAATCCCGGCGAGCACTTCCGGCAGTTCCAGACCTGCATCCTGCGGAAGCTCGACGCCACCATCGAGCGCAACAAGGAGGAGCCCGTCATCCTGCCGGGCCCGTTCTATGTGGACGCCGACGAGCTGATCAACGACCTCAAGGCCCTCGAACAGGGCCTCGTCGAGGCCGGCTGCCGCTCGCTCGCCGTCAACCAGGTCCGCCCGGTGCGGCGGATGGTCGAGCTGTTCCGCTTTTCCACCGTCCATCTCGACGTGCGCGAGAACTCCACCCGCACGACCAACACGCTGCGGGAGATGTGGGCCGCGATCGAAGGCCAGTCCGCGGATCAGGCCCCGGACGTCGAATCCCGCGAATGGCGGGCGTGGCTGACCTCGGAGCTGTCCAAGCCGCGCTCCACCCCGCGCCGGCTGGATGGGCTCTCCGAGGAGTCGCGCGAAACGCTCGCGACCTTCGCGCTGGTCGCCGAGATGCGCACGGAGCTCGACCGCGAGGCCGTCGGCTGCTTCGTGCTGTCCATGACGCGCTCGGTAAACGACATCCTCGGCGTCTACGTTCTCGCCAAGGAGGCGCGGATCTATCTCGATAGCCCCGGCGTCGAGATCTGTCAGTTGCCCATCGTCCCGCTGTTTGAGACGATCGAAGACCTTCGCGCCGCGCCGGCGATCATGAAGGAGCTGCTGTCGATCCCGCTGGTGCGCCGATCCGTGCGGTGGCAGGGCGGCTACCACGAGGTCATGATCGGCTACTCCGACTCAAACAAGGACGGCGGCTACTTCGCCTCGAACTGGGAGCTGTACAAGGCGCAGGCCAAGCTCACGGAAGTCGGCGAGCAGGCGGGCGTGCCGATCGCGTTCTTCCACGGCCGCGGCGGTTCGGTCTCCCGCGGCGGCGCCCCGACCGCGCGCGCGATCGCCGCCCAGCCGCCCGGCTCCATCCGCCGGCAGTACCGCGTGACGGACCAGGGCGAAGTCGTCTCGTTCAAGTACTCGAACCGCGGCACCGCGGCCTACCAGATGGAGCTCACCGCCGCGGCGGTCATCCAGCATGTGCTGGGCTCGCAGAAGGAGCGCGCGGCGGCGCGGCCGGAGTACGACGACGCCATGGAGGCGCTGTCGGGCGCCTCGCGCGCGGTCTACAGCAACCTCATCAGCCATCCCGGCCTCGTCGAGTATTTCCAGAACGCGAGCCCGCTCGACGAACTCGCGCTGCTGAACATCGGCTCGCGCCCCGCCCGTCGCTTCGGCGCGCGCTCGCTCTCCGATCTCCGCGCGATCCCGTGGGTCTTCGCCTGGGCCCAGAACCGCCACATCATCACTGGCTGGTACGGCATCGGCTCGGCGCTGAAGAACTTCATCGACGTCCGGGGCGAGGAAGGCGAGGCGCTGCTGAAGCGCATGTTCGAACAGTCGAAGCCGTTCCGGCTGATCCTCGACGAGGTCGAGAAGACGCTGCGGATGGTCGATCTCTCGATCGCGCGCGAGTACTCCGGGCTCGTCCCGAACGAGTCGGTCCGGGAGGACATCTTCCGGATGATCGAGGAGGAGTACGCGCTGACCTGCGAGATGGCGCTGCGGGTCTCGGGCGGCGGCGAGATCGCCTTCCGTTATCCCGCCTTTCGGGAACGTCTGGCGGAGCGCCTGCCCGTCATCAATCAGGTCAGCCATGAGCAGGTCGAACTGCTCCGCCGCTACCGCGGCGAAACCGACGAGTTCAAGCGGGAGGAGGCGAAATCTGCGCTTCTTCTGTCCATCAACTGCATCGCAGTCGGGTTCGGCGCCACGGGCTAAGATTAGATCGTGGCCTATGCGCTTTTCGTCGTTTATCCGAACTGATGTGTTGCCCCCATAGTTATAATGAGTACGGTCCGCCGCAGCGATCGTGCTTCGAAATTTGCTTCAGGAGGAAAGTATGAGCTTCACTCTGGTTCAGCAGGCCACGCCGCGTCTGCACCGTTCTGAGCTTGCGGTGCCGGGCTCGAACCCGACCTTCATGGAGAAGTCGGCGCAGTCGAACGCCGACGTCATCTTCCTCGACCTCGAGGACGCGGTCGCGCCCGACGACAAGGAACAGGCCCGCAAGAACATCGTTCAGGCCCTGAACGAGATCGACTGGGGCGCGAAGACCATGATGATCCGCATCAACGGTCTCGACACCCATTACATGTACCGCGACGTCGTCGACATCGTGGAGCAGTGCCCGCGCCTCGACATGATCTTGATCCCGAAGGTCGGCGTTCCGGCCGACGTCTACGCGATCGACGTGCTCGTCACGCAGATCGAGCAGGCCAAGAAGCGCGAGAAGAAGCTCGGCTTCGAGGTGCTGATCGAGACCGCGCTCGGCATGGCGAACGTCGAGGCGATCGCGACCTCGTCCAAGCGGCTCGAGGCGATGTCCTTCGGCGTGGCGGACTACGCCGCCTCCTGCCGGACCCGCACCACCGTCATCGGCGGCGTGAACCCGGACTATTCCGTGCTCACCGACAAGGACGAGGCTGGCAAGCGCGAGACGCACTGGCAGGACCCGTGGCTGTTCGCCCAGCAGCGCATGCTCGTCGCCTGCCGCGCCTATGGCCTGCGCCCGATCGACGGCCCCTTCGGCGACTTCTCCGACCAGGACGGCTACCTCTCCGCCGCACGCCGCTGCGCCGCCGCGGGCTACGAGGGCAAGTGGGCGATCCATCCCTCGCAGATCGATCTCGCCAACGAGGTGTTCACGCCGTCGGAAGCCGAGGTCACCAAGGCCCGCCGCATTCTGGAAGCGATGGAAGAGGCCGCCAAGGCCGGCCGCGGCGCCGTCGCGCTCGACGGCCGCCTGATCGACATCGCCTCCATCCGCATGGCGGAAGCGCTGATCGAGAAGGCCAACGCGATGAAGGCCGCCTGATCAGGCGTCTCGGACTTCGATCAAGCGCAAAACGGCCGGGGCTTCGCTCCGGCCGTTTTCGTTGGAACTCGTCATCGCGTCGGCGTCAGCCCGCGCTCTCCGCGTGCGACGGAGCTGCGGTGCTTGCGGCTTCGTCATCAGTCTGCTTGCGGTAGTCCTTCAGGAACCCTTCGAACGCGGCCGTCGTCGCGATCGACCGCGCGACCTCGCGGAAGGCCTCGCCGCGCGCTTCGATCGGCGCCGTCACCACCTCGAAGGCATGGGCGTCCGGGCTGTCCGCCATCTTGGACGCGAACTTCTGCCGGATGCGGTCGAGGCCGAGATCGTCGTCGGCGAGCGACAGCGAGATCGCCGCCCGCATCACGTCGGCGCGCTCCGCCGCGTCGAGCGGCTCGGGCTTGCGCCACACCGGGCCGAGCGCGGCCTCCAGCGCGTCGCCCGCCTCGCTCCAGCGGCGCGCCGCCCAGAGCACGTCGGCCTTCAGCCGCGCCGCCTCGGGGCCGAGGCCGTCCGCCATCTCGAGCGCGAGCTCCGTGCGACCCGTCTGCGCCAGCGCGCGCGCGTCGAGCATCAGGCGGGTGCGCACCAGCGACGCCGGCAGGTCGGCCTGCCGCGTCTTCTGAAGCACCCGCGCCGCCTCCGCCGGCTTGTCGTTCATCAGGTAGATCATGGCTGCGCGCGCCGCGACCTGCGCGCGGCCGGCCCCCGTGAGGCGGTTTTCGATCTGGTACTCGAGCAGGGCCGAGGCTTGGTCGAGCAGGTCGACCTCGACCAGCTTGTCCGCGAGCCGCCGCACCAGTTCGTCGCCGCGCTTGCCGCCCGGACTGAGCTCCTGGAAATCGTAGAACAGCGCCAGCGCGTCGACCTTCTGCATGCGATCGACCGCCGGTCCCAAAAACAGGTCGGTGAACCGGGCCTGCATCCGATCCTGCAGGGTGCGCGTGGCTTCGACGTCGGGGAACGCCTCGATCGAGGTCTTCAGGGTGGTGAAGGCGTCGCGCCAGCGCTCGGCGTCGGCGTAGAGGCCGGAGAGGCGGGCCAGCCCCTCGGCTTCGATCCAGTCGCCGCGCCAGCCCGTCACCAGCCGTTCGAGCGCGGTGATGGCGTCCGGGATCGAGATCTTTCCAACCGTCAGCCGCAGCTCGATCGACCGCAGCTCCGCCTCGGCGGCGGAGATCGGGTCCGAGCCCTTCAGCACGACGTCATAGGACTGCAGCGCCTTGTCGGTCTGGCCGAGCGCCTCGAAGACCCTGGCGCGCAGCACCTCGCGCGCGTTCGGCCCATGGATCGCCGGCAACAGCTCCAGGCGATCGAAGGCGCTAACGGCCGCGACGTGATCCTTCGCATCGAGCGCGAGCGTCACCTCCATCTCGCCGAACAGCGCCTGATAGTCGGGCGGCAGCGCGCCGATCGCGGATTCGCCTTTGCGCAGGTAGTCCCGCGCCGGCCCGACGCGGCCCTCCCCCGCCTCGGCGAAGGCGCGCCACAGGGAGGCCTCAGGGCTGGCCGCGAGCTGAGGCGTCGAGAGCAGCTGGATAGCGGTGGTGTAGCGGCCGAGCTGCGCCGCGGCCGCCGCGCGCAGGATGGCGACGCGCGGGTCGCGTTCGGCCAGTCCATCGTCCCCGACCGTCGCCTCGATCACCGCACGGGCGTTCGCGGCCATCCGGCGGAACGTGTAGAAGCGCGCCAAGGCGATGCGCGCTTCTATGCGCTCGTCAGGCGTCGCGCGGGCGGCCGCGTCCAGCAGCTTGCGTTCGCGCGCGTAAAACCGTTCCGAGACCGCCTCCCGGCCGCCGGCGGCGTCGAGCACGACGTCCGACGCAGGCCCACCGGAGCCTGCCTCCGCGGCGCGCGGCTCGCCGCCGATCGAGAGCGACAATCCGGCGTCGCGTTCGATCGCGAGCGCGTCCATCTTCGCCGTCATCCGCACGTCGTCGGCCATTGGCAGAGCGACCACGCCCTGAGCGGTGAGCAGGAGCCCGACCTCCACGAAGGCCTGCGGCCGCAGCGAGGCGCGGGCCGGTCCCGACAGGGACGCCACCATCAGGCGGTCGCCGAACTCCGGATCGTCGATTTCGCGAACGCCGCCGAGGCCCTCGAGATGTGCGATCAGCGCGCCGCGGCCGTCCCGGCCGAAGTTGGAAGCGAAGTCGATCGGGTCGGCGCCGCCGAGGATGTCGTCGCCGAGCGAGAGGATCCAGGCCGCCCCCTCCGCCGCCGCCGTCACCGCGCGGGGTTCCGCCAGCTTGAGACGGATGACCCGGCCGCGCTCCACCACGCTCTGTTCGATCGCGAGGATCGCGCCGTCCGAAGCCTTCAGGACGTCGTCGAGTGGAATTGGATCGGGCGTGTCGAACATCGCCCAAGCCGTGCGGCCGCGCGCGAACACGGCGGCGGGGGTCGGCTTGTCGAACGGAAAGCGGATGCGGAGCGACTGGCCCGAGCGGCTGAGCTCCGGCCGCCCGGCCGCTACCGGCGCGGCCGGGACCGCGCGCG
>Ga0256876_1000137_pt1 | contig 14752 bp, 16 predicted proteins | sample MC6MC0419MT_FD_186340 | JGI IMG/M metagenome (GOLD analysis project Ga0256876, IMG submission 186340) | Metatranscriptome of enriched soil aggregate microbial communities from Iowa State University, Ames, United States - MC6-MC0419-MT... | ecosystem: Environmental > Terrestrial > Soil >...
GGCGAGGCCGAGGCCGCGCGGCTCGCCGCCGAACGTCGGCTGGCCACGGAGATCGAGAGCTTCGTCGCGTTCCGCGCCGACGCCGCGCGCCCTACCGCCGCGGGAGCCGCGGCGGACGCCGGCCTCGTCGCGCTCCGCGCCCGTCTGGACGAGCTGGCCGACGAGATCGTCCGGGCGAGCGGCGCCCCTCGCCCGCCGGAGCCCCCGCGCCCTCGGACGCCGCTGCAGCAGGCGGCGGAGCGCGTCCGTCTCGGCTCGCTCGTCGGCGGCGAGATCGGGGCGAGCTGAGGCTTAGCCCCCGAGAAGGTGGGCGAAGTCCTCCACCTCGTAGATCGGCCGGATTTCAACCTCGCTCGGGCCGGGCATGGGGTTCGGGCAGCGCCTCGCCCAGGCCACTGCTTCGTCCATGTCTTTGACCTGCCAGATCCAGAAGCCGGCGACGAGTTGCCCGGTCTCGGCGAACGGACCGTCAAGCACCACGCGCGAGGCGCCGTCGAAGGCGACGCGTTTGCCCTCCGACGACGGCTTCAGCCCGTCGCCCGCCAGCAGAACACCGGCGTCGATTAGGAGTTGGTTGAACGCTCCCATCTCGGCAAACAGCTCGGGCGCCTCAATAAGCCCGGATTCGCTGTCGACCGTCGCCTTCACAAGAACCATCACGCGCATCGCCGTTTCCTCCGCCTTGGGACGCGCCGCGCGGCCCCATTGCATCCAAGGACGTAGAGACTCGGGGACATCCGACGCGAGGCAGTCGAACGTCAGGCCCCGGCCCGCGAGCGTGCGCTAGGGCGCGAGCCGTCCGACCACCCGGATCTCGTCGCCGTCCACGGTCACGACCACGATCTCGCCGGAGGCGGGAAACACGCCCGTGGCGGCGGTGACGTTGACCTGGTGCGTGACCAGCACCGCCGTGGAGCCGGGGCGGACCGCGTCCCGCACCGCCGCCTTGGACCCCTCGGCTCCGGCCGCGCGATCCTCGTCCGCGAAGAACGAGTTCAGCCGCGGGTCGTCCGTCACAGGCCCAAGCTTCGTCTCCGCCGCCGTGTCGCGCGCCCGACACCACTGGCTGGTCCGCACCTCGGCGACAGCGACGCCCTCGGCTCGAAACCGATCGCCCACGGCGCGCGCCTCGGCGCGGCCGGCGTCGTTGAGATTGCGCTGAGTGGAACAGTCGCCGAGCGCGAAGTTCGCGGGGTCGCCCAGGCCCGGCGCCGTCGCGTGCCGCATCAGGGCGACATGGCCGCCGCGCTTCAGAGCGGCCCAGGCCGCTTCCTCGTCGGCGACCGCCGACGACGCCCCGAACGCCGACGCGATGACGGAGAGCAGTGTGATGACGGAGGCGGCGCGGATCATGACCGGATCATGAGCCTCCCGACCCTTCGCGTCTGCGCGACGGAGATCACGAGAGCGTGGGCGGCGCCAGAGAACGCGCTCACGCGGTTTCGCGTGAGCTGGCCGCACGTTCTCAGGTTCGACGTGCCCCGGCCGGAGCGCCGGGGCGCGCGACCCCGCCCTTTAGGATGATTCTGAACCGGCGGGGTCATGGGTTCCAGGACAGCCCGGAACCCCGGCGTGGTTTCCTGCGTCAATCCAGGGCTGAGGCGCCCGACGCATCAAAACCGCAGCGCGCGGGCCTGCTTGACGTGCTCGAGCGCCTGCACCTGGGCGACCACCGCGTCCGGGATGTCGCCGTCGATCTGGACGATGGCGATGGCGTCGCCGCCCGCGGCCGCGCGGCCGAGGTTGAAGGTGGCGATGTTCACCCCGGCGGCGCCCAGCGTCGCGCCCAGCGCGCCGACGTAGCCCGGCTTGTCCTCGTTGGTGACGTAGAGCATCGACGGGCCGAAGGCCGCCTCGATCTCGATGCCCTTGATGTCGATGATGCGCGGCTTGCCGTCCGCGAACACCGTCCCGGCCACGTGGCGGGTGAGGTCGCCGGTGGTGACGGTCAGCCGGATGACGCTGTCGTAGGTCTCGGCGGTCTCCCGCAGAACCTCTTCGATCGCCACGCCGCGCTCACGCGCGATGACCGGGGCCGAGACCATGTTGATGTCGGCGAGCTGCGGCTTCAGCAGGCCGGTGACCGCGGCGGAGGTGAGCGCGCGGGTGTTCATGCCCGCGACCAGGCCTTCGTACTCGATGCGGATCGCGGTGACGCCAGCCTCGGTGAGCTGGCCCGCGAAGGAGCCGAGCTTCTCGGCGAGCGCCACGAAGGGCTTCAGCCGCGGCGCCTCCTCGGCCGTGATCGACGGAGAGTTGACAGCGTTCGAGACCGCGCCGCGCAGCAGGTAGTCCGACATCTGCTCGGCGACTTGGAGGGCGACGTTCTCCTGCGCCTCAGTGGTGGCCGCGCCGAGATGCGGCGTGCAGACGACCGCGGGGTGGCCGAACAGCGGGTTCTCGGTCGCGGGCTCGGTCGTGAACACGTCGAAGCCCGCGCCCGCCACATGGCCGGCGTCGAGCGCCTCGCGCAGCGCCGCCTCGTCGACGAGGCCGCCGCGGGCGCAGTTGACGATGCGCACGCCCTTCTTCATCCGGAACAGCGCCTGCCGGTCGATGACGTTGCGCGTCTTCTCGGTCAGCGGCGTGTGCAGGGTGATGAAGTCGGCGCGGGCGAACAGCTCGTCGAGCTCGACCTTCTCGACGCCGAGGTCCTGGGCGCGCTCCGGCGACAGGAACGGGTCGAAGGCGATGACGCGCATCTTCAGGCCGATGGCGCGCTCGGCGACGATCGAGCCGATGTTGCCGCAGCCAATGATGCCGAGCGTCTTGGAGGTGATCTCCACGCCCATGAAGCGGTTCTTCTCCCACTTGCCGGCCTGGGTGGAGGCGTCGGCTGCGGGGATCTCGCGGGCGACCGCGAACATCATCGCGATGGCGTGCTCGGCGGTGGTGATCGAGTTGCCGAAGGGCGTGTTCATCACGATCACGCCCTTCGCGGTGGCCGCCGGCAGGTCGACGTTGTCGACGCCGATGCCGGCGCGGCCGATCACCTTCAGGCGGCTCGCGTCGGCGAGGATCTTCGGCGTGACCTTGGTGGCCGAGCGGATCGCGAGCCCGTCGTAGTCGCCGATGACGGCGGCGAGCCTGTCCTTGTCCTTGCCGAGGTCGGGCTGGAAATCGACCTCGACGCCGCGATCCTTGAAGATCTGGATCGCGGCGGGGGAGAGCTTGTCGGAGATGAGGACGCGGGGCGCCATGGGAGGTTTTCTCTCGTGTTCACCGGCGCCTGATCTGGTCAGCCGGCTCAGGTTTTCCGATAGAACGGCTGGACGTCGCGCGTGAAGTAGTCGTCCAGGGGCGATCCGGGGATGGAGACGAAGTCGATCTCGTCGGTCGGCTTGGCGGCCTCGGACAGCACGTCCTCGACCTGGTCGAGGGCTTCGTCGAGGTCGCCGTCGACCACGAGGCCGACGACGAGGCGCCGCACGCCGCGCGCGTCGGGCGTGATCGCCTGCGCCACATGGGCGGCGCGGACGGTCGGCATGGTGGCGAACAGCGCCGCGAGCGGCGTCGTCAGATGGGTCGGCGTCGGGGACGGCTTGCCGACGAGGGTCGGGAGGTCGTCCTCTTCGTCCTCGTCGCCGAGCTCGCGCTCGAAGCCGTCGGCCGCCCGCACGAAATCGCCGTCGAGCATGGAGGCGACGTCCTCGGCCATGAACTCGTGGCCGGCCTCCGAACCCGGATTGAGGACGAAGTTGGCGTCCTCAATCTGCGAGACGATCTGCTTGAAGCTCTGCCGGACGATCATCAGCTGCTCGTCCGGGAACATCGCCTTCACCCGCGTGTCCGACGTGAACACCGGCACGAAACTGATGTCCTCGTGGGTCACCTCGGGCACGGCGTAGCCGGCGCCCTTGCCCTCGTTCGGATCGATCAGCGCGAACGACAGCTCCGCGTCGAGGAACGACTTCAGGAAGGCGACGCGCTGCTCGGGCTCTTCGAGCGCGCGCAGGAGCGACTTTTCGAGGGCGTTTTCGGGCGTGAACATGGGCTGGGCTCCGGGTCTTCGGGCGGCGGGCGGTTCAGAGAAAGCGACGTCGTCCCCGCCTTAACGGGCGTCCTTGACTGGAATGCGAAGGTAGGCCGGATCGGCCCGAAGTCATGACCATCCCGAAGTCGTGGTCCGCCCGGCCCGAAGGCCGACAGCCCGTCGCGGCGCGCGGCCGCGACGACGCCCTGTCAGGTCCCGAAGCTCAGGCCGCCTTGGCGAGCGCCGGCGACAACTGCGCGTAGGCCCAGTCGAGCCAGGGCAGCAGGGCCTCGACGTCGGACGGCTCGACCGTCGCGCCGCACCAGATGCGCAGGCCGGGAGGCGCGTCGCGGTAGGCGCCGAAGTCGAAGGCCACGCCCTGCTTCTCCAGCAGCGCGACGAAATCCTTCGCGAATGCGGCCTGCTTTTCGAGCGGCGTCGCGGCGAGCGCGGGATCAGCGAACACCAGGCAGACGCCGGTGTTGGTGCGGGTGGCGTCGTCCGCGGCCAGGACCTTGAGCCAGGGCGTGCGCGCGACGTAGTCGTAGACGGCCTTGGCGCTGGCGTTGGAGCGGGCGATCAGGCCCTTGAGGCCGCCGACCGACTTCGCCCAGTTGAGCGCGTCGATGTAGTCCTCGACGCACAGCAGCGACGGCGTGTTGATGGTCTCGCCCTCGAACAGGCCCTCGTCGAGCTTGCCGTTCTTGGTCATGCGGAACAGCTTCGGCAGCGGCCAAGCCGGCGTGAAGCTCTCCAGGCGCTCGACCGCGCGCGGCCCGAGGATGAGAATGCCATGGGCCGCCTCGCCGCCCATGACCTTCTGCCAGGAGAAGGTCACGACATCGAGCTTGTCGTAGTCGAGCTCCATCGCGAAGGCGGCCGAGGTCGCGTCGCAGATGGTGAGGCCGGCGCGGTCGGCCGGGATCCAGTCGTGGTTCGGCACGCGGACGCCGGCGGTGGTGCCGTTGAAGGTGAAGACGACGTCGTTGTCGAAGTCGACGGCGGCGAGGTCCGGCAGCTTGCCGAACTCGGCGACGACCGCCTTGGTGTTCGGCAGGCGAAGCTGCTTCACCGCGTCGGTGACCCAAATCGCGCCGAAGCTTTCCCAGGCGAGCACCTCGACGCCGCGGGCGCCGAGCATCGACCACATGGCCATCTCGACGGCGCCCGTGTCGGAGCCCGGAACGATCGCGATGCGGTGGGTGGCCGGAACCTCGAGGACCTCACGGGTGAGGTCGATCGCTTCCTTGAGCTTGGCCTTGCCAGCCTTGGAGCGGTGCGAGCGCCCGAGCGCCGCGCCCTTGAGGGCGTCGAGCGACCAGCCGGGACGCTTGGTGCAGGGTCCGGACGAGAAATTGGGATTCGCGGGGCGAACCGCGGGAACGGCAGTCGTCATGGTCCATCCTTCCAGATGGTCAGCCCCTCGTTGGGGAGGGGTGGCCCGCCGCGGGAAATACGTCCAGCGGGGCGACGCCGTCAAGCGAATTGAACGGGATAAGGATTAGCCCCGACGAACGAAAGCGGCGGGATCCATGGATCCCGCCGCTTGAAGACTTGGCGCTGAAGGCCCGAGCCGAAAGCTCAGTCGAGCATGTAGCGCACGCCCAGACGGACCTCGTTGGCCTGAAGGTTCTTGACCTTAACCCGGCCGCTCTCGCCCGCCGCCGTGTAGCTCTTCGACTTCACGTCGCCGAGGTTGACGTAGCGGTAGTTGGCGTCGATCACGATGTTGTCGGAGACCTGGTAGCCGACGCCTGCCATGAGCGCCCAGGCGAAGTTCCAGTCCGAACCCGAGCCGGGGCCGTCGTCGTAACCGCCCGCGCCGGGGTTCTTCGAGCGGAAGCCGCTCATGTGGATGCGCGACGCGCCGATGCCCGCGCCGACGTAGGGCGTGAAGCCTTCCCAGGTGCCGAGGTCGAAGTAGGCGTTGGCGAGGAAGGTCAGAGCGGAGATCTTGCTCTTCTCGGTGGAGTAGCCCGCGACGCCGCCGCAGCCCGGGCAGCCCAAGCGGCCCTTGAAGTCGGCCTTGGTCTCGTAGTCGACGGTGACGTCGGTGCGGACCCAGTTGTTCCACTTGTAGCCCGCGCCGCCGCCGATGATGAAGGCGTCGTCGACCTCCTCGTCCTTGTACTTGGAAAGACCCGCACGCTTGAAGTACGGGTTGTCGTAGGACGCGGAGGGGTCGCGATAGAACTTGTAGCCGACGTCGCCGCGGAGATACCAGCTGGAGCCGAACTCGATCGGCTCCGGGATGGGCTCCAGCAGCGGCGGTTCGGGGAGATCGGCCGCGAGACCCGCGACCGGGGCGAACGCGACTGCGAGCGCGCCCGCGAGCGCGTAGGTCGTCAATTTGGCCATACCGCCAGTTCCTCAGAAGTGCAGCGCATCGCCGCCGGCGAGAGGCGCGTTCATGTCACGACTGCAAATCTGGCGTGTATTCGTTAAAAACCATTTAACCTTAACTTTTAACCTTCCCGTCCTGACCTTCTGAACACGCTGGCGAGGTGTTTCGGCAACACCACGCTCGCGGCGATTGCAGCCGACGCAACGCATTGAAGCGCCTTGCGAATTTTCGGCAGGCCCAGCGGAGCGCGCCGGCGCGCGGCCGCGGAGGCGCTTTCCGGGCGCGCCCGCGCAGCGCAGCGGGCCGTCATCGGGAAGACTACGGAGAAGCGCTCAGGCCGCGGCGGCGCGGATCACGTCCGCGACGTTCGCCACCACGTCGTTGACGAGGTCGCGGTCGTCCCCTTCCGCCATCACCCGGATCACCGGCTCCGTGCCGGAGGGTCGGATGACGAGCCGCCCCTCCCGGCCGAGGCGCTCGGTCGCCTTGGCGATCGCGGCGCGGACCGCGTCGTCGTCGAGCGGCCGGCCGCCGGCGTAGCGCACGTTCTTCATCACCTGCGGCAGCGGCTCGAAGCGGTGGCAGATCTCCGAGACCGGCTTCTCGGCCCTCTGGACCACCGACAGCAGCTGCAACGCCGCCACCAGCCCGTCGCCGGTCGTGGCGTAGTCCGACAGCACGATGTGGCCGGAGGGCTCGCCGCCGAGGTTGTAGCCCTGCGCGCGCATGCGCTCGACCACGTAGCGATCGCCCACCGGGGTCCGCTCCAGCGTCAGTCCGATCGAAGTGAGATAGCGTTCGAACCCGAGGTTGGACATCACGGTCGAGACCAGCCCGGGCGCGGAGAGGCGGCCGTCCTCCGACCACGAGGCCGCGACCACGGCCATCAGCTGGTCGCCGTCGACCACATGGCCCTTCTCGTCGATGATGATCACCCGATCGGCGTCGCCGTCGAGCGCGATGCCGATGTCGGCGCGGGTCTCGCGCACCTTCTCGATCAGCGCGTTCGGAGCGGTTGAGCCGACGTCCTTGTTGATGTTGACGCCGTTCGGCTCGACGCCGAGCGTGATCACCTCGGCGCCCAACTCCCACAAAGCCTCGGGCGCGACCTTGTAGGCGGCGCCGTTGGCGCAATCGACCACCACGCGCAGCCCCTCGAGCGATACGGCGCGGTTGAGCGTGCGCTTGGCGAACTCGATGTAGCGCGCCTGCGCGCCCTCGATGCGCTTCGCCCGGCCGAGCGCGGGGCTGTCCGCGAGCTTCGGGCCGAGGTCGGCGTCGAGCAGCGCCTCGATCTCCAGCTCGACCTCGTCCGACAGCTTGTAGCCGTCCGGGGCGAACAGCTTGATGCCGTTGTCGTCGTACGGGTTGTGCGAAGCGGAGATCATCACGCCGAGATCGGCGCGCATGGAGCGGGTCAGCAACGCGACCGCGGGCGTCGGCATCGGCCCGAGCAGCAGCACGTCCATGCCGACGGAGGTGAAGCCCGCCTGAAGCGCGCTTTCGATCATGTAGCCTGAAAGACGGGTGTCCTTGCCGATCACGACCCGGTGGCGGTGGTCGCCGCGGCGGAACGCGATGCCGGCGGCCATGCCGACCTTCATCGCGAAGTCCGGCGTGATGGGAAACTTGTTCGCGCGGCCGCGGATGCCGTCGGTGCCGAAATATTTGCGCGTCATCGGGCGCTCCTCGAATCGCGCGCGGCCGATCGCCGGCTCACCGCGTCTCCGTCAGTCTTAGCGCAGCATCATGCCGCAGCGACGTTCAAAAAGAGTGAGCGATCATGCGGGAGCCGACCGCGCCTACGCGCCGAACGACGCACGCGAAGGTTTGAATGGCGCAGGAGCGCGCGCCGGCCGCATACTCACGAGATTCCCGCCTGAGGATGAGCGAGATGGAGCTTGATCCGGACGATCTCCGCGACCCCGTTGGACGGGTCTTCGAGCAGCTCGCCTCGCTCATCGCGATCTTTCTCATCGCCGTGGGCATCGACCTCGCCGTGCAGGTCGCCGCCCATGCGGTGGAGTGGGCGACCTACGAAAACCAGGACGGTCTGGCGCGCTGACGCCGGACGACGCGAGCGCTCAGCTCAGCAGGAACCAGAGCGCTAGCGCCGGCGCGGCGAGAGTGACCGCGATGCCGCTCAAAAGCGCAGCGAAAGCCGCGACCGACCGGATTTCGCCGAGCACGGTGCGTTCGCGCCGTTCGGCCGCCGCGGCGTCGTAAGCGACGCGAGCGTAGAGTTCCACGATGTTGTCCATGCCGCCCGCCATTCCCATGAGCAGGCGCGATCATGCGCCAAAGCGGCGCCCGACGATACCTCTAGGTGAAGACTTCGTTAAGATCGGGCAGGCTCAGCTCTGCCGGAGCAGGCTGCCGACCACCTTGGCGGTGTAGTCCACCATCGGCACGATTCGGGCGTAGTTCAGCCGCGTCGGGCCGATGACGCCGAGCACGCCGACGATCTTCTGGTCGCCGTCGCGGAACGGCGCCGCGATCATCGAGGAGCCCGAGAGCGAGAACAGCTTGTTCTCCGAGCCGATGAAGATGCGCACACCGTCCGCGGTCTCCGCCCGTCCCAGCAGGTCGATGACGTCCTTCTTAGATTCGAGGTCGTCCAGCAGCAGCCGCACGCGGTCGAGGTCCTCGAGCGCCTTGAGGTCCTCCAGCAGGTTGGCCTGGCCGCGCACGATCAGCTGGCGCGGCTCGCCAGCCGACACGCCCGCCCAGTCCGCGAGCCCGGCCGCGACCACATTGGCGGTGATCTCGTCGAGCTCGCCCTTGGCGGCGCCCACCGCCTCCTCGACCGCGGCGCGGGCCTCGCCCAGCGTGCGGCCCCGCATCCTTGCGTTGAGGAAGTTGGACGCCTCCACCAGCGCGGAGGGCGGCAGGCCCTTTGGCAGCTGCACGATGCGGTTCTCGACCCCGCCGTCCTCGCCGACGAGGACCACGAGCGCGCGAGTCGGCTCCAGCGGCACGAACTCGATGTGCTTGATCGCCGGGTCCTGCTTGGTCGCCACGACGACTCCCGCGCCGCGCGACAGGCCCGACAGCAGGGCGGACGCGTCGGTCAGCACGTCCTCGACCGAGCGCGAGGCGCTGAGCGCCCGCACCTGCCGCTCGATGGCGCGGCGATCCTCGGCGTTGAGGTCGCCGATCTCGAGCATCGCGTCGACGAAGAAGCGCAGGCCGAGTTCCGTCGGCAGGCGCCCGGCGCTGGTGTGCGGCGCATAGATCAGCCCGAGCGTCTCCAGGTCCGCCATGACGTTTCGGACGGAGGCCGGCGAGAGCGAGACCGAGAGCAGCCGGGAGATGTTGCGGGAGCCAAGCGGCTCTCCCGTCGACAGATAGCTGTCGACGATCCGGCGGAAGATCTCGCGCGAACGGGCGTCGAGCTGCGCGAGGCCGGCGGCGGCTTCGGGGAGAATGGGACGATCGATCGACATGGTCTTAGAACCTCACGTCCCCAACATTCGCTTTCGCGAGCCGTCGATCAAGCGCGCCGGCTTGCGGGCGGACGCGCGCAGGGGCAGAAAGACCCCGATTTCTCAATCTTCCTGCGAAAGCGAAGCCTCCATGTCCGTCCGTCCCTCCAAGCGCGCCCCCGACGCGCTGCGCGCCGTCTCGATCGAGCGGGGCGTCGCGCGCTACGCGGAAGGCTCGTGCCTCGTGAAGTTCGGCGAGACCCACGTCCTGTGCGCCGCCTCGCTGGAGGAGAAGGCGCCGGGTTGGCTGCGCGGCCAGGGCAAGGGCTGGGTGACGGCCGAATACGCCATGCTGCCGCGCGCGACCCACGAGCGCACCCGCCGCGAGGTGACGAGCGGCAAGCCCTCCGGCCGCACGCAGGAGATCCAGCGCCTGATCGGCCGGTCGCTTCGCGCCGTGGTCGACCTCAAGATGATCGGCGAGCGCCAGATCACGGTGGACTGCGACGTGTTGCAGGCCGACGGCGGCACCCGCACCGCCTCCATCACCGGCGCCTGGGTCGCGCTGCACGACTGCCTCGCCTGGATGAAGGCGCGCGACATGCTGAAGGGTCCGGCGCTGAAGGACCACGTCGCCGCCGTCTCCTGCGGCATCTACAAGGGCGCGCCGGTGCTCGACCTCGACTACGCCGAGGACAGCTCGGCCGAGACCGACGCCAATTTCGTGCTGACGGGCTCGGGCGGCATCGTCGAGATCCAGGGCACCGCCGAGGGGACGCCGTTTTCGGAAGACGAGCTGCTGGAGCTGCTCCGCCTCGCCAAGGCCGGCTGCGCCAGCCTCGTGGACCTGCAGAAGCTGGCGGTGGCGTGACGCGCGAGCCAACCTTTACCTGCGTCGTCGCGCCCGCGTCATCCCGGCCGAAGCCGAAGGCGGAGAGCCGGGATCGTGCGCCGAATAGCGCTGCCTGGAGGACGATCCCGGCTCTCGCTGCGCTCGGCCGGGATGACGTGTAAGGACTGACGATGACCGCCCTCCCCCCGCTCGGCCCCCGACTGGTGATCGCCACCCACAACGCCGGCAAGCTCGCCGAATTCCGCGAGCTGCTGGCGCCGTTCCCGCTGGAGCTCACCTCCGCCGGCGAGCTCGGCCTGCCCGAGCCCGACGAGACCGGCACGACCTACGCCGAGAACGCCGCGATCAAGGCGGACGCGGCCGCTGAGGCGTCCGGGCTGCCCGCGCTCGCCGACGACAGCGGCCTGTCGGTCGCCGCGCTCTGGGGCGCGCCGGGGCTGTTCTCCGCGCGCTGGGCGGGACCCTCGAAGGACTTCGCCGCCGCCATGGCGCGGGTCGAGGCGGATCTTCAGGCCCGCGCCGCTCAAAACCGCTCCGCCGCCTTCGTCGCCGCGCTCTGCCTGAGCTGGCCGACCGGCGAGCGGCTGGAGGTCGAGGGCTCGGTTCCCGGCGAAATCGTGTGGCCGCCGCGCGGAACCCTCGGCTTCGGCTACGATCCGATCTTTCTGCCGGGCGGGCACGCCCGCACCTTCGGAGAGATGTCCTCGGACGACAAGCACGGCGTGGTCTGGGACGCGGACGGCCGCGCCTCCGGGCTCTCGCATCGCGCCCGCGCCTTTGGCGCGCTGATCGCCGCGCTCTACCCCGCAGGTCCGCCGACATGAGCGAGCCCGGGTTCGGCGTCTACGTGCACTGGCCGTTCTGCGCGGCGAAGTGCCCCTACTGCGACTTCAACAGCCATGTGCGCCACAAGGGCGTCGACCAGGGCCGCTACCTCGCCGCCTTCCGCCGCGAGATCGCGCACATGGCGGCGCTCGCGCCCGGCCGGAAGGTCGCGTCCGTGTTCTTCGGCGGCGGCACGCCCTCGCTGATGACGCCGGAGACCGTCGGCGGCGTTCTGGAGGCCATCGGCGCGGCCTGGGAGGTCGAGCCAAACGCCGAGATCACGCTGGAGGCGAACCCGACCAGCGTCGAGGCCGAGCGCTTCCGCGGCTACCGCGCCGCCGGCGTCAACCGCGTCTCGCTCGGCGTGCAGGCCCTGAACGCAGCGGACCTCGCGAACCTCGGGCGGATGCACACGGTCGAGGAGGCGCTCGCCGCAGTCGAACTCGCCATGTCGATCTTCCCGCGCGCGTCCTTCGACCTGATCTACGCCCGCCCCGGCCAGTCGCCGGCGGCGTGGCGCAAGGAGCTGTCGCAGGCGATCGAGCGCGCGCCGGAGCACCTATCGCTCTATCAGCTCACGATCGAGGAGGGCACGCCCTTCCACGCGCTCTACCGCGCCGGCAAGCTGAAGACGCCGGACGAGGAGACCTCCCGCGCGCTCTGGGACGTGACGCAGGAGACCACCGAGCGCGCCGGCATGCCGGCCTACGAGATCTCGAACCACGCCCGCCCCGGCGCCGAAAGCCGCCACAACCTCGTCTACTGGCGCTACGGCGAATACGCCGGCGTCGGCCCAGGCGCCCATGGCCGGCTGCTGGTCGACGACCTGCGCCGCGAGCTCTCGACCGAGCGCAACCCCGAGCTCTGGGCCGCCGCGGTCGAGGCCGACGGCCACGGCCTCGTGATCGACGAGCCGCTGAGCGTCGAGGCCCAGGCGGACGAGTTCCTGCTGATGGGCCTCCGGCTCACTGAGGGCATCGACCTCGCCCGCTTCCACCGTCTCTCCGGCCGCAGGCTGGACCCGCGCCGGATCGACGACCTCACCATGGACGGCATGGTCGAACGCGTCGGCCGCGACCGCCTCCGCGTCACCCGCGAGGGCTTTCCGGTGCTCGACGCGGTCGTCGCGGATCTCGCGGGGTAGTCCGCCGCTTGGCGGCCTGCCCGCACGCTCGTCGTCATTCCCCGGCTTATCCGGGGGAATCCAAGCCGGCTCCTGGACTAGAGGGCCTGCGAAATGTCTGGATGCCCTGGATAAACCAAGGCATGACGCGCGAACGTTCAGGCTTCGAAACAGGCTCTCAGCGCAGCCAGTTCTCAACGCGCAGATCCGGCACGCGCTCGAACTCCCGCACGTTGTCGGTCACCAGAACGCAGTCGAGCGCCAGCGCGTGGGCTGCGATGAAGAGGTCGTTGCCGCCGATCTGCCGACCGCGCCGCTCGAGGTCCGCCCGAATGGACGCGTAGACGCGGTCGGCGGGCTCCTCGAACGGCTCTATGGCGATCCTGTCGAGCAGACCTTCGACGAGCGCGACAAGCCTCACGCTTTGCGCCTTCGCGATCCCAAACCGGAGTTCCGCGGCCACAATGATGCTCGTGCAAACGAACTCCGCGCCACCCCCTGCGTCGATCCTCTCTCTGACGCTTCCCTTAGGACGCCTCAGCAGATCCGAAAGAATGTTCGTGTCGAGCAGATAGCGGGTCACAGATCGACCGGCTCTGGCGGTGGGTCATCGATCTCGGGAAAGTCTTCGTCCAGCGGCTCAATGCTGTCGAGGAACTCGGACAGCCGGTTTCGGTGCTTGGGCTCGATGACGACTGTGTTCCCGACCGACCGCAGAGTCACGACGTCGCCGAAGCGGTCCCAGTCCGCGGGGATGCGAACCGCGCGGCTACGACCGTTCTTGAAAACCTTGGCGTCCCGAACGTCTGACATCGGCGCACCTGTCATAGGCCAGCGGCCTATGACATAGGATTTCGCGCAGCGACCGTCAATTCGCCTGGGCGGTCTGGCCGTCGAAGCTGCGGGGGGCGGGGCTGATGACCTTCGCGCCGCCGGGCTGCACCTGGTAGACGGCGAGCGCGCGGTCGTTGCCGCCGTCGGCGCGGAAGCGGAACGTGCCGTCGACGCCGGCGAAGCCCGAGGGGTTCGCGAAGGTCTGGTCGGTCAGCCCGGCGGCGCCTTGCGTCTTCACCAGGGCCGCCACCAGCGAGGTGGCGTCGTAGGCGAGCGAGGCGGTGCGGGTCGGCTCCGAACCGAACTTCGCCTTGTAACGCTGGGCGAAGGAGCGGAACCCCGAGCTGTCCGGCGCGGCGTACCACGCGCCCGCGAGGCTCGCGTCGCGCCCCATCTGCGGGTCGTCCCACAGCCCGGTGCCGAGCAACTGCACGCGCTTCAGGTTGACGCCGTTCGCGGCGAGCAGGCCGACCACCGTCGGCACGCTGTCGGCCGTGTCCGGGATGAACAGCGCGTCGGCCTGGCCGAGCGCGTTGGCGACGCGCGCGATCGGCTCCGCCATCCTCGCCTTGTCGGTGGGGTAGCGCTCGAGCGCGACGACCCGGCCGCCGGCCTTCGCCACCGCCTGCTGGAAGGCGCCCTCCACCACCGTGCCGTAGCCGTTCTCCGGCAGCAGCGCGGCGAAGGAGCGTTTGCCCTGGCTCACCGCGTAGCGGACGATCCGGTCGACGTCGGACTCGGGCAGGAAGCTTAGGAGGTAGACGCCACGCGAGGCGACGTTGGCGTCGGTCGAGAAGGCGACGACCGGCACGCCCTTCTGGCGCGCGGCCTGGCCTGCGCCCTGCACGGAATGGGCGAACAGCGGCCCGATCACCATGCGCGCGCCCTCGTCGGTCGCGCTGTTCACCGCCGCCTGGGCGCCCTGCGCCGTGCCGCCGTCGTCCTTCACCACCAGCTGGATGTCGGGACTGTTGAACTCGGAGAGCGCGAGCTCCGCCGCGTTCTTCATGGACTGGGCGGCCGCGCCGGCGTTGCCGCTGGCCGACAGCGGGAGAACCAGCGCCACCTTGGTCGATCCCTGCCCGATGGCTTGGCCGAGCGGCTGGGCCTCGACCTGCGGCGTCGGATTGCCGGGAAGCGGATTGAGCCGCTCGTCCGTCCCTCCGAGGTCGCTCCCGCCGCCGCAGGCGGCGAGCGCAAGCGCCGCGCTTCCGACGAGCAGCGCGCGCCACCCCTTCGCCAGGGACCTTCGATCGACCGTCATGTGCGCCACCGCTTCTCGGCCGGACCCCCACGAATTCGTCCGACGCGCCGAATACCCCGATGGTCCACGGCTCGGGGAGCGCCGCGCGCCACCGCTTCCCGCGGCCGCGCC
>Ga0256876_1000141_pt1 | contig 14623 bp, 15 predicted proteins | sample MC6MC0419MT_FD_186340 | JGI IMG/M metagenome (GOLD analysis project Ga0256876, IMG submission 186340) | Metatranscriptome of enriched soil aggregate microbial communities from Iowa State University, Ames, United States - MC6-MC0419-MT... | ecosystem: Environmental > Terrestrial > Soil >...
CACGGGCGCCGCAGCGTTCGCCTTCGCGCTGGACGATGACGCGCCCGCCGCGAGGAGGCTGGAGCGCGTGGTGCGCTGGCGCGGCCGGCTGCTCGCCTTGCCCTACGGCGATCAAGGGCTTCTGATGTCCCACAGGCTTTACGATCGCCTCGGCGGCTACGCCGACGCGCCCCTGATGGAGGACGTCGACCTCGTTCGCCGCATCGGGCGGCGGCGGCTGACGATTCTGCCTGTCCGCGCGGTGACAAGCGCCGCCCGCTACCGCCGCGACGGCTATCTCCGCCGCATGGCGCGGAACGCCCTCTGCCTCGCGCTCTATTTCAGCGGGGTTTCGCCCGCGCGGATCGCGAGGCTCTATGGCTGAGTCTCGACCGCGTCCGACGCTGTTCGTGATGGTGAAGGCGCCGGTGGCGGGCCGCGTGAAGACCCGCCTGGCGCGCACCATCGGCGCGCCGGAAGCCGTGCGCTTCTACCGCACAGCGACAGCGGCGCTGTTGCGGCGGGTCGGACGGGACCCGCGCTGGCGCACGGTTCTGGCGGTCGCGCCCGACGTGGCGGCGGCGGCGCGGTTCTGGCCCGCGGACATCGCGCGCATCGGGCAGGGGGCGGGCGACCTCGGCGCCCGGATGCAGCGGCTGCTCAACCTCAACCGCGGCGCCCCGACCGTCATCGTCGGGTCCGACATCCCCGGCGTGCGGCGCCGCCATGTCGCGCAGGCGTTCCGCGCGCTGGGGACGCACGAGATCGTGTTCGGTCCCGCGGACGACGGCGGCTACTGGCTGGTCGGCGCGCGCGGGCGACCGCGCGTCCCGAACCTGTTCGGAAACGTCCGGTGGTCGACGGAGCACGCGCTCGCCGACACGCGGGCGAACGCAAGCGATTCGGTGGTATTTCTGGAACGGCTCTCCGATGTCGACGACGAGAGCGGTTGGCGGGCGTGGCGCCGGGGCGAATAACCCAGTCGCTTTCCGGATTGCGTCTTATTGCACGTTCGGAAGGAGGGGTTTGCGCGACCGCTGGTTCGCGGGGCGTCGAGATGGCTCTATCCTCGAGCGCATCGATCACAGGAGCTCCCCCGATGAACGCTCTCACCGCCTGGCGCCCCCAAGTCCTCAGCGTCCTGCGCATCATATCCGCGCTGCTGTTCATTCAGCACGGGACGGTCAAGCTGCTGGGCTTTCCGACCCCCTATCCCAACCCGCTGTCGACGCTGAGCCTCACGGCCGGCATCCTCGAACTCGTGGGCGGCGTGCTGCTGGCGATCGGCCTGTTCACGCGGCCGGTGGCGTTCATTCTCTCGGGCCAGATGGCGGTCGCCTACTTCATGGCGCACGCGCCGCAGAGCTTCTACCCGATCGTCAACAAGGGCGAGCTGGCGATCCTGTTCTGCTTCGTCTTCCTCTACATCGTCTTCGCCGGTCCCGGCCCCTGGAGCGTCGACGCCAAGCGCTCCAAGTCGTCGGTGGTTTGAGGCCTTCGCCTCATTCGACGGCGGCGACCGCGATGTTGTCGATCAGCCGGACGCCGCCGATCCGCGCGGCGGCCAGCAGACGCCGCGGCTTCCCGGGCCGCGTCGAGGCCAAGAGCGTCTCGGCGTCGCGGAGCTCGACGTAGTCGATCGTGAAGCCGGCGGCTTCGATCGCCCGGCGGGCTGAGACGAGGGCGGCGTCCACCGGCGCGCCATCCTCGATCGCCTCGCCCGCGGCGGCGAGCGCCGCGGACAGCGCGGTCGCACGCCTGCGATCCTCCTTGCCGAGGTAGAGATTGCGCGAAGACATCGCGAGGCCGTCGGGCTCCCGCATGGTCGCGCCCGCCACGATTTCGGTCGGCAAAGCGAGATCGCGGGTTAACGTCCGGATAACGGCGAGCTGCTGAAAGTCCTTCTCGCCGAAGATCGCGACGTCCGGCGCGCACTGGATCAGCAGCTTGGTCACGACGGTTGCGACGCCGGCGAAGAAATGCGGCCGCGCGTCGCTCTCGAGGCCCGCCGACGGCCCGCCGACCGTGACCACGGTCGCCTCGCCGTCCGGATACATCTCGCCCGCCTCGGGCGCGAACACGAGGTCGACGCCGGCCTCCGCCAGCTTGGCGAGGTCGCCGTCGAAGTCGCGCGGGTAGGTGGCGAGGTCCTCGGTCGGGGCGAACTGCTTGGGGTTCACGAAGATCGACGTCACCACGCGCTCGGCGCGGGCGTGGCCGATCCGAACGAGCGAGATGTGGCCGGCGTGCAGCGCGCCCATGGTCGGGACCAGCGCGATCCGTTCGCCGGCCTGCCGCCAGGGCTTCAGATGCGCGCGCAGCTCGGCGACGGTGGTGACGACGGCGGGTCTGGACATCGGGCTCCTCGCGGGCTCTTCCGGGTCTCGGGCCCGGTTCGCGGGGAGCGGGTTAGCAGGATGCGGCGCGGCGCGCCACGGCGCCTGGGCGATGGCGGGGCGCCGCCCGGTCATGCTTTGGTGGCGCCGGGCGACGCGGGCCTCGCAGCTATGGAAGTCGTGAGTCGATGATCTGGGTTCTTGTGGGAGCGATGGCGCTCGCCGGGCTTGTGGCGCTCGGCCGCCTGTTCGTGGCGGCCGACGTCCAGCGCCTTCGGAAGACGCTGCGGTTTCTCGCCGGCGCCGCCTGGGCGATCGGCTTCGCTCTGACGGTCTCCGGCAAGCCCGTGCTCGGCATGACGCTGCTCGGCCTCGGCGCCGTCGGCCTCGGCGCCGTCGCGCTTCCCGGCGCCCGGCGCCGTTCAGCCGCGTCCGAAGGTGATCGTCACCGCGGGGCGGCCGGCGGGCGTGAGGGCGCGGAGCGCGACGCGGACGGGCGGCGCGGCGGGGGAGGGTTCCGTCGGTCGGGCGTAATGACGGAACAGGAGGCGTATCAGATCCTTGGCCTGCAGCCGGAGGCGCGGACGGAAGAAATCGTCCGTGCGCATCGGGCGCTGATGAAGAAAATCCATCCCGACCAGGGGGGGACGACGGAGCTCGCCGCCCGCGTCAACGCCGCCAAGGATATGCTGATGGGGCCGCGACATCGCTGACCTCCCCGCTCAGTTCTTGACGGCGAAGCAGCTGACGGAGCTGCGCTTGAGAGCCTTGCAGGCGGCGTCGGCGGAGCGCTCGTTGAAGCCGGCGAAGCGCGCCCGATAATAGGTAGTGTCGCCCTTGGCGTAGACCTCGGTGAACGGTTCGGCGGAGGACAGCACGCGGCCGCCCTTGGACTTGGCGTCCGACAGCAGGGCTTGCGCGGAGTCCGGCGCCGTGGTGGCGCCGATCTGGATGAACCAGCCCTTGCGCACCGGCTGCCGCTCGGCGGTCGGGGCGACCTGCGGGGCGCCTTCGATGTCGTTGGACGCGGAGGCCACGCGCACGGGGCGCGGGGAGGGCGTCGGAAGGTCGGACGCCTGCGTCTCGGCGTAGGCGCTCGCCTCCTGGGGAAGCTCGCGGGCGCGGGCGACGCTGCCGGTGGTGGCGGGCGCGCCGACGACCCAGCGCAGGGTCTGCGGCGTGGTGGTGGCGCCGACCGAGCTGGCGACGACCGGCTCCGTTTCCGCGGCGATGATGCGCTCGGTCTGCACGATGCGGGCGGCCGAAGGCGTCGTGGTGGCGGTGACGGCTGCGACGCGCGGCGCGGGCGGGACGACCGGAATTGCGGGCGCGGCGACGGGCACCGGCACGGGCGCCGGAGCGGCCTCGACGACCGGGGCCGGGATCGGCATCGGGATGGCGGCGATCACCGCAGGCCGCGTGCGGGCCGGGGCGCGCTCGCCGGACTCAGCCACCAGCGGGGCGGTGCGCGAGCCAGGAGCCGCCTTCGGCATGTTGAGCGCGATCAGCTCGCGCATGTGGGCGTCGCGGGAGGCGCCGGAGCGTCCGCCCATCACGACCGCCACGATCGAGCGGCCGTTGCTCTTCACGGACGACAGCAGGTTGAAGCCGGAGGCGTTGGTGTAGCCGGTCTTGATGCCGTCCACGCCCTCGACGCGTCCGAGAAGCTGATTGTGGTTGGGCATCGAACGGCCCGCGAAGTTGAACACCCGCGTTCCGAAGTAGCCGTAATAGCGCGGGAACCGATCCTGGATCGCGCGGCCCAGGGTCACGAGGTCGCGGGCGGTGGTCACGTGCGTGGGGTTCGGCAGGCCGGACGCGTTGCGGAAGGTGCTTTGGTTCATGCCGAGCGCGCGGGCCTTGCGGGTCATCCGCTCCGCGAACGCGGCTTCCGAGCCTTCGAGGTTCTCGGCGAAGGCGCAGGCGACGTCGTTCGCCGACTTGGTGACGAGGGCCTTGATGCCGTCCTCGACGCGCACTGCGCCGCCGGTGCGGACGCCGAGCTTGGTCGGGGGCATCATGGAGCAGCGGGACGACATGGTGATGCGCCCGTCGAGCTCGATCCGGCCGCGCTCGAGATCCTCGAACACGAGGTAGAGCGTCATGACCTTGGTGATCGAGGCGGGGAAGCGCAACGACTCCGAGTTCTTCTCGAACAGCGTGCGGCCGGTCTTCGCGTCCACGACCAGAGCGGCGTAGTTGGCCCGCGCGGAGATCGACTGGGCGATGGCGGGACGGGAGGACGTCGCCTTCACCTTCCGCTTCGACCGCGCGTCGGCTTCCGCGACGCCGGCGAAGGTGGCTCCCGCGAAAACCGTCGCGGCCAGAAGTCCGGTGACGATGCGGCCGCCACGGCCGGTTACGCAACTCGCAATCATGACGCCCTGTCCTCGTCGTCTCCAGCCGATGGCCGGAAGTCGCCGCACCTACCGCACGGAGCTCGGGGCGCCTCGAAATACGACCGCTGGGCGGCGCGTCTTCGCGATCGCTCTCCGAGAGGCTCTGGACGAATCCAGGACCTGCGCGGCGCGCCGTCCTCTGAACGGCACAGTCAACGACGCTAAGCAGACGCGGTTACGGGAGCGTTAAATCGATCGATAATTGTGCATTGCAAACATGATCGTTGACAAAAATGTTGCAGTGCATATATTTCCGTCACGGTTCGCGGGTGCTATCCGCGCCGAGGGAGGCCTCCAAAGGCCAGTCGATTGCTGAACGGAGACGGGCGCGCTCGCCCGGAGGGAGCAAACACAATGAACGCCAATTTTGACGACGTGCAGAAGATCAGCAAAGAGAACGTTGACGTCGCGCTCAAGAGCTTCGGCGCCGTGAGCAAGGGCTTCCAGGCCATTGCGGTCGAGGTCGCCGACTACTCCAAGAAGTCGTTCGAGGACAGCACCGGTTTCGTCGAGAAGTTCTTCGGCGTGAAGACGCTGGATAAGGCGATCGAGCTGCAGACCGACTACGTCAAGTCCAGCTACGAGACCTACGTCTCGCGGATGACGAAGATCGGCGAGCTCTACGCCGACCTCGCGAAGGAAAGCTACAAGCCGATCGAGACCGCGATCTCCAAGGCCAAGTGACTGGCCGCGTGACGCGTCGGCGGCGGGCGTAACGTCGCAGCCGCCGCGTTACAAGGGGTCGACGGCCTGCGGCCTCGCGCTTCCGGCATGACCAATCTGCATGAAAGCCCGGCTCGCGCCGGGCTTTTTTTTGGCCGCCGCGATCATACCTGACGAAGCGTCGGGTCGGCGTCCGATCTGGCGCACCCGGAAATTTGGGTTAGGATCGACGAAGCGACCCGGCGCCGCGCCGCGCGGCGCGCCGGGACGCAAGCGACGAGCCGAAGGCGAACGGCGGTGAAATGAACGACGGCGCGACGACGCTTCTTATCTCTGCCCGCGCAGATTTGGACGGACATGACGGCCCTCGGGCCGCGAACGGGCCGCGGCGGCCTGACGACGGCGGCCCCGGCGCCGCGGTCGTCACGAAGACGCGACCGAAGACCAAGCGCCCGAGCCTTTATCGCGTGCTGATTTTGAACGACGACTACACCCCGATGGAGTTCGTCGTTCATGTGCTGGAGCAGTTCTTTTCGAAAGACCGTGAAGCGGCGACGCGCATTATGTTGCACGTCCATAATCACGGCGCGGGGGAGTGCGGCGTCTACACCTATGAGGTGGCCGAAACCAAAGTGACGCAGGTGATGGATTTTGCGCGAAAGCATCAGCATCCTCTGCAGTGCGTCATGGAAAAGAAGTGAGGTGATCCGTTGCCGTCTTTCTCGCGCAGCCTCGAACAGTCTCTCCACCGGGCGCTCGCCTTCGCCAATGAGCGCCATCACGAATATGCGACGCTGGAGCATCTCCTGCTGTCGCTCGTCGACGACCAGGACGCCGCGGCGGTCATGCGGGCGTGCAATGTCGACCTCGAGATCCTGCGCCGCAACCTCGTCGAGTACGTCGACGCCGAACTCGACAACCTCGTCGGCGACACCTCCGAGGACTCCAAGCCCACGGCCGGGTTCCAGCGCGTCATCCAGCGCGCGGTGATCCACGTCACCTCGTCGGGACGCGAGGAGGTGACGGGCGCGAACGTGCTCGTCGCGATTTTCGCCGAGCGCGAGAGCCACGCCGCGTTCTTCCTGCAGGAGCAGGACATGACGCGCTACGACGCGGTGAACTACATCAGCCACGGCATCGCGAAGCGGCCGGGCCTCAGCGAAGCGCGCCCCGTGCGCGGTTCCGAGGAGGAGGCGTCCGGGCCTGGCGAAGAGCAGGGCGGCCAGAAGAAAAAGGCCGATGCGCTCGACGCTTACTGCGTGAACCTCAACAAGAAGGCGCGCGAGGGCAAGGTCGATCCGCTGATCGGCCGCGACGCCGAGGTGACGCGGACCATCCAGATCCTCTGCCGCCGCACCAAGAACAACCCGCTGCTGGTGGGCGACCCCGGCGTCGGCAAGACCGCGATCGCGGAAGGTCTGGCGCTGCGGATCGTGCGCGACGAGGTGCCCGAGGTCCTGCAGGACGCGACGGTGTTCTCGCTCGACATGGGCTCGCTGCTGGCCGGCACCCGCTACCGCGGCGACTTCGAAGAGCGGCTGAAGCAGGTCGTCAAAGAGCTCGAGCAGACGCCCGGCGCGATCCTGTTCATCGACGAGATCCACACGGTCATCGGCGCCGGCGCGACCTCGGGCGGGGCGATGGACGCCTCCAACCTGCTCAAGCCGGCGCTCGCCTCCGGCACGCTGCGCTGCGTCGGCTCGACCACCTACAAGGAGTACCGCCAGTACTTCGAGAAGGACCGGGCGCTCGTCCGCCGCTTCCAGAAGATCGACGTGGCCGAGCCTTCGATCCCGGACACGATCGAGATCCTCAAGGGCCTCAAGCCCTACTACGAGACCTTCCACCAGGTCCGCTACACCAACGAGGCGATCAAGGCCGCGGTGGAGTTGTCGGCGCGCTACATCAACGACCGCAAGCTGCCGGACAAGGCGATCGACGTGATCGACGAGACCGGCGCGAGCCAGATGATCCTGCCCGAGGCGAAGCGCCGGAAGACGATCGGCGTGAAGGAGATCGAGACGACGATCGCCACCATGGCGCGCATCCCGCCGAAGTCCGTCTCCAAGGACGACGCCGAGGTGCTGCGCGGGCTGACCACCAGCCTCAAGCGGGTGGTCTATGGCCAGGACGCGGCGATCGAGGCGCTGTCCTCGACGATCAAGCTCGCGCGCGCCGGTCTTCGGGATCCGGAGAAGCCGATCGGCTGCTACCTGTTCTCGGGGCCGACGGGCGTCGGCAAGACCGAGGTCGCGAAGCAGCTCGCCTCGCTGCTCGGGGTGCGGCTGCTGCGCTTCGACATGTCGGAGTACATGGAGCGGCACACCGTCAGCCGCCTGATCGGCGCGCCTCCCGGCTACGTCGGCTTCGACCAGGGCGGTCTGCTGACCGACGGCATCGACCAGACGCCGCACTGCGTGCTGCTGCTGGACGAGATCGAGAAGGCCCACCCCGACCTGTTCAACATCCTGCTGCAGGTGATGGACCACGGGAAGCTGACCGATCACAACGGCAAGCAGGTCGACTTCCGCAACGTGATCCTGATCATGACGACCAACGCGGGCGCGTCCGATCTCGCGAAGGAGCCGATCGGCTTCGGCCGGCCGAAGCGCTCGGGCGAGGACACCGAGGCGATCAACCGCCTGTTCGCGCCGGAGTTCCGGAATCGGCTCGATTCGATCATCGCCTTCGGTAATCTCCCGATCGAGGTGGTGCGCCACGTCGTCGAGAAGTTCGTGCTTCAGCTCGAGGCGCAGCTCGCCGACCGGAACATCACGATCGAACTCACGCCGGAGGCGACGGACTGGCTGGCCGAGCGCGGCTACGACCCGCAGATGGGCGCGCGTCCGCTGGCGCGGCTGATCCAGGAGACGATCAAGACGCCGCTCGCCGAGGAGGTTCTGTTCGGCAAGCTGAAGGGCGGCGGGGCGGTGCGCGTGGTGCTCGGCGCGAAGGAGGGCGGCGAGACCGGCCTCGTCTTCGAGTTCCCCGACGGGCCGGTGACGCCGAAGCCGGAGTCGATCGCCCGCGAGGACGAGCCCGGCCCGAAGGCGCCGCGCAAGCGCCGGACGGGAGATGGCGATGGCAAGACCCCTGCGCCCAAGACCCCGCCGCTCGTGCGGACCTGATACCCGCCAGCCGGCGCGCCAAAGCGTCGCGGAGCGTGCTAGAAGCGGCCGCGGATCGAAAGGTCCGCGGCCGCTTCGTTTTGCGACGGCGCGGCCCTTCCCAGTTCAGAGACATGCCGATGCCCTTCGCGCCTGCCGACTTCCTCCGCCCCGGACGCTCCGGCGACCGGGCGCGCACAGCATGAGCGGGGAGGGCGACCTCGACGTCGTCGACGCCTCGGGCCGCAGCGATCTCGACTGGGCGCTGAAGGGCGCTGTCGCCGCGGTGAACACGCCCGGCATCGTGCTGTTCCTCAGCTTTCTCGGCTTCGGCGCCATGACGCACGACTTCGGCTGGCCGCTCTGGATCGCGGTGCTGTCGACCGCGCTGATCTGGGCCGCGCCGGCGCAGGTTGTGCTTGCGGGAGCGCTAGCGAACGGGGCGGGGCTCCTGGGCGCCGCGCTCGCGGTCACCGTCTCCGGCGTGCGCCTTCTGCCGATGGTGGTCGCGCTGCTGCCGGTGCTGCGGAGCGAGCGCACCTCGCTCGGCGCCCGGCTGCTCGCCGCGCACTACGTCGCCGTCACCGCCTGGTTCGAGGGACTGAGGCTGACGCCGACCCTGCCGCGCACCGCGCGGATGCCGTTCTTCTTCGGGCTGGCCAACGCGCTGGTGGTCGGCTCGTCGATCGCGACCGCGATCGGCCACGCCGCCGCGGGCGTCCTGCCGAGCGCGCTCTCGATCGGCCTGCTCGGGCTGACCCCGCTCTACTTCCTGCTGTCCCTGGAGCGCGGCGCGAAGTCGCTGGGCGAGCGCGTCGCGCTCGGCCTCGGACTGGCGCTCGCGCCTGTCATCGGCCTCGTCGCGCCCGCGTCCGACATCCTGTGGACCGGCGTGATCGGCGGCACCGCGGGCTTCCTCGTCCAGCGCGCCGCCGACAAGAGGCGGCGGCCGTGAGCCCGGCGCTCGATCCCGGCTATCTGCTGCTGGCCGTCGTGCTCTCGTTCGTCGGCAACGACCTGTGGCGCGTCCTGGGCGTGGTGCTGTCGGCCCGGCTCGACGAAGACAGCGGCCTGTTCGCCTGGGTGCGGATGGTCGCGACCGCGCTCGTCGCGGGGCTGGTCGCGAAGCTGATTCTAGCCCCCGCCGGCGGGCTGGCGCTCGCGCCGCTGTGGCTGCGCCTCGCCGCGGTCGGATGCGGCCTTGCGGCCTACGGCGTCTCCCGCCGCTCGCTCACCGTCGGCGTCGCGGTCGGCGAGGCCGCGCTGATCGCAGGCGTCGCCGCGCTCGACATCTGAGCGCGGCGGAAGGCTCAGCTCTCCAGCGCGGCGCGGATGCGCTCGGCGTGGGTGGCGAGCACCTCCGGCTTCTCCATCTGGCCGGTATGCGGCTTCAGCGGAATGTCGGTCCAGCGCGGCAGGATGTGAACGTGGGTGTGGAACACCACCTGGCCGCCGGCGGTCTCGTTGAACTGCTGGATGGTGACGCCCTCGGCGCCGAGCCCGGCCTTGACGCCGAGCGCGACCTTCTGGACGGCGGAGAACAGCGGGCCGAGGTCGGCCGCGTCCATCTCCAGCACGTTGCGCGACGGCGCCTTGGGGATGACCAGCACATGGCCGTCCGCGCGGGGCATGACGTCCATGATCGCGATCGTGGCGTCGTCCTCGTAGACTTTTTGGGACGGCATCTCGTCCCTGAGGATCTTCGCGAAGACGTTATCCGGATCGTAGTCGGCCATGCCGGTTCTCCGTGTGATCAGCGCCGGCACAGGATCGCAGCCGGCAGGCGAGGTCAAGCCGAGGGCGCGTCCCCGCGACGGAAGGGCGCTTGTTCGGCGAGCTCGTCCTGCATCGCCATAACCGCGGCTCGCTCGCGCACGAGGTAGTCCGCGACCGCGCGCTGCAGTCCCGCATCGGCGAAGGCGTGGGCGGAGTACGTCGTCACCGGGCGATAGCCGCGGGCGAGCTTGTGCTCGCCTTGCGCGCCGGCCTCGACCCGCGAGAGCCCCATGGCGATCGCGGCGTCGATCGCCTGATGGTAGCAGAGTTCGAAGTGCAGGAACGGCCGCTCTTCGAGCGCGCCCCAGTAGCGGCCGTAGAGCGCGTCGCCGCCGATGAAGTTGAGCGCGCCGGCGATCGGCCGCCCGTCGACCTCGGCCAGCACCAGCAGGATCTTCTCGGGCATGGCTTGGCCGACGAGGCTGAAGAAGCGGCGGTTCAGGTAGGGCCGGCCCCATTTGCGCGACCCGGTGTCGATGTAGAACGCGAAGAAGGCGTCCCAGTGCGCCTCCGTCAGGTCCGCGCCGGTGACGTGCCGCACCACGACGCCGTCGGCCAGCGCGTCCCGGCGCTCGCGCTTCAGCTGCTTGCGCTTGCGGGAGGCGAGGTCGCCGAGGAAGTCGTCGTAGGAGCCGTAGCCCTCGTTTCGCCAGTGGAACTGCTTGTCGACCCTCGGAAGGAAGCCTTCCTTGACGAGGTCGGCCTGCTCCTCCGCCGTCGTGAAGGTGACGTGGATCGACGAGGCCTCCGTCTGCCGCATCAGTCCGCGCAGCGCCGCCGCGAGGCCCGCCCGCGCCATCGCGGGATCGCGCCCCGGCGCCGGCATGAGGCGTGGTCCGGTCGCCGGGGTGAAGGGAACCGAGATCTGCAGCTTGGGATAATAGCTGCCTCCGGCGCGCTCGTAGGCGTCGGCGAAGGCGTGGTCGAAGACGTACTCGCCCTGGCTGTCGCTCTTCAGGTAGCAGGGCGCGAGGCCCGCCACCCCGTCGCGGTCCTCCAGCACCACGTGGGCCGGCGCCCAGCCGGAACGGCCGCCGACCGAGCCGGAGTCCTCGAGCGCCTTCAGGAAGCGGTGGTCGACGAACGGATTGTAAGGGCCGCTCTCCAACGCCGCGGCGTTCCAGAGCGTGGGGTCGATCTCGTCGATGCGCGCGGCGACGCGTGCGCTGAGTGTCGTGTCCATCGGCATCGGGGAGGCTCCGTCCTGGACGAAGCTAGGCCTGCGAGCCGCCCGTTCCAAGGGTGGGAGCCGGCACAAAGCCTTCGAACACGATCTGGTCAGCCCCAAGCGCCGCGCGGGCCTGGTCCTCGGGCGTGCGCACCGTCCAGGCCATCACCGGCACGCCGGAGCTGCGGGAGAGTCGCACCGAGCGCCGCGTCAGGTCGCGCACGTTCCACGAAATGAAGTCGGGCCTCGTCGCGCGCCAGTGCAGCATGTTGCGGGCGACGAAGCGCTGCGCGCCTGAGAGATGCGCCCAGCCGGCGTCGGCCGGATGGAAGGCGTCGCCCACGACCCCGCGCGGGGTGCGTGGCGCGAGGCTCCTCAGCAGCACGAGCACGCGCGGATCGAAGGACTTGGCCGCGACCGGCCCGCCGCGGTCCGACAGCAGCTCGGCCACCCGGCGCGCCAGCCGGGTGTCGCCGCCGCGTGAGGCCTTCACCTCAACCACCAGCGGAACCTTGCCGCCGACCAGATCGAGGCATTCCGCCAAGGTCCAAATGCGGTCCCCGCCGCCGCCGACGTTCAGGGTCACGAGCTCGCGGAGCGGCCGGTCGGCGACGAGTCCGGAGGCCTCCGTCAGCCGATCCAGCTTGGAGTCGTGGAACACGACCGCCTCGCCATCCGCCGTCACCTGAACGTCGATCTCGACGCCGAAACCGTGGTCGATCGCGGCCTGGACCGCGCTCGACGTGTTCTCGATCACCCCGGCCGCCCTGTCGTGCAGGCCGCGATGGGCGATCGGCCGGGCGACCAGCCAGGAAAGCCGCGACGCCACGGGCGGCCCGCTCAGGCGATTTCGATGATCGCTTCGACCTCGACGGCCGCGCCGAACGGCAGGGCGGCGACGCCGACGGCGGAGCGGGCATGGCGGCCCTTGTCGCCCAACGCCGCGACCATGAAGTCCGAGGCGCCGTTGACGACCTTAGGCTGGTCGCCGAAATCCGCCGTGGAGGCGACGAAGCCGACGAGCTTCACCACCCGGACCACGCGGTCGAGATCGCCAAGCACGGCGCGGGCCTGGGCGAGGATGTTGATGGCGCAGAGCTTTGCGGCGACCTGCGCGTCCTCGATCGAGACGCCGGCGCCGAGCGTGCCCTTCAGGGTGAGGCCGTTCTCATCGATCGGAAGCTGGCCGGAAACGTAGAGGTAGGACCCGGACACGACCGCGGGCACGTAGTTCGCCGCCGGCGGATTGGGCGAGGGGAGCGTGACGCCGAGTTCGGCGAGCTTGGCTTCGATCTGTCCGGCCATGGGGCGAAATCTCCGTATCAGGCGAGGTTCGCGCCGGTGTGGCCCAAGGCGCGCCGCGCCGCAAGCGGACATAAGACCCATTTCCGCCACGCTGGCCCGCGATGACGATGACGGCGGCGCATATCGCGAACCGCCCGTTGCGTTCGCGCCGCGGCGCCGCATGATGACGATGACGTATCGAGCGAGGCTGTCCTCACGTGATCCACCCCATCCGCCCCGTGTTTCTCGCCGCCGCCGCCGCTGCGACCTTCGCGACCGCCGCGCCGGCTCAAGCCGAACCGACGCTCGCGCCGCACCGGGCGGTCTACGAGCTGAAGCTGCGCGAAACCCGAGGCTCCTCCAGCGTCGACCAGATCCGCGGCCGCATCGTCTACGAGTTCACCGGCGCGCCGTGCGAGGGCTACGCGCTGTCGTTCCGGCAGGTGACCGAGATCGGCAACAGCGAGGGGGAGACCAACGTCTCCGACCTGCGCTCCGCCACCTGGGAGGACGGGGCGGCCAAGAGCTTCCGCTTCACGGCCCAGAACTATCTCAACCAGCAGCTCGAGAAGGACACCGACGGGCGCGCCGAGCGCGGCGCCGACGCGCTCAAGGTGACGATCTCGAAGCCCGAGAAGTCCGACAAGGGCTTCGGCGAAGAGACGCTGTTCCCGACCGAGCACCTGCGCAAGATCCTCGAGGCGGCCGAGCGCGGCGACAAGCTGCTGTCGGCCGCGGTCTATGACGGCTCCGAGGACGGCGACAAGGTCTACGACACGCTGACCGTGATCGGGAAGCCGGAGACGGCGGAGCCCGCGAACCTCGAGGCCGCCGCCAAGACGCCGGAACTGGCCAACGCGACGCGCTGGCCGGTTTCGGTGAGCTACTTCGAGCGCGGCAAGGCGCCCGACGGCGACGACAAGAAGGACAGCGGCGGCGAGCAGACGCCGATCTACGCCATGAGCTTCGACCTCTACGACAACGGCGTCAGCCGGGCGATGAAGATCGACTACGGCGACTTCGTCCTCGACGGCGAGCTCAAGGAGCTGAAGTTCCTGAAAGCGACGACCTGCAAGTAGGAAGCGGGTCGGGAGCCTGAGGCCTCCCGCTTCTTGTCCCGGCCTTTAGCCGGGACCCAGAAACACAGCGTTGAAAAACTGGCCTCTCGGCGCCGTTGCATCTCATTTGGAGAGCGCGGCGTTTCTGGGTCCCGGCTCAAGGCCGGGACACGAGCGCGGGTTTCATCCTCGCGGGGGTCGCTTGGCGAAGGCGCGTTCGACCGACTCGCGGCCGAAGCGGGCGCGCAGGGTCGCGACCGCGGCCTCGACCGCCGCGAGCTTTTCCGTGCGGTCGTCGACGAGGTCGCGTGGGTCGGCCAGCGCTTCCGGCGCGAGCTCCGACACCGCGACGCCGATCAGGCGGAACGCCGTGCCGTCCGCCTCGCGCGTCAGAAGCGCTTGCGCCGTCTCGAAGATGCGGCCGGCGAGCCGCGTCGGGGCGGGCAGGGCGTGGGCGCGGGTGCGCAGCCGGAAGTCGCCGGTCTTGAGTTTCAGGGTCACGGTCTGGCCCGCAATCCCGTCCGCCCGCAGGCGGTCGGCCACCTTCTCGCTTAGGCGGAACAGGTGCGGGGCGAGGTCGTCTAGGCGCGCGACGTCGCTGTCAAAGGTCGTCTCGGCGCCGACGCTCTTGCGCTCGCGGTCCGGGGTGACCTTGCGGTCGTCCCGTCCGAAGGCGAGACGGGAGAGGCGCAGGCCGCCGTCGCCGTAACGCCGCGCGAGGTCGCGCGGCTCCGCGCGCTGCAGGTCGCCGATCGTGCGCAGGCCGTCGCGCGTCAGCGTCTCGGCGAAGGCCGGGCCGACGCCCCAGAGGAAGCCCACGGGCCGCGGCGCGAGGAAGGCCGGCGCCTCTTCG
>Ga0256876_1000146_pt1 | contig 14473 bp, 10 predicted proteins | sample MC6MC0419MT_FD_186340 | JGI IMG/M metagenome (GOLD analysis project Ga0256876, IMG submission 186340) | Metatranscriptome of enriched soil aggregate microbial communities from Iowa State University, Ames, United States - MC6-MC0419-MT... | ecosystem: Environmental > Terrestrial > Soil >...
ATTATATATAATTTGATTATTTATTTTGTCTTTTAAAAACCAATGATTTATTTTACCATTGTGGTATATTGTATTTGCATTACAACCAACCGCTACAGTATCATCATCCTTATTCAATTCTGTGATAAGAGATCTTAACATGCCTGGAAGCATAATATCATCATCATGAAATATCATAAAGTTCTTGGCCTGAACGTCTTGCAAAATCAAGTTTAAATGAGATATTACATCAACAGATGGAATTCTCCTAATGTATTTAATAGTGTTCTTGTACTTTTTATTAATTATCTCTTCTGTTTTATCATTTGTAGAATTATCCGAAATTATAACTTCAAAATTAACACCGCTTTGACTAATAATAGAATCGATCGACTTTGTTATTAAATCTGGTCGGTTGTAACTTGAAATAAAAACTTGTAACTCTACCATAATAGATTAGCTAAGATACTTTTTGATTACTTCCAGCATATAATCATAATGGTTCTCATTTAATCCAGGCCATACACCCAACCAGAAAGATTGGTTCATGATGATATCAGTATTCTTCAAATCCCCAATTTTACGATGTTCGATTCCTGCATAAGCAGGCTGTCTTAAAAGATTTCCGGCGAATAACAAGCGTGTACCAATTTTTTTCTCTTCCAGATGCTGTACCAACATGTGGCGGTCGTTTGAATCACCTTCTCTTAAGGTTAGTAAAAATCCGAACCATGAGGGATCAGAATTGGGCGTAGGCTCTGGCAAGATGAAGATCTCTTCAAGCTCCTTCATTCTCGAATACAGAGCAGCGTAATTCTCACGGCGGCGTTGTACAAAATGATCCAGTTTTTTTAATTGAGAAACACCGAATGCAGCTTGCATATCAGTAACTTTCAAGTTAAAACCAATATGAGAATAGGTGTACTTATGATCATAACCATAAGGAAGCGATCCTAACTGTTGTGCGAAACGACATCCGCAAGTATCATCCTTACCAGGCAAACAGTAGCAATCTCTGCCCCAATCCCTGAAACTTTCCGCTAATTTAGCCAATTCTGGGTTGTTCACAATTACAGCGCCACCCTCACCCATAGTAATGTGGTGGGCTGGGTAAAATGAAAATGTAGAAATATCACCAAACGTCCCAGTTTTCTTTCCTTTATAGGTTGCACCTAATGAGTCACAATCATCTTCAACAACCCAAAGGTTATATTTTTTTGCAACACGCATCACTTCATCCAAATCAAATGGGTTTCCAAGAGAGTGGGCAATCATAATTGCTTTAGTTTTTGGAGAAACTGCCTTTTCCAAATCTTCAGCCAATACATTATGAGTAGCAATATCCACATCCACAAATACAGGTATAGCGCCAAACTGAACGATTGGGTTAACGGTTGTTGGAAAACCAGCAGCAACAGTAATCACTTCATCACCGGGTTTAATTGCTCTATCGCCCAACTTCGGAGAAGTTAAAGCATAAAATGCCACTAAATTCGCAGAAGAACCAGAGTTAACCAAAAGAGCCTTTGTAGCGCCAAAATATTGCGCAAATTCATGTTCAAATTGACTTGCAAATCTTCCTGCAGTTAACCATCCATCTAATGTTGCATCAACACCCAACATAATATCTTCTTCGTCTAGAACTTTACCTGTTACAGGAATATAGTTTTGTCCAGGAGCAATAACTTGCATCGTTTTTTGCCTGGCAATCTCACGCAAGGCATTTTCTACATTTGAATCAGTAATATTTTTTAACATATATTTTGTATTGTCTAGTATTATTATCCTTTTGAAATCAGATTAAGTACCTTCCATTTCAATTGGCTTTGCAAACGGCTCCATCTCAGTAATGGGCTTTCCAAAAGCTATTTTTGGATAGGTATTTGTATGTGGATCAATCATTACCTGAAGTAGCTGTGATTTGTCTTTATTTTCATCGTTCCAAAGCCAGGATACAGCAGATGCTATACTGTCCGGACTTTCAATTGTCATAGCATCAATTCCATAAGCAATCGCAACTTTTGTAAAATCTGGCGCACTATAACCCCAATAAGTAGATTGGTATCTTGATTCAAAATAACTATCCTGAAATTGCCTGATCATTCCCAATGTGCGATTATTGAGGACGACAATTTTAACTTTTAAGTTGTTCCGAACAATGGTTTGCAGTTCCTGTATGTTAATCTGCATACAGCCATCGCCTATAATCACAACTACAGGTTGATTATTAAGCGCTATACAGGCACCAATACCAGCAGGTAAAGAAAATCCCATAGCTCCCATCCCTCCAGAAGTTAGAAAATGTTGTCCTTTACTTAATTCTAAAGATTGAGCCGACCACATTTGATGGCTACCCACATCAGCCAGATATACTTTATTATCTGTACCAGCTTTTGAAAGCGCATGCATAAATTTGTTAGGATTTATTCCTTCGGGTGTAAGTTCATTAATGTCAGGCCATTTTGCCCTTAACTCATTCACATGATTTAACCAATCTGTCGGTAAGTAAAACTCGGTTGAATGTGATGCTTTTTCAAACTGAGGAAAAAAATCGGTAAGGTTGGCAACAATGCCTACACAACCGGTTACCCTGTTATTAATTTCTCCACTTTCACAATCTACGTGGTAGATTTTCCTATTTTCAATAAATTTAGTGTCTGCACCGGTTTGACGAATATCTAACCTACTACCCAAAACAATCAGCAGATCACATTCGCCAAAAGCAATATTGGCCCAACGGTTGCCGTAGCTGCCGATAAAACCAATGCGCAGCTTGTCGTCATAAGAGATAGTATCCAACCCCAATAGGGTGGTCGTTACCGGTATTTGTGTTTTTTGTACAAAAAAATCAAAAGCCGATTGGGTGTTCGCAGCCTTAATGCCTCTTCCAGCCAAAATTAATGGCCGCTTTGCATTTTTGATATCTTTAATGAGTGTTTTTAATACATTCTCAGAGATTACAATAGACTTATTATTGTGATTAAAATTTTCTTTTATGTCTATTTGTGCCCTTTGAACATTCATTGGGATATCGATTAACACAGGCCCAGGTCTCCCTTCCGTAGCTAAGGCAAATGCCTTTTCAAAAACCTCTTCAAGTTCTTCAGGATCATTAACTAAAAAACAAGCCTTAGTAATTGGCCTCGCCATGTTCACGATGTCCGTCTCCTGGAAACCCAATTGTCTGATATCACGTTCACCTTTTTGCTCATGCGTATTCACCTGACCGGTGATAAAAACTGCCGGTGTAGAATCAAAAAAACAGCTGCCTATCCCTGTTAATAAATTCGTAGCACCTGGCCCGCTAGTAGCAAGCGCAACGCCTGGTAAACCTGTAATCCTTGCATAACCCTCAGCGGCAAAAGCAGCGGCTTGCTCGTGGTGCATGGTGATAATTTTTATATCCGTTGTTTGATTTAAAGAATCTAAGATATGCGTAATCATCCCGCCGGAAAGCTCAAAAACGCTTTCAATTCCCTTTCTGCTTAAAAAGCTTGCTATAAAATCAGATGCTTTCATTGTAATACTTATCTAGATAGGTAATAATTTATGGTTTTAGACAAAGCTACATTAAAATCAGTAAAATCGACCATACCAATCTGATTAGTGAGTTTCGTTATATCTCCTTCAATATGCATAGACTGGTTTTCACGATAGGGAATATTACCAAAATTCAAAGAAAAAGATGGGTTGATATTATCCCTCAGCTGTATCAATAACGTTCTTAGTTCTTGCGTTTGATTGGCAGAAATATTGTAAATACCTGAATCAATTTTACTCTTCACTATAGATAGCAATATCTGAGCAAAATCGCCTGCATATAAATAGGCGTACCTTTGTTCTCCTTTGGTAAAATCCATTGCCGACCTTTCTTGCATCGTTTTAATTACTGAAGGAATTAACCAATTATAAGCTTCACGTTCCCCAAATACAGAAAAGACCCTTAACCAGATCCAATTGATTTTATTTAAATCAGCATAGGTTTCTAAGATCTGTAAGCAGCTCAACTTAATACTGGCATAAGCACTAACAGGATGAACCGCCTGATCTTCAAAAACCTTACTGCTTATATTGCCATATTCAGCCTGCGAACCCAAAAAAATAAACTTATCTATATGTAATGTTTGCGAGATTTCTAAGAGATCCACTAACAGTGCTATATTTTTTGACTGGAGTTTCCAATTATTCCGGTCTTTAGCTTCAACACCAATCCATGCACTATGAATAATAGTTGTTGGTCCTCTTTTTATCACCTGTTCCTTCCAATCTTCAGGGCCATCTAAATCAATCCAAAAGATTTTATCTTCAAAGGTTTTACATCTCCAAGTATCTGAAGAAGACCTTTTTAATCCCACAATATTGATATCACTTTTACTGAGACGTTCAGCAATATGTGAGCCTAAAAAACCAGTAGCTCCAGTGATTAATACATTATGCATTTAAATAATCTAAAATTTGATTAGTGGTAATCACGTCAATTTCTGATTTGCTATAAACAAATGATTTATACCAATTAATTGTCAATTCAACAGCAATAGTAGCATTTAATTTCGGCTGCCACTTTAAATCAGTTAAAGCTTTACTTATATCTAATTTTAGTAAACCAGCTTCATGGAGCTGTTCTTCACTTTGCTCGACTTTAAAACTTCCAGCTCCCCAACAGTTTATAGCGAGTTCTAACATTTTTTTTACCGGTAAAGCATCAGCAGAATACGGGCCAAAATTATAAGCTTCGCCAAATTTTACTGGATCAGCACTTAAGTTCATGCCTAAAATGAGATAAGCAATCACCGGTTCTAAAACATGCTGCCATGGTCTCACAGAATTTGGATTTCTAATAATAATTTCGTTACCTTGAGAAAGCGCTTTTACGATATCAGGTATTAATCTGTCTTTTGACCAGTCGCCTCCACCAATTACATTGCCTGCCCTACCAATAGCAATCCCCTTTCTATGGATATGAATCTTAAATTTATTAAAAAACGAATTTTTATAGGAATCAATAACTAACTCAGTGCAGGCTTTACTCGCACTGTATGGATCATAACCACCTAAGCGATCACTTTCGCGATATGGATATTCCCACTCATTGTTGTGATAGACTTTATCAGTAGTAATTAATACTATAGAGCACTTTTTTTTTAATGAGCGAACCGCATCTAACAAATTAGCAGTACCGATTGCATTGACTTCAAATGTTTCTGAAGGAATTTCGTAAGATAATCTAACTAATGGCTGTGCAGCAAGATGGAAAATAAAATCCGGCTGAAAATCTAATACAGCTTTTTTAAGTGCGTTACGGTCGCGAAGGTCTGCAATTACTGATTCACAGATTTGATCACCATCTACTAAGTGATATAGGTCATTTTTTGTTTGAGGAGATAAGGCATAACCTTTAACAATTGCACCCAAAAGATGAAGCGTTTTCAACATCCAAGAACCCTTGAAACCTGTATGTCCCGTGAGAAATACTTTTTTTCCCGCGTATGTATTTTTAAGTTCTTTCAACATTACCAGATTTTCCATTTTGCTTGCCCGGTACTCCAAAGCTGCTCCAATTCAATTCTATCGCGAAGCGCATCCATAGGCTTCCAAAAACCCATATGTTTATATGCACATAATTGACCATCATTAGCGATTTCTTTAAGCGGTGCATTTTCCCATTGGATATCCTCCATTTCGCCATTTAGATATTCAAAAATACCTGGTTCCAATACAAAAAAACCTCCATTAATCCACATCCCATCGCCTTGAGGTTTTTCCACAAAATGCTCCACGGCACCATTTTCATCCATTTCTATGTTTCCAAAACGACCTGGTGTTTGTATACTGGTTAAAGTAGCTAAACGACCATGGCTTTTATGGAACTTCACTAATTCGGAAATGTTCACATCAGATACACCATCTCCATAAGTTAACATAAATGTTTGATTTTCAACGTATTTTTGAATTTTCTTAATTCTACCTGCAGTATTGGTTTTCAGTCCTGTATCTACTAAAGTTACTTTAAATGATTCTGAATTGGAAAAATGTACATCAACTTTATTCTGACTGACATCTATAGAGACGTCAGAGTTATACAGATAGTAGTTTAAAAAGTACTCTTTAACAGATTGGGCCTTATAACCCAAACAAAGTACAAAATCATTGTAGCCATACGCTTCATAAATTTTCATAATGTGCCATAGGATCGGTTTACCGCCAATTTCTACCATGGGCTTTGGACGAGCTTCTGTCTCTTCCATTAATCGAGTACCTAAACCACCTGCTAGTATTACTACCTTCATATTTTTAAATTATATACTTATTTGTACATTTTCTGTTAAAGGATGCGTGCAACATAGTAAAAATTCATCTGCTGCAAGATCATCCCGCTCTTTACTCAAGCCAATCATTTTGACATTACCGGTAATCAACTTACCTTTACAGGTACTACAATTACCGGTCTGGCAAGAGTAAGGCAGCTCAATATCTGCGTTTAGCGCGGCTTCTAAAATGCTTTTGCCTTTTGAAACCTCTAGAGTATATTGACTACCTTCAAAATCTAATAAGATGTTTTGCGTATACACATCTTCAAAATCCTTTGGATCTTTAATCAGTTCAAAGTCTTCTGAAAACACGTTGATTAAAGTACCATATTTGCTTTGTATGGCATTTTTCACAGATTCTTTAAGTCCTGCGGGACCACAAATATAATGGGCACAGTTTTCCGATAAATTTTTTTCATCTAGAATAGAAAGCGCTTTATCCTTGTCAATCCTTCCTTGTATGAGCATTGGATTATTTTCGTCGACGACCAGTTTTGTATGAAAATGCCTGATTACAAATCGATCTTGATGGCTGTTTCTTAAATCTAAAATTTGCTGCCTGAAAATAGTAGATTCATTGTTTTTATTACCATAGTTCAAATGGACTCTGATGTTGGCTGTTGAACTTAAAATGTACTTGATAATTGAAATGAGTGGTGTGATTCCACTCCCTACTCCCCAAAAATAAACATCTGTGAGATGATCCTGAGTTTCAAAAACAAAGTCACCCATTGGAGGCATGGCCTCAATCACATCACCCACATTGACCATATCATTAATGTGGTTTGAAACCAGGCCATTTTCCACACGTTTTACGGTAACTTCAAGAAATGAATCTATACCGGGACAAGATGAAAAAGAATAGGGCCGAATATACCGCCTACCATTAATTCGGAAAATTAAGGTCAAGTATTGACCAGCAAGATATTTAATTTTCTTTAGGCCAGGCTGCTTAAAGCATAAAGTTACCGTGTCTTCAGTTTCCTTTCGAATTTCAGCAACCTTTAATGTATAATTCATTATTATAATAACTTCTTCTTAAAGTCGGTATAAGCAATTTGCAGGCCATCTTTAAGTGTTGTGGAGAATTTCCATCCCAATGAAGAAAGCTTATCGACGTTCATTAATTTTCGGGGAGTTCCATCTGGTTTGGTCAGGTCGTATTCAATTTTTCCTTCATATCCGACAACATTTTTTATTTCATGAGCCAACTCTGCTATACTCAAATCCGATCCGCAACCTACATTTACCAAACCTGATTCATTATAATTCTTCATAAGGAAGACACAAGCATCTGCTAAATCATCTGCAAACAAAAATTCACGTTTTGGTGTACCAGAACCCCATATGGTTACACATGGCAAGTTTTGTTGCTTAGCTTCGTGAAACCTTTTAATTAATGCTGGTAATACATGTGAATTTTGCGGATGGTAATTATCATTTATACCATAAAGATTAGTAGGCATTACGGAAATATAATTGCATCCATATTGATCCTTATAAGCATCACACATTTTAATACCGGCGATTTTTGCGATAGCATAAGGTTCATTGGTCTGCTCTAATTCGCCCGTTAATAAATATTCTTCTTTTAAAGGCTGTGCAGCCATTTTCGGATAGATACAGGACGAACCTAAAAACATCAGCTTCTTTACATTAGCTTTTCTTGAAGCCTCAATAATATTGCTTTGAATCATCAGGTTATCATAAAGAAACTCTCCCCGATAAGTATTGTTTGCAATAATCCCCCCAACCTTAGCCGCTGCTAAGAAAACATACTCCGGTTGATTTTCCTCAAACCAAAATGAAACAGCTTGCTGATTTCTTAAATCCAACATTTTTGAATCTGCAACCAAAATATTGCGGAAGCCTTCGCTTTCTAGTTTTCTTTTGATTGCAGATCCTACCATGCCTTTATGACCGGCAATGTAAATTAGTGATGATTTATCCTGTAAATATAGTTCTGGCACTATTCGTATTGATTTTTAATGGTATAACCATGAGATTTCAATAGTGTTTCCTTTTTAAAATGATCCACATCAACAGCTACCATTTCTTTTACTAAAGCTGCCAAATCGTATTTCGGCTCCCATCCCAATTTTGTTTTTGATTTTGTAGGGTCACCAATTAATAAATCAACTTCCGTTGGCCGAAAGTAAGAAGGATCGACCCCGACAACTTCTGAACCAATTTCGATTTGAAAATCCGGATGATCACAAGACAATACGTAACCTTTTTCATCTACCCCAAAGCTTTTAAACGCTAATGTAATTCCTACCTCAGCAAATGCCATACGCACAAATTCCCGAACTTTTGTAGTTACACCTGTAGCAATAACATAATCTTCAGGTACGTCCTGTTGTAGAATTCTCCACATCGCTTCAACATAATCTTTTGCGTGTCCCCAATCCCGCTCGGCTTCCAAATTACCTAAAAATAATTTATCTTGTAAGCCTTGTGCTATTTTGGCTACGGCGCGTGTAATCTTTCGGGTTACGAAGGTTTCCCCCCTTAAAGGACTTTCGTGGTTGAATAAAATTCCATTACAGGCAAACATACTATATGCTTCTCTATAGTTTTTAGTAATCCAAAACCCGTAAATTTTTGCTACTCCGTAAGGAGAACGTGGATAAAAAGGGGAATTTTCATCGTAGAATCCTTTATCATTCTTGTTTTCCGGCATGCCACCATATAATTCAGAAGTAGATGCCTGATAAACTCTGGTTTTTTTCTCTAAACCTAAAATTCTTATAGCCTCCAAAATTCGTAAAGTACCAATACCATCAACATTAGCTACATACTCCGGTGAATCAAAAGATACCTTCACATGGCTCATGGCACCCAAATTATAAATTTCATCCGGTTGCACCTCTTGCACTATCCGGATTAAATTGGTTGAATCGGTTAAATCACCATAATGCAATTTAAAGCGTACATTTTGATCATGGGGATCTTGATATAAATGATCGATGCGATCAGTATTAAACAAGGAACTTCTTCTTTTTATACCGTGAACCATATACCCTTTTTCAAGTAACAATTCAGCAAGATATGCTCCGTCCTGTCCTGTTATTCCTGTGATTAATGCAACTTTCATCTTTTATTATCTAATTGATTTAATGTATTTTCCAATTTTTTGAAAAATACTTTGGGGTTGTTCCTGACCGTAATTGCCGTAACCGTACCCATATCCATAGAACTTGTTAACAATATCATTAACTACAATAGAAACATTTTTCATTTTTGAGTTTTTATAAATATCGTTAACTATCGATAATTGTGCTCGTTGAGTAACTTTTTGACGAACAAGATAAAGTGTAACATCTGCATATTGAGCTAAAAGTTGTGCATCAGTAATAATTCCAATAGGTGGTGCATCCATAATGATGTAATCAAACTCTTTTTTCAGCTCATTGACCAGTTCCGCCATATGTTCACTCATCAAAGTTTCTGCCGGGTTAGGGGGTAAAGGACCGGAAGATATTATAAACATATTTTTATTAATAGAAAGTGGTTTTACAATATCCGATATCTTAAGATCAGGAGTGATAGTATAATTGCTGAATCCAATAGAATTATCGACACCTAACTTTGAAGAGAGGCCAGGCTTTCTTAAATCTAACTCCATTAACAAAACCTTTTTATCTGATAACGCTAAGATATTTGCTAAATTGATGGCTGTAAAAGATTTACCTTCACCACTCATACTTGAAGTGAGGAGGATCACATTCTCATTTTTAGACTTAAGATAGAAAGACAAATTTGTCCGTAGCGCTCTAAACTGCTCTGATATCGCAGACCTAGATTGATTGGCCACGATCATATTGTCATCACTTAAGTTATGACTGATCTCACCAACAATAGGAACATTTGTAAGATTTGTTATATCCTCTTTTGTAATTATGGAGGTCTTCAACAAGTCGTTGATGTATATCACTACTACAGGTATAACTAACCCAATAAAAATTCCAATCAAGGAAATTAAACTCTTCCTTGGACTAATAGGATTTATTTCAGCTTTTGGAGGATCAATTACTTTAGCTACAGATATATTTGAAGTCTTAGAAATTGCCGTTTCCTCGGCCTTTTGCATAAGGAAAATATACAGTTCTTGTTTAATATCACGATTTCTTGCTAATTTGAGATAATTTTTCTCAATTTCTGGTACTCCAGAGATTTGACTTTGAGCGCTACTTAATTGATTTCTTAGCTTATCTCTGTTTAAGGTAAATGTATTTTTTGTACTCTGAATATTCGACAAAATGCCTTTTCTTAACCCAATGATTTGATCGTCGATATTTTTTATGAAAGGACTTTCTTCAGTTACACTGAGTAATTGTTTATCACGCTCTATTAGCAGTGCATTATACTGACCCATTAAATTAGAAAAAACAACATCTTGTGGAACAAGAGAACTAGGAAAAACCCTTTTATTTTTTGATTCATCCTTCATATAATTTTCCAAATCATTAAGAACTGCAACCTGTGTTTCTGCTTTTGCCAGTTCCGTGGTCAACTCTCCGGTATTTTGAACTAAAATTTTTCCCTGCTCACTCATATCTGAGAGTCGATTATTCTGCTTAAATTTTTCGACTTTATTCTCGAAGTCTCCCAATTCTGATGCAATCAAAACCAATCTTTGTTTAATAAATTTCGACGTACTATCGGCGATGGCATTTTTATCGCCTAGATTAGCTTCAACATACTGTGAAATAAGTACCGTTAATATATCCTCTCCCTTTTTTGTTAATCCATATCGAAATCCTAAATCAACAATCGATACTTGTTTGTTAGTTACACCTACAGAAAGCTGCTTCATAAGTTCAATGACTCTTTCGTCAATAGAACTAATTGTCGTGTAAATATCTTCATACTCTATAGGAGTTTTTGTCGCTTTGGATATCCGAATGATACCCACACCTGAAACACGAAATTTCATTCCCCAAGCTACTTCTGTTTTGAAATCTTTGGCAGTGACCAAAAGTTTATTTTTAGGAAGTTGTTTGATATTTAAAACTGTCTTTTTTATAGTATCAACTCCGGATACTATCTCAACCTTTATTGGAGAATCATAAAGTTCTTTACTTACTAAATTCTTCTTAATAGAATAAACAATGTTAAGCTGCATCTTCCGAACAACCTGCTCCATAAGGAACCGTGTTTTCAAAATTTCTGCTTCATTATCCACCGAATTTTTACTACCCATTAAACCACCCAGGTCCATTAAAGCCCCTGCTTGTTTGCTTAATCCCCCACCTTTCTCATCATCATTTACTAAAAGCCTAGCATTTATCTGATAAATAGGCGTACTATATTTTGCATATAAGAAAGCTATACAAAAACAGATGATAATACTGGTCAGAAACCAGTACCACTTCTCAAAAAAATTATTTAAAATCTTTTTTAAATCTACAGAATCATCCTCTTCAAAATTATTTTTTGAGGTATTTTTCCCAGGTAGGTTATTCATTTAACAGTTTGATTTATTTAAAACTTGATATGGCCAATACGATTACAGATACTACCGATGCTAACACACCAATTGTCTGAATCTGGGCAGAATTTGAAGCAGAAACTTTTCTTTTATTTGGTTCGACATAAATGACATCATTCTGCTTTAAGTAGTAAAAAGGGCTATTAAAAATTTCTGATGAATTTAGATTGAGCCTTGCGAACTCTTTTTTTCCATTATTATCCCTAACAATAAGTACATTTTCCCTTTTCCCGTAAATTGTCAGGTCACCAGCCAGACTCAAGGCATCCAACACCGATACCTTTTCATTGGGGAGACTATATGCAGAAGGCGAACTGACCTCACCTAAGACACTAACTTTAAAATTAGCAAAGCGAAGTTGAACATTCGGTTCCTTATAGAATGTACCTACCCTATCCCTTACTAACTCTCTTGCTTGGTATGTTGTTAAGCCTGCCACTTTGACCTTGCCTACTAAAGCTAATTCAATCTCACCATTTTTATCAACTAAAAAACCTGTGGTTTGCTGTTGTCCAAGAGATGTAGATGAATTCCCCCCTAATAATGGAGTAGCAGCAGCCTGGTTAATTACCAAACCTGTCTGGGGATTCAATGTGAAAATGTTAATGCTTAAAATATCATCTGTTTGAATAACCGGCTCTGTGAAAGAAGCAGCATTTTCGAGCTTGGCCTGATTTACAGCCTGGATATCCTGAAAATAAGCAATGTTCTTGTTACTTACACAAGAAGCAAGTGCAATTGGCAATAATAAAGCAAATATTACTTTATTTTTGATTAAAGATAAATGACTCATAGATATATAAATGCATCAAGATGCTTCAATTAATGACAAAAAATAGAATAATTACGACGGTAACTAAATACCTTGTCTAAATGAATACCTAGTAATGCGACCGCAAAGTTAATCATTTAAATGCAATTAATAAATAGCCAAGTATGATCAAGTATGATTTTGAATGCATATATTGCTATTTAAACATGTACATGAGACCCAATTTTATATGAAAATTATTAATATCTTGCTTATTCCAAGCCCAATAGTCTCCCGGCGGAGTACTATCCTTCCATTCATATTGATAATTCAAGGATTTAATGTAGGTCATTTGACCATTTAGGACGAATTGCTTGTAGTAAAATGAAAAATTACCCCCTACAGATAAATCAACCCAATGCCTATTAATATATTGACTTCTATCTGCGGAAGCATATGCAAAACGGTAAAACAAATCATTATTGTTTACTTTTCTTTCAAATTGCAAACCTATTCTTTTCAAACCTTTAACCCAACTTACGTCCAGTGTTTGTAAATTACTACCTGGCCCAATGCCGGCACCGAGTACCTGACCCTTATTCGTATAGCCATCCAAAACCTGGTAATGTGTATACCAGGTTTCGCTTGCTCTGGTTTCTCTAGTTGTTGGTTTTTCGAGTTGTGTTAATTCAACTCCGATCTGGATAAACTCATTTGCGGTTCGAACTGGAATTAATTTGCGAAAACCAACCACATAAGCCCTGGTGTGTTCCGGTTCCACAATCGCATCACGCAAATCATTAGAGTGATCATTTCTGCCATATTCGAAATAAACCTCTGCCTTACTCTCTGGAAGTACATACCTGGCAAAAAAAGAAATATATTGATCTTTTTCGGCTGCATCAGCAGCATTATTACCATTAGCCTCATTGAAAGATGCTTTCTCTATCGCACCAAAAATTGGAAAATAATTACTAAAGCCAGTACCCATGCTTGATCTATTTACGACGAAAGTACGTGCAACACCTAAAAATAATTGAGGAACCCATTTAGGCTGATAGGTTGCTGTTAAACCAGATATATAACGCCAATCATATGGCTTTTGAACCAATTCATTTCTGATTGCAAGAGGAACCGTCAAATCTTGATTCAACGTAACGCCTGACTGTTCTAAACGCCCGCCAATAATTTGTGCTTCGAAAGATCCGATGTAGGTTTTTATTGGTCGTGTGGTATTCAATGTCAGGTGTCTGAATCCAGAAGCATTATTACTCATTAACAAGGAGTTTCTTACACCAGGGCCCCACCACAAATTTTCATTGGAAAAGCCTGCAGAAACTGGACCAACATTTAATCTAATGCTACTCTGCCCTAAGCTGAGTTTATTATAAGCCCCATCACTAAATCTGTCTGGTAAGTCAATTTTATTGTAGAACGCTGTAGTAACTGGCGTATTCCAATAAACGCCATTTGGCGCATCGGCCAGGCGTTGAAAACCTTTATTTTCAGCATATACATATTCAGGCCTGAATTGAATGCTTAGTGGACCCACCTTCGCATAAATTCCGGCAGAAATCTGAGTTTGATAGCCTTTTGCCTGGACCATAGAACCATCGTTCATCCCATAAGGGTGATGCGAATTAAATTGTTGTTGCCAAACAACAGGCAAGGCATAAACTTCCGTTTTAAATTTTGGATTAGCATACAATAATTTTCTGAAGCTATTTACCGAAAAAGCAGAATCCAATTGTAGATTATGCTTATCCGACATAAACATCGGCCGAATCATGTAAGAACTATTCGAGGAATCTTTTCCCAATAGCTGCTGCCTTCTGTAGGCATCTTCCACGTTTTCCAGAATTCCAACCGGTAAAGTTTGTGCAATAACTTTACTATGGCCTAAAAGAAATAGAAAAAACAGGTAAAGTAATCGTTTATTCA
>Ga0256876_1000150_pt1 | contig 14396 bp, 11 predicted proteins | sample MC6MC0419MT_FD_186340 | JGI IMG/M metagenome (GOLD analysis project Ga0256876, IMG submission 186340) | Metatranscriptome of enriched soil aggregate microbial communities from Iowa State University, Ames, United States - MC6-MC0419-MT... | ecosystem: Environmental > Terrestrial > Soil >...
CTTCGATGGTTACCTGGTCACTGACAAGCCGGGAGTAAAGAGTGGCTATACTTCCCCCCACTGATGATCCAGGATGGATTTGCCCTATGCGTTTCACTGCAGCAGCCAGTTCGCTCGTCGTTCTACTGTCCATGGCGTCTACCGTCCCGGTCTCTGCGGCGGAACCTGACATATTCGGCATCAAACTAGGGGCACCACTAACGCTGCCCCTTTGCCAGCTATCCATGCCCGCTCCAGCTGCCCCCAGAAGCAACAAAGGGATAGGGGCCAGGGCGTTCAACAAGCTGATGACCCCGCCGCCGGAACCCCCGAAGGCCACCCCACCGGCAACAGGGTTGTGCGTCGCGCCCGGCACGACAAACATGGCCGTGGGCAATACCGAGTTCACGGCAGGCGAGTACGGTTACCTGGTCTTCGCCACGGATGAGTTCCCGGCGTGGGTGGCGCCCATCGGCATGGCGATCGGCGCAGGCGCAGGTGACGCTTTTTCTCTGGAAGGTGCGGGCGGCCTGGTTCTACTGCGCAACGGGCGAGTGATCGCCCTGCGCTTCAACACCACCGGGTTCGAGGCGCAGCCGCGCGTGATGGAGTTGCTCAAGCGCAAGTTCGGCTCGCCCAGTGCGGAAAAAGCGGTGACCTGGAACAACGATCTGGGCGGCAGCCGCGAATCGATTTCCGCGCAATGGCGCAAGCCTGATTTCTTTGCGGATTATTCTTCGGTCGTGCAATCGCAGCCCATGCGAGCACAAGGGCTGTCGGGTGGGATCGGGTTCCTAAGCATCGGCAATGATCAGGGGCAGCAAGTGCTGCAGCCTGCTGCCAGCAAGGAAGCGGAGTTCTAGGGGACTGATGACGTTTTCGCTGCGCCTCCCCGGGACATCACCAGTGACTCCTCGATCCCCTCAATGGCTAGCGCGGCCGCGTAGCCCCAAGTCCCGACCGGGATTTCTTGGGCGCGCGTACTTCGCACCGTATCCGGAGACGCTGTTCACGGCGATATAGGGTAGGGGTGAGGACCAGCGGGGCGGCGACACCGTCGCCCCGGGATCTCGTCATAGAGCCGTGGGACGGTATGATCGGCCGAAGGCTCAGCCGTCAACATGAGGCGGGCGGTTCTCCAAAACGAATCGGGGTGACTGCAATGGATATGCAGGTACGGGGTGGAGCTGAAGAGGGAGTGCCTGCCCAAGCAAGCGGGCTGACGTATTCCTGGCTCTATCAGCAGGTTCAGATGTGGGCCAATCAAAGCATCTACCCCAAGCCCTCCCGGGTAGAGAAGTGGTCGTTCCGTCTAGGCTTGTTGGCCGCCGGCGTCGGGTTGCTGGCTGCGGCCGCGACTCCCTCAGTCCTTCCTCCCGTACAGGCTGCCGTAATCACGTCGATTTGCCTGCTCATCGAAATTGGAGGATTCCTCGTCGGCGGACTACTTACTGCCAAGCGAGAGTGGCGGCAGTACGCCAAACCTCGACTGTCTCACGCTGAGGAGATGGACGGCGAGTTCGATTACTGGCGTACCTTGATCGAGTCGCTCCGGGAGTTCCCCCGAAACCAGCGAGAGGGGCGACTGCGCTTCGTGACCGCCCTTCGCCAGGGCATGACAGAACGGATGGGCACGGAGGCTTGCAGAAGCTGGGGCCGTTCCCGGTTCTGATTGCCCTGTACCTTCAGTTTCGAGATTGGGAATGGGGTGACTGGGCGGGGGCGTTCGATGTGAATCTGGTGGGTGGGTTGCTGATCTTCGCGATGGTCTTGATGTATGCGGTTGGCTGGGTATTGATGGCTGTCCGGACTCGATTGGATACTTACGTCAACTTGCTGGAGGCGGCGCTCCGGCCAGAATGAGGCGTGACTCAGCGATAAGGGATGCTTATTGAGGGTAGGGAAAGGTAGGTTTCGACCTGAAGTGGACATCCGACTTACTGCAGGATAGTGACGCCAGGTTAGGATTTTCAGCCGCTAATTGGGGCGGCACACCCTACATGAGGTTCCTCGTATGGACGGCAAACAGTTACTGAACGTCATCGCATCCGCACTGACTTCAGTGACGGACCCTCACTACTATGAGGACGAGCGGGGATTCCAAGGTGAGTTCTATGCAGAACTGCGCCTGCGGCTGCAAGAATTGGTGCTGCCAGAGGGCGCACTGCTCCGGGAGGAGTACCAGAAGAAGCTGGCGCAGCATGGTCTGCGAATTCGTCCGGACATCATTCTCCACGAACCATTCGAGCTAGGCCGGCACCTTGCTCGAGATCAAGGCAACCATGCAGTGATGGAGCTCAAGCGGCGTGCCACCCCCGGCGCCACTGCCGACGCGTTCAGTAACTTGGTTGCAATGATCGACACTCTGAACTATCCACTCGGTGTTTTCATCAACATCGATTCATCAAAGACCTGGATTGAGTCCGTACCCGACTCCCATCGCACTCGCATCGCGTGCCTGGCCGTCCATCTTGATGGGAACGGCGACCCCCAGGTAGTACGCGACTGAATCCGGGGCGATTGCCGGTCGTCGACAATCGCGTTGTGTGACTCGAGCCTGCAGGCGAAGCGCTAGCCAAGCCTGGACGAATTAAAGCGACTGGTGCCTCCTCGGGGCATAGTCAGCATCCATACGCTCAATTCTCGCGGCAACGTCATGCTGTCATTGCTCCGTGAGCATTTCGGATGGAGAGATACGCAGGCCTTCCGCGAGATCCAGCAATTTCACCGCGATCTGCTCGACATCCTTCGCGCAAATCGCATCGACTATGCCTCCCTGCGAAGCGCGCTGACTCCGCAGCCGACCACCAACAGGGCGGCATATCTCTTCGGTGAGCACCGTTGGACAAGCTGTCGACCCCGGCCCATTTGAGCTCTCCCAGTTTGACGACCATAAGGTACGACCCTGCTCGCGTTGAGGCAGGCCGAGCCGCGCGCAAACGATTCCCGGCATCATAGAATCGTATGATCCTGGATACGAACTAGCCAAAACAGGATAAAGCGACTTAACATCGCCGGAGTGCCTGCCGGGAGTGACTGATGTTTAGCTTGGAAAGCCTGACCTCCAGCCGTACGCGTCCGATGGTCGCGAAGTGCCCGAGGTGTGGAAAACCACATCACTACACAAATCTAAGACATCCGATCATCAACGATCCCGGGTATTGGGAGGTGAGGTGCATGGAGTGCAGGGAGATTTTCTGTATTTCCGGGTTGCACGACGTCTTTGACTCCTATGCGGACCGAGGGGTCGACATTGTGAATCGAAGCGAAGACGACGTCGACGAGTCCCCGCACCCCGTGGCGACCGAGGTCGCGCTCTACCGGCTGGACTTAAACCGTCTTGCGTTGGTGTACGACCTAGCGACTTGTGCGCTCTACGAGTGTGCTTGCGGGCAACCCCTGGACGAGCTCGCCTATGAACAATTGAGCATTGAATTCGAAGACATACAGCGCGAGTACCGTAGTCACCTGCACTATGCCCTCAAGGGCCACTTCAACGCCCACTACGTGACGGTTGATGTTGTGTTCGAGTGTCCCTGCGGGCTGTCCCATACGGCAACGCTTTACACGCGCTTCTTGATCGAACCCACGAAGCGGCCGAAGCTTGAGGACTACATCCTCGCAGACATAAGCGGAGTGGAGCTGGCAGAGGTGCTGGACGGAGTCCGTTCGAAGACCGATGCGATGGATCTACTCGGCAAACTTCTCCTGCGTTGGAACCTTTTGGCAGACCAGATACTGATCGCGTCTCCCTTCGTCGGCCACCAGTACATGTCGTCCGAAGAGCAGCTGGCAATCTGGGAATGGCTCCTCGGTCTGCTTGATCCGCAAATCGCCATCTTCCTCACCAGGACGACGACATGGAAGAGCTATCGCAAGTCGCTTGCGGACGCTGGCTTGCCGTTGGACGTACTTGAAAATTTTGGCTTGGAGAACAAGGTCGTCTCTGCTGGGCAAAGCAAGCAGGCGTTCCACGCCAAGTTCTATGCGGGGATCGCTGGTGACTGGAGCGAGGTCTACTCCGGCTCGGCGAACCTCGTCCGGGGACCGTCCATCGAGAACACCTCGTTCCGCCGTATGAGTCGCAACTCATTCGATCGTCGTTATATCGATCAAATGAAATTAAAAGAACTTCTTCCCGCTGCTGCCTTTAATGCTTCGGAGAGATCGACGAACATCTATCGAAGCAATCCGAGGCCGAGCTTATCGCCAGGGTAGAAAGAGTTCAGATGCCTGGTGGATGCCTGGGAACCACGGGCCTCTATTGACCGAGAGTAGACTCTGGCAGGGCAGGGCAGGGAATTAGGGAGATGCATCGGGGGTAGGGCAGTTAGCTTCGACTCGCAGCGAGTGTGCGCCTCGTGGTCTTTGCTAAACCTCGACGACGACGCGAAAGACCTTCTAGGAAGTCCGGCCTCATTCCTTGACTCACGTGCTGCTAGTCTGATTTTAACTGAGGCGACGAGCAGAAGGAGATGATGAGGACGCTTGCTTCTTGCCCGCGCTCTTTACGGCCTTGCTAGTCTTCCGAGCCTTACGTGCTTTACCAGTCAACCTAGTCTTGGTGTCAATGCCGCGCTTGGTAAGATCAATGCCGATCACACGAATGTCTTCGACCTCAGGGTAGCGCGGTGAAATGGTCGACCATTGCTCCTGCAGGGCCTCCACTAATGCCAGGAATCCCTTGATCGGATTTCCGTTGGGATCAATCCAGCTCTGCTTGCCACCTCCATATACCATAAGAAAAATTCCCCTATTAGATTGGCGATCGCGCAAGTAGTCCCCACACAGCTGCACTTCAAGGCGCTCGAACAGCGAGGGCCCGGTCCAGCTCTCGGCCAGTTTAAGTTCGCAGGGAACCGACCCCATTCCGGCGCGATGAAACTGGATGTCGGGCATCTTGGAATCAGCCAGTTCGCTTTCCTGGCTGACGGAATAGCGCAGCCGTCCCCGTTCACGGCACGCATTACCGATTACTTTCCTTACTTCCGTCTCGCCCAGTCCGAGCAAGGTGGAAGCGATACTTGTATCGCTATTTTCCAGGTCATGCGCAAGGTCCCGCAAATGATCAATGGCCAGATACCACAGATCGCGATGGCTGGCTGGCGTCCGCTCCAAGTTGCGATGGAAGCTTATGACCTGGTCCACCGTCCAGGGGGCCGTGTCGGCATCGGCAATAGCTTTCTCCTTGGCTCGATAAGCAATCCAAGGTCGTGAAGTCTCAGCCGGGTGCAATGCAGATAGCTCCATCATCGCCAGATATGCCTCCTTACCCGGCGTTTCCTTGATAAAGGAAATCAACGCGTTGCGCGCGTCCTGAGCGTCGTCCCTCAGGTCGGGAGAGTACACGCCCTTTCCGGCACGATCGACGTCCTCTGTCACACGAATGTATTGATGCATCAAGAGATACAGTGCTTTCATATGTGCGACGGTGCGATACGCCTCCCGCGCGTGCGTGGCATTTCGTCGTCCTCCCACCAGTGCCGTGACAAAGCGCATCGCGAAGCGGGTCTGATCTGAAGGCGCCGTCATTTCGGCCAAATGCGCGGCCAAGGCCGGAATGGCCACCTGGGGAGCCACACCCACCCAGCTTGCAAACCACAGCGGGCACGTGTCCGTGTTCTTCGTCGATCGGGCCTTGGGTGTTGCCAGCTCGGCGACCACCTCATTGCTCAGCGCTGACCCGTGGAGGATTGCCAATAAATGTCCAAGCGTGTCTGTTGTCCTAGGAAATCGACCAACTCGCTTCACCAAGTGCGGCGCCAGATCGTTCCACAGCCACTGGCCGCTCCATGCAAGATCGGAAATCAAGTATCGACTGGCTCCCTCCGGGCTCTCATGCTCCAGCTCGTAGTCAACCTCATGAATAACGACGTCCAGCACCACCCGAGGATGCTTGGAGAATAGGGCCGGCAACCAGCTCGAGAATCCGTTGAGTTCGAGTAGGGCGTAACGCGTGGCACGGTTGACTTCCTCGCATGATAGATTCCGTGGCCACTCCGAGTCCTCGCTCGATTCAATCGCGAGTCCCGTTAGGCCAAAAATCAGCGCAAATGGTGTGCTTCCTTCTTCGGCCCCCTCGGAGCGGAGCACGGGCTTATATTTACGCCAGAATCCGAGTGCACCATCGCGGTAAGCCTGCGCCACCCTTTCACCGAATTCCCCAGTCAAGCTCTGCCAGTGCCCATCGCTCCATTTCCCGGACTGGTGATCCTTCTCGCGGATGTGCTGATGCAGGTAGTACTGCGCCGGTGTTGGCACACCCGACGCCACCTGGCCGCGCACGCTATCAAGATGGGCCAACAACCATACCTTTGACTTTTCCTTATCAATCTCTTGTTTAGCTCGCCGTGCCTCAAACCTTCTTTTGAACTGTGCATCCTGCTTGCGTAGTTGCGCCATGCCATTGGCGGGCGGGTGTAACAAAAGATGGAACGCGGCCTCAAGCTCAGCCGAACATTTTGCCAACCGCTTCATTCTATTGCGCCACGCCACGGGCCGGTTGGCCTGGCGATAGAGCAAAAATGCCAACGACTGCGCCACTAAGCGATCATCAAGTTCTGGGCGCGAACGAACGTCTTCAAGGATGAGCTCGAAGTCCTCATGCGTAAAGCGCCAATAGGCGTGGAACGAACCCACAGACCAGTGGTCAGTCAATCGCTCCCCCTTCGACTGACGCTGTCTCCGAACATGCTCGACCTCATGCCAGAAGAGAGCATGATTGAGCTCCTTCCACTTGGGAACCCCACTAACGAGATCCTCCACCGGATCATCCAGCTCGAAGTCGTTCCCATACATGCTAAGTACTGGCAGCATACCCAGAATGCTAAGACCTGAGCGCCCCAGCAGCGCCGAATCGCGCTCACTTAGAAGGCGAGACACCAACAGCGACACACACTTGACCAGCCAGGCGTAGCGTCGTGACACCGAATGGTTGATCCGTTCCAGAAGTGGGGGTTCCTGCAGCAATGCATGCAACCCATTGAGCAAGCGCGGAAGAAGCTCCTGCGGCCAAGCATAGATCTGCTGCGACAGCACGCGGATCAGGTTATCGGTGTCGTATCGCTTCTTCTCGGATACTCTGGCCAGTGCCTTCAATACCCAATCGATCCCCTGCGCATCGTGGGGGATCTCAGTCATCAGTTCAGCTACCCATTCTCGCGGGGACTCGTGATCTTCTTCCAAGAAGGACAGCCTGACCTCGGCGAGGTCAGCTTTTGAGCCAATGGCATGCAAGGCGCGGAACGCGGCAATTCTTGTATGTAGAGTACGGCAAGACAAGGCGAGTGCCTTGGCCTCCGGCAGGGCACCGACAATTTCTCCTCGCCAAACCATGCGCAATAGAAACCAGGAAATATCAGCATTGGCAGCATGCTGGGCCAGAAGCTCCTTGATGACGTCGGTGAGATCTTCATCGGCAAAGCGTTGGACCGCAGCGTAGTTTGACAGACTCTGAGTGCGGGCTGGCTGCGCCAATTGCTCGCAGGCCTGGCGCAAGATTTTAATGCGCGTGTTGCGGTCGAGCTTGCTCGGGTCACCGCCCTCAAAAAGTATCTCAGGTGCTAAGCGGGTGATTCGCTCCAAGATGGGTGGATACAGAACGGCCAGCCACGGCAGAATTGGACGCATAGTAGGAACTACGACCTCGATACCGTATTGGCTGCGAAAGAACAGCTCCTCGATTCTCAGCCGAGGGGCCTGGCCCTCCAGTAGATGATGTAACCATTCAGCCGTCAGATATTCCCTGACGGAGCGATGGTGAAAGCGCACTGTTCCATAGATTCCAGGCTCAAAGACCGGCCGCTGCAGAAGGGTAGCGCAATCCTTTTCGTCCCAGTCGTCCAACAACTGTCGCACCGCCAGTCCGGCTGGGTTGGCGGTTCCGTCGGGTACTTGAACAGTAGCGTTCTGGGTAAGCGTCGTTCCCGCCGCAATAAGACGAGCGCCTAGTCGAACTTTCTCCGCAGCGATAGGTCGGGCCTCAGCGCGATCCTGATCACGCTCGGTAAGCCGGCGTTGAATGCTATCCTGCAAGAGCTCTAGGCGAGATCCGATATGACCATGTGCTTTCCAATAATCGGCAAGCTCCGATAAGTCTTGCGGCCTACTCATCAGAGACAGAACGTCCTTGCGTTCGACGCCGTCCAGGAAGGAAGCCACGTCGACGACACCCTTGCCCAGCAGAAACTCATTGATCTGCGCCCCTTCCAGATCGTCGAGGGCCACGATCTGAAAAGGCGCAAATATTTCGCGCGAGTCGGCCCTGCGCATAGTCTTGACCTGCGCACTACTAGTATCTTCACCTATCTCGTTCGCCGTTGTTTGAGGTTCTTGGAACGGAAACACCTGTCGGCACAGCAATAAGTCTGTTTTCGCTCTCCAAGCAGTGCTGCGGCCCGTGATGACGATATGCGCGTTGTGCATCACGGACCCCAACCGGCAACCAATGATCTTTATGGCTCTTTCGAAATCCTTCGGATCGTGTAACCGCGCTTCATCCACCGAATCCAGTAACAGCCAACCCTCTTCACCGGAGGCACACCATGCCTGAAACTCAGCATGCGTGCCTACCTCAAAGGAAGTGACGAAGTTATTAGCTACCGACTCAATGCGCAGGAAGAACGCAGCCAAACCCTGGCCACGGAGGCGGAGTGCAACCTGCTTGACCTCTCGGGTCTTGCCCGAGCCCGCTTCGGACAGGAGGACGACGCGGTGGCGCGCCAGCAGGTCTGGCCAATGCAGCTTTCGGCTCGTCCCCATCAGGGGGTTCATCTCTGTCTGATCGGTCGCATCGGCATCGACCGTAAGTTCATGGAACGTGCGATCTAGCTCGATGAAATCGTCGGTGAAGTTAGGCATTTCTTCCCCTGGACTGGCGCTCTTCACTGAAGTATATGGAACGGCTCGATGTTTTCCTATTCCGGGGTGTCCGGATGCCTGATTATTGAAATCGCCTCAGCTCCAACATTAGGTATTGAAACCGGCCTCAATAACGACGGCTTGCCCGCCTTCGACGCGCAATCAGCAACGCCGGCATGTCCCAATAGACCGCTGCGGTGACCAGTGGCGCTCGCCATGCCTTAAAGTTGACGGATCCAACGGGCTTATCTGATAGTAGGTTTTTCTTCAGACTTCAGGGGATGGTCACCGTGTCAAAGGCTCTTTGGCTTCGCCTGATCATCCCGCTTATCTTGTTCGCAGGGGTGTTTGTCTATCTGGAGGGAGTGGGTTCGTTCAATGGGTTGTTTCTAAATCTTGCGACCGAGTTCATCGGCATCATTGTCACCGTCGCCTACGTTGACTGGGTGATCAAGGCTCACGAACGCAAAGTATGGCAGGGGACTACCACGAGGATTGCATATCGACTGCAGACCTTTAGCAGCGCTACTGTAACTGGGTTGCGTAGCGCGCTTGGTTTTGGCCCAGGCGTCCTTGATCAGTCCATTCTACGATGTGGCGACGCAAAGCTAGCAAGCGCTGAGGTGATGCGTGTCGCAACGCATGTTGTTGCCCCCGCTCTTCGTACCCGACTGGACTCTTTGGACGTCCAGGGATGGAAGCGGCTCGCTGCACATGTGCAAGAAACGGAGCACGAGGCTGAGCGCTTACTGCAGCAGTTCGGTCACCTACTGGCACCCGAGTATGTTGAGCTACTGCTAGACATGCGGCGCGAACTTGATGCCTCCCTTACCTTCTGGCGAACGTTTCCCGATATAGCTGGCGTCCCTGACAGCGACCTGCCCAAGACAAGTACTGACCCGGTCGCGCTCAAGGCCGCTTGGACCGACATAACTGCAGCTGCACTCCGAAAGGCCTTGCAACTTGCTAGCTCAATATCGACTCGCTGTAATGCTTGATACAATCAGGACAATGTGTTCTTCGGCGCGAATTGGCACAACCTGGGCCTGATCGGTTTCGGCACGACCTCTTCGTTCGAGTTCAGCTTGCTGTCCGCCCTGGACCAGATGATCGAGCTCGCGCGAGAATCGCGCCCGGCCTAACCAGACACAAGAGTGCTTTACTTCTGTAAACTCGCCGCCGGATTTTCTGCCGCAGCTACCGCTTGAAAATAAACATCAACGCTCGCCACTGAACGATGTTCCGTCGATGCCATAACCGCCGGCAAAGTAGTTCCTTGTTGCCCGCTTCGGTTACGATTTCTGCCGCTTCCAAAACGCCCTTGGTGCCAGCCGACTCAGTAGCGCGGGGCGGTGGCATAGCTGCGGGTGGTAGTCGGCGGCCTGTTTGGCCAGTTGATCAGGAAGCACCAAGCTCGCTGCCGTGTCAGGACTATCGCCATAAGAAAAATTCCCGCTAAGCATGATCGCCACTACCTCTGCAGCGCGGGAACTGGCTGCACCCCAGAAAGTACTCTCCAGTTCGGCGGTTTCTGCGCTGTACTAGCGTGCTGCCACATCTGGAGCATGCCTTAATCGACCCAGACACCAGTGACTGCCGGGGAAGAGTCGGTTCAACGGGGGAGGCGGGTGCTAGCGCCAGCCTTTGCACCTCCTTCGCTGCATGAATCATATCCAGCAGTGTCGCGCCGCCAATCAGCTCGATGGACTTGCCTCGCGCAAATGCCTCCGCGTCACGTGTAAATGTGCCCACGCAGACGATTTTGACCCCATCGGCACCGTGGTGGGCCAGAAGTCCTGCCATTTCCCGTACAACACTCACACCTACCTGCCGACGCCTCCATTGCTTGCACTGGACAAGGACGCGCTGGCTACCCTTGCGGAGCACAAGGTCGATTCCCCCATCTGCACCGCCCAAGCCCGTTTCCTCGACAACGTACCCTTGGCGCCGGAACGCCTCACCCACCAGCTGCTCGAACTGGCGCCAACCGGGAGCGGCCAAGCTCTCCAGCGTTGTACATGTGTCCAAGAGGATTCGGCGACGCCGGGCACCAAGAAAAGAGAGGAGGGCGGCCATCCAGCACATCGCCAACAGCAACCAGGCCAAGGGCGACAGCGCCTGCAAGAAGCTGCTGGCGAGGCCGTGAGCCAGCCCGCCGTCCTGCCGCGAGAACCACCAAGGGATGGCGTAGCGAACGCCACTGAAGAGAAGGATGCCAACCACGACGCCGATGGGCCACGGCATTCCGACCAGGGCATCCATTCCGCTTGAAGCTCTTTTACGTCCCATGTAATTGCCTGACTTCCTTGGTTGCCTAATCCCGATCTAGCGGAATTGGAAGATCATTCGCACGCTGATCAATTGCCCCGAAGGCGCCATTAGACATGAATGCATGTGCTATGGCACGAATTCGGGGCGGAGAAGCCTTGGAGGGTGACCCCAAAGCGGCCCGCCCAGCCTGATTCGCCTAACATCGCATTTCGCATATTGTATATTATGTAAGTAACGAAGTGGCCCGACAGGGCCTGCCGCACTTCACCCCCCAGCCTCAGCCAACTGCTCCTCAACCAGACCCATCACCCGAACCTTACCCTCACTCCACGGCATGTTCCGAACCAGGTTCCGCAGCAGCCTCACATCCTGGCTCCAACCCAGCCGGTCGCTGATCCGGTGCAGCTCTTTGCCTTTCCGGGCAACCGCTCCATGTGCGTCGCCATGTCCCTGCAGCGCATCCAGAACCTGAGCCGCATCCAGCTGCATACGCAGCCGCCGCACCCGTCGACGCCACCGGTGCACGGCTTCTGGATCATCCTCGCGAGCGGCCCGTTTACCAGCCTTTGCCGCTCGACGTTCACTTGCCTCCAGCGCCGTCCGGATCGAACGCCGCCGCAACGAATGCCATGGCTGGTCCTCAAGCCGCCGCAGAACCTGTTCCACAACACGCCGCCTGCGTAAAAATCCAGGGTCCACGGCCAGCGAACGCTGCAGAATTCGCGTACGCCGCAGTTCCAGTGCTTCGATGATCGGCGCCCAGCCCAGTTCCGGGTGCGCCGCCTGGAGTCGATTGGCGGTCTCGACCACCACGTGCGCGTCCCGCATGCCAGACAGGCCTTTTCCGAGCTGCCTCAGCGCACGGTCTTCGCGCTCCAGATCAAAGATGTCGTCCGTGAGCAACCCCAACATGGCCCGCATTCGACGAATCGCCTTGCGGGCCACATGAATTGCCTCGTTCTGGTCATTCGCCTCGGGGAGCGCATCCAGAATCGCCCGGGCATCCTTCACCAGCAGATCTCGAGCGGCCAGGCCGGGTGCGTCTGCTGACATGAATCCACCTGTGGCGGGACGATCCCTGAAGTGTACCCACTGGCCTGCCGGTCGGCGTGATGCGTCACGATAATGCCACGCCGGCCGCGTCATCGTCAGCGCCGTACAAACGCGGCCACCGGTAAAAGTACGCACGACAATCCCTGCCGGTCCGCCCGATACTCGTCCTGCCCAAGACGCCGCAGCCTGCAGGAGCATCCTCATGACGGTACCGAGCGCGAAGCATGCCTGTCCGATCTGGTCCCTGGCGACACCGCTGTCCCTGGCGCTCTGCATGCTCTCCGCCAATGCGTCCGCGCAACAGCAGGATGCGGACGCCATCGCCAAGAAGCTGTCCAATCCGGTAGCCGCGCTCATCAGCGTGCCGTTCCAGTACAACTACGACCAGACCTGGGGCGATGACGGCCATCGCAACCTGTTGAACATCCAGCCGGTGGCGCCCTTCTCCCTTTCCGAGCACTGGAACGTCATTTCGCGGACGATCCTGCCGGTGGTGTACCAGAAGGATGTCATTCCCGGAACCGACCAGGCCGGGATCGGCGACATCACCCAGAGCTTCTTCTTTTCCCCGAAGAAGGCCGACGAGGGTGGCCTGGTCTGGGGCGTGGGCCCTGCGATGCTGTTGCCTACCGGAACCGATGACCTGGGCGCCGATACCTGGGGGCTGGGACCTACCCTGGTCCTGCTCAAACAGGAAGGCGCATGGAGCTACGGCGCGTTGGCCAACCATATCGTAGACGTTGGTGGTGGCCGCCGCCGGGTGGACATCAGTTCCACGTTCCTGCAGCCGTTCGTGTCACGTGGCATTGGGCAAGGACGCACCGTCGGCGTCAACCTTGAGTCAACCTACGACTGGGAAGCGAAGCAATGGACGCTGCCGCTGAACTTCTTCTACAGCAAGGTGACCAAGCTCGGTTCGCAGATGCTCAGCTACCAGGGCGGCGCGCGCGTTTACGTGGACACGCCAAGCGGCGGGCCCGACTGGGGCGTGCGCTTCACGGTCACGCTGCTGTTTCCCGAGTGACGCTCCGCCCGCGTTGAACGCTACAGAAGCGGTGGAACGCCAAGGGAACGCTCACCCGCCAGCGCCGCTGCTTCCTGGCGCGCCTGCCGTGCGGAAGCAGCGTCGCCGCGCTTTCCATACAACGCAGCGGCCAGCCAGGCGACGCGGTAGTCGACGGCGGCATACGCATCCAGTTCCCCAAGCACGGCCGTGGCCTGGTCGAGCTGGCGGGCATCCATCAGGATGCGGGCCCGCAACAGGTTGGCCCTTACCCGGTCATTGGGACTGCCATCGCGATTGGCGATGGCCAGCGCGGCCTGCGCGTCACGCAGGGCCGCAGCACGGTCGCCGAAACGATGTTGGACGATGGCACGCGCAAAGGCATCGGCCGGATCCGGTCGTGTGGCGGTACCTCCCGTACCATCCGGCCGCAGCCACCGTGCGGCGTCTGTCGAGGCCGCCGCCGCCTGTACGGCAATGGCCGCAACGCCGGCATCCTGGCCGTCCGGGCGAGCGCCTGCATTAGCCGCCCACTGCCCTGCCCCGGCCGCGTCGCCACGGGCCACGGCCAGGGCCATGCGCAGGCGCGCCACCGACAGGTCCTGTGAACGGGTGGCCGCCAGCGCATCGATGGCCGCCTTGGTCTCGCCCAGGTCGCCATTGGCAAGCGCAACCGTGGCGCGCGCGTTCTGGATGACCGCAACCAGTTGCGGGTCTTCCAGCGCGCCGCGCAGCGCATCGGTTCGCGCGAGGCTCGCCCGCGCCTGTGCGGGTTGCACCAGCTCCAGCTGCGCCATCGCTTTTGCCGCCAGGGTGGCGGCGAGGTAGTCGTTGACCTGGAAACGCTCGAACACGTCGATGGCGCTGTCGAACTCCTGCAGCGCCTGCGGCCAATGGTTGCGCATACCCTCCATGCGCCCCAGATTGGCGCCGACCATCGCCGCGGAAACCACGTCACCGGTGCGCCGCATCGCGACCCGTGCCTGGCCGAGGTCGGCCACGGCGGCTTCCAGGTTGCCCTGCTGCACCTGGGCCACGCCGCGACCGTTGTACGCGTTGCCCAACAGACTGGTATCGCGGTTGCTGGCGTCGTCGGCAAGTACGGCCAGTGCCTGGCTGTAGTGGGCCTCGGCCTGGTCCGGTTGCCCCGTGCGCAACGCCACTGCGCCGAGCCCCATCAGCCCTTTGGCGCGCACGCCTGCGGCGGCGGCTGGCTGCTGTGCGAGGGCAC
>Ga0256876_1000153_pt1 | contig 14241 bp, 12 predicted proteins | sample MC6MC0419MT_FD_186340 | JGI IMG/M metagenome (GOLD analysis project Ga0256876, IMG submission 186340) | Metatranscriptome of enriched soil aggregate microbial communities from Iowa State University, Ames, United States - MC6-MC0419-MT... | ecosystem: Environmental > Terrestrial > Soil >...
CGCCCCTTCACGCAGGAATGGCCGCGGTTGGCCTGGCCGTCCTTCCAGGGGACCATGCGCACGACTTCCTGGCCCTTCATCTCGGCCTTGAAGCCGCAGCCCACGCCGCAGTAGGCGCAGGTGGTCACGACCGAGTGCTCGGCCTGGCCCATCATGATGACGGTCTTTTCCTGCAGGGTAGACGTGGGGCAGGCCTGCACGCAGGCGCCGCAGGACACGCATTCGCTATCGAGGAAGGGCTGGTCCTGGCCGGCCGACACGTGTGAATCGAATCCCTTGCCGGAGATCGTCAGCGCGAAGGTGCCTTGCGTTTCTTCGCAGGCGCGCACGCAGCGGTTGCAGACGATGCACTTGGACGCGTCGAAGGTGAAGTACGGGTTGGACTCGTCTTTTTCGGCCTTGAGGTGGTTGGCGCCGTCGTAGCCGTAGCGCACGTTGCGCAGGCCCACCACGCCCGCCATGTCCTGCAGTTCGCAGTCGCCGTTGGCCGGGCAGGTCAGGCAATCGAGCGGATGGTCCGAAATGTACAGTTCCATCACGCCGCGCCGCAGGTCGTGCAGCTTGGGGGTTTCGGTAAAGACCACCATGCCGTTTTCGGCGGGCGTCGTACAGGACGCCGGATAGCCGCGGCGGCCTTCGATCTGCACCAGGCACAGGCGGCACGATCCGAACGGTTCAAGGCTGTCGGTGGCGCAGAGCTTGGGGATGTTGATGCCGGCGTCCGCGGCTGCGCGCATCAGCGACGTGCCTTCGGGGACGGTGATCTCCTGGCCGTCGATGGTCAGGGTGACGGTCTTTTCGGACACGCGCGCCGGCGTGCCCATGTCGCGATCGCGCTTGATGACGGTTTCTAGCATGGCGGTCTCGGGTTCAGGCCACGTGGGCGGCAGACTGGGAGGACTCGATGCCGAAGTCCTGCGGAAAATGGTTCAGCGCGGACAGCACCGGGTAGGGCGCCATGCCCCCCAGCGCGCACAGCGAACCGCCAAGCATCGTGTCGCACAGGTCGCGCAGCAGATGCACCTGCTGCTCGCGCTGGTCGCGGCTCTGGTTGCCGCTTGCGATCTTGTCGATGGTTTCCATGCCGCGCGTCGAACCGATGCGACAGGGCGTGCACTTGCCACAGGACTCGATGGCGCAGAACTCCATGGCGTAGCGCGCCATGCGCGCCATGTCCACGGTGTCGTCGAAGGCGACAAGGCCGCCGTGGCCGATCATGGCCGAGATCTGGATGTAGGCCTCGTAGTCCAGCGGCACGTCCCATTGCGATTCGGGCAGATAGGCGCCCAGCGGACCGCCCACCTGCACCGCGCGCAGCGGCCTGCCGGACGCGCTGCCGCCACCGAACTCATACAGCAGATCGCGCAGGGTGAGGCCAAAGGCCTTTTCCACCAGCCCGCCATGCTTGAGATTGCCGGCCAGCTGGAACGGCAGCGTGCCGTGCGAGCGGCCCACGCCGTAGTCGCGGTAGTACGCCGCGCCCTTGGCCAGAATGATGGGCACCGTGGCCAGCGAGATGACGTTGTTGATGACGGTGGGCTTGCCGAACAGCCCGGAAATGGCCGGCAGCGGCGGTTTGGCGCGCACCACGCCGCGCTTGCCTTCCAGGCTTTCCAGCAACGAGGTTTCTTCGCCGCAGATGTAGGCGCCAGCGCCCTTGCGCACTTCCAGGTCGAAACGGCGGCCGCTGCCGTGCACGTCGTCGCCCAGCCAGCCGACGCTGCGGGCGCGCGCGATGGCGGCTTCCAGCGTGGCGATGGCATGCGGGTATTCGGAGCGGACGTAGATGTAGCCGTAGGTCGCGCCGACCGCCAAGCCGGCGATCGTCATGCCTTCGATCAGGACGTACGGATCGCCTTCCATCAGCAGGCGGTCGGCGAAGGTGCCGGAGTCGCCCTCGTCGGCGTTGCAGACGATGTACTTGGTGTCGCCGGGCGTGCCCGCCACGGTCTTCCATTTGATGCCGGTGGGAAACGCCGCGCCGCCGCGGCCGCGCAGGCCGGATTCCACCATTTCGTCGACGATCTGGGCGGGCGCCATGGCCAGCGCGCGCTTCAGGCCCTGCAGCCCGCCGTGCGCCGCGTAGTCCTGCAGGGACAGCGGATCGATCACGCCGACGCGGGCGAACGTCAGGCGCTCTTGATGCTTGAGGTAGGGAATGTCCTCGGTCAGGCCCAGGCGCAGCGCGTGGTCGCCGCCCGTCAGCCAGCCGGCGTCGAACAGCGACGCCACGTCTTCCGGTTGCACCGGGCCGTAGGCGATGCGGCCTTGCGGCGTGGCGATTTCGACCAGGGGTTCCAGCCACAGCAGGCCGCGCGAGCCGTTGCGCACGACCTGCACGGACAGGCCGCGCTGGTCGGCGATGCGTTCGATGTCGCGGGCGACGGTGTCCGCGTCCATGGCCAGCGCCGCGGCGTCTCGCGGCACGTAGATGACGACGGGGGCGCTCATGGCGTGTCCTCCAGCGTGCGGGCCAGCAGGCGATCGAGCTTGGCTTCGGTGACGCGGGCGTGGGGCTGGCCGTCGATCATGACGGCGGGCGACTGCGCACAGAGGCCCAGGCAATACACCGGCTCGAGCGTGAAGTTGCCGTCCGGCGTGCTGCCGTGGAAGTCACAGCCCAGCGCGGTGCGCGCGTGGGCGGCCAGGCGTTCGCCGCCCATGGACTGACAGGCTTCGGCCCGGCAGACCTCGAGCGTGTGGCGCGCGGCCGGCTCGGTGCGGAAATGGGGGTAGAACGTGATGACGCCGTGGACTTCGGCGCGGGAGAGGTTCAGGGCCTCGGCGATGGTTTGCACCGCCTCGGCCGGAATACAGCCCAGTTCGTGCTGGACCGCGTGCAGCACCGGGAGCAGCGGGCCGGGCTGGTCTTGCAGCCGGGCCAGGATGCGGGCCGTGGCCGCGATGGCCGGGGTGGTGGATGCCTGGGCGGCGTCCAGGGCCAGCTTGCCGCCCCGGGCCCCACCGCTGGATGCCAGATCGGATTTTGCCTCGCGCAGGTGCACGTCGGTCTCCTCCTGTGTTGCATGACCCCGTCAACGGGGGCTTATGTGGCGGTTGGATCACAGCCAATTAATATGTTTAAAAAAACATATAAACCTCGCGTCCGCCGCGTTATTTGTGTACTCTAACGAGGTACTTGAACGCCTTCAATAAGAAATAAATGACATATAAGTTCCGAATCGGCCTGCGGCCGCAATGGACCTTGGGGACAGACGACGATGCGGCCCCCGTGCCATTGCAGGACATGCTGGCCTTGCTGGCCGCCATCGACGCCACCGGCAACATCACGGGCGCATGCCGCGCCTGCGGGTTGTCTTATCGGCACGCGTGGGGCGTATTGCGCCGCTTCGAGACCATCTTCGGCACGCAACTGCTGATCACCAATCGCCGCCAAGGCACGCAGCTGGCGCCGTTTGCGCAGCGGTTGCTATGGGCCAACCGCCGCATCGAAGCGCGGCTGATGCCCACGCTGGACAGCATGGCGTCCGAATTGCAGGAAGAACTGGAACGGCTGCTGCCCGAAAGCGGTCCGCACTTGCGGCTGCATGCCAGCCACGGTTTTGCGGTGGAATCGCTGATGCAGCACATGGGCGGACGAAAGCCCGGGCTGGAACTGCGCTACCGCACGGCGATCGAGGCGCTGGCCTCGCTAGAGCGCCATGAATGCGACTTAGCGGGGTTTCAGGTGCCGCAGGGGGATTTCGAATCGCCCATCATGGAACGCTACGCGCAGTGGCTGCACGCCGACGATTACCTGCTGATCCACCTGGCCGTGCGCAACACGGGTCTGTTCGTCACAGCGGGCAACCCCAAGCAGATTCGCGGCATGGCCGACCTGGCGCGCCCCGATGTGCGCTTCGTGAACCGCCAGATCGGGTCCAGCACGCGTTACCTGGTGGGCCTGATGCTGCAACGCGCGGGCGTTTCCATCGGCGAGGTTCAGGGCTACGAAACCAACGAATTCACCCATATGGCGATTGCCGCGCACATTGCCAGCGGCATGGCGGACACGGGCGTGGGCGTTGAAACCGCGGCCTGCCGTTTCGGGCTGGACTTCATCCCGCTGGTGCGCGAGCGCTACTTTTTCGCCATCCGCAAATCGTCGCTGGAAACCCCGGCCATGCAGGATTTGCTGAGCATCATGCGTAGCGCCGATTACGTGGGGTACGTGGGGCAACTGGTTGGCTACGACGCCCGGGATACGGGGCGCTTACAAACGCTGCAAGAGGCCTTTGCCTGAAGGGCGATGCCCCTGCCTTCAGGATGACCTTGCGCCAGTGCAACGTGATGCCGAGATATGATCACCCCATGAGCAAAGTGATTTTCCTTGCCGACCGCCGGTCCGACCGCTCGGCCTGGCCCGCACCCGGCGAACTGCCGCCGGCTGGCCAGCCCGCGTTGGATGCGCGCGCGCGCCCCTTGCGCGACTTGCGGATATCGGTCACGGACCGCTGCAACTTCCGCTGCACGTACTGCATGCCGCGCGAAGTGTTCGACAGCAGCTACACCTTCATGCCGCATGCCGACCTGCTGTCGTTTGAAGAGATCAGCCGCTTGGCCGGCATCTTCACGCAGCTGGGTGTGGAAAAAATTCGGCTGACAGGCGGCGAGCCCTTGCTGCGCAAACACATCGAAAACCTGGTGGGCCAACTGGCCAGCTTGCGCACGCTGGAAGGCAATCCTCTGGATTTGACGCTGACGACCAACGGCAGCGTGCTGGCGCGCAAGGCGGCCGCGCTGAAAGCGGCGGGCCTGACCCGGGTAACCGTCAGCCTGGACGCCTTGGACGCCGCCATGTTCCAGGACATGAGCGACAGCGGCTTCACGCCCGACGACGTACTGCGCGGCATCGACGCCGCCGCCGAAGCCGGGCTGGCGCCCGTGAAGGTCAATATGGTGGTGCGGCGCGGGTTGAACGACGCGCAAATCTTGCCGATGGCCGAACGCTTCCGTCACAGCGGCCATATCCTGCGCTTCATCGAATACATGGACGTGGGCAACACCAACGGCTGGAACCTGGCCGAAGTGGTGCCCAGCCAGGAAGTGCTGGACCGCATTGGCGCCGTTCATGCGCTGGAACCCGTACAAACCACCGAGATGGGCCGTGTCGCCGAGCGCTGGCGCTATGTGGATGGCGGCGGCGAAATTGGCGTCATCTCCAGCGTCACGCACGCGTTTTGCGGCGGCTGTACGCGCGCGCGGCTGTCGCCGGAAGGCAAGCTCTTTCTGTGCCTGTTCGCACACGATGGCTACGACTTGCGGGCGCCCTTGCGCGACGGCGCAAGCGACGCCGAATTGGCGGCCATCCTGGCGGGCATTTGGTCAGGGCGCAACGACCACTATTCGGAACTGCGCGGCCGCAACATGGCCGACCCCACGCCCGACCCCGGCCGCAAAGTCGAAATGAGCTACATCGGTGGCTGACCCCGCAACGCCGCACACGCGCATCGCCGGCCTGATTCTGGCGGGCGGGCAGGGGTCTCGCATGCAGCATCAAGACAAGGGGCTGGTCGAGTTGAATGGCGAGCCCATGGTGGCGCACGTGGCGCGCCGTCTGGCGCCGCAGGTGGGGCGCGTGATCATCAGCGCCAACCGGCATCTGGACCGCTACGCGCAATACGGTCAGGTGGTGGCCGACGGTGAGCCCGAGCTGGGCGCGTTTCAAGGCCCGTTGCTTGGCATCGCGGCAGGGCTGGCTGCCGCCGCTGCTGAACACGATGATTGGCTGGTGGTGACGCCGTGCGATACGCCGTTTCTGCCTGATGATCTGGCCGCGCGGCTGATCGCCGCGGCCACTTCGGCCCACGCGCCGCTTGCGCACGCCGTGGCCGGCGGCCAGCATCATTCCGCTTGCATGGCCTTACGCACGGCGCTGCTGCCAGCGTTGCTTGCGTACCTGCGGGCAGGCGACCGCAAGGTGGGCTTGTGGCAAGCGCGGATGGGCGGCGTTGAGGCGCGCTTTGATGACACGCCCGACGCCTTCATGAACGTCAACACGGCGGAGGAGTTGGCCGCGGCGGCGCAATACGCCACCCGTCTCGCGACCGCCGCTGCGCCAGCCGCCAAGTCAGCCGCTACGCCAACCAGTGGCGCAAGTCGTAGTACGGCACCCGATCCTGATCGTTGACCAGCACATCGGCCGGCAAGCGCGCCAGCCCCGTCGCCCACGGCATTGAGCTGATCACGCCTGACCCCTGGTGGCCGTAAGGCACCAGTTCACTGCCGCCATGTTCGGCCGTGCGGCACTGGACGCGCAGGAATTCCTCGCGGCCATCCTGACGCGGACGCTCGGTGCGCAAAGGCAGCAGGCTGACGGGCGGGAAGATGGTTTCGCGGCCCTGCATGCGGCGCACCAGCGGCGACACCAGCATCGCAAACACGGCATAGGCCGACACCGGATTACCAGGCAGGCTGACGACGGGCGTGCCGCCAATCTGCGCCAGCGCGACCGGTTTGCCGGGCTTCATGCGCACCTTCCACAGCGACAGTTCACCGCCTAACGTGGCCAGCGCCGGCTTGACCAGGTCGCGCTCGCCGACGGACACGCCGCCCACGCTCAGCACCAGATCGCAATCGGCCAGCAAGGTCTTGAAGGCAGTCAGCAGATCCGCTTCCGTGTCGCGCGCATGCAAGACGTGCACGGGCAGGGCGCCCAGGCCGCGCACCAGCGCGGCGAGCATCGGGCCGTTGGAGTTGTAGATCTGCTCCGGCGCGCGCGGCGCGCCCGGCGGCACGAGTTCATCGCCGGTGGTCAGAATGCCAACGCGCAACTGCCCCACAACCGGCACGCTGGCCAGCCCTTGCGAGGCCAGCAGCGCCACGTGCGCCGCTTGCAGCAGCGTGCCTGCGGCCAGCAACGGCGCGCCGGTCATCGTGTCTTCACCCCGGCGGCGAATGTGCTGGTTGGGCGCGGGCTGGCGCGTGATCTCGACCTGGTTGTCGGCTTCGACCGTGTCTTCCTGCATGACGACGGTGTCGGCGCCCTCGGGAATCAGGCTGCCCGTGAACAGGCGAATGGCGTGGCCGGGCTTGAGCGGTTCGGGCACGTCGCCGGCATAGCAGCGTTGCTGAATGGGCAGGCGGGCGCCGGCTTGCCAATCGGCCACGCGCAGCGCATAGCCGTCCATGGCGCTGTTGTCGGCCGGCGGGATGTCCACGGTGGCTTCCAGGTCGGTTGCCAGCACGCGGCCTGCGGCGTCGTTCAGGGGGATGTCGTCGCGGCGTTGCAGCGGCCCTGCGGCATTGGCCAGCAGGGTCTGGGCTTGATCAAAATCCAGCATGGGTCAGTGGTCTTCTTCGGTGGGCTTGAAGTGCGAGGCGAAGTTGCACGGGCGGTGGCTGCTGTCGAACTGTTCGCGCAGGATCTGCGCCCAGGCGGTTTCGCAGGCATTGTTCGACCCGGGCAGGCAGAAGATCAGCGTCTGGTTGGCCGACCCGGCGAACGCGCGCGACTGGATGGTGGAGCTGCCGATCTCGGTGTAGGAGATTTGGCGGAACAGTTCACCAAAGCCGGGAATCTCGCGGTCCAGGAGCGGCAGGATGGCCGCCGGCGTATGGTCGCGATGCGAGAAACCCGTGCCGCCGGTTGTCAGAATGATCTGCACGTCGGGGTCGGCGATCCAGTCGCTGATGACGCGGCGGATCTGGTAGATGTCGTCGCGCACAATATCGCGGCGCACGCACTGGTGGCCCGCGTGCGCCAGGTTATGGGCCAGCAGATTGCCGGACGTGTCGTCACCCGCGCTACGGGTATCGCTGACGGTCAGGACGGCGCAGGCCAGAGAGACGGGAGTGGCTTCGCTCATGGGCGTTCCTTCGAGGGGGCGGTGTCTTCATCCCAGGCGTCCGTGCGGTCCTGGTCGGATTGGCGTTGTTCGACCCAGAAGCTGCTGCCGCCCGCAAGCGTCTCGCGCTTCCAGAAGGGGGCGCGCGTCTTCAGCGCGTCGATGATGTATTCGCAGCCGCGAAAGGCGTCGCCGCGATGAGCGCTGGCGGCCGCCACGAACACGATCTGCGCATTGCGGTGCAACGCGCCCACCCGGTGCACGATGACGGTGCCGGCCAGCTTCCAGCGTTCGCGCGCGGTGGCGGCAATGGCTTCAAGCTCGCGCTCGCACATGCCGGGGTAGTGTTCAAGAAAGAGCGTGTCGGTGGGCGCATCGGGCGCGTAATCGCGCACATAGCCCACGAAGGTGACGATGCCGCCCACGCCGGGGCCGGCGCTGTCACGCAGCGCGGCCGTCAGCGCGGCGCCGTCGAAATCGGCTTCCTGGACGCGGATCATGGCGTTCAACCTCCGGTGACGGGTTCGAACACGGCGACTTCATCGCCCGGGCGAATCGCGGCCGCCGGTTTGGAATGGGTCTGGTTGATGGCCAGCTTCAAACGGCTGGCAGGTTCCAGCTGGGGATAACGCGCACCTAGCGCAGCCAGCAGTTGCGCGCCCGTGGACTCGCCATTCAGCGGCCAGCTTTCCGTGCGCTTGCCGACCAGCTCCGCCACGCGGGCGAAGTACAGGAGATTAATCGTTGCGCCATTCACCGCTTTTTCCTCCCGCCTTGTACTTAAGGCGAACTTGTTCAACCACGATGCCCTTGTCGGCCGCCTTGCACATGTCGTAGATGGTCAGCGCGGCCACGCTGCACGCCATCATGGCTTCCATTTCCACACCCGTCTTGTAGCTGGTGCGGCACGTGGCCAGGATGTCGATGCGATGCGCGGCGTCGTCCAGCGCGAAGTCCACGCCGACGAACGCCAGCGGCAGGCTGTGGCACAGCGGAATCAGCTCGGCGCAGCGCTTGGCGGCCAGCACGGCGGCCACGCGCGCGGTGTTGAGCACTTCGCCCTTGCCTTGGCCCGGCTGCGTCAACAGCCCATAGGCCACGGCATTCATGCGGACGCTGGCGGTGGCGATGGCCACGCGCTCGGTATCCGTCTTGGCGATGACGTCGACCATGCGGACCTGGCCGGCTTCATCCAGGTGACTCAAAGTGGGGGTGGTCGGGGGCATGGGAATCGGGATCGAGAATTGTTAATGTTTGAAAAGTGCGGTCCCGGCAGGCCGGGCGGGCCGCTGTTGCGCCTATGATAGACGAGCGTTAACCAGGGCGCGATAATCGCCTTCAACTCGTATCAGGAGACTCTCGATGCCCGTGCGGATGCCAAAGCTTCGGTTCACCCGGCGCGCCGGCAAGATCCTACTGGGCATCGTGGCGTTTGTACTGATCCTGTTCGGCGTTGCCGCCTGGCAAGTGCCCAAAGTCCTGCACAACGTCCTGACGGACGACGTATCCAAGATGATCGGCCGCGACGTTTCCGTCGGCAAGATCAGCTTCAATCCCTTCACGTTGACCCTCCGCGCCCGCGACCTGGCCGTGGCCCAGCCGGGTTCGCAGACACCGCTGCTGACGCTGGCCGAACTGGATGCCAGCGCCGCCTGGAGCTCGCTGTTCTGGTTTGCGCCCGTCGTTGATCGTCTGACGCTGCGCCAGCCTACCATCAGCGTCGTGCGCGAAGACGTCACGCGCTTCAACTTCTCTGATATTTCCCAACGCGTTGCGGAATTATCCGCCGCCAAGCCCGCCGAACCGCCCAAGCCTGATGAAGGCCTGCCGCGTTTCTCACTGAACAACATGGTGATCGAGGGCGGCACCATCACGCTGGACGACAAGGTCACCGGCCGCAAGCAGGTGGTGGATGAGCTGGCCGTGGGCGTGCCGTTCATTTCCAACTTCGGCTACGCCACCGATATCGACGTGCAGCCCCGGCTGCATTTGCGCATCAACGGCAGCCCGTTCGACCTGACGGGCGTGGCCCGCCCGTTCGACAAGGTGCCGTCATCGACGCTGCGTGTGGCGTTCAACGGCCTGCAATTGGAAAAATGGGCGGATGTGTGGCCGATGCCGCTGCCCTTCAAGCTGGACAGCGCGCTGCTGGATTCCAACCTTCAAGTCGTGTTCGAGCAGCCCAAGGACGCGCCGCCGAAAATCCGCGTGGTGGGTGATTTGGGCCTGCGCCGCTTTGACCTGCTCGACACCGCTGGCGACCGCCTGGCCGCGTGGAGCGCGCTGACGGTCACGCGTCTTGAACTGGAGCCCATTGCACGCCAGCTTTATATCGGCGAAATCGGCCTGTGGGCGCCGCAGATTCATGTGCGCCGGTATACGAACGAACATCTGAATTGGCAGGACGTCGTCGCCAAGCTGAAGGAGCTGGGCGGCGTCGCGCCGACGGAAACACCGGTTGCCGACAAGCTCAAGCGGGATATTGGCCTGAAGGTGGAGCCCAAAGGGGCGCCGGCGAAGGCCGAGGCGGAAAAGAAGGCCCAGGTCACCCCGGAGGCCGGTGCGGCGCCCACCCCTGCCACGCCTGACGCGGCCGCCATGCCCAGCAAGCCCGGCGCACCCGGCGCACCCGACACTCCAAACACGCCTGCTGCACCCAGCGAACCCGCAACCCCCGCCCCGGCGGAATGGAAAGTGACGCTGGACGCTTTCAACCTGCACGAAGGCGAGCTCTACGTCACTGACGCGATCAGCAAGCTGGATTACGTCATGACCGGCATGGCCGTCACGGTGGAAAGCGTGCAGATTCCCGAGGTCAAGGACCAGCCGGTCAACCTGTGGCTGACTGTGGATAACAGCACCGATGGCGGCTGGATACGCGCCAAGGGTCCGCTGGAGCTCAAGCCGCTGTCGCTGGAGTTGGGCGTGCGGATGGGCAACATCGCCTTGGCGCCGCTTGCGCCCGCCGTGCGCAGCGTGGCGCCGATTCTGCTGCAAGATGGCCGCTTAGGCGCCTCTGCCCAGGTCCATGTCAAAGAGAAGGGCGGCGTGATTGATGCGTCCGCCACGGCAGTGCAAGCCGATCTGACGCAATTCAAGGCGCGCGACGAATCGCTCAAGCCCGCGCTGGACATCGCCCTGCAAACGCTGCACGTCACGGCCGACCGCCTGGCCATGGGGCCGGGGCAAAGCAACTTCACGGTGGCCGCCGCCGGCATCCAGGGCAACGGCAAGCTGGACTTGAAGGGCGCGTTTACACCGCAGCCGCTGACGCTGAAGTCGTCGGTGGACTTGTCCGAGCTGAACGTGGCCGCGTTCGCGCCTTATGCGGCATCCAGCCTGAATGCAACGGTGCGCGCCATTACGTTGGGCGCCAAAGGCAACGTCGACTTCGCGGCCGCGGCCGGCAACGCGCCGATGAAGGTCAACTGGAAGGGCGGCGTCGAAGTCACGGGCGTCGACTTGCAAGACCGCGTTAACAACGACGACTTCCTGAACTGGAAGCGCCTGGGTTTCGTGGGCATGGACGTGTCGGTGGCGGGTGACAAAATCGCGGCCAAGCTGGGCGACATCGCGCTGGAAGACTTCTATGGCCGCATCCTGCTCAACGCGCAGGGCCGGCTGAACGTGATGGACCTGATTGCCGCGCCGGGACAGGCAGGCGGCTCGATCACGCAAGACACGCAAACGCCCGGCCGGCAGGCGGCCCCGCCTGCTGCGGCGCCTGCCGCCGCAGCCAAGGGCGGCTCGGGCGCGGGTATGCCAGACATCGCGGTCAACAGCGTCACGCTCACGCGCGGCCGCATGACGTTTACTGACCGCTTCGTCAAACCGAATTACGTGGCGGAACTGTCCGCCATCGAAGGCGCCATCACGGCGGTATCGTCCACCAATCCGCAGCCCGCCAAGGTCAAGGTGACGGGCCGCGTCTACACCACGGCGCCTTTGTCGATCAGCGGCATCGTGCAGCCCTTCGCCAAGTTCCTGACGCTGGACTTGAAGGCCTCGGCCAAGGGTGTGGACCTGCCGCGCTTCAATACCTATTCGGCCAAGTACGTCGGCTACCCGATCAAGCGCGGCAAGCTGTCGGTGGACCTGGAATACAAGATCAAGGACCGCGCGCTGCAAGCCTCGAACCACGTGGTGCTGAACCAGCTGACGTTCGGCGACAAGACCAACAGCCCCGACGCCACCAAGCTGCCGGTGCTGCTGGCCGTGGCGCTGTTGAAGGATTCGCGCGGCAATATCGATATCAACCTGCCGATCTCGGGTTCGCTGGACGACCCCGAGTTTTCGGTGGGCGGCATCGTGGTTCGTGTGCTGGTGAACCTTGTGGTCAAAGCGGTGACCTCGCCGTTCAGCCTGCTGGCCTCCGCTTTCGGGGGCGGCGAAGAACTGTCATACGTGGAGTTCGCGCCCGGCAGCGCGGTGCTGACGGAAAACACCATCCAGCGCCTGGACACGCTGACCAAGGCGCTGACGGATCGCCCCGCACTGAAGATGGACATCAGCGGCCGCGCCGATCCCAAGACCGATCTGGAAGGCCTGCGCCAAGCTTGGGTCGACAACCAGATCCGCGCCGCCAAGGCCGCTGACACCGCGCCGCGCGGCAAGAAGCCGAATGTGGCGGGCGTGAAGGTGTCGCCCGCCGAACGCACGAAGTATCTGGAAGAGGTTTACGGCGACACCGACATCAAGGACAAGCCGCGCAACTTCATCGGCATGTCGAAGTCAGTACCGCCAGACCAGATGGAAGCGATGTTGCGCAGCGTGGCGCCGGTGGGGGATGAGCAGTTGCGCCAATTGGCGGATGCGCGCGCGCAAGCGGTGTATGAGAAGTTGCAAGCCCAGGAAGGACTCGCGGATCGTGTCTTCATCGTTGCGCCGCAGCTGGACGCGGACGGCATCAAGGACGAGGGGCAACCCTCGCGCGTGGACTTCTCCCTGAAGTGAAACCAGCCGTTCAATCGGGGGTGCGCATCGCGTCCCCCGGCCAACTTTTGCCAGGAGATTCTCGATGAAAGATCAGGACGCGCACTTCGACAGCCTGTTGCCGCCTTTGCGGCTGGACCGCCGGGGTTTCATCGCCACAACGGTTGCCGCCGGCTTTTCACTGGCCGCAGGCCCCGCCGTGGCCCAGACCGCCATCGCCACGGACGCCAAGGGGCTGACGGCCGGCAAGATCGATATCCCCACGACGGACGGCAAGATGCCCGCGTATCGCGCCGCGCCACAGGGAAAGAAGAATCTGCCGACGGTGATTGTGGTGTCCGAGATTTTCGGGGTGCATGAATACGTCCAGGACGTCTGCCGTCGTCTGGCGCACCTGGGCTATCTGGCGATTGCTCCGGAGCTGTTCGCGCGCCAGGGCGATCCGTCGAAGTACACCGAGATTCCGAAGCTGCAAGCCGAGGTCATCGGCAAAGTGCCAGACATTCAAGTCCAGGGCGACCTGGATGCCACGGCGAAATGGGCGGCGGCGAATGGCGGCGACGCTGACAAGCTGGGTATCGTGGGCTTCTGCTGGGGCGGCCGCCAAGTGTGGCTGTACGCCGCGCACAACCCGAAACTGAAAGCGGGCGCGGCGTTCTACGGCCAATTGGCGGGCGAACCGAGCGAGCTGAAACCGAAGTCGGTGTTGAGCCTGGTGAACGAGCTGAAGGCGCCGGTGCTGGGCGCATACGGCGGCAAGGACGCAGGCATTCCGCAGACGGATGTGGATAAGATGCGGATCGAATTGGCGAAGGGGCCGGCGGCGGCCAAGGCTTCCCGAATCGATGTCTATCCCGACGCGCCGCATGCGTTTCACGCCGACTACCGGCCGTCTTATCGGAAGGCGGAGGCGGAGCAGGCTTGGACGCGGATGCTGGATTGGTTCAAGCAGAACGGGCTTGGGGTTTAAGGGGAGTCTTTTTTGCGGCGGTCAATGGTGTTCGTGGCGCGGTTGACGATCTTCGTAGGTCGCCCGTCGGCGCAGCGGCCCTGACTGCGCGCGCCCACGATTGCGGTCCGGAGCCTTCGCTCCGGACTCCCCCTTCGTCATCTTCGTCACCCGCCTTCGGCGAGTTCCTTCAGATTCCCTCGGGCGCATCGAGGTTGCACGCCGCCAGGGCCACCGCGCCGACGAGCTGCCGCCGTCTTGGGTCGTTGCGCGGCTAGGGTGTGCCTTAGTGACGAGTGCTGCGGGGCCCGCCGAATTGCGGCCGCGCGGGCGGCCACAATCGGCATACGCGATGGTGGCCGCTCGCTGGGTGTTCGCTTCGCGTATGCGGTGCGTGGTTTGCTAGTGCCCCGCGTTTTTTTTGTGGGGTAGAGGGTGGCCGCGGGGGGGGCACTGCCTTGCGCGCGCCAACCATCATCTCAAGGCAAGCGGTATTTTTCTTCGCGGTAGACCCAGCTTGCCCACAACGCGTGGGCGAGCGCTTCTTCCGTCAACTTGGGGTCGGCGGGCACG
>Ga0256876_1000154_pt1 | contig 14215 bp, 11 predicted proteins | sample MC6MC0419MT_FD_186340 | JGI IMG/M metagenome (GOLD analysis project Ga0256876, IMG submission 186340) | Metatranscriptome of enriched soil aggregate microbial communities from Iowa State University, Ames, United States - MC6-MC0419-MT... | ecosystem: Environmental > Terrestrial > Soil >...
CCTCGCGGCGCTGCTGGCGGCTTCATTCGGGGCCGTCGGGCCCGCGACCGCGCAGCAGAGGCCTCGGGCCGGCGAACTCCCCGCCCCCGCCGAGCTTTCGGTGCCCAGCCTGCGCGACATGATGATCACCACGCCGACCCCTTCGGGCGTGCCGAACGCGCCGCAGGAAAAGAAAACGCCGGAGCCGCCGGTCGACCCGAACGCCGACCTCGCCTACGGCGCGTTCCAGCGCGGCCATTACATCGCCGCCATGGCCGAGGCGCGCAGACGGGTCGAGGGGCGCCGCCTCGACCCCGCCGCTATGACGTTGATCGGCAAGCTCTACGCCGACGGTCTCGGCGTCGGCCGCAACGAGGCCGAGGCCGCCCGCTGGTTCGAGCGCGCCGCGGCGCTCGGCGACCGGGAGGCCATGTTCGCGCTCGGTCTCGCGCGGCTCCAGGGCGTCGGCGGCGAGAAGGACCCCAAGGAGGCCGCCGACTGGTTCGCGAAGGCGGGCGAGATCGGGCAGGCCGAAGCGCTCTACAATCTCGGCGTCATGCGCCTTCAGGGCGAGAACGGCCGGCCGGACTTCAAGGGCGCCGCCGAGGCGTTCAAGGCGGCCGGCGACGCGGGGCAGGCCGACGCCCAGTACGCCTACGCCGCGCTGCTCAAAGAGGGCAGCGGCGTCGACAAGAACCTCGACGAATCCGTGCGGTGGCTCGCGCGCGCCGCGGCGCAGGACCAGATCGCCGCGCTGGTCGAATACGGCATCGCGCGCTTCAACGGCACGGGCGTGGAGAAGGACGAGGCCGACGGCGCCCGGCTGTTCGAGCGGGCGGCGGAGCGGGGCAACGCGATCGCCCAGAACCGCCTCGCCCGGCTCTACGCCTACGGCCGGGGCGTCGGCCGCGACCCCGCCCGCGCCGCGGCGTGGCATCGCCTCGCCCGCGCCCAGGGCCTGAGCGACGCCTGGCTCGAAGGCTTCGTCCAGACCCTGTCGGAGGCCGACCAGGCCAAGGCGGACGAGCTGTCCAAGCGCTGGGAGGCGAGGCTCGGCCCCCTCCCGGCGGCGGAAGCGGCGCTTGCGGGCTCCGGGTCCCCCGCCCCCAAACCTTGACGGCGGGCGTCCGCGGGGGCAAACGAGCGCAACCTTTTTTAAACGCCGCGTCCCACGCGCCGCGGCGCTCGTCCGGAAGACAGCCCCATGAAGATCAACGGCAACCAGATCACCCCCGGCATGGTGCTCGAGCACCAGGGCGGCCTCTGGGCCGCGGTGAAGACCAACGCCGTAAAGCCCGGCAAGGGCGGCGCCTTCAACCAGGTCGAGATGAAGAACCTGATCGACGGCCGCAAGCTCAACGAGCGCTTCCGCGCCGACGAGACGGTGGAGCGCGTCCGCCTCGAGCAGAAGGACTTCCAGTTCCTGTACGCCGAGGGCGAGGATCTGGTGTTCATGGACACCAGCACCTACGAGCAGATCACGCTCGCGACCGAGTTCGTCGGCGAGCGCGCGGCCTTCCTGCAGGACGGCATGCAGGTGACGGTGGAGATGCACGAGGAGCGTCCCATCGGCATCAAGCTGCCCGACCAGGTGACGCTCGAGATCGTCGAGGCCGATCCGGTGGTGAAGGGGCAGACCGCCGCCTCCTCCTACAAGCCGGCGAAGCTCGAGAACGGCCTGCGCGTGATGGTGCCGCCGTTCATCGGCTCCGGCGAGCGCATCGTGGTCGACACCAACGAGGTGACCTACCTGCGCCGCGCGGACTGACAGGCGCCAAGGGCGGCGTCGTCCCGGACAAGCGCCGTCGGGCGCGCGGATCCGGGATGACGGCTTGAGACCAAGGAGCCCCAGAGCATGCCCCTGACGCTTCCCGTCCTCTACGGCTCCGTCCGCACCGAGCGGCAGGGAATCGTGCTCGCCCGCTGGATCGCCGAGGCGCTGCGCGCGCGCGGGCATGACGCGCCGCTGATCGATCCGATAGAGCGGCGCCTGCCGCTGCTCGACCGGATGTACAAGGAGTACAAGCCCGACGAGGCGCCGCCCGTGCTCCGGGAGCTCGCCGAGCTCTACGGGCAGGCCGACGGCTTCGTGCTGGTCACGGGCGAGTACAACCACGGCGTTCCGCCGGCGCTGAAGAACCTGCTCGACCACTTCCTCGAGGAGTACTTCTGGCGGCCGTCGGCGATCGTCAGCTACTCGGCCGGCGGGTTCGGCGGGGTCCGCGCCGCGATGCAGCTCAGGGCGATCGTCGGCGAACTCGGCATGCCGTCGATCCCTTCGATCTACGCCGTGCCGAAGATCGGCCAGGCCTTCGACGACGCGGGCCGGCCGACGGACGCGAAGGTCGCGACGCGGTTCGACCGCTTCGCCCGAGAACTCGAATGGTACGCCGAAGCGCTGAAGACCAAGCGCGCGGCCGGCGTGCCGTACTGACCTGACCTTCCCAGCGCCTCCCCGGCGGCGCCGACCCTGAAAGCGAATGTCTCCATGGCCCGCTCGCCCGTCCTCAACGTCATGGTCCAGGCCGTCATGAAGGCCGGCCGCTCCATGCGCCGCGACTTCGGCGAGGTCGAGCAGTTGCAGGTCTCGGCGAAAGGCCCGGGCGACTTCGTCACCGCCGCCGACCGCAAGGCCGAGGACATGCTGCGCGCCGAGCTGCAGCGGGTCCGTCCGGGCTACAGCCTGGTGATGGAGGAGAGCGGCGCGATCGCGGGGACGGACCCCGACCACCGCTGGATCGTCGACCCGCTCGACGGCACCACCAACTTCCTGCACGGCATCCCGATCTTCGCGATCTCGGTCGCGCTGGAGCGCGCCGGCCAGCTTGTCGCGGGCGTCGTGTTCAATCCGATCACCGACGAGCTGTTCACCGCCGAGCGCGGCGGCGGCGCCTATCTCAACGACCACCGCCTGCGGGTCGCCGCCCGCCGCGACATCGTCGAGGCCGTGATCGGCTGCGGCGTGCCGCATCTCGGCCGGCCGAAGCACGACCTGTTCCGCGAGGAGCTGTCGCGCGTGCAGGGGCGGGTCTCGGGCGTGCGCCGCTTCGGCGCCGCCTCGCTCGACCTCGCCTATGTGGCCGCGGGCCGTCTCGACGGCTTCTGGGAGCGCGACCTGAAGTCCTGGGACATGGCGGCCGGCATCCTGCTCATCAAGGAAGCCGGCGGCTTCGTGACCGACGCCGCCGGCGGCGACGCGATGCTGACGAACGGCTCGGTGGTCTGCGGCAACGAGCACATCCATCCCGAGCTGCTGAAGCTCGTGAAGGGCTGAGCGGCGCCGCGGCGATGACCGGTCCGACGACGGAGCCGCTGATCGACCCCGCAGCGCTGCCGGACCGCCTGCGCGACGGCCACGTCGTGGTCGGCAACTTCGACGGCGTCCACCGCGGCCATGCCGCGGTGATCGCCCAGGCCGCAGAGCCCGCCCACGCCGCGGGCCGCCCGGTTGTGGCGCTGACCTTCGAGCCGCACCCGCGCACCTTCTTCCAGCCCGACCGGCCGCTGTTTCGCCTGACCGACGCGCGGGAGAAGGCGCGGATGCTGGCGCGCGCGGGCGCCGACGCAACGGTCGTGCTGACCTTCGACGCGCGCCTGTCGCAGATCGAGGCGGAGGACTTCGTCGCCGAGGTGCTGGCGCGCAGGCTCGGGGCCCACACCGTGGTCGTCGGCTGGGACTTCCATTTCGGCCGTGGCCGGCTGGGCTCGCCCGCCTTTCTCGCGGAAGCGGGTCCGCGGCACGGCATGTTCGTGGAGGTCGTGCCGCCCCACGGCGGCGCGACGCCGGTCTCCTCCAGCGCGATCCGCGACCTGCTGGCGGCCGGAGACCTCGTGGCCGCAAACCGCCTGCTCGGGCGCCGCTGGACGGTCGAGACCGAGGTCGTTCACGGCGACAAGCGCGGCCGCGAGCTGGGCTTTCCGACCGCCAACCTCGTGCTGCCGCCGGAGACGCGGCTCGCCTACGGCATCTATGCCGTGCGGGCGCTGGTCGACGGCGCGATCGTGAACGGCGTCGCAAGCTTCGGCAGCCGCCCCCAATTCGACGACGGCGCGCCGCGGCTCGAGGTGTTCCTGCTCGACTTCTCCGGCGATCTCTACGGCAAGCGCCTGCGCGTCGAGCTCGTCGCCTGGCAGCGCGCCGAGGCGAGGTTCGAGAGCGTGGAGGCCCTGATCGCCCAGATGGAGCGCGACAAGGCCGAGGCCCGCCGTCTGCTCGCGCTGCCGGAAGACCCGCTCGCGCCGAGCGCGCTGACGTGAGGCGCCGTCGTTCGAGACGCGACATCGCCGGCAGGGTCGCCGCCGCCGGCCTCTTCGCAGTCGTCTTGAGCGGCCAAACCTATTTCAAGCAGTTCACCGAGGTCGAGCCGGTCTGCACCGGCGCGACGCCACGATATGGAAAAGAGGTTCAGAGCGGCTATTCGCGCGATCGATTGTTCGAGTTCGCGGCCGGCCAGCCCGAGTACGACCGCACAGTTGCGCTGTTGCCGCGTGCTGTTTCCGGCTGGGTAGCGGATGCGCCGAAGGTGACTGCGATGGCGTCGCACATCGTCGGCTGCACGCTGAGCGCAGGTCGCATGTTCCGTCGAAACGGCGACACGATGATCGTGTCGCTGATGCTAGGACCTATGGTCGACTTCTTGAAATCCACGATACCGAAGCAAGAACACCGATCTGGGGCAACCGCGTTTCAATACAAAGGCTACACCGGCATTTTGATCGAAGAGAAAAGCAATCGATCTTTGATGATCTTTGCTGGGAAGATCGTGTTGATGATTTCTGGGCCGGCCACGGAAGCCGAGATGCGAGGCCTTCTGGACCGGGTCGACCTGGACTCCATCGCCATCCTGTCGCCATAGCGTCGGGGGCGCCGCTTTCTCGCGCAATATGAATGGAGCGGCGCTTCGGGCCTAGAAGCGGCCCACCCTTCACTTGTCAGCAAGCCCGACCCTGCTACAAGGCGCGCAACCTCTTGCCGCTGAGGCTTGGATCCATGCGCCTGCGTCCGTCTCCGACGTTCCGAATTACCGGCCCGGCCTCCGCCTGAGCCGCGCGGTTCGCGCGTCGCTCACGCTGCGGGCCGGGAGACGACACGCCGCCTGACCGACGCCTCACGAGACACCCGGACGCGCCCCATGCCCTCCGACGTTAAGCCTTCCGACACGACGCCCCGCGACTACTCCGAAACCCTGTACCTGCCGCAGACCGATTTCCCCATGCGCGCCGGGCTCCCCCAGAAGGAGCCGGAGCTCTTGAAGCGCTGGGAGCGCATCGGGCTCTACGAGCGGCTGCGCGCGTCCAGCGCCGGGCGGAAGAAGTATGTCCTGCACGACGGGCCGCCCTACGCCAACGGCCACCTGCACATCGGCCACGCGCTCAACAAGATCCTGAAGGACGTGGTGGTGCGCACCCGCCAGATGGCGGGGTTCGACTCGAACTACGTGCCAGGCTGGGACTGCCACGGCCTGCCGATCGAGTGGAAGGTCGAGGAGGGCTACCGCGCCAAGGGCCTGAACAAGGACGAGGTGCCGGTCATCGAGTTCCGCAAGGAATGCCGGGAGTACGCGCAGAACTGGATCGGGATCCAGTCCGCGGAGTTCCAGCGCCTCGGCGTCACCGGCGACTGGAAGGACCCCTACACCACCATGAAGTTCTCGGCCGAGGCGCAGATCGCCCGCGAGATCATGACCTTCGCCAAGACAGGCCAGCTCTACCGCGGCTCGAAGCCGGTGATGTGGTCGGTGGTCGAGCGGACCGCGCTCGCCGAGGCCGAGATCGAGTACCAGGAGTTCACCAGCGACACGGTGTTCGTGGCGTTTCCACTTAAGAAGGTTCCTGCCGCCTGGCTCTTGGGCCTCAATCAAGAAGACAGGGAGGGGCTTGAATATCTCGACCTTCCGGGTTGGCCGGCTGTCGTCATCTGGACGACGACGCCGTGGACGCTGCCGGGCAACCGCGCCGTCGCCTACTCCGAGAAGATCGCCTACGGCCTCTATGAGGTGACCGAGGTGCCCGAGGACAACTGGGCGAAGGTCGGCGCGCGCTATCTGCTGGCGGACGCGCTCGCGGAAGGCGTGTTCAAGGCCGCCAAGGTGACCGGTTTCCAAAAGGTCCGTGACGTCGCGGCCTCCGATCTCGAGGGCCTCGTCGCCGCGCATCCGCTGAGAGAGCACGGCTACGAGTTCGCCGTGCCGCTGCTTCCCGGCGACCACGTCACCGACGACGCCGGCACGGGCTTCGTGCACACGGCGCCCGGCCATGGACGCGAGGACTTCGAGCTCTGGATGGACCATCGCTTCGATCTGGAGACGCGCGGGATCAGCTCGAAGATCCCCTACACGGTCGACGCCGAAGGCTTCCTCACCAAGGACGCGCCGGGCTTCACCGGCCGCTCGGTCATCACCCACAAGGGCGACAAGGGCGACGCCAACCAGGCGGTGATCGACGCGCTGGTCGCGGGCGGGCGGCTCGTCGCGCGCGGAAAGCTGCGGCACCAGTACCCGCACTCCTGGCGCTCCAAGAAGCCGGTGATCTTCCGCAACACGCCGCAGTGGTTCATCCACATGGACCGCGACATCGCCGGCCCCGCGGACACGCTGCGCTCGCGGGCGCTGGCCGCGATCGAGGCCACGGCGTTCTACCCGCCCCAGGGCAAGAACCGCCTGCGCGGCATGATCGAGGGCCGGCCGGACTGGGTGGTCTCGCGCCAGCGCGCCTGGGGCGTGCCGATCACGGTGTTCGTGCACAAGGAGACCGGCGAGATCCTGCAGGACGAGCGGGTGGACGCGCGCATCGCCGAGGCCTTCGAGGCCGAGGGCGCGGACGCCTGGTTCGCCGACGACGGCTCGCGCTTCCTCGGCAACGATTACGCCCTGTCGGACTACGACAAGGTGCCGGACATCCTCGACGTCTGGTTCGATTCGGGCTCGACCCACGCCTATGTGCTGGACCGCCGGCCCGACCTCAGCCCAACGCGGGTCGTCGACGGCGGCGAGGACCAGGTGCTCTACCTCGAGGGCTCGGACCAGCACCGCGGCTGGTTCCACTCGTCGCTGCTAGAGAGCTGCGGCACGCGCGGGCGGGCTCCTTACGACGCGCTGCTGACCCATGGCTTCGTGCTCGACGAGCAGGGCCGCAAGATGTCGAAGTCGCTCGGCAACATCGTTGCGCCGCAGAAGATCATCGAGCAGTCCGGCGCCGACATTCTGCGCCTCTGGGTCGTGCTGTCGGACTACGCCGACGACCTGCGCATCGGCCAGGAGATCCTGAAGACCGCGACCGACGCCTACCGCAAGCTGCGCAACACGCTGCGCTGGATGCTCGGCGCGCTGGCGCATTTCCAGGACGGCGACGTCGTCGCGGTCGAGGATATGCCGGAGCTGGAGCGCTACGTGCTGCACCGGCTGGCGGAGGTCGACACCGAGGTCGAGGCCGCCTACGACGCCTTCGACTTCAAGCGCGGCTTCGCGAGCCTGTTCACCTTCCTGACCAACGACCTCTCCGCGTTCTACTTCGACGTCCGCAAGGACGCGCTCTACTGCGACCCGGCGTCGTCGGTGACCCGCCGCGCCTGCCTCACCGTGATCGACCGGGTGTTCCGCACGCTGGTGACGCGGCTCGCGCCGCTGCTGCCGTTCACGGCGGAGGAGACTTGGCTGTCGCGCTTCCCCAGCGAGGACGGCTCCGTCCATCTGGAGCTCTACGCGCTGGCCGACAACGCCTGGCGCGACGAGGCGCTGGCGGCGAAGTGGGAGAACGTCCGCAAAGTCCGCCGCGTGGTGACGGGAGCGCTCGAGATCGAGCGCGCGGCGAAGCGCATCGGGTCGTCGCTGGAGGCCGCGCCGGTCGTGCACGTGACTGACCCTGAACTCGCGCTCTCGCTCAAGGGCGTCGACCTCGCCGAGGTCGCGATCACCAGCGCCATCAAGGTCGTCTCCGACGAGGCGCCGGCAGATGCGTTCCGTCTTGCGGACGTGGCCGGCGTCGCCGTGGTCGTTGGTCGCGCGGAAGGCCGAAAATGCGCCCGCTCGTGGAAGGTGACGCCCGACGTCGGCGCGGACGCCGACTACCCCGACGTCACCCCGCGCGACGCCCAAGCGCTGCGCGAATGGGACGCCGCGCGGAGCCGCGCGGCGTGAGGGGCTGCGTCCTTGTCCCGGCCTCGAGCCGGGACCCATATCCGCCGACGGCACAGGATAAGGTCCGGCGGCAGTCGAACTCTTTCGAGACGCTCGGCGTGTCTGGGTCCCGGCTCGAGGCCGGGACAAGCGGGGTCATAGCTTTACGGACAGCCTACCCATGACCCTCGCCTCCCCCGCCCGCCGCGCCTACCTCGTCGCCCTCGTGGTGTTCGTGCTCGACCAGGCGCTGAAGCTCTGGGCGCTGTTCGTGTTCGACCTCGCCGAAAAGGGCCGCGTCGCCGTCGCGCCGCTGTTCGACCTCGTGCTGGTCTGGAACACCGGCGTCTCCTACGGCCTGCTGCAGCAGGACAGCGAGTTCGGCCGGTGGGCGCTGGTCGCGCTCCATGTGGTCGCCTCGATCGCGATCACGATCTGGATAGCGCGCGAGAAGGACGCGCTGTCTGCCTGGGCGCTCGCGCTGATCCTCGGCGGCGCGGTGGGCAACGGGGTCGACCGCATCGCCTACGGCGCCGTGGTCGATTACGCGCTGCTGCACTGGGGCGACGTCACCTGGTACGTGTTCAATTTGGCCGACGCGGCCATCGTTGCGGGGGTCCTGCTGCTTCTGTATGGTGCGTTCCGCGGCTCGAAGGGCGCCACGGGGGTAACTTCGTAGGAATCCGACGTCCTCGGACGAAGCCGCCCGGGTCTCGGCTGCAAGGACACGTCGATGAAGCGTCAGATCAAAGCCCTCGTCGCGCCGGTCGCCTTTGCGATCGCCGCGGTCGGCGTGGCTCATCCCGCCCAGGCGGCGGACGACATGGGCTCCAACCCCATCACCGAGCTGTTCGACGCGTTCGGCATGGGCGACAAGGAAAAGCCCGAGATCGACTACCGCGAGCGTCCCGCGCTGGTGCCGCCGCCGGCGGTCAGCCAGCTGCCTGCGCCACAGGCGAAGGGCGCCGTCGCCCAGTCGACCGGCCAATGGCCGCTCGACCCCGACGCCGAGCGCCGCGCCCAGCGCAAAGCGCTGGCCGAGGTGCCGCGCACCGAAGAGCGGGATTACCTGCTCGACCGCAATTCACGCATCTCGCCGAGCGAGCTGAACCGCAAGCGCACGGCGGAGCCGGACGCCGCGGGCGTCGCCGGCTACTCCTCGCCGACCTACGACAACACGATCGACCGGCTGAGCCCGAGCGAGCTCAAGGCGCGCAAGACTCAGACCGCCGAGGCGGTTCCCGCCGGAACCGAGCCGAAGCGCGCTCGGCTGACCGATCCGCCCTCGGGCTACCGCACCCCGGCCTCGACTGCGCCCTACAAGGCGCCGGAGGCCGAGGCGTCCTGGTACAAGAAGATCAACCCGTTCTCGAGCGAAGGCCACTGAGGCCTCTGCGCGATCCGATCCAAAAAGGCCGGCCGCTTCCGCGGGCCGGCCTTTTTGTTACGGCGATTTAACCGCCTCATCGGCTCGTGACCTCGGCCTCCGCTCGTGGCGGACCGCCGGTTCGTCTATATATGCAGACGACGCGCCCGCGTCGCCGCGGCCCTGACGCGGCGACGCGGGCGCCCCGGACGCCAAATCTTCCCGGCCGCTTCGCCCGACAAAGGACGCCGCCCGCCTGATGACCGGCCCCCGCCCGTTCACCCGCTTCTTCGGAGGTCTCGCCACACCCATGGCCGCTGCAACGCTCGCCGTCTCCCTCGCCGGGCTCCAGCCCTCCGCCGCCGCGGCGGACCCCGCCCGCGCGTCCGGTCCGGAGGTCTCCACCTTCGCCCTCGCCAACGGCCTCGAGGTGGTGGTGATCCCGGACCACCGGACGCCGGTCGTCACGCACATGGTCTGGTACAAGGTCGGCTCGGCGGACGAGCCCGCGGGCGCCTCCGGCATCGCGCATTTCCTCGAGCACCTGATGTTCAAGGGCACGGCGAAGCACCCCGCCGGCCAGTTCTCCAAGGTCGTCGCCGAACTCGGCGGCCAGGAGAACGCCTTCACCTCCTACGACTACACCGCCTATTTCCAGCGCGTCGCCAAGGAGCACCTCAAGGAGGTGATGTCCTTCGAGGCCGACCGCATGACCGGGCTGCAGCTCACCGACGAGGTGGTGAACCCGGAGCGCGACGTGATCCTCGAGGAGCGTCGCTCGCGCGTCGACGGCGACCCCTCGTCGCAGCTGTCCGAGGCGGTCGCCGCGGCGCTGTTCGTGAACCACCCCTACGGCACGCCCATCATCGGCTGGGAGCACGAGATGGAGACGCTGTCCCGCGCGGACGCGATCGCCTTCTACGAGCGCTTCTACACGCCGAACAACGCCATCCTGGTGGTCGCGGGCGACGTGGAGCCGGCCGAGGTCAAGGCCATGGCCGAAGAGACCTACGGCAAGGCGCCCCGCCGGGCGGACCCCGGCGCGCGCAAGCGCCCGACCGAGCCCGAGCCGCGCGCGGCGCGCCGCGTCTCGCTGTCCGATCCGCGGGTGACGCAGCCTTCGATCTCCAAGCAGTTCCTCGCGCCCTCCTACGAGACCGCGAAGGGCGACCAGGCCTACGCGCTCGATCTCCTGGCGCAGCTGCTCGGCGGCGGTCCCACCAGCCGCCTCTACAAGGCGCTCGTCGTGGAGAAGGGCGTCGCCGCCAACGCCGGCGCCTGGTACCAGGGCGACGCGCTCGACGACGGCCGCTTCGCGGTCTACGGCAGCCCGCGCGGCGGCGCCTCGCTCAAGGAGATCGAGACGGCGCTCGACGAGGAGATCGCCAAGATCGTGGCCGACGGCCCGACGGCCGAGGAGCTCGTCCGCGCCAAGACCCGCCTCGTCGCCGATACGATCTACGCGCAGGACAACCAGGCGACGCTCGCCCGGATCTACGGCGCGTCGCTCGCCACCGGCGGCACGGTCGCCGAGGTGCAGGGCTGGCCCGACAAGATCCGCGCCGTGACCGCCGATCAGGTGCGGGACGCGGCGCGCGCCGTACTGCAGCCGCGCCGCGGCGTCACCGGCGAGCTTCTGACCGCGAAGCCCGCCGCCGTTCCCGCCACCGCCGAGAAGGCCGCGCCGGGGGCGCGCCCGTGACGGGCGGCCTCGCCGCCCCTCGCCTCTCCCGCCGCCTGTCCGGAGTCTTCGCCGCCGTCATGACCGCAGCCGCCATCGCCCTGCCGACCGCCCCCGCCCGCGCCACCGACATCCAGCGGGTCCAGACGCCCGCGGGCGCGGAGGCCTGGCTCGTCGAGGAGAACACGGTCCCGGTGGTCGCCGTCGAGCTCGCCTTCAAGGGCGGCGCGGCGCAGGACCCCGCAGGCAAGGCGGGGCTCGCCCACCTGATGTCGGCGCTGCTCGACGAGGGCGCGGGCGACCTCGATTCCGAGGCCTTCCAGCAGACGCTGGAGGACAAGGCGATCGAGCTGAACTTCTCCTCGAACCGCGACGGCGTGACCGCGAGCCTGCGCACGCTGCCGGAGAACATCGACGAGGCGTTCCGGCTGCTCGGCCTCGCGCTGGCCAAGCCGCGCTTCGAGACCGCGGACGTCGACCGCATGCGCGGCCAGCTGTCCGCGCAGATCCGCCGGGCCGCGCTCGATCCCGACGACATGGCCGGCCGCACCTTCTTCTCCGAGGCGTTTCCCGGCCATCCCTACGGCGTTCCGCCGCGCGGCACGGTCGAAAGCCTCGGCGCGATCGGCCGCGCCGACCTCGTCGCCGGCCACGCCCGCCTGATCGCGCGCGACAACGTCGCGATCGGAGTCGTCGGCGCGATCACGCCCGAGCGTCTCGCCGGGCTGATCGACGGCGTGCTCTCGGGCCTCCCCGCGAAGGCCGGCCTCGTCCCGGTTCCGACCGTGCAGCCGGCGGGCGTCGGCCGCACCGAGGTGGTCGAGCTGGACGTGCCGCAGACCTCCATCATCTTCGGCCGCGCCGGTCCGCTGCGGAACGATGACGACTTCATCCCGGCCTATGTGGTCAACCACATCCTCGGCGGCGGGTCGTTCTCGTCGCGGCTGTTCACCGAGGTGCGGGAGAAGCGCGGGCTGGCCTACGGCGTCTACAGCTACCTCGCGCCCTACGATCACGCCGGCATGGTGCTCGGCGGCGTCGCGACCCGGAACGACCGCGCCGGACAGTCGGTGGACCTGATCCGCGCCGAGATCGCCCGGATCGCCAAGGACGGGCCGACGGCGGAGGAGCTGGCGAGCGCCAAGAAGTACCTGATCGGCTCCTACGCGCTGCGCTTCGACACCTCGGCCAAGATCGCGAACCAACTGGTCCAGCTGCAGCTCGACGACCTCGGCATCGACTACATCACCCGCCGCAACGCGCTGGTGGAGGCGATCACGCCTGAGCAGGTCAAGACCGCCGCGGCGAAGCTCTTCGGGGACGGCTCGCTGCTGATCATCGCGGTCGGCAAGCCGCAGGGCCTCGGCGACGTCAACGTGCGCGCTCCGGAAGCCGCTCCGGCCACCCCCGGCGCTCCAGGCTGAGAGCGTCGGCCGCCCGCGCGCCGCGCCGCGGGCGATGCTAGACTGACGGCCCGACTCGCGAGCCGCGTCCCCTGATGCCTGTCCGCCTCCTCACCGACACGGTCGCGAACCGGATCGCCGCCGGCGAGGTGGTCGAGCGTCCCGCCTCCGTGGTGAAGGAGCTCGCCGAGAACGCGCTCGACGCCGGCGCGCGGCGGATCGAGGTCGTTCTCGAGGGCGGCGGCGCCCGGCTCATCCGCGTCTCCGACGACGGCTGCGGCATGGACCGCGACGACCTCGTGCTCGCGGTCGAGCGTTTCGCCACCTCCAAGATCGCGTCCGACGACGACCTCGTCGGCGTCGCCACCATGGGCTTCCGCGGCGAAGCTCTGCCGTCGATCGGCGCGATCGCCCGGCTTGAGATTGCGACCCGCACCGCGCACGCGCCGCACGGCTGGCGGCTGACGGTCGAGGGCGGCGCGAAGGGCGAGGCCGAGCCCGCGGCGTTGCCGCACGGCACGCGCATCGAGGTGCGCGACCTGTTCTTCGCCACCCCCGCCCGCGCCAAGTTCCTGAAGTCCGAGCGCGCGGAGGCGCAGGCCGCGGCCGAGGTGGTGCGGCGGCTGGCGCTCGCCGCCCCGCAGGTCGACTTCACCCTGGTGGTGGCCGAGCGCACCTTGCGCTTTCCGGCCGTGACGCCCGACGCCGCCGGCTTCGCGGAGCGCCTCGCGCAGGTGCTCGGCGCCGAGGTGGCGGAGGCCGTGATCCCGATCGACGGCCTGCGCGAGAGCGCGCGCCTCGTCGGCCATGTCGGCCTCAGCCATCTGCACCGGGCGACCGCGGGCGCGATCTACATCTCCGTCAACGGCCGCCCCGTCCGCGACCGCCTGCTGGTCGGCGCGCTCAAGGCCGCCTACCAGGACGTCATGCCGCGCGACCGCCACCCGGTGGCGGCGCTCGACGTCCACGTCGGCCCCGGCGAGGTCGACGTCAACGTGCATCCGGCCAAGGCTGAGGTGCGGTTCCGCGACTCAGGGCTGATCCGGGCGCTGCTGGTCTCGACTGTCCGCAGCGCGCTCGCGGCCCACGGCCCGGCTCCTTATGCCGCCGGCGGCGCCGAGATCGCGCGCTTCGTCGCCCGCGGGCCTGCGCCGTCGCCCGCCTATCGCCCGAGCGCTGCGCCTACGTCGCGCTGGAGCGCGCCCGCCCGCGGCTTCGGCGAAAGCGCGCAGACGGCGTTCTCGGTCGACCTCGTCGACCTCCCGCCGCAGGCCGCGCCGCATGTGGCCGACGTCGCGCCCGACGGCGCCCGCAACCGCCCTCTCGGCGCCGCCAAGGCCCACCTCCACGACACCTACGTGCTGGCCGAGACCCGCGACGGCGTGGTGCTGGTCGACGCCCACGCCGCGCATGAGCGCCTAGTCTACGAGGAGCTGAAGCGGCTGCGGGCGACCTCGGGCGTGCCTCGCCAGGAGCTGCTGGTCCCCGACGTGGTCGACCTCGACCCGGCCGACGCCGAGCGCGTGCTGGCGCACGCCGAGACGCTGGCGACGCTCGGCCTCGGCGTCGAAGGCTTCGGCCCCGGCGCGCTGCTGGTGCGCGCGACGCCCGCCCCTCTCGGCCCCTGCGACGGCGCGGCGCTGCTGCGCGACGTTGCGGAGGCGCTGGCCGA